>Ga0114951_10000212_pt1 | contig 82581 bp, 59 predicted proteins | sample AM7aDNAmetaG_FD_88677 | JGI IMG/M metagenome (GOLD analysis project Ga0114951, IMG submission 88677) | Freshwater microbial communities from Finland to study Microbial Dark Matter (Phase II) - AM7a DNA metaG | ecosystem: Environmental > Aquatic > Freshwater > Lake | place: Finland: Lake Alinen...
GAGCGAAGTCCATGAGTCGTCTCATTATTGAGGCGACGAAGTTGAGGCGACGAAGTTGAGGCGACGAAGTTGAGGCGACGAAGTTGAGGCGACGAAGTTGAGGCGACGAAGTTGAGGCGACGACCGGAACTTTTTTTCCAAGGCCCTCATGGCGGTGCGCAGTTAGAATGAAGATCACGAAAAATTCAAGCAAAAATGGCGGGACGATGGCGGCTGGCCGCTTCGTGCGCGCACCCCGGTTTCGCGCTTGCAATCGGCGGAGGCGACGGGGACGGATGGCCATAGCCGAGGCTTGCCGTGTACTGGCAGCGCCAATAGCCGGTGACAAAATCCTTGCCGTTTTGTGCCTTTCCGTGCATTCATCGCTCGCGTAAGGGCATGCAGACACGCAGGCGAAACAAAAAGATGGCTGTTTCGATTCCTGCACTTTTCGCCACTCTCATCGGGCGTCGTAATTTGAAATCGAAATGAACCGCGGACGACAAATCCGGCTTACGTCACTGGCTTCCTGCGCGGGTTGAGCGGCCAAGCTCGGCCAAAAGGCCCTGTCGCAGGTGCTGCGACAGCTCCCGCAGGTGACCGACCGCCATGTTCTCGTTGGCTCCAACACGGCCGACGACGCAGGGGTGTATCGTCTCGACGCCCGGCGCGCGCTGGTGCAGACGATGGATTTCTTCACGCCCATCGTGGACGACCCCTTCACCTACGGCGCCATCGCCGCCGCCAACGCGCTCAGCGACGTGTATGCCATGGGCGGCCGGCCGCTCACCGCCATGAACATCGTCGCCACGCCGGAGGATGTCGTGCCGCCGGAAACGCTCGGCGAAATCCTGCGCGGCGGTGCGGAGAAATGCCGCGAGGCCCGCTGCGTCGTCATCGGCGGCCACTCGATCAAGAATCCCGAACCGATCTACGGCCTTAGCGTCACCGGCCTCGTGGACCCGCGCCGCGTCCTGACCAACGCCGGCGCGCGCGCCGGCGACGCGCTCATTCTCACCAAGCCGCTCGGCACCGGCATCGTCACCACCGCCCTCAAGCGCGGCAAAGCCCCGCGCGGTGCTGTGCTTGCCGCCGTCCGCTCGATGAAGCGCCTCAACGACATCGGCCCCGCGCTCGCCGCCACCGGCCGCGTTCACGCGCTCACCGACGTGACCGGCTTCGGCCTGCTCGGCCACTTGCGCTCGATGTGCCGCGCGAGTGGCGTCGGCGCCGAGATTTGGGCCGGCGCCGTGCCCGCGCTGCCGCACGTGTGGAAACTCATCGCCGCCGGCTGCGTCCCCGGCGGCACGCGCGGCAACCTGGAGTTCGCCAACGAAGTGGTCCGCTGGGACGCCGCCGTCACCGGCGCGCAACAATTCCTGCTTGCCGACGCCCAGACCTCCGGCGGGTTGCTCATCTGCGCCGGCCCGCGTCACGTCGAAGAAATCTTGCGCCTCTGCCGCCGTCGTCGCACTCTGTGCGCGGAAGTGATCGGACGCATTACACGCGACAGGAGCATTCATGTCATTACGAGCCATTCCGCAGGTTGAGAAGGTCCTCCAGCAACTCGGCGACACCGGTTTGCCGCGCCCCGTCGTCGTCGCCGTCGTCCGGCGCGAACTGGCGGAACTGCGCAAGCACGCCGCGAAAACCAAGATCGCTTTCGACGGTGTAGTCGCTGGCATACGCTCCACGCTCGCCACGCTTCGCGCACAGCGCATCCAGCCGGTCATCAACGGCACCGGCATCCTGGTCCACACCAACTTCGGCCGCGCGCCGCTCGGCCCGCGCGTGCTCGAAACGCTGCATGACATCGGCGGCCACTATAATAACCTCGAATACGACCTGACCGGCGGCGCGCGCGGCGGACGGGCGGCTTATCTCGAACTCGCGCTGGCGGTGCTCTGCGGCGCCGAGGCGGCCACGGTCGTCAATAATTGCGCCGCCGCGCTCGTGCTGGCGCTGCGTCACTTCGCGACGGGCCGCGAGGTCGTCATCTCGCGCGGCGAACTGGTCCAGATCGGCGGCGGCTTCCGCATCCCGGAAATCCTCGAAGCCAGCGGCGCGAAGCTGCGCGAAGTCGGCACGACCAACAAGACCTCGCTCCACGATTACGCCCGCGCCATTGGCAGGGACACCGGGCTGATCCTCAAAGTCCACCGCAGCAATTTTTTCATGGGCGGTTTCGTCGAGTCGCCGTCCACCGAGGAGATCGCCGCGCTCGCGCGCAAGAAGCGCGTGCCGTTCGTCGAGGATCTCGGCAGCGGCGCGGTAATCGAGACGCAGCGGTTTGGCGTGGAACACGAGCCGACGGCGGCCGAGACGCTCAAACGCGGCGTGGACCTCGTCACCTTCAGCGGCGACAAGCTGCTCGGCGGCCCGCAAGCCGGCATCATCGCCGGCCGCGCCAAACTGGTGGCTGCGCTCAAGCGCGACCCGTTCTTCCGCGCGCTGCGCTGCGACAAGCTCATCCTCTCGGCGCTGCAAACAACCGCCGACCTCTACCTCAACGGCGAAGAGTCGCAGGTCCGCCTCGTCACGCTGCTCGCCGAGGCGGAGGAGAAGTTGCGGGCGCGGGCGGAGACCATCGTCACCGCGCTGGCCGGCGCTCCGCTGAAGATTTCCGTCGGCGCCGGCCGCGGCCAGGTGGGCGGCGGCACGCTGCCGCGGTCGCAGTTCAACTCGGTGACGGTGGACATCGTTCCGCGTGTGCCGCTGGAGGAGTTTGCGCGGCGTCTGCGCAACCACACGCCGCCGGTGATCGGCTACGTCGAGCGCGGCGTGTTCAAACTCGACTTGCGCACGATTTTTCCGGCGCAGGATGACACGGTCGTCGCAGCGCTGACGAAGACGGTGGCTGCGGAATGACGCGCAGAGACGTGGAGAACACCGGCATGTCTCACGCAAAGACGCAAAGGCGCAAAGACGAAACAACGCTTGGCGACTTTGTGTCTTTGCGTAATCCCATCTGTCCATGACCTCTCCCGCCCGCAACTTCATTCTCGGAACCGCCGGCCACGTGGACCACGGCAAGTCGGCGTTGGTGAAGGCGCTGACCGGCACCGATCCCGACCGGTTGCCGGAGGAGAAGGAGCGCGGCATCACGATTGACCTCGGCTTCGCCAACCTGACGCTGGGCGATCTCAATATCGGCATCGTGGACGTGCCGGGCCACGAGGACTTCGTGCGCAACGCCGCCAGCGGCATCGCGTTCATGAACACCGTGCTGTTCGTGGTCGCTTCCAACGAAGGCTGGATGCCGCAGAGCGAGGAGCACCTGCAAATCCTCGACTATCTCGACGTGCAGCGCGGCATCTTCGCCGTCACCAAATGCGATCTGCCGGCGGTGGCCTTCGCTCCGCCGCGCGCCGATTGGCCCGTCGTCCGTGTTTCCGCGCAGACGGGCGAAGGCATCGAACAGTTAAAGCAAACCATCCTCAGCACCCTCGCCGCCTCGCCGCCGCCCGCCGACATCGGCAAGCCGCGGCTGCACGTGGACCGCGTGTTCACGTTGAAGGGCATCGGCACCATCGTCACCGGCACGCTGACGGGCGGCTGGCTGAAGCACGGCGACAAACTCGTCATTCAGCCGGGCGGCGTGGCGACGCGGGCGCGCTCGCTTCACAACCACGGCCGCGAGGTGGAAACGCTCGGCCCCGGCGCGCGTTGCGCCATCAACCTGGCCGACGTGGCCGTCGAGAGCGTGCGGCGCGGCGACGTCGTCACGCTGCCGGACCTCGGCGGGCCGTGCGACACCGTGGATGTCGCGCTGCGGATATCGCCACGCGCCAAAACGAAGCTGAAGCACAACGAAGTCATCAACGTTTCGCTCGGCAGCGGGCACTGGCGGGCGCGGCTGGCGTTCTTCGACAAACGCGAACTTGGGCCCGGCGAGCACGCGCTCGGCCAGTTGCGGTTTGAGGAGCCGGTGTATTGTTTCGTCGGCGACCGGCTCATCATTCGCGAAGCAACGACCCTCGCGGGCGGTATCGTGCTCGACGCCGACGCCCGCCGGGGCGGGTCGAAGGAATCGCGCATCCTGCCGCTGGAAAACATGTGGACCGGCGAGATTCGCGGCGCGGACATTGTCCGGGCGTGGCTACAGCATGACAACGTGGTTCCACGCGACCGGTTGCTGGTGAAATCGCGGTTCGGCGCGGCCACGGTGGAGGCGGCGTTGCGCGAAGCGGACGCAAAGACTGCCACGGCATTCGCAGCAGACGGCGAGCTTTGGAAGCAGACGCTGGCGCGCGTAACAGAATTGGTGGACGCCATTCATCGGGAGCATCCGGAAAAGCCGGGCTTGCCGCTCTCGGAGCTACAGACGACGCTCGGCGCAGGCTCGGAGGTTTTGGCGGAAGTGCTGAACGACCTTTGCGCGGGCGGCCAGTTCGTGCGGGACGAGACGATCCTCCGCCGCTCCGCGCACAAGCCGAAGGCGGTCGGCCAGCTCAATGCGACGGCGGAAGCGTTGCTGAAACGGCTGGCGGCCGATCCGTTCAACACGCCGCGCCGCAAGGAGTGCGACCCGCAGGCGTTGCGCTATCTGCGCGACGCGAAGCTCGTCGTCGAGTTCGGCACCGACGAGGTGCTGCTGAAGGAGAGCTACGACGAGGCGTGCCGGCGGGTGCGGGAGTTTCTGAAACAACGCGGCCAGGCGACAATGTCGGAGTTGCGCGAGCTGCTCAAGACCAACCGCCGCGTCGCGGTGCCGCTGCTGGAGAAGATGGACAAGGACGGCGTGACGGTGCGCGCGGGCGATGTGAGGAATCTGCGCGGTCATTGACGGCGCGAGACGCCGTCGTTACGAGGAGTGTGATGAGGATTATGAAGAACCAACGCCAATCTCAGTTGATTCTGAAAGCTGCGCTGTTGTGCCTGTGGAGCTTGATGCCGGTTTCTCTCCATGCGGCGGCCGTGGGCGAGTTCGAGGGCGCGGCGGATGTGGGCAACGTCGAACTGCCCGGCCGCGCCGAGTTCATCGCCGACAAGGCCCAATATCGCGTCACCGGCAGCGGCGCGAACATCTGGAAGCAGGAGGACGCGTTCCAGTTCGTGTCGCGAAAGGTGTCGGGCGATCTCGTATTTCGCATGGATGTCGAGTGGGTCGGCGAAGGCAGGGAGAAGCACCGCAAAGCCTGCGCGATGGTGCGCCAGAACATGGACGCCGATTCCCCCTACGTGGACGTGGCCGTTCACGGCGACGGGCTGATCGAGTTGCAGTATCGGCGGGCGAAAGGCGGGATCACCCTGGGCGCGCGGACGCCGATCACCGCGCCGGCTACCGTGCAACTGGAACGCGACGGCGACGTGTTTACCGTGTCGGTCGCGCGCAAGGGCCAGCCGTTTCAGCCGGTCGGCGCCGTGTCGCTCGCGATGCCCGATCCCGTCTGCGCCGGCCTCGCGGTTTGCTCGCACAATATAAAAACATCCGAGACCGCCATCTTTTCAAATGTGACGCTGAAGAATCGCACCGCCGTTGAAGGCGTGAAGCGGGTCCAGGAAACGAGCCTGGAAACCGTGAACGTGGAAACCGGCGAGCGAAAACTCATCTATCGGGCGCGCCAGAGATTCGAGGCGCCCAACTGGTCCCGCGACGGCAAGACGCTGTTCATCAATCAGGGCGGACGGATTTGCACCGTGCCCGCCGAAGGCGGCGAACCCACGCCGTTGGACACGGGCGCCGCCACCAAGTGCAACAACGACCACGGCCTGTCGCCCGACGGCAAATGGCTCGCCGTCAGTTCGAGCCACGAGAACAAGCTGTCGCAAATCTACATCGTGCCTTCCGGCGGCGGCGCCGCGCGACGGGTCTCGCCGCCGGGCCTTGTTTCCTACTGGCACGGCTGGTCGCCCGACGGCAGGACGCTCGCCTACTGCGCCAAGCGCAACGACAATTTCGACGTTTACACGATCCCAGCCGAAGGCGGCGAGGAAAAGCGGCTCACGACCGCCGAAGGCTTGGACGACGGCCCCGATTACACGGCCGACGGGAGCTTCATCTATTGGAACTCCGAGCGCACCGGCCTGATGAAAATCTGGCGCATGAAACCCGACGGCTCGCAACAGGAACAAGTGACCACCGGCGGCGATTACGCCGACTGGTTTCCGCATCCCTCGCCGGACGGCCAATGGCTCGTGTTCCTCTCGTTCGACAAGAGCGTGCAGGGACATCCCGCGAGCAAGGATGTGCTGCTGCGCATCATGCCGCTGGCCGGCGGAAAGCCGAAAGTGCTCGCCACGCTCTTCGGCGGCCAGGGCACCATCAACGTCCCCTCGTGGTCACCCGACAGCAAGTTTGTCGCGTTGGTCAGCTACCGGTTTGTTCAACCTTGACGGTCGGAGCGCGTCACCGTCCAGCCGGCGGCGTCGCGCCATATCTGCAACTCCGCCGCGCCGCGCGTTGCCTGAATCGTTTCCCGATTCAACCGGTCGTTCTGCTCGAACTTGCGGATGGCTTCCTCTTCGGTGGCGCCGCCCCGCTGGTGCCGGGCGATCAGATTTTTGCGTGCCAGAGCGGGATCGCAGTCGAGGTAAATCCGCATGTCCAGCGCGTCGCGCACTTCGGGCCAGTGAAGAAGGTAGTTTCCCTCGATGATCACAAACGGCGTCGTCTGGCCCGCCATGAACGCTTCCGGCACCGGCTCGTGCGTCTCGCGCGAATAGATCGGCAGCCGCACCGGCTCCTGCGCGAGCCGCATCGCCCTCACCGCCAGCTCGAACGCGAGCCGGTCGAACGTCTCCGGCGCGCCCTTGCGCCCGCGCAATCCCAGCGCCTCCAGCCGCGCGTTGTTGAAATGAAACCCGTCCATCGCCACCAACACGTGCGGACCCAGCTCCGCCGCCAGCGCTTTTGCGAGCCGGCTTTTGCCCGCGCCGGGCGGGCCGGCGATGCCGACCAGAAGCCGCCCGCCTTTCTGCTCGGCGCGCGCGCGAACCTCGTCCACGAGATACGCCAGTTGGGCGCAATGCCAGAGTTCCGGCAGTATCTCGCCGGCCTTCCCCTCCAACCGCTCGTGTGCCAGCCGCGACACCGCGCTGCGCTCGCTGTTGATCTCGATGATGGTCGCGCCGCCCTGCCGCGCCTGCGTGACGAGGTCCATCGGCAACGACACGCCGCCGGACGTGCCGACGACCAGCACCAGTTGCGCCTCCTCGGCCGCCGCGAACATCTGTTGCAAGACCGCCGGCTCGTAGCTCTCGCCGAACCAGACCACCGCCGGCCGCAACATGCCGCCGCAGCCCTCGTGACGCGGCGGCAGTTCCTTCAGCGGCGTTACCTCCAGCGGCAGCGTTGCGCCGCACTGCAAACACTGCCCGCGCCACACGCTGCCGTGGGCCTCCACCATCCGCCGGCTGCCGGCGCGCGCATGAAGGCCGTCCACGTTTTGCGTCACCAGCAGGAAGTGATGGTAGAACCGCTCCATCGCCGCGACGACTCGGTGCGCGGGGTTCGGCTGCGCCTGCGCGCAAAGGCCTCGCCGCCAGTCATACCACTCCCACACCGTGTGCGGCTGGCGCTGGAACGCCTGCGGCGTCGCCAGCTCCTCCGGCTTGAAATTCCGCCACAATCCGTCCGCGCCGCGAAACGTCGGGATGCCGCTCTCGGCCGAGATGCCCGCGCCGGTGACGATCATGACGCGATTGGCGCGCTTGAGCGCCGTGACGACGTTGCCTGAAATGTTCTGTGTCATTTTTGGAGCGCGCATTCTGCCCGCACCGCCCGCCAAAGTCACCCCAAACATGCCACTTCATCCCCCATCCTGCCAGACTTGCGCACAAGCCCCCGCGGAAGAGAGCGCATCCTGACACACGCGCCCATTGGGCAGGGCGAGCCGTCCCCGGCGAGCCGCGACCTTTGGAACGTGAGCGATTACGGCTCAGCGGGGACGCTTCGCCCTGCCTCTGGGACTTGATCGTGGCGCACGTATCAAGTTGCGCCCGGCAGAAGAGAAGACGGGGACCCCACGCAGAGGCGCAGAAGACGCCAAGGCTCTGCGGCCCCGTGCCACCCCGGCGTCGAACTCCGCAGCCGGCGCGGGGCACAGCCCGGGCCGGGGGCGCGCGCCGGGGCGTTGTCTGAAAAACAATAGCAATTTTCTCTTGACATATAGGTTATTTCTCTATATGCTCTCCCGCCATGACACTGGTTGTCACGCGAGCGCGGGAACTCCCGCCGGAGGTCTTCCACGGCGGCCCGGAAGCCGGTCCGGGCCATCCGTGCGGTCCGTGGATGGTTTCGGGGTGCAGCGGCTTGACGCCGCCTTGGACCCCGCACGGCTCGACCCGCCGGCCGGTAATGGGCAGGAAACCGCCCGCATGGGCGGAGGCCCATCGCTGGCGGGTGTTGCATTTTGACCACCGAAAGCGGCGGAACCGCCCCCCGGCGTGGATGGCGGGCGGCGGTGGCGGGCCGACCATTCTCCTCAGCGATCCCATGGAGTCGTTTTTCAAAACGAACCCATATGATGGCCCCGACCGGATCTTGAAAACATCGTTTTCCAGTGGAAATTCGCGATTTCGGCGCGCGGGAACCCCGGAATCAAAAATGTTTTTTACGAAACGAACCCAAATGATTGGGAGGTTCTGATCGCAAAATGACGCGGTTTGAAATGGCCCTTTGCCCGGTGGCGGCGGTCCCTGGCCCCGAAAACGGTCGGAGCGGGCCGCCGGAAGAGGCGGCGTCCTTCAGGCGGCACGACCGTGGTTGGGGTGAAGTCCCGGCGCCATCAAAAGATTTGCCACGGGACCTTTGAAAGCTTAACATCCGCAACTTGCCGAAACCTAAACGAAAGAATATGCCATGTCAGAAGTAACACAGCCAACCGGTATGAAGGGATGGGTCACTTATCGTCCGGAAATCAAGGTGCTTGATTGCACCGTCCGCGACGGCGGGCTGATGAACGAGCACAAGTTCAGCCACGACTTCGTCACCAACATTTATCAGACGTGTGTCGCCGCCGGTGTGGATTACATGGAACTGGGCTACAAGGCGTCGAAGAAACTCTACACGCGCGACCAGGTCGGCGCCTGGCGGTTTTGCGACGAGGAGGACCTGCGGGAAGCCGTCGGCGAGAAGAACTCGGGGGTCAAACTCTCGGCCATGGCGGATGCCGAGCGCACCGACTACAACATTGACATCCTGCCGCGCGACAAGAGCGTGCTGGACATGATCCGCATCGCCACCTACATCCACCAGATTCCCACGGCGCTCACGATGATCAAAGACGCCCACGACAAGGGCTACGAGACGACGCTGAACCTGATGGCGGTCTCCACCGTGCAGGACCTTGAGCTGGAGAATGCATTGGAAGCGCTCTGCGCCTCGCCGGTGGACGTCATTTACGTCGTGGACAGCTTCGGCACGTTCTACAGCGAACAAATCCGCGATTTGATGTCCAAGTTCATGAAGCATGCGAAGCCGGCGGGCAAGCAGGTGGGCATTCACACGCACAACAACATGCAACTGGCCTTCGGCAACACCATCGAGGCGATCATTCAGGGTGCCACGATGCTCGATGCCAGCATGGCCGGCCTTGGCCGCGGCGCGGGTAACTGCCAGATGGAGCTGCTGTTGAGTTTCCTGCACAACCCGAAGTTCCACCTCCGGCCCGTGCTTCAGTGCATCCAGGACCACGTGGAGCCGATGCGCGAGAAACTGCGCTGGGGTTTCGCCATTCCCTACATGGTCACCGGCTGCCTCAACATGCATCCCAAGTCGGCCATGAAGCACATGGAAGGCGACCATTTCCGTGACATCGTCCGGTTCTTCGACACGGTGACGGAAAAGGAGTGCTGACCGTCCGCGGCCCGCGTTTGACGCGACGCAGAGTTTTGATCCATCCCGCCACGGCGCATTACAGCGCCGCGCGACACCTTGCTTTGGCGGCTTACTGATTCACATGCACCATCTTCGCCGGCGGAAAGCCGTTGAAGAAGGTGGAGGAGGCGTGACTGTAGGCGCCGATGTTTTCGCTGTAGAGCAGGTCGCCGAGTTCGAGATCGGGCAGGTTTTCCGCCATGGAGACCACGTCGAGCGCGTCGCACGTCGGGCCGAACACCGAGCAAATCTGTGTCGGTCCCTTCTTGAACGGCTTCAGGTGATAATGGCAATGGTCGAAGATGACGCCGGAGAAGGTGTGATAGACGCCGTCGTTGATGTAGTAGCAGAGTTTGCCGTCGCGCACGGCCTTGCCGATAATCTGGGAGATCGCGGTCGCCGCCGTCGCGACGAGGAACCGGCCCGGTTCGGCGAGAATCTGCACCTCTTTCGGGAACAGCCGCTCAATCTCGCGGTTGATGACCTTCGCCAGCTCGCGGAACGGTTTAACTGACGCGTCATACGGCGCGGGAAACCCGCCGCCAATGTCGAGCAAGTTCATCTTGGTGTAACCGCGCTCCTTCGCCTCCTTGAAAATGTTGGCGGCGAGGTTGATCGCCTGGACGTAGTTCGCGAAGTTGGTGGTCTGGCTGCCAACGTGGAAGCTGAGGCCTTCGACGACGAGGCCGGCCTTGTCGGCCTGGAGAATGAGGTCCACCGCCTCGCCGGGCGCGGCGCCGAACTTTGACGACAGCTCCACCATCGCGCCGGTGTTCGGCACTTTGAGCCGCAGTGCGAGACCCGCGTGCGGCGCGTGGCGCTTGATCTTCCTGATCTCCTCGGGATTGTCGAACGTCACCAGCGGCTTGTATTGGTCGAGCTGCTCGAGCGTCTCGGTGGCCTTGATCGGGTTCGCGTAGATGATCTTGTCCCAAATCCAGTCCTGCCGCTCCTTGTCCGGCATGTCCTTGATGTTCTCGTGAACAATCATGAACTCCGGCATCGAGGCGACGTCGAAACTCGCCCCGGCCTTGTAGAGCGTGTGGACGATGGCCGGGGCGGAGTTGGCCTTCACGGCGAAGTAGGCCTGCACACGCGGCAGGTATTTTTTGAATTCGGCGTAATTGCGCCGCAGCGCGTCGTGGTCCACCACGAACAGCGGCGTGCCGTGTTCCTTCGCCAGTTTCTTCAGTGTGCTCTTGTTGACCATCCTAGTCTCCGTCGGTGATGAGGAAGTTCTTGAACTGCCACGGATCGCTGGGATCAATCCGCGGGTTGTTGTGGCCTTCGAAGGCGTTGGTGTAGTGCTTCAACGGCGTCCAGTCCGCGGGCTTGGAAATCCACTTGCCGAGATACGGCCTGGCAACCTTCAGCACATACTCGTGCGGCAGGTCGTCCGGCACGCAAACGCCCCGGGCGGGATTCTCGATCATCCACATCGACGCGGCGATCACCGAGATGGCGACCTGCATCGTCGTGGCGTTCTGGTGCGGCACCAGCCGGCGCGATTCCTCAATGCTGAGGTCGCTGCCGGTCCACCACGAGTTATAAGCGTGGCCCATCAGCAACGCGCCGAGGATGTCGGCGCCGCTGGTGATCTCGTCGTTGAGGATGCGCTGCTTTTCCTGGAGCTTGTAGTCGTAGCCGCGCAGTTCGTTGAGCGAGACGATGGCCGAGTCCGACGGGCAATAGGCGTAATGCACCGTGGGCCGGTAGACCGCCTTGCCGTTTTCCCAGACCGTCAGCCGGTCGGAGATGGTGAACGCCTCGCCGTGGCGCACGACCATGCCTTGGATGCAATAGTTCGGCACCCAGGACACAACCCACGTGTTGATACCCATGCGGGCGAGGCAAATCTGGTTGCGCGGCCCGTCGGTGTGCTCGTAGGCGAGCGCCGGCAGTTCCTTTTCGTGTGTGCCCCAGCCCATCTCCGAAGTGGTCGTGCCTTCCTCGCGGAAACCCTCGACGCTCCAGGTGTTGACGAATTCGTCCACCTGCTTCGGCTCGTCGGTGATCTGCGTGTCGCGCTCGCTGCAATGAATCACCTTCACGCCCATCTTCATCGCGAGGCGGTTGAACTTCTGGTCCTGGATGAACTGGCGGATTTCGTCGGCGTCGGCGCCTTTGACCTTCTTGTCGGCGAGCAGCCGTTTGCCGATGTCCAGCAAGCCCTGTTTGGTGAAATGCGAAATAAGGCCGGGATTCGCGCCATGCTCCAACACCGCCGTCGGTCCCGGGGTGGCCCAGGCCGAGGTCATGCGGCGAAGGTTCATGTGCCGCCAGTAGAGCGTCATCTTGGTCGGCGGCGCGCCCTGGGCATTTTCGTAGGGGTTCCACAACTCGACGGAGGTGTTGATGTAAAGCACGCCATGGTCGTGGCACCATTGGAGAATCTCGCAACAATCAATGTTCCACGCCAGGTCAATAAGAAGGTCGCCGGCCGAGAGATACTTGCCGAACAGCGCGCCCATGTTCTCGCGCGTGACGCGCTTACGCGCGAACTTCATGCCGCGCGCCGTCCACGGCCGCAGGGCTTCGCGACGGTCCTCAAAATCCATCACGGTGATGTTCTTCGCCGGCACCTTGATGTGCTTGACCAGAATCGGCAGCGCGCACTGCGCCACCGCGCCATAACCCACAAACAGGACCTTCTTATTGAACTCGATCATCGTGACACCTCTTCCGTGACGCCGCGCTCGCGGCTGTTTTTATCTGCCGGCCCGCGTCCGGCTCACAATCCGAATCTGGCGGTAATCAACCGGGCGCGGACTTTGTCCGAAATTGCCGCGCGTGACAAGTTTCTATTCGGTGACGATTCACTTTTACAGAGCCTGCGCCCGCCTCAAAAAAACGCTGGCATCGCGCGCAGACTTGCGGCATACACACACACGTTGGAAACGCTGTCCGGTTACAACCAAGGAGCGAGTGATGAAACTGATCCGCAACGTTGTTCTGCCAAGCCTGTCCGCAGCCTTTCTGTGCGCCGTCGCCGCGCGCGGCTACGACCTGCCCGCCGTGAACCTCGGTCTCACCAGCTTTTTCGACGGTGGGCCGCCGGCCGGGCCGGGCTTCTACTTCACGCAGTATTTCGAGTATTACCACGCGAACAAGTTTGCTGACAACGGCGGCAACACCATGATGCTGCCGAACGGCAAGCCGACCGTCGAGGTCTTCGCCGGCCTCTCGCAGCTCATCTACCAGTCGGACCAGAAGGTGCTCCTCGGTGGCAAATGGGGCCTGGACTTCATCCTGCCGGCAGTGGACTACGATCTGGAGCCGAAAAACTCGCTGCTCACCGACAACGGCGCCGGCATCGGCGACATCCTGGTCGGCCCGTTCATCCAATGGGACCCGATCATGAGCGAGAAGGACCCGATCACGGGCGAGAAGCGCCCGATCTTCATGCAACGCATCGAGTTCCAGTGCGTCCTGCCCACCGGCAGCTACAGCCCGAACGAGGACCTCAACGCCGGCGCCAATTTCTTCTCGTTCAATCCCTACTGGGCCGGCACATGGTTCATCGTGCCGAAATGGTCCTTCTCGTGGCGCCTCCATTATCTCTGGAACGACGAGAACGACAGCCCCGATGTCCATGTTTTTCCTACCGCCGGGAAAACCCAGGCGGGACAGGCGGTCCACATGAACTGGGCCACCGAATATGAGGTCATCGAAAAGAGGCTTCACCTCGGCATCAACGGCTATTTCCTGACCCAGTTCACGGACACGCAGGTGGACGGCCAGGCTGTGTCCGGCCGGCGCGAGCAGGTCATCGCCGTCGGTCCTGGCGCCGTCTATCATTTCTCCCAGGACGACCACCTGTTCTGCAACGCCTACTTCGAAATGGACGCGCGCAACCGCCCCGAAGGCCAGCGCGTTGTCCTCCGCTTCGTGCATCATTTCTAGCCGGCGCGCATCGGCCTCGCCGAAGGGTTCCCGTAATACCGCTTTCGCGAAGCCGCGAAATGGCGTATGCTAGAAGTCTCATGAAAGTGTTGTTGTTGTATCCGGAGTTTCCGATCACGTTTTGGAGTTTCAAGCACGCGCTGAAGTTCATTCGCAAGAAATCGGCTTTTCCTCCGCTGGGACTGCTCACCGTGGCCTCCATGCTGCCGTCCTCCTGGGAGAAACGGCTGGTGGATGTCAACGTCCGCGCTCTCACCGACGAGGATCTTGTGTGGACCGACGTCGTTTTCGTCAGCGCGATGATCGCGCAGCGAGAGTCGGCGCGCGAACTCATTGCCCGTTGCCGCGCCGCCGGCAAGACCATCGTTGCCGGCGGGCCGCTGTTCATCGCCGAGCACGGGCAGTTTCCCGACGTGGACCATTTCGTTCTGAACGAGGCGGAGGTGACGCTGCCGGGGTTCCTCCACGACTTTGAGCGCGGCTGCGCGCGGCGTGTCTATGCATCGCCGGAGCTTCCCGACATCCGCCAGACGCCGGCGCCGATGTGGGGGTTGGCGGACCTGCGCCGCTACGCTTCGATGAGCCTCCAGTTCTCGCGCGGCTGCCCGTTCGATTGCGAGTTCTGCAATATCACCTCGATGTTCGGTCACCGCCCGCGCACCAAGACCGCCGCGCAGATCGTCGCCGAGTTGGATGGTCTCCACCGGGCACGCTGGCGCGGGCCAGTGTTTTTCGTGGACGACAATTTCATCGGCAACAAGCGCTACCTTCGCGAAGAACTGCTGCCCGCTTTGATCCAGTGGCAGAAAGGCAGGCGTCGCATCCCGTTTTTCACCGAGGCGTCCATCAACCTCGCCGACGACGCGGAACTGATGCGCCTCATGGTCGAGGCGGGTTTCGACACCGTCTTCATCGGCATCGAGACGCCCGCGGACGCCGGCCTCGCCGAGTGCAACAAGCGTCAGAACGCCGGACGCGACATGGTTGCCGACGTGAAACGCATCCAGCGCGCCGGCCTGCAAGTGCAGGGCGGATTCATCGTCGGTTTCGACAGCGACACGCCGACCATTTTTCAGCGACAGGTGGAGTTCATCCAGAAGAGCGGCATTGTCACCGCCATGGTGGGCCTGCTCAACGCCATCCCGGAGACCAAACTCTACGAGCGGCTCAAACGCGAAGGCCGCCTGCTCGGTCAAACGTCCGGCGACAATTCGGACAGCACGACGAACTTCATCCCACGCATGGACATCGAGAAGCTGCGCGAAGGCTACAAGGAGATCATGCGCCGCATCTACGCGCCCAGCCCTTATTACAAGCGCGTTCGCACGTTCCTGCGCGAGTATCGCGCGCCGAAGGTGAGCTTCACGTTGAACTGGCGCGACCTGATGGCGTTTGCCCACTCCAGCCTGCGCCTCGGCGTTTTCGGCAGCGAGCGCTTCCACTATTGGGGGTTGCTCGTGTGGACGTTCTTCCGCCGCCCCGCCCACTTCCACCTCGCCGTCACCCTCGCCATCTACGGCCACCACTTCCGCAAGACCTGCGAAGCGATGGGTATGTAACGCCGCCCTCGACGGGTTAGTGCGAGCCGCAGCAACCGCCGCCGTGCTCGTCGTGATGTTCGCCGTGGCAGCATTCCAGTTCTTCAGGCTTCGCGTCGCGCTTGGCCACCAGTTCCACGTCGAACGTCAAGTCCACGCCCGCCAGCGGATGATTCGCGTCAATCGTGATGTGCGACGGGGTGACCTTCGTCACCGTCACCACCATCTGCTGCCCGGGGCCGCCCACCCGGAACTGCTCGCCCACCGTGATTTCCTTCGACGGAAACTTCTCGCGCGGCACGTCCATCACGCGGGAGGCGTCACGTTCGCCGTAGGCTTTTTTCGCCGCGACCGTCACACGCTTCTTCTCGCCGACCGCCATCGCGCTCAGGTGCGTCTCCAGGCCGGGAATGATGTGCCCCGTGCCCTCGACGAACGACAACGGCGCACCCTCCTCCGAGGCATCCAGCGTCTTGCCGGTCGCATCCGTCAGCGTGTAATGAAATGAAATAACTTGTTTGTTCATAATCTTGCTCAATTTTGAAAACGGGCCGCGCACTCTACGCGTCTTCCCCACCCTTGTCTAAAAGTATTTCACCGCGTCCCGAAATAACCGCGGCGGCAGTTTGTGACAGTCGGAAATAACGATGGATTTCGCCGGCGGCGGTTACAGCCCGGCCGGTTACGTGAAAACTGCGGAAGATCGCGGACCGTCAGTCCCCGTGCGCGCCCTGCTCGATCCACTTGCGGAAGAGGGTGATTTCCTTGTCGCTCAGCGGCGATAATTTGTAGGGCATGCGCGGCTGGCTCTTGCCGAGGATTTTGTCCATCAGCAGGCTGTTTTCCGGTTCGCCGGGCGTGATGGCGCGGCCACTTTCGCCGCCGCGTTTGAACTCGCGGTAGTTGGTCACGTCAAAGCCGGCGTGTTTGTTGTCGGGTTCATGGCACTGCGAGCAGTGCTGCTCCAGCAACGGGCGGATGTTTTTGCCAAAGGAAATTTTGTCGCTGTCCGCCGCGTGCACCCCGGCGCCCGTCAGCACGAAACACGCGGCAGCCGCCGCAAGGACCAACCATTTTGTTTTCATAGCTCTACCTTCAAACACCGCGCCGCCGAATTCGCTTCACAAAATCCATCCGCCATCAACGTCCCGGCGGAAAATGGCAGCGGGCAGGCTCCCGCTCACATGTGTTGGATGATTTCGGTGCCGAACTGGCTGCAACGGATTTCCTTCGCGCCTTCCATCTGGCGGGCGAAATCGTAGGTAACGGTCCTGGCGGCGATGGCGCCGTCGAGTCCCTTGAGGATGAGGTCGGCCGCCGCGCTCCAACCGAGATAGCGCAGCATCATCTCGCCGCTGAGGATGACGGAGCCGGGGTTGACGCGGTCGAGGTTGGCGTATTTCGGCGCGGTGCCGTGGGTGGCCTCGAAAATCGCGTGGCCGGTGATGTAGTTGATGTTGCCGCCGGGGGCGATGCCGATGCCGCCGACCTGCGCGGCCAGCGCGTCGCTAAGGTAGTCGCCATTGAGATTAAGCGTGGCGATGACGTCGAAATCCTCGGGGCGCGTGAGCACCTGCTGGAGCGTGATGTCGGCGATGGCGTCCTTGATGACGATGCCCGCGCCGGGTTTACCGTCGGGGATTTTGCACCACGGGCCGCCGTCCATCTCCACCGCGCCGAACTCGCGCTTGGCGAGCGCATAGCCCCAGTCGCGGAAGGCGCCTTCGGTGAACTTCATGATGTTGCCCTTGTGAGCCATCGTGACCGATTTGCGCTTGCCGGCGATGGCGTATTCGATGGCAGCGCGGATGAGACGCTCGCTGCCCTCGCTGGAGACAGTCTTGATGCCGATGCCGCTGGTCTGCGGGAAACGGATTTTTTTGACGCCCATTTCCTTCTGCAAGAATTCGATGAGCTTCCGGGCCTCGGGCGAGTCGGCGGGCCACTCGACGCCGGCGTAGATGTCCTCGGTGTTCTCGCGGAAGATGACCATGTTGACCTTCTCCGGATGCTTGACCGGCGACGGCACGCCTTTGAACCACTGCACCGGTCGCAGGCAGACGTAGAGGTCGAGCATCTGCCGCAACGCGACGTTGAGCGAGCGGATGCCCTTGCCGACCGGCGTGGTCAGCGGGCCTTTGATGCCCACGAGATATTCCTTGAACGCATCGACGGTGTCGTCGGGCAGCCAGTTGTTGAACTTCTTGGACGCGGTCTCGCCGGCAAAAACTTCGAACCACGAGATGTTGCGTTTGCCGTCGTAGGCCTTGGCCACGGCCGCGTCGAACACGCGCACGCTGGCCGCCCAGATGTCCGGCCCGGTGCCGTCGCCGCGGATGAAGGGAATCACCGGATTGTCCGGCACGTTGAGCTTGCCGTTGTGGACGGAAATCTTCCCACCGGCCGGCGGAGTGCAGGTTGTATAGGGCATCGTTGTTTCTCCTGAAGAAAGCCGCGGGACTATAAGCGCAAGCAGCACACCCCGCCAGTGGGAAGTTGGACGTGATACGCGCGCGATACGGATTGCAGGAAGGCGGCGTTTGGCCTATAAACCCCACACCTATGCGACACACGATCTCGGTGCTGGTGGAAAATAAATTTGGTGTTCTGGCTCGCGTGGCCGGGCTTTTTTCGGGCCGCGGCTACAATATTGACACGCTCAACGTCGCGCCGATGCTGGAGGCGGGTTTTTCGCGGATGACGATCGTGACGCGCGGCGACGACGCCACGCTGGAGCAGATCGTCAAACAGCTCAACAAGCTCGTGAACGTCGTCCACGTGCAGGATTTCCACGAGGGCGAATACGTGGACCGCGAACTGGCGCTGGTGAAGGTGAAGGCTGACGCCAAGACGCGCAGCGAGATCATGCAGATTTGTGACATCTTCCGCGGCAAGATTGTGGACGTGCAGCGCGCGGAGTTGATGGTCGAGATCACGGGCGACGAGAGCAAGCTGATGAAGTTTCTGCATTTGCTGGAGCCGTTCGGCATTCTGGAAATCGCCCGCACGGGCCGCGTCGCCATGCCGCGACGGTCCAAATCGGCCACGCCGTAGGCGGAGGTCGACCGTCAACCGGCGGGTCGGGCGGTGGCGCGGAGTTGCAAAGTGGAGGTTTTTGGGGTTTGGTAGTGGCAGAGGTCATTACCGTGGGCGTCGTATTCAACACCAAACAACAGGAGACCCAGCCATGAAATGCCAGATCGCCACTCAACTTTCCGTTTTTCTTGCCAACAAACCCGGCACGCTTGCCGAAGTTTGTGAGACGCTCGCGGGCGACCAGATCAACATCTTCGCCATGACGATCAGCGACACGGTGGATCACGCCGTCGTGCGCATGGTCTGCTCCGATCCCCAAAAGGCGCTGGCGATTTTCGAGGAACGCGGCACGCTCGTCGTGGACCAACAGGTTATTACGATCGAAGACAAGAACTGCCCCGGCACGCTCGGTCAGATCGCCCGCAAGATGGCAGCCCACAAGGTCAACATCGAATACGCCTATTGCGCTTCCGGACCGTCAGCCAAGACGGGTCTGGTGGTGCTCCGTCCCTCCGATGTCAAAAAGGGCTTGAAGGCGTTGGTCTCGCGGTGAGCCGTGCGGCGCTGTCAGCTTCCCGGTGTCATCGAATGGATCGCCGGCGGACCACAGGCGACTGGCGGTCTGTGCCGCCCCCAAACCGGGGTTGTCGCGCAACGTGGACGCCGCCGTTTGACACCGCGCGTCTTCTCGCCTAACAATGGCTGACTATGGCTGCGCCGATGACAACGCTTGAACCGCCGCGCCCGGCTGCGCACGACGCGCTCCGGGCCGAGGTGCTGGAATTGAAACGCCAGCGCAACGCCGTCATTCTGGCGCACAACTACCAGTTGCCGGAAATCCAGGATGTGGCGGACTTTGTGGGCGACTCGCTTGGTCTGTCGCAGCAGGCGGCGGCCACCTCCGCCGACGTCATCGCATTCTGCGGAGTTCACTTCATGTGCGAGACGGCCAAGATTCTCTGCCCGGACCGGACGGTTGTCATGCCCGATCCCGACGCCGGTTGCTCGCTGGCCGATTCCTGCAACGCCGACGCGCTCGCGGCGTGGAAACAACGGCATCCGCAGCACTGCGTCGTCAGCTACATCAATTGCAGCGCCGGCGTGAAGGCGCTCAGCGATGTCATTTGCACCTCCGGCAACGCGGTGAAAATCGTCCAGAGCATCCCGGCCGACCGGCCGATTTTGTTCTGTCCCGACCAGAATCTCGGCCAGTGGGTCGTGCAAAAAACCGGGCGGGCGATGGATCTTTGGCCCGGTGTTTGTTACGTGCACGTCCAGTGGACGCACGAGGCCGTCAGCAAAATCAAGCGCGAGCATCCCGGCGCGCCGCTGGTGGCGCATCCGGAGTGCATCGGGCCTGTCCGCCAGCTCGCCGACGAAGTCTGCTCGACCGAAAAAATGGTGAAGTTCTGCCGCGACCATCCGGCGACGGCGTTTATCATTGCCACCGAGATCGGCATGCTCCACCGCCTGCGGAAGGAATGCCCGGGCAAGGAGTTCATCCCCGCCGCGACGGACAACTGCCGTTGCAACGAATGCCGGTTCATGAAGCTCAACACGCTGGAGAAACTCCGCGACTGCCTGCGCGACCTGTCGAACCGCATCGAGTTGCCCGCCGAGATTTGCCGACGCGCTCGCGCGCCCATCCAGCGGATGCTGGACGTAAGCGCGGCGTGAGGAGTGATTCGTATTCCGTATTCCGTATTCCGTATTCCGTAACAGGAACAGTGCGAACGCCATGGCGTCCGATCCAATCACCAATTACCCATCACCCGTCACCCGTCACCCGCCCGCCTCGCCCGCTTCCCGCCGGTTCGACCGCGAACGGCGCACGGTCGAGGCCATGATCCGGCTTTACTGCAAAGGCCGGCACGGAAATGCAGCCGGACTCTGCGCGGACTGCGCGGCGTTGTGGGATTACGTCCAGCGCCGTTTGGAGCGATGCCCTTTTCAGGAAAACAAACCGACCTGTGCCAACTGCCCGATTCATTGCTATCAGCCGGCGCTGCGGGAGCAAATCCAGACCGTCATGCGCTACGCCGGCCCGCGGATGCTCTGGCGGCATCCAATTCTCGCGGTGCGGCACATGAGGGACGCGGCGAGGAAAGTGAAACGCGAAACGTGAAATGCCTGCGGCTCACGCCTTCCGCTTTACTTCCGGCCGGGGCGCGGGCGTGAAATACGCCGCCGCCCAACTCACCGCCATCAATGCATACGCCGGTAGATACTCGATCATCCTGACGTTGCGCCACCCAACGCCGTGCTCCGGCCCCATCCCAGCGAACCCGGCCCAGTAGCTCAACAGCACGGTCGCGCTCAGCAACATCCAGCCGGGGTTCGGGTAAAAACAAAGGAACGGCACCAGAAACGCGACGTAAGACGGATACACCGCCGGGCTGAATAACAGAAAGACGCCGGTGAGGATGTAGAACGAGCGGATTGTGTTCACCCGCAACACAATCACCGCCAGCAGCGCGGCCAGCCAGACGCCGGCGGCGATCAACTTCGGCACGGCGTGCGCGAGCGGAACGCCGCCGGGCAATTGCAGCGTCCAGTTCGTGTCGAACAGCATCGTCAGCACGGAAAACGCCGAGTCGTTGAATTGCACGCCGCCGACGCAGCGCCGCAGCCCGTCGAACAGATGGAAGCCCGCGCCGGCAAACGGCCAATAGAACAGCGCCGCGATCACCGGGATCAACAACCAGAACCGCGCTTTGATCTGCCGCATCACCAGCGGCGCTATCGGCAGCGCGAAGTAGTGCGCGCACACCGCGCCCGCGACACTCGCTGCCGCCAGAATTTGCTCGAAGAATCCAGCCCACCGCCGCCGCGGCAACTGCGGTGTGGCCAAATACACCGCCGCCAGCGCGAGGAACATCGCCAGCGTCAGGAAATGTCCGTTGCCGGCGAACTCCACAATCGGCAGCGGACACCACGCATAGACCAGCGTCATGTTTTCGTTCAGTCCGCGCAATCGCAGCAGCCGCGCCAGCAGCCACACCACGCCGAGGTCCACCACGGCGAACAGCGCCTTCAACAGGCCCGGCCCGTGCGGCCAGACGTTCGCGGCCACGCGGAACAGCAGTTCGCTCAACGGCGGCGCCACCGCCGGCATCTCCGGCGAAGAAATATGCGAGATCATTTCCGGCGCGAGAAAGGCAAGACGCGGCGAGGTGGGCGCTTCGACGTAGGGATTGCCGCCGAACGACTGCGCCCGCCCCTCCCACAAGCTGCGGTGGACTTCGTTGGACAGCATCGGCGGCGCGAACCAGAGTGTCACCCGGAAGAAGATCGCAAACATGGTGATGCCTCGCATCGCCACTGACGGCGACAACTGCCGCACGCGCCCCACCGCCAGCACATACGGCACAAACGAGAGCATCCACACCGGCACCAGCATCCGGGCGCACACCGGCTCCAGCTTCATTCGCGTCAACAGGATGGTGACGGCCGCCAGCAGTAGTTGCAGCGCCATGCCCATCCACCACAACGGCCACGCCTCCGCCTTCTCGGTCGGGCTGCTGGGCATGATCAACGGCCTGAAATAGGCGGTTGTTTGGGCCGATGGAGTGCTGGGCATAGGCATGGTTCCGGCGGAAGTGACGGCCGACGTCGCTTCGTTACGACACGGCGGTGGTTGCGTTCAGGTTGCTGCAAGCTTTCACGGTGTTCTTCATCAACATCGCGATCGTCAGCGGCCCGACGCCGCCCGGCACCGGGCTGATCTTGGACGCGACCTCCTTCACGGCGTCGAAATCCACGTCGCCGACCAGCCGCGTGCCGCTCTTCTTCGTCGCGTCCGGCGCCGCATTGATGCCAACATCAATCACCACCGCGCCCGGCTTGACCATGCCGGCTTTCACAAACCGCGCCTGGCCGATCGCCGCGATGAGAATGTCCGCCTGCCGTGTAAACGCGCCGATGTCCGGCGTGCGCGAGTGGCAAACGGTCACGGTCGCGTCGCCGGTCCGGCTCTTCAGGCTCAACAGCAATTGCAGCGGGCGGCCGACGCGGATGCTGCGGCCGATGATGACCGCGTTCTTGCCGGCGATCGTCACGCCACTGCGCACGAGCATCTCGATCACGCCCGCCGGCGTGCAGGCCACCAGGCAAGGCTGGCCCACGGCGAGCTTGCCGAGGTTCATCGGGTGAAATCCGTCCACGTCTTTCGCCGGCGCGATCCGTTCCCACATCAATTCCTCGCGAAGCGGTTTTGGCAACGGCGATTGCACGAGCACGCCGTGAATGCGCGGGTCGGCGTTCAGCGCGTCAATCTCCGTCAGAAGCGCCGCCTCGCTTGTCGTCGCCGGCAGTTGCTTGAGCACCGAGTGGAAGCCCAACTCGCGCGCCATCTTCTCCTTGTTCGCCACATACACTTTCGACGGCGGATCTTCGCCGACGAGGATCACGGCCAGTCCCGGCGTGACGCCGCGGGACTTCAACTGCGCGGCTTCGGCGCGGGTCTCGTCGTGGATTTGTGCGGCGATGCGGCGGCCGTCAATGATTTCGGCGGACATAAGCGCGTAGCGGGCGGCTCACTTTACCATCAACTCGACTTGGTTGACCTGGACGAGCGGTTGGTTCCATCCCTTTTGCCAATGCTCGCCACCGGTGATGTGAACATGTTTGCCTTCGTATTGGTCGAGGTTGACGCTCGTGCTGGACAGGAAACACAGCACCATGGCCAGCGGCTTGTCGGAGGACATGAGTTGGTGCGAGCCGGGCTTTTTGAACAAACCGGTGGCGGGCCGCACCCAACCGTCCTTGGTGACGATCTTGACGGACGGGTCCTCGATGGCAGCGGGCGGAACATTCGTCGCGGGCGTCGGCAACGCCGGAGTCGGCAGCGGCAGGACCTTGGCCAAATCCGGTTTCACCGTTGGCAACGACGCGGGTTTTGGCAGTTCCACCTTTGGTGTTTCCATCGCCGGTGGTTCCACTTTCGGCGGTTCGACCTTCGGCGCTTCCACTTTCGCCATCTCAACGGCAGCCGGGGGCGGCGGGGGCGGCGGAGCGCTCGGCATCACTGTCGGCGCGGGTGGCGGCTCAACCTTCGGCGGCTCGACTTTGGGTGGTTCCACTCTTGGCGGTTCAACCTTGGGAGCTTCAACCTTCGGCATCTCTGCGGCGGCCGGCACCGGCGGCGGTGGCGGAGCGCTCGGCATCACCGTCGGCGCGGGCGGTGGTTCCGCCGGCGGCATGGCCGCCTTCGGCAGCTCTACTTTCGGTGGTTCAATTTTGGGAACCTCAATTTTTGGCGATTCAACCTTCGGCGTTTCCACTTTTGGCGGTTCAACCTTCGGCGCTTCCACTTTCGACGGCTCAACTTTGGGAGCCTCCACTTTCGGCATCTCGGTGGCGGCCGGCACTGGCGGTGGTGGCGGCGCGCTTTGCGTGGCAGTCGGCGCGGGCGGTGGTTCCGCCGGCGGCATGGCTGCTTTCGGCGGCTCAACCTTCGGTGGTTCTACCTTCGGCGCTTCCACTTTCAGCGGTTCAACCTTGGGAGCCTCCACTTTCGGCATCTCGGTGGCGGCCGGCATCGGCGGTGGTGGCGGCGCGCTTTGCGTGGCAGTCGGCGCGGGTGGTGGTTCCACCGGCGGCATGGCTGCTTTCGGCGGCTCAACTTTGGGCGGCTCTACTCTCGGAGCTTCCACTTTCGGTGGTTCGACTTTGGGAGTCTCAGTTTTTGGCGGTTCAACTTTCGGCGGCTCAACTTTGGGAGCCTCCACTTTCGGCATCTCGGTGGCGGCCGGCGGTTCCACTTTCGCAACCTCAACCTTCGGCGTTGCGATCTTCGGCGGCTCCGGCCTGACAACGGTCGGGGCGACCGGCTCGATGACCTTTGGAGGTTCAATTTTCGGCGCCTCGAATTTCACCACCGGCAGTCCCGGCACCGGCGGCTCAACCGGCGGCGGCGGCGCGGGCATTACTGCGGGCGGCGCGGCCGGCACAACAGCCGGTTTCACCGGCTCTGGCGGCGGTTGAACAGGAGCCGGCGGCGCGGCCGGCGCGGACACGGGTGCGACCGCAGGCGGCGTCGGTGTCGCGGTGGGACTTGCGGCCGCCGGAGCCGCGCCGGTCTGGAGGAATTTGGTGGCGACGAAGGCGAAGCAGTTCGGCGTGGGCTTGATCTTCACCCACTCGTCCTGCGTCTGCTCGACCTGGACGGTCTCGCCTTTGTTGACCTTGCCGACGACGCTGTAGTTGGTGCCGGGGCCGGCGCGGAGGTTGACGACCGTTTTGACAACAGTCGTGCCCGCGGCATCGAGCATGCTTTTGTTAATCCAAATGCGGGCGGCGGACGGCAGGCGGATTTTCGCGAAGGCCATCGTCTCGGCCGCGCCGACTGCGGGCAGCGGCTCGGCCAGTTCCACCTGGTCGCCCTGACTGAGCTGGAGCAACACTTCGGCGCCGGCCTTGGCCGCGGCGCGGACGTTCACGCGGTCGCCGATGACGGTCGCCGTATCGGCCGCGGCGGCGTTCCACCCGACGAGCAGCGCGCTAGCCCACGCGAGATAGTTTTGCCAACTCTTGATCATTGAGCAGTCTCCACTTGCCGGGCTTCAGGTCGCCCAAGGTGATTGGCCCGATGCTGAGTCGTTTCAAACGAGTCACGTCGTGGCCCAGTTCGGCCAGCATCAACCGGATCTGTCGCTTCTTTCCCTGACTGAGAACCATTTGAAACGTCGTGGCCTCACCGGCGCTTCGCACGCCGAACACTTTGTCGGCCACCATGCGTTCGCCGCCGATGGTCATGCCCTTCTGCAACCGTTCCATCTGTGCGGCCGCCAGCGAACCGCGGATGGAAACCTCGTAAGTCTTCGGTATCTTGTGACGCGGATGCGCCAGCCTCTGCGCCAGATTCCCGTCGTTCGTGATGAGCAGCAGCCCTTCGCTGTCGCGATCCAGCCGGCCGATGCTGAACACGCGCGGCCAGTCTTTCGGCAGCAATTCGATCGCCAGCTTCTCCGCGTGGCGGTCGTGGTTGCTGCACGTGTAACCGACCGGCTTGTAGAGCGCGGCATACGTCAGCCGCTGGGTGCTCAGCGGCCGGCCGTTGAGCGTGATGCGATCCGCCGCCGGCTGGACGCGCGCACCCAGCGCGGCCACGCGCCCGTTCACGCGAACACGGCCCGCCACGATTAACTGCTCGCACGCGCGCCGCGACCCCAAACCCGCGGAGGCGAGGAATCGTTGCAAGCGCACGCCAATAGACTCGTCGGAAGTCTTCACGGCCTGGAGCCGGAGCGAAGTTTATTCGGGCTTGGTTTTCGGCAGACCGGTCACGCGGTCGCCGGGTTTCCACTGCCCGCGCTTCTTCATCAACTCGACGCGCTCAAATCGTTTCAGCACGTTGCGTTTCGCTTTCATCGTGCCGGAGGCTTTCAAACTGCTGTGCAATCCCATAAATCCGTTATCCTTTTCTTCCTGAACAACCTTGCTGCTCCAAACCAACCCGTGGCTTCTACCATAGCACGGCCCGGCTGAAAATACTTATTTGCTTGCCGGCAGGCCGCGCGTCAGGGGGCAGCCGCGCGCGCGGCCAGAAACACATTGACTGCGCGGCGAGTTCTGGCACGATGCGCGTGCTCTGTGCGGACCCGAGTTGTTAATCGGAAACCAGAAAAACTCTTTAGGAGAATTGGCCATGGCTGCAAAAGCTGAACTGCAAGCATTGTTGAACGCGCCCATCCCGCTCGCCCCGAACACCTATATCCATTTTTACAACGGCGGCAAGCTGCGCGCCGATTTCATGGGCGAAGCCGTCCCGAAGGATGACTACCGCTCCGAGGAGTGGATCTTCTCCACCAACCGCGCCTTCACGCCCGGCCGGCCCGCCAGTGAGAACACGCCGACCAAGGGCTATAGCATCGTCGAACTGCCCGGCGGCGAAAAGGTGCTGCTCACCGACCTGCTCAAGGCCTTCCCCAACGAGACGCTCGGCGCGAAGCATTTCAAAAAGTTCGGCGCGACCCTCGGCGTGCTGGTGAAGATTTTCGACGTCGGCGAAGGCTCCCACATCCCGGTGCACTGGCATCCGTCGCCCAAGTTCGCCAAGAAGTATCTGAACAACCCGTTCGGCAAGAACGAGTCGTGGATCCTCATGGGCGTCCGCCCCGGCGCGAAGGCCTGGGTCGGCTGGAAGAAGAAGGTGTCGATCAAGGAGTTTGAGAAATGGATGGACGCGCAGGACGTCGAGGCAATGCGTGCCCACTTGCACGAGATCAAGCCAAAGGTTGGCGACGTAACCTACACCACCGCCGGCATCGTCCACTCCATCGGCGAGGGCTGCTGCATCCTCGAGCCGCAGGAGCCGACTGACTGGAACATCCTAGCCGAGTATGAGGGACCGTATCCCTACAAGCGCGAGCAGGCCGCGTGCGGCCTGACATGGGACAAGGGTCTGGAGGCGGCGGACTTCTCGGTGATGAGCAAGTCGTTCCTCGAGAACCGCATTTGCCGCAAACCGGTGAAGGTCCGCGGCACGGGCAGGAACAAGGAAGAGAAATTCCTGCCCGATTCGGCCAGCCAGTATTTCTGGGAGACCAAACTCACCGTTGCCGACAAGATGAAGATGCCGGGCGACCGCGGCTTCTACTGCTTCGTCACGCTGCAGGGCGAAGGCAAGCTCGTCGGCCCGTGGGGCGAGACGCCCACCAAGCGCGGCAAGTCGTTCATGATCCCGCGCTGCCTGCCGGCCTACGAAATTGTCAGCACCGGCAAGCGTCCGCTGGAAGTCATCACCGGCTATCCGCCGAAAATCTGATACCGCGAATCACGGATTACGAATCAACCCATCACGAATCACGGAGACCCCTTACATGGCAAAGCTACCGAAGAAGATGAAGGCGCAGGTTTTCTACGAGAAGGAAAAGATGCGGTTCGAGGACATCCCCGTTCCGGAGATCAGCGACGATGAAGTGCTCGTGCGCGTGAAAGCCTGCGGCATCTGCGGCTCCGACGTTGCCTACTATTTTGGCAACAGCCCGTTGGAGACGCCCAACGGCAAAGGTCCGCTCGTGCTCGGCCACGAGTTCACCGCCGAGGTCGTCGCGGTCGGCGCGGTGGCGGCAAAGGCGAAGCTTTACAAGGAAGGCGACCGCGTCGTCGTCAATCCCGTCCAGCATTGCAACGCCTGCCCCATCTGCGCCAAGGGCCAGACGAACCTCTGCGAATGCAAATCCGTCATCGGCGTCTCCGTCAACGGCGGCTTCGCGGAGTATTGCGCCAGCAAATACACCGGCCTCGTCAAACTGCCCGACGATGTCAGCTTCGAGGCGGGCGCGCTCACCGAGCCCCTGGCCTGCGTCACCTACGGCATCCAGAATCTCCAGGTTCAACCGGGCAACTTCGTTGTCATCATGGGCCCCGGCGCCATCGGTCTGATGATGCTCCAGCTCGCGAAAAGCTGCGGCGCCGGCAAGGTCGCGCTCGTCGGCGGCCCTGGCGATGACTACCGCCTCGAGGCGGGCAGGAAGTTCGGCGCGGACTACCTCATCAACGTCGTGGACAAGGCATCGAAGTATTTCGTGCCCGACCTCGAGGCGGAGATCCGCAAGCTGACCAACGGCTTCATGGCCGACCGCGTGATCACGCCGACCGGCGCCGTCGAGGCGATGGAAGCCGCGCTGACCATTTCCGGCCGCCGCTCGACCATCGTTTATTTCGGTCTGCCGAGCGACAAGGCCGTCATCCGTGTCCCGGCGCTCAAGAGCATCTTCTGGGACAAGACCATCCGCTTCTCGTGGCTGGCGCCGTTCACCTGGCCGACCGCGGTTAGCGCCGTCGCCAACAAGCTGGTGGACACCAGCTCGCTCATCACGCACCGCGCGCCGCTGGCCAAGCTCGAAGAGACGATCAAGGCCGTCGCGAGCCGCGGCGGCAACGTCCTGAAAGCCGTCGTCACGGCGTAGCCGCGAACCCATCCTTAACCTGCGCAGCGCGCACCGCGATCCCGCGGCTGCGCGCTGCGTGTTTTCAAGCGGGTCAATTCTCTCCTTTGGTTTCTGTCTTCGCATCCCAACCGACGACCTTTCCGCCGGATTCTGTAACGGCGTCTTTGACCAGAACCCGCACGTCAAGCATGAATACGTTGGCGTCCTTGCCAGGCATTTCCGCCGGGACTGGGGCTCCTGACTCATAGATTGCCCTGATGTCCTTGGCGCGGAGCTTGGTCGATCCCGTGTTCCTGTAGTCGTAAGCCACGACCCACTCTGAGATATGCTTGCGGATGAGCCGCTCGGTAGAGAGGTCGTGCAGCATGCCGAACACCTTCTGGCGAATGGTATCGAGCGCACGCTGGCGCTTCTCTTCATGTTCCTGCCTCGGCTCGAAAGGCTCCCATTTCAGCGGCACCGCCAAGTAGAAGCTGATATGCTTTTGCAGCGTCTGGATCAGATCTGCGACCGGCTTCAGATTGTCGTACTCGTCACTGTCGAAATAGGCGATGCGCCGCGTCAGCGCTTTGATGCGGGTCCAATGTTCAGCGACGAATCCCGCAACGGTGCCCATGCCGAGCAATCCCATCCACTTCTCATGGAACTCGTGCGTTGCCCGCTGGATCGCGATAATCAGGTTGGCCACGTCGTAGACGGGCTGGAATTCATCGGGTTCCGGCGGTAGGATCGACTTCTCCGCAGCCCCGAGAAGTCCCGTGAATGCGTTTCGGCTGAGCTTGTTTTCTGGCTTTAACTCATGCTGGATGCTGGAGAGAAACAGCAACCTCTCGGGAACCAGTCTCTTCAGGCTGGTCTCAGCTTCGCGACCGAGGGTTTTACCTATGGCGCGGACTGCGTTGTCGAACGAACCTGTGACGTGATTCTTCCGGGCTCTTGTATCCAGCAGGTTGTCGCCTCGAACCTCATCGAAGTGGGTGAAGCAGACCAGCAGCTTCTGCGTGTTTCCGCTCGCCACAACCGAATTCAGCACGGCGCAGGATGCAGCCTGTAAGGGCTGCGCAGCGTTGTCAACCAGAAGGACCAAGTCGGCCAGCTTGAACCGCTTAGTGATTGATGTGGAAACGCTGGATGTCGAGTCGGCGGTGTGGCCGATGCCTTGCCCGTCCATGAGAACCAAGCGTGGCGACGGCCCTTCGTGCCACGTAGGCTTGAAGGGGCCGCGCACGCGGAATCCCTGGACAAGCGGCGTTAGCAGTTTTCCGAAGAGGGGCGCATAATTGCTGGAGAAACGGTTCGCTGAATGGATAAACTCGGCACGGTCTGTGGATTCCATCGTCCAGATTGTGGGCCAGCCGTCGCGTCCCTTCTGCAACTGTGTCTGGTTGAGACTCTCGAACCGGCTTTCAATGTCATCAACGATGCGGTCCACGATCTCGTGATAGCCCTCGTCCTTGAGCAGTTCGGCTTCGGCAAGCTCCTCGAAAGCATCCTTGTCCGAAGCGGTCAATGCGCTGATTGGTTGTCCAAGCCCCTTCGCGACCGCATCGGCAAGCCTAGCAGCGACGGCGCGTATGTCGTTCAGGTAACCGCGCAACGCATTGGCCATCTGCTGGCGCTCTTCCGCAGTCATCTTACATTCAGACGGGTGGTGATCCTCAAGGCTTCCGTCGTCATTGCTGCCATCGTCAGAATCATCAGAGGTCGTGGTGTCCTCGATATGGCCCAAAAGATAATTGAGGCGGAACTTTTGTTCTGGGTGCTCGAAAAGGCGGCGCAGAGCCTCGCTCTCGGGACCTCCCTCGACAAAAGTGAACGCGCATGCTGCAACGCAGTCCGCCACAAACTGACGTACCTGGTCTCTTGGGAGGAACGAGACGCACGCTTTGTACGATCCCTCAGCCAGAACGACCTCGATGTCGCAAACGGTGGTTTTCGCGGCGGACGTGGAGGGGAACCGCTCTGATGTGGGATCAGTGCCCAGTATCTGGCGTACCAGTGTCGTCTTTCCGGAGCCGGTCGTGCCGACTGCCTGAACTTTCGCATAGCCCTCCTCCACGCCCGGAAGCGGAATTTCCCGCTCGCGGTCTCCCCACGGGTCGTAACGATCCGGTTCGACTCCATCCATAAAGGCCGCGACAATTCGCCGATCATATTTGGTTTCAAGTTTCTGGCGCTGCGACGGCGACCATAGATCGGGGGATGCGAGGATTTCGTTCAGTTGATCCACGAGTTTCTGGGCGTCGGCCTCATCGCGGGTTCCCAAACCGCGCCTCACCCGTCGTTTTTGGTTTCCGGGGGCGTCAAGTAGAGGATGCCGGAAAATGACGCACCACCCGCTCCGGCCTTTGCTCAGGGATGCCCGATAGTTTTTATTTGTGTTGTTCACGTGTTGTTCCTAATGGCGTTAAAAAAACACCTCGACGCTTTCATGTCAACTAAAAAAGAACAACATTGAACAACATTTCGCACACGACGGTTAACCGGACGTTTTACCTGGTCTCCTCGTAGAAGGACGGCGTGAATACTGAACTTCCGGCCGCCGTCGTTGAGGCCAACGGTTCAGGATGAGCGATATGGCACGGTCGATTCGAGTGGAGTTTGAAGGTGCGATTCCCGCTCCGGACACCCCTGAAAAGGCAATCTCCTATCCGTTCAGTTCAGCCCAAAAACCGAAATTGGGCGGACAGGAATGTCCGCCTCACGACCAAATTCGGTTTTCGGGTTTAACGGTCGCCTACGCCGACGTAAGGAAACGATCGCCCCCCCCCCAACCTCATCCGGCGCCACCGCTTGACTGCGCCGCCGGCAGTCCTAAGTTGACCTAGAAAAATTTGTGAAACTCCAAACTGAGAAAGGAGGAGGGCAATGATGGCAAGGGAGGAAGTGGAACGTGTTGTCGCGCGCAACAGCAAGCCCGGCAGTCCCATTCTGAGCGTTTATCTCGACGTGGACCCGACGCGGGAGGTGAACCGCCAGCGCGGATTCGAGCCGGCGCTGAAGAACCTGTTGCGCTCGATCAAACGGCAGCTCACCGGCGAGCGCGAGCGGAAGGAGTTTGAGGCCAACGCCGGGCGTGTGATGCGGTTCGTCTCCGGCTACAAGCCGGCGGCCCGAAGCCTCGTTGTGTTCGGCCGCGAGTCGGATGGTTTTTTCTGGCAGCGTGAACTACAGGCGCCGTTGCACAACGACGCGCGCTGGGACGACTCGCCGTATCTGCGGCCGTTGATGGAAGTGATGAATGACTCCGAACGCTGTGGCATCATCCTGGCCGACAAGGCGCGGCAGCACCTGGAAAGAAGGGCGGGCTTGGAAGCCCGTCCCACTGACCAAAAAACAGCTTTGACCGAAAGCCGCCGAGAAACTAGCTTGCACGCGTGGAACAGGTCTCACCGAGCACTTCGCAACTTCATGAAGCCGGACCGAAGCCGGCCGCGCCGCTCGCCCGCGCCACTCTGGATTTTGTCGGCCGGCGCGTCATCCGCTGGATGGATCGCGTGCATGAGTTGATCGCGTTCCTGCTCATCGCGCTGGGCGTCACGGTCACCCGCTTCCACTTTGCCCCGCGCGTCATCCGCCCGCTCGTGCGCGCGCAGATCTACCGGGCCGGCGTGTGCCTGCTGCCAATGATCGGCTTTTTGGGTTGCGCGCTCGGCCTGATCATCATCGGCCAGACGGTCTCGCTGTTGGAGCGGGTGGGCGCGGAAGACTTCATCGGCAAGCTGATGGTCACGGTGGTCGTGCGTGAATTGGGGCCGCTGCTCACGGCCGTGGTCGTGCTGGCGCGCGTGGGCGCCGCGACCGTCGTCGAACTGGGTACCAGCCGCGCGCAGGGCGACGTGGAGGCGCTGGAGGCGCTCGGCATTGACCCGATCCATTACCTGGTGGTGCCGCGGATGTGGGGATTGGCGGTGTCCGTTTTCGCGCTGACCATTTATCTCGTGCTCACCGCGTTGTTGAGCGGCTACCTGTTCGCGTTTCTGCAAAATGTGCCAATGCGGCCGTCGGAATATTTCCAGCAGTTGGCCGGCGCGCTGCGGTGGGAAGACTTCGTGATGCTGACGCTGAAGGCCACCGCCTTCGGCATCATCATCGCCGTCGTCACCTGCTACCAAGGCTTGGCCAAACCCCTGCGCATCGAGGAAGTCCCGGCCGCCACCACGCGCGCGGTGGTGAGCAGCGTCGTGGCGTGCATCCTTGTGGATGCCGTGTTCGTCGTCGCCTATCTGCTGATCTGAGCCATGAGCGCCACCGTTGAAAAAATCGCGCGACCGCCGGTGATCGAAATGTTCGATGTCGCCGTCAGCTCGGCGCGCGCGCCGGACATCGCCGTGGTTGCGGACGTCAACTGGCGCGTCCTGCTCGACGACTTCTGGGTGCTCGGAGCTCCGCCCGGTTCCGGCAAGAGCGACCTGCTGGCAACGGCGGCGGGCCTGCAACTACCGTTGCGGGGCGTGCACCGCCTCTTCGGCCAGGAACTGCTGTCGCTCGGCGAAGCGGAACGGCTCCATGAACGGCTGCGCGTCGGCGTGGTGTTCGAGGGCGGCGCGCGGCCGTTCACGCACTTGACCGTCGCGGACAACGTCGCGCTGCCGCTCCGTTATCACCGCGAAGGGAGCGAGGCGGACATCCGGCAGCGCGTGGAGGAAATCCTGGAGGCGACCGGCCTGGCGGCGGTGGCGGACCGCGCGCCCGCTCACCTCGTCCGCTCCATGCACCCGCGCGTCGGCCTGGCTCGCGCGCTCGCGCTCGCGCCGGAAGTGTTATTGCTGGACGACCCGCTGGCCGGGCTGGACCCGCGCCAGACGCGCTGGTGGCTGGATTTCATCGGCAGCCTGGCGGCGGGGCATCCGATCCTGAAAAGCCGCAAGATGACGCTCGTCGTCGCGTGCGGTCACATGCGGCCCTGGATGAACCGGGGCCGGCAGTTCGCGCTGTTGAAGGACAAACAACTGCTGCCGCTGGGCGGCCGCGCCGAACTGGAACACTGCAACGAGCCTTTACTCCGCGAACTGGTCGCGGCAGAATTCACCTCGGACTGACATGCCACTCCAAGACCTGACACCGGAACTTCGCACGCGTCTCAGCCACGTGGAACGCGCGGTCGGCGTTTTCGTCGTGCTGGCGACGCTGTTGCTGCTGACAGGGTTCTTTTATTACCTGTATCACACGGCGGAAGCGAAAGGCTGGTTCATTCCCAAGGTCACCTACTACACCTACCTGCGCACGGGCCACGGGTTGAAAACCGGCGATCCGGTGAAACTGATGGGCTTCGACGTCGGCACAATCAAGCGGGTCGAAGCGATGGGGCCGGCCGATCCCTACAACGTCTTTGTCGAGTTTCGCATCAAGCGGCCTTACTACGGCTACCTTTGGTCCGACTCGAAAGTGCAGGTCGCCGCCGCGGATTTTCTCGGCGGCCGTTATCTCGAAGTCACCAAGGGCGTCAACGGCCGGTCCACCGTCAAGGAGGAGGACGGCCGCATGCTCCTGCTTGCCGATGCCGCCAAGGGTCTCTACGAACCGATCACCAAAGACTCGCGTTACGAACTGGAGGCCGTGGAGTCGCCGGCCGTGACGGACCAGCTTCAGGCGATGGTCGCGAAGGTCGAGGCAGCCATCCCCGGCATTCTCGGCATCACCAACCGCATCAACGACGTCCTGGCAAGTGCCAACGTCACCATCACCAACCTCAATGTCACCGCTCTCGGCGCGCGGCCGGTGCTCACCAACCTCGCCGTGATCACGTCGCAGTTGCGCGACCCGCACGGCTCGCTCGGCGAATGGCTCATCCCGACGAATATCAACCGCCAGGTCCAGACGACGCTGGCCTCCGCCAATACAACCCTGACCTCCGCCAACACCACCGTCGTCACCGCCAACACCAATCTGGTCGAGGTTGCCGCCGCCTTGAAACGCTCGCTGGAAAACGTCTCGCAGATCACCAGCAATCTCAACGCGCAAGTCCAGGCCAACAGCCTGATCCTGGGCGAGATTTCCGACGCCGTCATCCACACCGACGAGTTGATACAGGGTCTCAAGCGCAACTGGTTGCTGAAGTCCTCGTTCACCGGCGTCACCAACGAGCCGGTCAAGAGCATCGTCGTGCCAGGCATCGGAGGAAGCCGATGAGCACAGAAGAGAGAAGGCAGAAGGCAGAAGGCAGAAGGCAGGAAAGGACAACAGTGTTTTCTTCGCCTTCCGTCTTCTGCTTTCTGCTTTCTGCCTTCTGCCTTCTGTACACCGCCTGCTCCTCCGCGCCGCCGCCGCCCGTCCTGCCCGTGGCGGTGGCGCAAGCAAACCGTGCCGCTGAAACGGGACGAAAACTTTCGGCGACCGAAAACTGGTCCGCCGCCGTCCGCGAATGGCAGAATGCCGTGGACCGTTACCGCCTCCTCAACGACCGCGCCAACGAAGCCATCGCGCTGCACAACCTCGCGCAAGCCGACCGCGCGCTCGGCGAACTCGACCGCGCCTGCCCGCTGCTCGAACAAGCCGCCGATTTGAACCAGCAACTCGGCCGCAACGAGGAATGGTGGCGCAATCAGATCGCCTTGCTCCAGGTCGAATCCCTGGCGAAGCAAACCGCCGCGGTGGAAGCGCGTTTCGCCAAACTCACCGCATCGCCGACGCCCGACGCCCAACCGCAATTGCAGGGCCTTTTCTACAACGAACTCGGCCAGTGGCAGCAACGCCAGGGCGACTTTGTGAAAGCCGATGAAACATTCCGCCGCGCCGAACAAGCGATGACGAAAACGGGCGACCGTTCCGGCGCCGCCGTCGTGCTCGCCAATCGTGCGCGCCTCGACGAAGCGCAACACAAACTCCCCGACGCGCTGGAGAAGTGGGGCCAGGCGCTGACGCGCTTCGAGTCGCTCGCCGATCCGCCCGGCATCGCCGCCTCGCTGGCCGGCGAAGGCCGCGTCCTGCTCGCGGCCGGCCAGAATCTGCCCGCCGCGGAAACATGCCTGCGCCGCGCCGCCGAAAACTTCCGCCTGTTGAAAAAGAACGACGACCGCGCCGCCGCGCTTCGTTCGTTGGTGGAATGTTTGGTCGCGCAGAAAAAAACTTCCGAGGCGAACGAGGCGCAGAGGATGCTGGAGGAATTGTGCACGACCGGTAAGGCGAAAGGGAATTAAACCGTCGTGTTAGGCGTTTGCCGCCGCCCATCGCAACGGATGGTGGAATTCCGACAAAGAAACATCGCGGGGTTGCATCCGGTTGAGATCGTCCGTCATTTTGGACGTTGCGCGGATTGAAGGCTCCTGCCAATATCCGGCCCGATGAGGGCTCTTGCGGCCAGCCAAGGAGTGGGACGGTATATTGTTCGTAGCGAAGGAGATTCAACTGCAACGCCGGCAGCGGCTTCGCGGAGAACAGTCGGCGCGCGACCCTGCGCCACGATGGCCGATACACGCGTGCGCCACACGCTGATGGCGCACGCAAACAGATGGCCTGTGGTCCAAATCATCCTGGCGGTGTTGCTGCTTCCGTGGACAGCTTTGGGCCAGCCGGTGGTTTCCATGCCCAAAACGGGACCGCCTCCTGCCTGGGTGGAATGGGTTGCGCCGGTGTCGAAGACCAGCGTCAAGACCGAACACGAATCCGGCGGACAAATTCTCACGCTTTTCGATACCCAGATCAACACCGCCCAGGCGGAAAATTTTGTCCACGTTGTTAAAGACATCACCACCCAGGCGGGCGTCCAGAGCGGAGCCAACCTGGAGTTTTCCTGGGATCCCTCGTTTCAGGAATTGACGTTCCATCAAATCACAGTCTGGCGGGGCGCGAAAAAACTGGATCGGCTGGATCTGGCCAAATTCCGGGTGATCCAGCAGGAAACCGACCTCTACCGCCAGATTTACAACGGCACCCTGTCCGCGCTGCTGTTTGTCGAAGACGTAAGGCCGGGCGACCGGATTGAATACGCCTACACGTTGCGGGGAGAGAACCCGACGCTGAAGAACCATTTCTCAAATACATTGATCGCGGGAGGGGCGGCCATGGGGCGGCGGCACATCCGCTTGCTCTGGCCGGAGGAGCGCGTGCTGCATGTCCGTTCTCACAACACGACCGTCCAACCGCAGGTGCGCACTCATGACGGCATCAAGGACTACACCTGGGATTTCCATGATCTTCCCTCGATTGATGGCGAGGATCAGGTGCCGTCCTGGTTCGTGCCCTATCCATGGATCCAACTGAGTGAATTCTCAAGCTGGTCGGAAGTGGCGAGCTGGGCCGAGGGACTTTACGTGTCCACGCACTTCGACGCGGCGGAATTGAAGGAGGAGATTGCGAAACTGAAGCGCGCGGGCGCAGGCACGGAAGAGATCCTGCAAAGCGCGTTGGAGCTTACGCAAAACAACATTCGTTATCTTGGCATTGAGTTCGGCCCTAATTCGTATCGCCCCACAGACCCGGTGACGGTATTGCGGCGGCGATTTGGCGACTGCAAGGACAAGGCTTTCCTGCTTTGCACCTTGTTGCGTGGACTGGGATATGATGCGACGCCCGTCCTGGTCGCCACGGGGTTCCGCCACACGCTGCCGGATTTGCTCCCAACGCCCCACGACTTCGATCATGTTATTGTGCGGGTCGTTGTTCGTGGGACGGACTATTGGCTGGACCCAACCCGGCTATATCAGCACGGCCCGATAAGCCAGAGGCATCAACCCGCGTACGGATACGGATTGCTGGTCCGATCCGGAGAGAAGGGATTGATCTCCATTCCCGCTTCCAACGCGGGCGCGCCAGAAACACTCACGACCGAGGCGTTTCAAGTCGGCGGCCAGAAGACGCCCACCCGGTTGAGTGTCACCAGCACCTTCAAGGGCCACGATGCGGAATGGATGCGGGCCATCCTGAGCTCCGAGGGACGGGAGACGCTGGCGAAAGATTACTTGAACGACTACGCCCAACGATATCCCGGCGTGGCCCTCTCCGGATTGCTGACCGTTGACGACTCCCCGAACAGCGATACGCTGACGATTCGCCACGCCTACTCGATCACGAATTTCTGGGTTCTTTCCACCGACAAGCTGCGATACACCTGCCAATTCTATCCCTTGGGGATTCATGCCTGCATCACCCGGCCGGCCACGGCCATCCGCTCCATGCCGATGGAGATCTCTTTCCCGCGCCGGCGCACGGTCCAGACCGGCATTGACCTGCCGATCAACTTCCAGCTTTCCAATTTTACCAACACGATCACGGGTCCGGGGGCCGAGTTACGCACCAAAGGCGATTACAGAGGGCGGACAATGTGGCTGGACTATGAATACAAATCCCTGACCAATTTCATTCCCACCTCCCTGACAACCGAGCATCTCAGCAGCCTGGACCGAATGGAAAACGCGCTGGGTTATGTGTTGACCTGGCCAAACAAGGACAGCCCCGGCACCCGCGAATTCAACTGGCCGTTGTTCAAACTCGCCGCCATTTATGCCGCGCTATTGGCCATGGGCACGGGCCTTTTTTGCTGGCGGCAATGCCGGCGGGCCTCGGCGACGATGAAACCGCCGGTCCTGAATCACGAGTTAAACGGCATCAACGGGTGGTTGATTCTGGTTGCCATTGGCCTGGTCCTCCGGCCGTTTGTATTGCTGACCCGTGTGGGCCGTTTTTTTGGCACCTATTGGCTCTGGCACTGGCACGCGCTGACAGTCCCCGGTGGAACGGCTTATCACCCTGCGTATAGCCCCCTGCTGACGTTCGAGCTTCTGGGCAACGTCACCCTTTTGATCCTGAGCCTCTTCGTGATCGTGCTCTTTTTTCAAAAACGCCCCAGTTTTCCACGCTGGTTCATCGTTTATCTTCTGCTTAATACGATCTTTGTCGGATTGGACTATGCCGCGGTGCAGATTATCAAGCCAACCTCTCCTTCTCTCCCTCCTGAGCTTCTGGGAATGATTTTGGGCAGTTGCATTTGGATCCCCTACATGTGCAAATCCCGTCGCGTGCAGATAACCTTTGAGCGAACCGCCCTGCTGAGGACCGCGCCGGTGGCCCTGCCGCCCCTGCCCAGGGTGGAACCTGTCGTGAAACCCGTCGCCCGCCCGAAACCGCCGCTGCGCCATTGTCACGGCGGCGCCCACATGATCTTCTTGTGGCTTTGCGTGCTGGCGCTGCCCCTGGACCTCCTGGACACGAATTTGAGGAGCGTCTGGACCAAGAGCGCGTCTTTCGCCGCCTTTGTCCTGAGCGTCGTGTTCGCCATCGTGGCCGGGGTGAAACAATCCAACAGCGACATGCCACGGAAGATCAAATGTCTGCCCTGCATTTTCGGCGCCATGGCCGCCGTTTTCCTGTGTTCGGCGGTATGGGGCGGCTTGGCCACCGCCGTCATTGAAATTCATAGCGGCAAGAAGATTCCACCCAAGACCTTCAACGCAGTGTCGGACATGGTGAGCGTGGTTTTTTTCTCGCTGTTTTCTTGTCTCGGCTTTGCGGGGCTGGCTTTATTGATCCGATATCAAAGCGGTTTTAAGAATTCCCCAGCCGCGGCCTCCGGCCAAAACAACTTGGCCGTTTCTGAAGAAAGCGAAACTGGATGAAGAAATGCTAGAAAAAGGAAAAAGGGGTCAAGTCCAGGGAAAAGGGGTCAGTCCTATAATCTTTGCATTTTTTCAAGCAACCTCCGTGTTCGTTCATCTTGTGATTTGGAAATCTTGCCACTTGCGGTTGGCGCAAAAGGTCTTAAGCACTCCGCGTTAGGACGTCTTGCCCAAATGAAAACAGGCAGCCAACTAAAGATGCAAAGATTATAGGACTGACCCCTTTCCCTTTTAATTATTCCGATTGACTCCCCGGCGGGACAGACAAGAATGCGGTCATGTTTGTTCGGGGCCAAGGAGCGGTGGCAAAACCGCGCACCGGCGGCGGGTGCGCCAAAGCAGTTTCTTATCGTGAAGGAGGGGCAGCCATTATGTTTTTCCTGAGAGTCTGTTTGACGTTGGCCTTCGGTTTGCGGCTGTGCACGGCGGCGTTCGCCGCCGAGCCGACATGGACCATCTTGGTCTACGGCAACGGCGACAACAACCTGAGTCCGCAGCTGGTCACGGACCTCATGAAGATGGAGGAGGTTGGCAGCTCCCCGACGTTCCGGATCGTGGCGGAGGCGGATTTCGACGCGTCCAACGCGGATGAGAACGAAGAGGCCGGACTTCCGGCCGGGCTTAATGCCGGGACAAGCCGGTTCCTGATCGCCAAGTCCGCCGATGACGAGCGACTGACAAGCAAGCCCGTGATGCGCCTCCGGGAGTTGAACCATGACGATCCGAAGGTCCTGAAGAACTTCCTGGTCTGGGCCATGCGGAAATACCCGGCTGACCGATATGGCCTCATCTTTTGGGATCACGGGGGGCAGTGGGAAGGCTATGGCGGCGACGAGCAGGATGGGGAGCTGGACGAGCCGGAATGCATGGGGACGGCTCAAATCAGGGAGGCGCTCTCCGCAACCTTGCGCGAGACCGGCACCGCCAAGTTTGACTTCGTCGCCTTCGACACCTGTCTGATGGGCGGCATGGAGGTCCTCGAGGATTTCGCCGGGCTGACGGAGGTCTTCATCGCCTGTCCGGAGATCGATTATGGCGACGGCTGGAACTATGCGGACTCCTTTGCCTGGCTGAAGAACCACCCCGCGGCGACGATGAGGGAGTTCGCGGTCGCGGAGGTGGACCAATGGAAGGCGATCCACATGACCGAGGAGAATGAATGCGACCGCGTCCTCGCCGCTCACTGCGCCTATGACATGGCGCGATACCCCGAAACGCGCAAGGCCTTTGGCGAGTTTACGACTGTCCTGGCCCGAACCATCTCGCCGCACAACCTGTCCGTTCCCAGCCACCGCCGGGAGGCCGTGGAATACAGCCTTTCCCTGGAGGACGATGTGAATGCCTCGGACTTTATTGACTTGGGCCAGTTTGCCCGGAGCTTTGCCGAGGACCCGGCGTCTTCGGCGGCGCTGAGGCGGACGGCCGCCCGGCTTGCGGAGGCAATCGATGCCATGGTGCTCTCCAAGACCCTTGGCGAGGAGAAGGCTGGCGCCTCGGGGCTTTCCGTATGGTATCCCGTGAAGCGGGAAGGTGACGACGAGGAAGACGATGACGATGACGCCGACGCCGACGACAACGATAGTCCCCCGCCCAAGGACAAGTTTCTGGAATACAAGAGCCTGAACATTTTCAAGAACTCGGCTTGGGCCGACTACATCAAGAATGTCTGGCTTTGTCGCGAGGAGTTGGAGGACGAGCCAGTCCTCGCGGACAACAAACCGGCGCCCTTGACGGCGACCGCCTCAGGCGGCTTGTCCTTGAACGTGGATGTGGCGTCCGGGAAGGGGGCGTTTCTGCTCCATGGCGCGTTGATCGACCCCGCCAAGAAAAAGGGCAAGTACGATGTCGTGTTTCTGGGGCAGGTCGTCCGGAAGCGGATCAGCGGACCCGGCTCCTATCAGGTGCCTTGGGACCTGAAGGCCCTGTCGCTCGTCAACGCGGACGGCTCCAAGGCGCTCCTCGGAGCTTTCCCCAAGGATTCGGCTGGGCGCCTCTGGTTCAGCTACGCCCAATACAAGAGGTCGCAGAAGGCGAAACCGTTCAAAGTGATCCTCCTTATCCAAGTCAAGGATGGCGCGGCGAAGCTCTTGAAGATGCTCGACGCTGAAAACGGGGATTTGGCCCCGGCCCCGATTCAGCCGCACCCCGGCGCCTCGCTCTCTCCCCTCTACATCATGGAGACCCGAAAGGGGAAGAATCCTGCCAAATGGCGCGAGGGACACTTCCCCAGCGGCTTCAAGGCCATCGTCCCCAAGGAGGGTCTGGCGGGGATGAAAGCGGAATTGGCCCACGTCGGCGCTGGCGACTATACGCTGGAGTTGCAGGCGGAGGACATCAACGGCAACCTCAGCGACATCGTCACCTACCACGTGAATGTCGCTCCCTGAAAAAGGTCCCTACTAACTAAAAAATGGGGCGGTCTTATAATCTCTGCATTTCGCCAAAAAGGGAAAAAGGGGTCAGTCCTATAATCTTTGCATTTCGCCAAGCAACCTCCGTGTTCGTTCATCTTGGGATTTGGAAACCTTGCCAATCGCGGTTGGCGCAAAACGTCTTAAGCCCTCCGCGTAATGGCGTCTTGCCCAAGTGAAGGCAGGCAGCCGGCTAACGATGCAAAGATTGTAGGACTGACACTTTTCCCCTCGTAGCCGTGTTTCATTTGGCTGATGTTATCAACGTACGTCGCTCCGGTTTTTCACGCGCACCAGCTTATAATCCATGTCATCGTTCATATCAATCCTCGCATCAATCCAATCGCAGGGCACCAGCCAAGCACCGGAATTGAGGCCGAACACTTCTGGGACGGTTTTCAAATGGTCTGGGTTGCGGAATTCAGTAAACTCAAAACAATTTTTCCAAATGATCTTGTTACCTTTATATGACCAAGTGCCGCTGTTAACATAAAGCGGTTGACCGCGTTGTTGATATGCCGCCAAAGTGCGGTAGAATTCCTGTTGATAGGTCATGTCCTCGTGCATCACAACCACTTCCACTTCCCCCGTTTTGAAATGGAACGCATATTCACCAGCGACTTTGCTGGGACTTTCAATATCATACGAGCCACAACCAATCATCAGCACGGATGTGAAGAACAAATAGCCGAGTATTCTCTTTCTCATGACGAATTCTCTATTGGGTATTAACTGACGTTTCCCATTTGACGAATGCCTGCGATCTTCGCGGGACGTTGCAATTCGACAATTGTCATTTTATCGCCGCTGACTGTGTCAGCAAGCTCGATTCTTTCATCCCGAGACCCGATTGCTGACCCGAGTGACAGCGTTCAGCGTCTCGCCGGTTGGTGTCCCGGCTTCAGCCGGTTTTGTGCTCAAACGAAAACCGCCTGAAGGCGGGACACCAACCGGGGTCGCGCAAGAGGTTTCGAAAAGAGGTCTGGCTTTCCAATGATGTGAGTTGATTCACTCGCTAAATTCCCGGAATATCCGGGAACCAGATGAAAACATACTGTTCAGTATTGTTGAGCCTGTGCGCGGCCGTCGTGCTCGCGCAGGAAGCCAAACTCGGCGATGAGTTGCTCCGAAACGGCAATTTCGAGTCACCCGATGGATGGCAATTCAATCGCGGCGCGCGCCGCGTGAGCGAAGCCGGCAATCATTGGCTGCTGCTGAATGCGGGCGACAAAACAGCCAGCCTCAGCGCCGACCAGCGCGTGCCGATGGGGCCGCGCTACTGGAAACTGCATCTGAGTTTCCGCGTCCGCGCCACCAACGTCGCCCGCGGCGTCGAGGGGTGGAATGACGCGCGCATCGCCATGTCGTTTCACGGCCCCGATGGCAAAAGGATCGGCACCTGGCCGAACGTGCCGTATTTCACCGGTTCCACCGACGGATGGGAACACCACGAGCGCGACTTCATCGTGCCGCAGGGCGCGGCCTGGTTGGAGCTGAGCTGCGCGTTGCTCGCCGCCACCGGCAAAGTCGAGTGGGACGACCTCTCGCTGAAGCTGCTGAAGTTCACGCCCCAGGTCGAGGACGCCACGCTGCCGCCCGGCGTCGAGGCGCGATGGGATTTGGCGGGCGCGTTCCGCGAAGAGATGCCGACGCGCGGACGGGTGTGCATCAACGGCCTCTGGCGATTCCATCCCGCCGATCTCAAGTCGCGCGAGCTGCCCGCCGCCGGCAGCGGCTGGGGTTACTTCAAAGTGCCCGGCTCGTGGCATCCGCCGACGGCGCGGATGCGTCCCATCGGCCCGGATAATTGGGAAACCACCGCACTCGACCTCAACCGCACCGACGCTGCGTGGTATCAGCGCCCCATCACCGTCCCCGCCGAATGGACCGGCCGGCGCGTGTTCGTCGAGTTGGACAACCCGAAACAGGCGGCGCGCGTTCTCGTGGACGGCCGCGATGCCGGCAACGTGGCATGGCCCGGCGGCCGCGTGGAGATCACGCCGCTCATCAAGCCCGGCGCGACGCACACGCTGTCGGTATTCGTCAACGCCCTCGGCGGCGACCAGGAAAAGCTGGTTGTCATGGGGCCGACGCAGATGGAAAAGGCGCGCGAGGAAATCCGCTACAAGGGCCTGGCCGGCGATTGCTTTCTCGTCAGCGAACCGAGCGGCGCGCGCATCAGCGACGTGTTTGTGAAGCCGAGCGTCCGCCACAAGGAACTGGCCGTGCAGTGCGAACTGGCCAACGCGCCTGAAAACTTCAGGCTCGAAGCCGTGGTCCGCGACGGCGACAAGGTCGTGAAGCGGTTCACCGGCTCGACGACGGCGTTTGCCGGACGCTGGACCGACCCGAAACTTTGGGAGCTCGACCAGCCGAATCTCTACCGGCTCCGCGTTCGCCTGCTCGACGCGCGCGGCAATCTGCTCGACGAAACGACGCCCGTCATCTTCGGCTTCCGCGAGTTCTGGATCGAAGGGCGAGATCTCATCCTTAACGGCAAGCGCTTCCACCTGCGCTGCCTCGACAGCTCCAACGCGGGCGATTTCGCCACCGCCTCGCTCGCCGCCTGCAAGGCCACGTTCGCCCGCGCCCGCGCGCTCGGGTTCAACTACGTCATCCATGCGCACTACGACTACGAGCCGCAGTCGTTCGCCTATATCGAGGACCTGGTGCGCGCCGGCGACGAGGCCGGCTTCCCGATGAGCTACACCATCCGGCACGTGAAGCAGATCTACCGCGACATGGACGACCCGGCCAAACGCGCCGGCTGGGAGGCCGTGGTGGATTACGAGATGCGGCGTGTGCGGAATCATCCGTGCGTTTTCATGTGGGCGATGAACCACAATTTCACCGGCTGGGCCGACGACCAGAACCCGTCGCAACTCGACGGGATCTACGAGCCGAAGGCGTCCGACGACGAGCGGCTCGCCGCTCGCCGCCACGCCGCGCGCGTCGGCGAGTCGCTGGTGATGGCGCGCGACGGCACGCGGCCGGCCTACAATCACGAGAGCGGCAACCTCGGCCAGATGATCACGCTCAATAATTATTTGAACTGGACGCCGCTGCAGGAGCGCATCGAGTGGCCCTCGCATTGGGCGAGCGCCGGCGTGAAGCCGCTGTTTCTGGTCGAATTCGGCCTGCCGCACCAGGCGAGTTGGGGCGGCCATCGCACCGGGCCGTTCATCTGGCGCAACAAGGTCAACTCCGAGCCGCTGGCGGCGGAGTTCTCGGCGATGACCACCGGCGACCACGCTTACGATATCACCGACGACGAGGACGCGAACACGCGCGTCATCGAGCGGATTTACGCGCGCCACGAGCCGTTCCACATCACCGAGGGGCTGGGCGCGTATTGGCGGCAGCGTTGGGAACACAATTTTCTTGAGATCAAAACGCTCTTCACCTCGCAGACCTGGCCGGCGTTTCGCACGTGGGACCTCAGCGGCGTCTTGCCGTGGGACCAGGAGGATTTCTTCAAGCCGCGCGCCGGGGCGAAAAGCGAGCCGGTCGAACTGACCACCGACTGGGCGCGGCTGCAACGGCCCGGCATCGCGCCGGATTTTCAGCCGCTGAGCGAGGACTGGCTGCGCGCGCCGAAGTTTGAGGGATGCTTCGAGGAAACCTCGCTCTCCAAAATGTTCCGCCGCGTCAATCGCGACACTCTCGCGTGGATTGCCGGCCCGCCGAGCCGTTTCACGGCGAAGGATCATATTTTTGCCGCTGGGGAAACGGTGACGAAACAGGCGGCGGTGCTGAACGATCTGCGCGAGCCGGCAACCGCGAAATGGGAATGGACTGCGGCGCTGGACGGCAAAATCATCGCGCGCGGCAGCAGCAGCGCGAGGATTCCCGCCGGCGAACGGCGGCTCGCGCCGATCCGTTTCGAACTGCCGAAAATTTCGGCGGACGCGCACGGCGTGATCGAGTTGCGCGCCACCGTCAACGGCCGGCAGGACGAGACGCTGGAGGATCGTTTCGAGTTCGACGCGCTGGCGCCGACACCCGTCGTGCCGCCGGCGGCCATCGCCTGCTACGATCCCAAGGGCGCGACGTTGGCACTGCTGCGCGCTCATGGCGTCGGCGCCCGCGCGGTGGAGCAACCCGTTTGTCCCGCAGATTGCAAACTGTTCATCGTCGGCCGCGAAGCCGTCACGGTGGACGGTCCCGCGCTGGATGTCGCCGCCGCGACGCGCGCCGGCGCGAATGTGCTGATCTTCGAGCAAACCGAAGACGTGCTGCAAAAACGGTGGGGTTTCCGTACCGCGAGTCCCGGCACGCGCCGCGTGTTCGCGCGGCAACCGGCGCATCCGGTCTGCCGCGGCCTCAGCGACGAGCTGTTGCGCGACTGGCGCGGCAGCGCGACGCTCGTGGAGGCGTATCCGGCGCAGGGCGGGTTCCACAAAAAATATCCGGCCACCGATTGGTGCGGGTTCGCCAACACCCGCACGTGGCAGTGGGGCAATTATGGTTGCGTGGCCAGCGTGGTCATCGAAAAACCGCAGCGCGGCAACTGGAGCTTCCCGCTCGACTGCGAGTTCGACCTTCAATACACGCCGCTGCTGGAGTGGCTCGCGCCCGGCGGCGGCCGCGTGATCTTTTCGCAACTCGACCTCATGGGCCGCGACGCGAGCGATCCCGCGGCGGAGCGGTTGCTCGCGAACCTGCTGGCCTATGCGCAGTCCGCGCCCGCCGCGACACTGTCGGACGCCGAAGTTTTTGGCGCCGACACAGGGTGGATCGCGTCCTCCGGGCGCGATTCCGCCGCCGCACAACCGTCTTCGCGCCCGGAAACCGCGAACCGCCCTCTGGTGATAACGCCCGGCGCCGATCCCGCGACCGCCAAGGCCGCCGCCGCCAAAGCCCAGACGGTGATTTGCATCGGCCTCGACGGCGATGCGCTCACCAGATGCCTCTCGTTTACCTTAATTACCCATCCGCGGACCGTGACCCATACCCATATTGGCCGTCCCACCGAAGGCGCGCTCGTTGGACTCGGCGACGGCGAGTTTCACTGGCGCGGGCGGATGACCGTGCCGGCGATCGCAAGCGCACCGCCGGAACTCAAGGTCGCGGGCACCGGCGTTTTCGCCGAGGGCAACGTCGCCGGCAAACACGTGGTGCTCGCGCAGTTCACGCCGGAGCAGTTCGACTGGAAGGAGAAACCCTACCTGAAGCTCTCCAAACGCCGCGCCGTCATCAGCCTCGCGCGCATCCTGACCAACTGCGGCGTGCACCTGCCCGCGCCCGTTGCCGAGCGACTCGCTGCGCCGCCCGCGCAGGCCGGCGAGCGGCGATGGCTGGACTCGTTCTACCTCGACGAGCCAACGTCACTCGATGATCCGTATCGTTACGAAAGGTGGTAGTCATGAAAATCCTGCCGTTGCCTGCGTTCGCCGTTTCTGTGCGCTCCACCGGCATGCCGCAGTCCGAGATTCCGACTAAAGGAGAAAACCCATGAAGAAACATCGGTTGGTATTGTTGGGCCTGTGCGTTGCCGCCGCAGTCGCGTTCGCTGCCGATGCGACGCGCACGCCGGCCCGAAGCTACAAGTTCCGCGAGAACGTGGTCGAAGGCATTCCGAAGGAATGGGGCCGGCTCGTCAACGCCGGCTCCTTTACAGACAGCTCGACGGTGATGTTCTTCGAGGCGCCGGACGGCACGATCCGCCGCGTTGCAGCGAAGTTCTTCAGCACGGACGTCCAATGGGGAATACACGTCGTCGTCGTCCCGCGCCCGTGAACGGCCCGACCGGTGGATAACGCCGGGCGACATCGCTCCACTCGGGCGGCGTCCGCTCACCACCGCACGTTCCAGAACGCGCTGTCGTTCTGCGACATCGCATCGGCTTCCTCGACGGTAACCCAGCGCTCCTCGGCGAATTTGCCCCAGGAGTCGGAAATGGCCACTTCCCTGGTGCGCGCGTTGTAGCCGATGATCATGCGCATGTGGGCGTTGTTGACCTCCGCGTCCCCGTTTTCCGACGAGGACTTGATATGTTTGGGTCCAATCTTCCTGACGCCGCGCGCGGATTTCAATTGTTCGACCCACGCGTTCCAGTCGGTCATCTTGGCCCGCTCTTTGGCGCGCACGGTGATTTTCTTTTCCAAGTCCATGTCCACGAAGATGCACCACATCAGCGGGAAACCTTTGTCTATGTATTTGGCAAGGTTCGACGGCGTCATCGGCATGGTGAGCTGGTCGAACCGCCGGCCGTTGCGCCGCGCCAACGCCTCGACGTTTTCGAGCATCAGATTCGCCGACGTGCCGCCGCCGATCTTCGTCCCGCCCGCCAGCGCCAGCACATACATGTCCGCCTGAATGCCGAGGTAGCGCAGATACCGCTCCCATGTCGCCGGCACGCAGTAGCCTTTCGGCCCCTGGTCCACCATCGGGATTTCACCGACCACCACGTCGCCGTTGGGGCGGTGCTGGACGCGCTGGCCGAGCGTGTCGCGCAACTGATGATAGCTGATGATGCCTTCCGCACGCCCCTCGTGGTCGGCCATCTCCAAAGGCATGATGCGCACGCCGATGTAAGTTTCCGGCGGCATCTCCAGCAGGATCGCGTGGTTTTTCCAGTTCCAACGCTTCACCTTGTAGCGGAGTTTTTTGGTCTGGCCGAAATACGCCTGCGCCGGCTCGCCGAGCACCGGCTTGAGCGCCGCCTCGATGGCCTTCGCGTCGTTTTCCATCTCGCTCTTCGACGCGCGGTCGCCGCGGTTGGCGAACACCATCGAGACCTGCATGACCTTTCCCTTCTCCGCATAGAACGCCAGCGAATGTGGATGCGCGCCGAGGACGGTCATCTCTTTCTTCGGATACAACCGGTAACTGGCCAGCGTGGCCGTGCGCGATTCCTCCGGCCAGGCAAGCCGTTTGCCCACGTCGCGCTCGTTTTCCGTCCAGAGCGACTCGCTTTGCCAGAGCGAGAGGCCGAGAGCGGTGTTGATGTTTTGGAATTGGATCAAACCTGTGATGGCCGACGACGACACGGCGGCGAACGCGCAAAGCAGAATGACCAATGGCCAATGGCCGATACCCAAAGTCCAAGTAAAAAGTCTTCGTGAATTCATTTGCGTAAGATGGAACTGAAGTTGGGCGGCTCGTTCGTCATCGCCTGTGTTCTCTGGAACAATGACCAATACCCTAGAAATTATGAATGCCAAGCTCAAAACGTTGCCCTGCAACCGACCACCCTGTAACCGGGATTTTGAGGTTTCCCTGGTCCTTGGTTATTGGACATTGAGCATTCCGTCGGCAGGCTTGGCTTTCGGGCAACCATTCCTTATATTCCGGCGCATGCCAACCAAGAATCACGCCACATGGGGCGGACGCTTCTCCGCCGGGCCTGCCGAAGTTGTCCAGCGTTTCACCGAATCGGTTTCGTTTGACCACCGGCTCGCGTCTTACGACATCCGCGGCAGCATCGCCCACGCGAAGATGCTCGCCAGGATCGGCGTGCTCTCCCGCGCCGAATGTACCGCCATCGTCAAGGGCCTCGAACGGATCGGCTCGGAGATCGCCGCCGGCAAGTTCAAATGGCGCGCGGACCTCGAAGATGTTCACATGAACATCGAGGCCGAACTGACCCGGCGCGTTCCCGCCGGCGCGAAGCTTCATACCGCCCGCAGCCGCAACGATCAGGTCGCGCTCGACACGCGGCTCTACGTCCGCGACCAGATTCGGCTCGTCCAGGGCGATCTGCGCGATCTCCAGTGGTCGCTGCTGATGCTGGCATCGGCCAACGACGATGTGATTATCCCCGGCTACACGCACCTCCAGCGCGCGCAACCGGTGTTGTTTGCGCATCACCTGCTCGCCTACGTTGAGATGTTCGACCGCGATCACGCCCGGCTGGCCGACGCGTTCAAGCGCGCCAACGTCTGCCCGCTCGGCTCCGGCGCGATCGCCGGCTCGACGCTGCCGCTCGACCGCGAGTTTGTCGCGAAGGAGCTCGGCTTCAACGGCGTCACGCAAAATTCGATGGACGCCGTCAGCGATCGCGACTTCATCGTCGAGTTTCTCGCCGACGGCGCGCTCATTGCGTTGCACGTCTCGCGGCTGGCGGAGGACCTCATCCTCTGGGCGACGGCGGAGTTTGGGTTCATCCGCATCGGCGACGCCTACACCACCGGCTCGTCGTTGATGCCGCAAAAGAAAAATCCCGACATCGCCGAATTGGCGCGCGGCAAGACCGCCCGTGTTTATGGCAACCTCGTCGCGCTGCTGACGCTTCTCAAGGGCCTGCCGATGACCTACAACCGCGACTTGCAGGAGGACAAGGAGCGCCTCTTCGACACCGCCGACACGCTGCACTCCACGCTCGACGTGCTGGCCGACATGCTGCTGAACACGCGCGTCGTCCGCGGGCGTTGCGAAGCCACCGCGAGCGACCCCGCGTTGCTGGCCACCGACCTCGCCGATTATCTGGTGAAGAAAGGCGTTCCGTTCCGCGAGGCCCATCACATCGTCGGCGCGCTCGTGGCCGAAGCCGAGAAGCTCGTCAAGCCGCTGAACGCGCTGCCGCTGGAAACCTTCCGCGCACACTCGCCGAAGTTCAGCGCCGACGTGCGGCAGGTCTTCGACGTGCGCAAGGCGCTCGCCGCCCGCACCGTCACCGGCGCGCCGTCCCCCGCGAACGTCCAGCGGCAGTTGAAGCGGTGGGAGAAGATGCTGAGCAAGTAGTTTGGCCTTTCGATGCGCACTTCTCTGACTGTTTTAGAGTGGCACGTCATGGACGCGACGGCTGATGATTGGGAGTCGCTGGACCAAATCCAACCAGACGTTGAAACCCGGTTCGGGCCTTCGTCACGAAGCAGGACCGCAGAGTTAATTATAGAGTTGGTCAACGACGGTTTAATGGAAGAAAGAAAACACACGCCGGTAACTACAGCAAAAGTTTTAGTGGAGTCGGCCAAGTTTTGGTTTTCAATGACTCCTGCCGGTAAGAAGTTGTGGGGTTCAGAAAGTGTTAAGTATCAGGGTGAGACCCGCAATGAGGCGTCGGCGCACGAGTAAAGCACGCCGTCGCTGGCGGATTTGAAACAACAGTTGAAACCGATGAAACCACGCAACCGTAAATCCTGGGAAGAAACCGCGCTCATTTTGGCGGAGACCATCGCGGATTGCCGGTCGCAGGACCCGTATATCCAGGTCGGCGCCTGCGCCGTCTTGCAGGATAACTCGGTGAGCCTCGGCTACAACGGCCCGCCGCCGAAGATCGAGATTGACTGGTCGGACCGCGACAACCGGCTGAGCCGCATCATTCACGCCGAGGTGAACGCACTGCGCTCGGTCGGCCCCGGTCAATGCAAGTTTCTGGCGGTCACGCTGCTACCGTGCCGCAGTTGCATGACGTTCATCGCCTCCAAAGGCATCAAGCGGATCGTCTTCCGCGACATTTACGAGCGCGACCAGTTGGCCTTCGTGCTGGCGAAAGAGTTCGGCATTGAACTGGTCCAGATTCCCCGGAAGCGGCCGGCGGCGCGAAAGCGAAGTTGAAGATCCGCATCAACTGGTTCGCATTTTTTGTGGCTTTTGTGCCTTGTTGTGGCCCATAAATTCCCCGTCATGCACGATTTTCAATTCAAGAACGGCCGGCTGTATTGCGAGGGTGTCGCGCTGGAGCGGCTCGCACGCGAGTGCGGGACGCCGCTCTACGTCTATAGCCAGCACACCATCACCGACCATGTCCAGAAGCTCGACCGCGCGCTGGCGGGGTTGCCGGACCATCTCATCTGCTACGCGATGAAGGCCAATTCCAATGCCGCGATCCTGCGGCTGCTGGCCAATCTCGGCGGCGGTTTCGACATCGTCAGCGCGGGCGAACTGTACCGCGTCGTGCAGGCCGGCGGCGATCCGCGCCAATGCGTCTTCGCCGGCGTCGGCAAGACGGACGAGGAAATCCGCTATGCGCTGGCGCAGGGCATCTATTGCTTCAACGTCGAGAGCGCGCCGGAGATCGAGCGCATCAACCGGCTCGCGCGGGAGATCAACGAGCAGGCGCCCATCGCCATCCGCGTCAACCCGAACGTCGAGGCGCACACGCACGCGAAGATCACCACCGGCACCTACGAGAACAAGTTCGGCATCGCCCTCGAGGACGTGGAGGCGGTCTATGCCCGCGCGGCGAAACTGCCGGGCATCCGCATCCGCGGCGTGCAAATGCACATCGGCTCGCAGATCACCTCCGTCGGCCCGTTCGTGAAGGCGGTGACGAAGGTGCTGCCGCTCGTGAAAAAACTCCAGGAACTTTACGCCATCGAGTTCTTCAGCCTCGGCGGCGGCATCGGCATCGTGTATGACCCGGCGTTGGAGAGCGCGACGCCGGAATGGTGGAGCCGCGTTCCCAAGGCGCACCGTTGGCTGACGCCGCAGCGTTACGCCGCGAGCATTGTGCCGCTGCTGGCGCCGCTCGGCTTGCGCATCCTGATCGAGCCGGGCCGGTTCATCGTCGGCAACGCCGGCGCGCTGGTCGCGCGGGTGCAATACGTCAAGTCCACGCCGGAGAAAACCTTCGTCATCGTGGACGCCGGCATGAACGACCTCATCCGCCCGGCGTTCTACGACTCGTATCACCAGATTGTCCCGCTGCGGCAGACGCGCGGCACGCTCGTGGCCGACGTGGTCGGGCCGATCTGCGAGAGCGGCGACTACTTCGCCAAAAACCGCCGGCTCGCCGCCGTGCGCGAAGGCGACGGCATTGCCCTGTTGAGCGCCGGCGCTTACGGATTCTCGATGGCCTCCAACTACAACTCCCGTCCCCTCGCCGCCGAAGTGCTGGTCAACGGCCGCCGCTACGCCGTCGTGCGCGAGCGGCAGACGCCGAAGGACCTGGTGCGCGGCGAGAGCGTGGCGAAGTGGTTAAAGTAGTCGGTGCTCAAATTCGAAAACCGAAGTTGGCCATAACGCCGGCATCCTTGCCCGCGTAACTTCGGTTTCGGGTTTTTAATTTGTCTTCTGCTTTATGCAGCGCTGCCGGCGTTTGGTTTCACGAGCGCATTGTTCATGCGCTGACTACTGTTTGACCGGTCCCGGAGAGGCGTTGCCCAACGGCGGAAGGGAGGGAATTGAAACCGAGAAGGCGTATTCCCGGTGCGTTTGCAGTTTCCGGAAAGCCTCCGCCACTTGGGCAGCCTCCGAGGCCGCCAATCGTGCATCGAGCGTCCGCACGGTTTCAGTCAGCGTGATTTTGTTCCCCTGAAAAACGACTTTGCGACTGGCGTCCAAAAACGAGTTCCTCAGGATCAAATTCTCCGGTTTGGACTTCAATCCCGCCCCGGCAGGAAGTTCAACCTCGTAGATGGCCACCGTGGGGTCGGCGGGATGAAAGCGGAAAGGCCGGGTTCGAGGCAGGTCCAACGCGGCGGTCCAATCCTGCCCATCCTTGTGGCTGGCTCCCAACCGGAACATCAACCCTTCGCCGAAAGGCGAGGCGAACCGGGGCACGGTGTGTCCCATCCGGCTCTTAAAGCAGTCGCCTTTCTCGTCGGGATCGGTCATGGCAAGCTCCAGTAATTTCTGTCCGTTCCTCCTGTAGGCCGCCTCCAATTGGCTGCGGTATTTTTTCAGATCATATCCTTTCATGCGTGTCTTCACCTCATGGGCCGCCGGGCCGAACACCTCATAGATCTCGGTGATCGTGGCGCTGCCGTTGGGGTTGAGCTTGATCTCGGTGCGTTGGAAGCTTTTTTCCTGGGGCGACGCATAGGGTGGCAGCACGATCACATCGCCGCTCTTCTCACCAATCCGCAGTGCCTGCACGGCCGAATCATGCAACGGCAGCCAGCCCACCTTCGCATGGCCGGCAGCCGGATCCAGATAACGGGTCTTTCCGTTGACCTGAACTTCGAGGATGCAATGGTCAAAAGTGCCGATATTCGGGTTGGCCGTGTCAAAGTGCCGGCCATAACCCACTCCCAGCAACACCAGCGAGGCCGGGAATCCCGCCTCCCGGCAGAGCGCCTGTAATAACAAGGACTGGTCCTTGCAATCGCCATAGCGATTCTGAAGCGTGTCGGCCACCATGTGCGGCTGATGAGACGATTGGCCGAACGCGATCGAGACATACCGAATATCCTCCGTGACCCAGTCGAAGAGCGCCTGTAGAAGCGCCTCGGGATCGGCATGCTGCTTTTTCAGTTCCGCCACGCGGGTTTTGGCCTCCGCCGGCAATTGATCCCTGCCCGCGCAAAGCCCGCGATACCAGGCCGCCACGGCATTCCACGTCGTGGGAGTGCAGAACACATAACCCGACCACGTTTCAAAACTGTCCGGAGAAAACAGTTCCGATTCCGGCTCGTTGAGATGGCTGGTCACCAGACGGCATTGCGTCAGGCCGGCCGCGGATTTGCCTTCGGCCAACGGAGTGGCGCAGCGAACGGGTTGTCGCAGCAGGTTCAGCGAGGAGGGAAAGGCAATGGTCATGTCTCCAAGCACCGTCACCAAGTGGTTCACGTTCCAGTGCCAGTCCATCTGACCGGGCATCACCGGCTTGGTCTCCCGCTCCTCGATGACATCCAAAATCTGCCCTTCCTTCAGGGGCGGCACGTCGAGGGTGATCTTGCGGACATCCCAATAGACATTCTGGTTGCTATAGGCATGCTCGTCCTCGGCCAGCGCGACATCCAAGGGACGGCCTTCCCCTTTCAGGTTCCAGATCCGCACCGACTTGATCTTCACTTTTTCGCGGGAGGAATTATAACTCACATACACTCCCGGTTGAGGGGTCTTGTCCGGATCGGTCACATAGCTGGCGATGCGGATCTGCGCCGTGGTCACGCCGGCGGCGGCGACTTTCACATCCGCCCAGTCCAGCAGCGCAATGGACCCCAGATGAGCCGGCAAGGCCTCCGGTTTGGGCATTTGGGCGATCGCTTTTCGGAGTGTGTCGTCGGCCGGCAACTGGACTGCCTGATAACCCAGCGGCCCGTTCTTGAAAGCAGGCAGATGCTTCTTCAGGAACTTGTCAAAATCTTCCGTCTTCTGGTAGCCGTCTTGCTGGGCCAGCACTTCCCCCTTGTAATTCAGGATCAGCAGGAAGGGATAACCTTCCACATTGTATTTTTTGGCCACCTCTTCGTTCACCTTGGAACTTTCCGGATTGATCCGGCACAGCACGCAATCGGTGAGTTGTTCCTGGATGACCGGAGCGGCAAACGTCTCCCGCTCCATCTTCTTGGACCAGCCGCACCAATCGGTGGTCACATCCAAGACCACGGGCATTTTCTTCACCTCCGCCGTCTTGAGCGCAGCCGCGTAATCGTCCAACCAGTTCAGCTTTAGTTTTCCTTCGCTTCCCGGGGTGGGAATCCTGGCAGCGGATGGCGCGGGTTGTTGCGCCGGGGAAGACAACGCTGCCGGTTTGGATGCCGTCGGCGTGTTCGTGCATTTCTTATAAATGCCGTATCCGCTGCCGATCAGGAGCAGCAGGGCAATCACTACCTGCAGCTTCGAGACGCTGGACTTGGTTGCCGGTGGCGTTGAATCCTCGCTGAAAACATGGGGCATCGGAGGCGGTTTGGGCGCCGATGTTTTGAACCTGGCCTCCACCGGGCCAAAAGCGATCCTGTCACCGTCTTTAAGCGTCGCCACGACGACTTTCTCACTTCCAACAAAAACCCCCTTGGCGGAGCCGGCGTCCTGCAGAATACAGTCCTGCCCGTGGCGCGTGATGGTGGCGTGATGATCGGAAATGGACTCGTGGTTGATGCAGATCGTGTTGTCGGGAGACCTGCCAATCGTAACCTCTTGCGCTGTCAAATCAACGACGGTCCCTTGAGGTGGGCCTGAAAGAAAATGCAGTTTCCCCATCTATCGCCTCCTTTTCTTTACCAAGCGATCATGTCTCTGAAATCCCGCATATCAGCTCCTTGAACCAGGGCCGATCATACGCTTTCGGGAAGTGGACGCCAGATCAAACCGGTTTTCCCGCGGTGCCCAGTTTGTTCACCCGAAGAGCGACTTGAGAGAGCAGTTTTGAGGGATTCTCACTTTATGAAAAGAATCCGGTCTCACGAGTGGGGAAAGCCGTCTGGAGAAATGAACTTGGAAGTCAACCAAAGAGAAAGTGGCGGATGTTTTGAAACCAAGAGCAGAGGATGCCTATGAAGCCTCCTTCGTAAAACAGGTAGGCCAGCACGGAAAAGAATACGACGTTGAAAATCCATTGAAAAAACCGGTGAACCAGCGACGGGCCCGGCTTGGCCTCAACCGGTGGCAGCGCGGAGACCCTCACCATTTTCCCGCACTTGGGGCAGGGCACGACTTTGCCTGCTTTGGCTTCGTTCACCTTGAAGACATTCGCACAGCTGAGGCAGAACACTGAAATACTCATGATCGGCCTTTGGTAAATAAGGTATATCTGACTGACAAAACGGCAACTGAAAACATGGCGATCTCTGACCGTCGGCTCGTAACGCGGACATCCTCGTCCGCGTCAAGCATGGACAACCGTAACGGACAGGAATGTCCGCTCTGCATTGGACTTCGTTTTCGGATTTGAACAGCCGGCGCTGACTTGGGTGCGTTACAGGGTCCAGCCTTCGCGATACGTGTAGTGCAGAAACTCGTTGGGTTTTGGCGCGTTCGTGATCTTCATGGCCGCGCTGTCCCAACAAAGTTTCCCGCCTCCGTTGCGAACGCACACGCTGCCGAGCAGCACGGCTTCGGTCAGCGGGCCGGCGAAGTCGAAGTTCGAGCGCGTGGCGGAGCCGGTTTTGCAGGCGTCCACCCACTCGCGGTAATGTCCCACCGAACGTGGCAGCGTCTTCGGAGGCCGTCGGTATTCCTGCATCCGTTTTTCGGGAATCAGCCGCGGGCTTTCGCCGCCCCAACCTTCGACGAGCAGTTTGCCTTTGTCGCCGATGAACAACACGCCGTCCTCCGGGTTGAGCGCGACGCCATCGGCGAGTTCGTCGGGGCGCTCCGGCAACAGTCCGCCGTCATACCAGTGAAGTTTCACCGGCGGCATTTCGCCGCGCGCGGGAAACTCATATTGGATGAGGCAAGCCAGGGGAACGGTATCGGGAAATATCGCCGTGGAGGAGGCGCAAGCGCTCACCGGCGCGCCCAGTTTCAGCGCGGAGAAAACGGGCGCGATGTTGTGGATGCCCATGTCGCCGAGACCGCCGGAGCCGAAATCCCACCAGCCGCGCCATTTGAATGGCACGTAGGCGGGATGGTAAGGCCGCTGCGGCGCGGGACCGAGCCACAGGTCCCAATCCAGAGATTCCGGCACCGGCGGCGTGTCCGCGGGCCGCTCAATGCCCTGCGCCCAGTACAGCGGCAGTTTGCCCCGGTGCGTGGGCCGGTCGGACCAGACATGTACCTCGCGCACGGAACCGATGGCGCCGTCCCAGAGCCATTCATTGATGAGGCGGTTGCCTTCGAACGCCATGCCCTGGTTGCCCATCTGCGTGGCGACCCGCGCCTCGCGCGCGGCGGCGGCGAGCGCCCGCGCCTCGTGGATCGTGCGCGTGAGCGGCTTCTCGCAATACACGTGTTTGCCGTGCCGGATGGCCGCCATCGCGGCGACCGCGTGGATGTGGTCGGGCGTGGAAACGACGACGGCGTCCACGTCCTTTTCCTGGTCCAGCATCACGCGAAAATCGCGGTAGGTCTTCGCGTCGGGAAACCGCTTGGCGCACGCGGCGAGACGGTTGGCATCCACGTCGCAGAGCGCGGCTACGCGGACGTCGCTGAGCTTGGTCAGTTCGCCGAGATTGGCGTTGGCGCGCCCGCCGGCTCCGATGAAGGCAAGGTTGAGAGTGTCCTTCGCGCCCAAGTTGCGCGGCGCGCTGAACGCGCGATGCGACGCCGCAGCCAGTCCGGCGGCCATGCCCGCGCCGGTCTGGATGAAGCGGCGGCGTGAGAGGCGATCCGAGGCGGAGGATTCGGATGACTGGTTTTTCATTGTTCGCTCTTCCCTTGGTTCTTCGTTGTTCGATTTCCCAGCCCGGTTTTGTTTATTTGCTTTGGAAAGTAGAGGACATTGAGTTTGTCGTCCTTTCCCACGAGAACGATGACATCCACCGTTGCGGACTGATTGGTGTAATCGTATTGCGTCTTGGAAGATTGTGACCCCTCCCATACGCGAGTTGGTTTGCCGGCTCTCGTAAAAACCTCAGAAACAGTTTTCGCACCATCGAATATTCCCTTGAGCCTCTCAATTTCGGATTTTGCGGGCTGGACAAACAGCGAGGCGCGTCCCGATGAGAGTGGCTGGCCGGAAAACGGGTTGTAGTTAAGGGGGATGCGGTGCTCAGCGTTTCCATCTTTCAATTTCTCGCTAAAGACAATCTGAAACTCGGCGACTTCCTTGTCGTATTGAATAGGGCTGTCTGGATTTTGAACGAGGTCCAGCAACCTCTGCGTCCCAGACAAAACCTCCAGTTCGGCCGCCCGAGTGCGCGCAGCATGTCCTTGGATGATTCCCAGGTGATCGCGTTGCTGGAAAACAATGAAACCGACGCCGAGCACGACAACGAGAGCGGTAAATAATCCGGCCAAATAGGGAACAATCGACCGGCATGACGATGGCCCACGCTTGGCAAGCAAGAAGGCGAACCACATGGCAGGTGTCAGAACCATCAAACCGATAAGCCCACTAAGGAGAATTGCTATTGCCAATATTAGAGGATGGTCTTGGACATTGAACAGCTCGGCGCTCGCATCTTTGGCGAATGTCACGATGTAGAAGATTGCAGCGCCTATCAGAATGCTCCACCACAATGTGCGCGGCGATGTGTGTTCCCGCTTAAAATGGTAAACGAACACAGCGGCTAACAGCCCGACGCTGACGATCACCCCAGCCAAAGCAAACCAATGCCTTGATTTTTGTATCTCTTCGGCGATTCCGAATCCGTTAAACAGCAGCACCAAGAGCGCGTAGGCAACAATGCCGATTCGTTTCATTTTCATATTGTCCGTCCGTGTTTCATCCGTGGCTGAATCGAGTCTTTCCGGCTGAGGTTTCATAGGGCGCTCCTGTTGGAGGTTTTTATGATCCACGGATTTCACGGATTTCACGGACGGACTTTGGAGCCACGGATGGACACGGATGAATCACCGTTTGGCGGGGCTGAATCATTTGGGTTCGTTTCGTAAAAACACCTTTTGAATTCCCCCTCCCTTGGACATCGAAACAGACGTTTTCCACAGAAAAACGATGTTTTTCAGTTTTGACCGGGGCCATCATTTGGGTTCGTTTTGAAAAACACACCCCTAGGATTGATGGGGGGAATGATCGCCGCGCCACCGGCAGCCGCCATCCATATGGAGGGCGATTTTGCCGCTTTCGACGGCTCGGATGCGGCGTGCCCGCCAGACCGGACACGATCGGCTCCGCCGGTGACTGGCGGCTGGACGCCGTTTTGCGCGTTTCCGCGCAATCCGTGGATTGATTCCGGTTGCCCTTGGGGGCCTTCGGTAGGACGGCCTCGGCTGGCATGACGGCGGTCTTCATTGCAGGGCGGAAGATATAGCTAATTTCTCTATTATGTCAAGAGAAAATTGTTGTTGTCGCGGGGCCGGTCTGGCGGAGGGCTGCTTCACGCTCTATGCCCCCTCCCGTCCCTGCGCGGCCTTGGCCAGCGCGTTCGCGCGAAGGGTCTTCATGTATTCCAACGCCAGCCGCGTCTGGTTGTGCACATATTCGATGCCGGCGACCTTCCCGTTCTCCATCGCCGGATGACAAAACTCCCAGTCCAGGTATCCCTCGTAGCCCGCCGCCGCCAGCGCGTCGAAATACGCCGGATACGCCACCTTCCGTCCCCAAAACTTCTGGTCGAAGTAGCCCGCACCCGCCAGCACCACCCGGCCTTGCGCGTCCCGGACAAATTCGCCGTTCACGTGCGAGTGCACCTGCAACTTCCCTGCCGCCCGCGCCATCTCCCGCGCGCGTGCCTCCGACTCCGGCTCGTCCTCGATGTTGATGTCCATGCACGCCTTGAAATGCGGCGAGCCGACCTCCTCGATCAACGCCAGCGTGTCGCGGTAATTGTTCACGATGTCCGGCCCGTGATTCTGGATCGCCAGCACGATGCCAAGGTCGCCCGCCACCTGCGCCAGTTCGCGGATAGCCGGCACCACGAACCGCCGCCGGCCTTCCTTCCAGAACGGATACGGATCGTGGGCGTAGGTCAGGTCGTAAGACCCGATGCCGTCGTGCAGCGTGATGCCGCGCCACGCCGCGAAGATCTTGCAGATCGGCGCGCCCAGATCGTGCGCCAGCTTGATGCACTCGCGCACGTAGCAGATCACCGCCTCCTGCCGCGACGGCACCGGACTGGACAGGTCGCAGTTGGGCGACACGGCGGACAGGGGCAGGCCCAGTTCGCCGGCCAGGTCGCACAATCGTTTGCGGTCGTCCGCGCGCAGGTCCATCGGCGCCGCGTGCGGCCGTTCCGTGTCCAACTCCAGTCCTTCCCAACCCTGGCTTTTGGCCAGCCGCGCCATTTGGAAAACGTCCAGCGCCTCGCCCTTATACCAGACGCCCCGATACGTGATGCTGTAGATGCCGATTTTCATGAGCGACTCCTTTTCGCATGGCGTGCTAACGTGAAAGTTCGCCGTTTCAAGAGCAATTACATTGCCACGATCCGGGCTACATGAAAAGCCTGCTCTGATGCCAGCGCGGCCATCGTTAAAGAGAGAGGACAAAGGCACCGACGACCTGACGACCTGAAATTGACTTTGCGAAACCCAATCTGATTTGAGACAATGGCGGGGTCAAGAAGGAGGAAGACGTATGGAACACACTCTGATCGTTAATGCGAATGAGTTGGAGTCCTATGCTGAGACGAGAGATAGCGAGGCCGTCATTCCGGAACTGGTGTGGATGCTGATAGACCAATCGGTTCCAGATCTAACGTTTTGTCGAATTCCATATGGTGACTTGATCAACCAACCTGGTTACGACGGCCGAGTGGAGACGGAAAATGGTTACCGTCAATTCGTCCCAAAGAAAAAGAGTGTGTGGGAAATCAACACCGGTGGTGATCCCCAAGACACAGCAACAAAGTACTTCAAAAAGCGCACAACGGAGATAAGCTCTGAAGAACGCAGAGAAACGTGGTTCGTCTTCGTAACGCCCCGGTCAAGCGGTTCCCGTGGTTGGAATGAGCCACAACAAAGGAAATGGCTGGATGAGCGCCGTGGTTGCGGTTGGAGCGGGATAAAAATCTTGGATGGCGTTCAGTTGGCTGACTGGCTTCGTGAGTATCCAGGGATTGCGAAATGGTTCCTAAAGAAGAGAGGGTCAGTCAAAGTCGCGTGTGGCTTCAGCACGCCCGCTGAGCATTGGGAAGAACTACAATTACTTCCGGGTCCAAGCGATCCACCATTGCCGCCCAAAATGTTCCTAGTTGGTAGGGATCTGGCTTGTGTGGAGTTGGATCGTGTTTTCCGCGGGAAAGCGAATCAGTTGATCCTTGCAGAGGAGAGCAATCTCGACGCTGCTGACTTTGTTGCTGCGTTTCTGGCATCGCTAGATTCGGATACGAAGCGTGCGTTTAGTGCCAGATGCCTCTTCATTAACGAACCAGATACGTGGCTTTCGATGGTGAGTTTAAGGAGCGCGCACGTTTTGGTTGCGCATTCTAATCTCGACTTGGATGTTGTGGGCGAACACCTACACCTCGCAGCGCGAAAGAAAGGTCACGGCGTTGTTTTCCCAGTGTCTGGCGCTTCGGCAAGCGGGGGCGACAGTGTCATCCCGTTGCGCAGCCCATCAGCTTCCGTTCTGGAGGCTACGTTGATGGAGGGTGGTTATTCGGTCGAGCGCGCACGCGAACTGGCAGCCGCTGGTGCGTTGTCGCTCGCCGCGTTAAAGCGCAAACTGCGCGGACTTGGCAGCCACCCACCCTATGCAGAATGGGGAAGTGCTTACTCTTTGGCGCAGGCTAACATTCTTGGCCGTTGGTCAGGCGAGAATCCCGGTGACAAAAATGCTGTGGAGAAAGTCGTGGGAAAAGCCTATGGGGAGTGGATCGAAACTGTGCGCCCTGAGACGTTGCGCTCGGACACTCCCCTGATTCAGCGCAATGAAAACTGGAAGATCCTCTCGCGAGGAGAAGCGTGGTCAGCTCTAGGGCCGCGTCTCAGCAACGAGGACCTTGACCGGTTTCAAAAGGCCGCCGTCCTGGTGCTTGGGGAACGAGATCCGAGATTTGATCTGCCGAAGGAAGAACGTTACCTAGCTAACATCAAAGGCAAAGTCCTGAAGTATTCCTCATCTCTGCGCAAAGGCATGGCTGAGACACTCGCATTGTTGGGCAGCAGGCCTAATGCCCTGTCCTCTTGCTCACAAGGCAAAGCAGAACTTGTCGCCAAACTGACCGTACACGAGTTGTTGAAGGATGCCGATTGGGTGATGTGGGCCAGCTTGGACAGTCATTTGCCTTTGCTGGCAGAGGCAGCGCCCACTGAATTCCAAGATGCGGTTGAAGCAGCACTGTCCCACCCAACTGCAAGTCCGTTTAGCGAGGTTTTTGCTCAAGAAGGGTCCGGCATTGTCGGCTGGAATCACATGACTGGGCTGCTTTGGGCATTGGAAACACTCGCATGGCACCCAGACCATCTCATGCGTGTGACCATGCTGCTGGGTGAATTGGCGGCAATCGATCCCGGCGGCAATTGGGCCAACCGACCCGCCAATTCCCTAACCGACATCTTTCTTCCATGGCATCCCCAAACGTGCGCCACGATTTCCAAGCGCAAAGCGGCAGTTGAGACGTTGCTCAGTGAACAGCCGGTTGTAGGTTGGAAGCTGCTGCTGGCACTATTGCCGCATATGCATGGTGTCACATCGGGCTGTCGCAAGCCGATGTGGCGGGATTTCATTCCTGTCGATTGGTCCGACTCCATTCCTATCGCCGCGTATTGGGAGCAGGTAGCCGCCTACGCGGAGTTAGCCGTCAGCGTCGCGGCGACGGACACAACAAAAACGGCCGATCTCATAGAACGTCTGCCAGATCTGCCCAACCAAGCACATTCCCGCATCCTTGATCATCTAGGCTCAGACGCGGTGGTGGGACTATCCGAGTCCGTCCGGCTACCACTGTGGCAAGCTCTCGTCGATCTGGCGGCGCAACATCGTAAGTTCGCAGATGCTCAATGGGCAATGCCCCCGCAGCTCGTTGCAAGAATCGAAGAAGTCGCCGCAAAGCTCGCGCCGAGGTCCGTCGGGCTGCTTCACCGGCGCCTTTTCAGTGACCGTGAATTTAATCTTATCGAGGAGAAGGGTGATTTCGAGGCTCAGCGGCAAAAGCTGGATGGCAAACGACAGGCTGCCATCATCGAAATCTTCGACGCGAGCCAGATTTCGGGTGTGCTGGACTTCACACGGCAAGTGGCATCACCATGGAAGGTGGGTTGCGCTTTGGGATGCGCAGCGCCAGAGGCCATAGATGCGGCCTTGCTTCCGCATTACCTAGATACGGCGGAGAAATCGCTTGCGCTCATGATCGCTGGTTTTGTCTGGGGCAGGTTCTTCACGAAACGCTGGCCTTGGGTGGATAGCGTCTTAACCGCTGCCTGGACCACACAGCAAAGGGCGGCATTCCTTGCATTGCTTCCATTCGTGCGGGACACATGGCAAAGAGCCGCACAGCTTCTGGGCGACAATGAGGCTGAATACTGGCGCAAAGCCAACGTGGACCCTTTTGGGGAACGAGAACACTTGGTGGAAGCTGTAGAGAAGCTGCTTCAGCATCGGCGTCCGCAGGGAGCAGTTTGCTGTTTACAACGGCTTGTTCAAGAGAAGATAGGTTTTCCTCCAGAGCTAGCAACCCGTGCGCTCATGGCCATGACAACGACAGATGAGCCTTCAAAAGGTTCTGATCCTTACGCAGCTCGCGATGTTATCGAATGGCTTGATGATAACCCCGCAGCCGATCAAAACGTGCTTTGCCAAGTCGAATGGAATTACTTGCCGCTTTTGGACAGGCTCTACGATAGCAGGCCCAAAACCCTTGAAAAGAGAATGGCGGCCGAGCCGAGGTTCTTCTGTCAGCTGATTCAAGCTGTCTACAGGTCCGACAAAAAACAACGAAGCTGGTGGAAATGGATAAAACGGTTTTGCCATTTCACTCAAAATGTTTTCCGGTTTAAAAAAGCGTGGTGCACAGAAGACCAGTCGGCGGAGAAAGAAAGGAATATTGCCCTAAATGCTCATCGCCTGCTTCATGGCTGGGAGATTGTCCCTGGAACCTCTCCCGATGGTGGGTTCGATGGTGCCGCATTCATAAAATGGTTGGAAGAAGTCAAACGGCTGTGTACGGAATCGGGTCATTTGTCAATTGCCATGAGCCAGGTTGGGCAAGTGCTTCCACATACTCCCCCAGATGCGGATGGTCTGTGGATTCACAAGTCCGTTGCAAATGCGATGAATGCCAAAGACGCCACAGAAATGCGCTCTGGCTTCACTTGTAAACTCTTCAACATGCGTGGTGTTCACAGCCCAACGGGCGGCAGGGAGGAACGAGAAATTGCCGCGCGTCATCGCAAGGAGGCTGAAGCACTGGAGCAACGCGGCTATCACCGCTTCGCTACTGCTATGCGTGAGTTCGCCGAGCAATACGAGCGAGATGCCGAGCGGGAGGCAACGAGAGACCCCTACGAGGATTGAATATGCGCCCGGCGGTCGCGCCCTACCACAACACCGGCGGTCGGAGACCGCCGCTACAGGGCTTTTACAGAGATTCCCTTTGAAACATTGTCTTCACTCAAACGATGTTCGTCACAACGCTTTGGTGACACCCGGCGTGGCGCAGGGGTAGATGCCGTCGGGGCCGGGCTTGGATTTCGGTTCGGCGTCCAATGCAAAGCGATCGGGCATCAGGTTGAGTTGCGAGGCGATGGCGTCGTCCCACTTCACCAGCTTGCCGGAATAGGCTGCCATGCGGCCGAGGATGGCGGTCATGGTGCTGTCGGCGGACACGTCGGCCTCGTTGTAAGGTTTGCCGGCGAGCAGCGCCGCGAACAAATCATCCATCTCGGCCTGGTGCGCTTCGGCGCCGGTGTGTTTCACGCGCTTTTCCTCCTGGCCTTCCAGGCAGATGGTGGCGTTGTCGGCGAAATCGAAGTTCACGAAGCCTTTCGTGCCGTGCGCGTGATGGGCGCAATTCGCCCAGCAGGCCGGCATGTGGCGGCACTCGCTGAAGCTGCGCAGGCCCTTGGCGTAGGTAAACTGGAGGGCGAAGTGGTCGAAAAGCTCGCCGATGCCCTTGGCGATGCGAACCTGGCGGCCGCCCATGCCCACAGCCTCGACCGGAGGATGGTCCTTGGCCAGCCAGTTGCAGACGTCCACGCCGTGGACGTGTTGTTCGACCAGATGGTCGCCGCTGAGCCAGACGAAGTGATACCAATTGAGGACCTGGTATTCCATTTCGGTCATGCCGGGTTTGCGTTCGCGGTTCCAGATGCCGCTGGTGTTGAAGTAGGCGCGCGTGTAGGTCAGATCCCCGATCAGCCCGTCGTGAATCTGTTTGACGACCTCGCGATGGGTCGCGCCGTGGCGCAGGTGATGGCCGACGGCGACCATGAGGTTCTTCTTTTTCGCCTCTTCGTTGACGGCTTTGACCCTGCGATAGCCGGGCGCGTCCACCGCCACCGGTTTCTCCATGAACACGTGTTTGCCCGCCTTCACCGCAGCCTCGAACTGCATCGGCCGGAATCCCGGCGGCGTGCACAGCAGCACCATGTCCACGCCGCAATCAATCGCCTTCTGGCAGGCGTCGAAGCCGACGAAACGCCGCTCCGGCGGCACGTCAATCTGCGCCGCGCAACGTTTGTTCAGAATATCCAGCTTGGCTTCGATGTGGTCCGCAAACATATCGGCCATCGCCACGAGCTTCACGTTCGCGTGGGCGGCGTTTTGCAACGCCATGGACGCCGCGTTCGTGCCGCGCCCGCCGCATCCGACGAGCGCGATCTTGATGACGTCGTTGCCGGCCGCGTGGGCGAACCGGGCGACGTCGAGGCTGGCGAGCAGAACGCCGCCCCCGGCGACCGTTGAAGTCTTGAGGAAATCGCGTCGTGTGGTGGCCTGCGTGATCCGCGGTTGGGTTGGATTGTTCATAATAATTTCCTTCATTCAAGCGATGTTCGTTTTATCGTGGGTCAGGATCGAGATGGGAGATGGGATATTGGGGTGAGGACGGTTACTGGTCCATGACGGAACCGTCAGTGTTCAGGCGGGTCTTCACCTCGCGCGGCCGGTAAGGGTGGCGCTTGGCAGCGTCTTCGGCCAGTTCCACGCCGATGCCCGGCGCGTCGGAGACGCGGAGGAAGCCGTTTTCCAATTCAAACGCGCCCTTCACGATCTCGCTCTTCGTCCCGCTGTGCTCGTTTCCCGGATATTCCAGCAGGGCGAAATTCGGAATGCACGCCGCCAATTGCATGCACGCGGCGGTGCTCACGGGGCTGAGCGGATTGTGGGGAACCACTTGCGCGCAGAACGCCTCGGCCAGGCCCGCGATCTTCTTGCTCTGGGTCAGGCCGCCGGCCAGGCACACGTCCGGCCGGATATACTGCACCGCGCCACGGGCCAACAAGGAGGCGAACTGCGGCATGGTCGTGAATCGTTCCCCCGTGGCAATGGGAATCCTGATCTTGCGGGAGATCAACTCCATGGCGTCGAGGCTGTCGGGCAGAATGGGGTCTTCGTAAAACATCGGCCGATAAGGCTCGATGCCCTCGGCCAGCGCGACGGCCTCCGCCGGCGTCAGGCGCCGGTGGATCTCAATGCACAGATCCACCTCGTTGCCCACCGCTTCGCGGTAGCGGCGAACGGTGTCAATGGCATCCTGAATCTTGTCGGCATGCGTTTTGAAGTAGGGCACGTCGCGCGACTCGTCCAGAAACGGCGTGAGATGGCCGATCGCCGTAAAGCCCTGCTTCTTGGCGTTGACGCAGCCCTGGACCAGCTTTTCCTTCGTGTCGCCGAAGACGTGGCAGTAGACCCGGGCCTTGTCGCGGCACTTGCCGCCCATGAGTTGGTAGCACGGCACACCGAAATACTTGCCGGCGATATCCCACAACGCGATGTCCACGGCGCTGAGCGCGCCCATGATCGCCGCGCCGCTAAAGTGAGACCAGCGATAGAGGTATTGCCAGTGATGCTCGATGCGAAGCGGGTCCTGCCCGACCAGATAGCGTTTGAACGTCTCGACGACCTTTTCGGAAGCTTCGAGAAACCCCCATGTCCCCGACTCGCCCAAGCCGACGATGCCTGCGTCGGTGTGGACCTGGACGAAAAGGTATCGGTCCACGGGCACGGTGCGGACGTCGGTGATCTTGAGCGGAGACTTTCCCCGGCCAGTGGCGGCGAAGGCGTTCGAACCGGTCATCATCGGCAAACTGCCCGCGGCCAGCCCTTTGAAAAAGTCGCGTCGCTTCATGGTAAAATCACTCTGACCGGACTCATTTTTTCGGACCATTTGGAAGTCAGTCTGTGGCCAGGGTGGATGTTGACGGATCGTTTGGGTTTGTCAATCCCTGGCGCAGAGAGGAAGGAGAACAACCAGTGGACAGTGGAAAGTGGGCAGTGGGCTGAGGTCTGTGGGAGGCGGAAAGTGAAGACTGAAAGTTCAACACGGTTCATTGCAGGAATTTCTTTTTCAGGTATCATCGCGCAAGATGCTCTCGACCATGAAATTCAGGCGGAGGAATGTTATGCGTTGCCTGCTGGCTCCGATGTTGTTGGTCGCGGCTGTCGTTGTCCCGGCTTGGGCCGCGGATGACCTTCGCGAAGAACTCAAGAAGGTTCCCTACCAGATTGTTTACGAGACTTATCGCGACAGCAACTGGGAGCTCTGCCAGATCAACGCCGATGGTTCGCAACCGGTCAACCTCACGCAGACGCCGAACATTCACGAGTGCTTTCCGCAGGTCTCGCCCGATGGCAGCAAGATCGCCTTCATCGTGGACGAGGGTGAAGGCGAGACGAAGGTGCGCAGTGTCTGGCTGATGAACCGGGACGGCAGGGGACGGACGCTGGTCGCCCAACACGCCCGCTGGCCGTTCTGGAATCGAACGGGCGCCGGCCTCTGCTATATCCCGGACCAGAAGGAGCAGTTCAATATCCGCGACTCTGCGGGGAAGGGGTTGTGCGTTTATGACCTGGCCACGCGTCGCGCGACGCCTCACCCGAACCCCGACCTGGAACATCTCTACAATCTCTGTTGGACACCGGACGAAAAGTGGATTCTCGCCACCGTCTCCGGGGCGATGGGCCACAATCATGCCATCCTGGCGATTGCCGCGCAGGGGAAAGAGGTTCTCAGGCTCGACTATGCCGACGGCAACCGTATCGGCGGCTGCCGGCCGGACATCAGTCCCGATGGCAAGCGCGTGGTGTGGAACTCGAGCGACTTTACGATCAGCGTCGGGGACCTGGAGCTTAGCGGAGGGGAGGCGAAGGTCATGAATCCCCGCGTTGTCGTGAGCAGCAAGGATCCGGTGCTGGTTTATCAGGCCGATTGGTCGCCGGATGGACGCTACATTGCGTTCACCAGCGGGCCGAAGGCGGAGAAGAAGCTGGCCCTGTCGCCGGCGATCATCGGCGTGAAGGCGCCCGGTTGGAATATTTGCGTGGCCGACGCCAATGGAACGAACCGATTCGTGCAAGTCACCACCGACGGCAACTCGAACAAAGAACCGGACTGGGCACCGATTCCCTCCCGCAAATGATGGACGATTTCACCGGCGCAATTGGAGATTTGAAATTGGGGATTGGAGATTTGAGATTGGAAATTTGAGATTTGAGATTCCAGATTGAAAATGGAACGCGGGAAATTATAGGATCCGGAGTTGCGATGACTTACCAGCGATTTGAAGAATTGCCGGTGTGGCAGGAGGCGATGCGGCTGGCGGAGGGGGTGTATGACCTGACGGAGCAGAACACAAAGAGGATGTCACACAGCTTGCGCGACCAGTTGGAACGGGCGGCGTTGTCGGTGTCGAATAACATCGCGGAGGGATTTGAACGCGGGACGACGAATGAGTTGCTGGCGTTCATCTATATCGCGAGAGGGTCGGCGGGAGAGGTTCGATCCATGCTTGTTTTTCTGGGGCGGCGGGCAGGCTTTGGGGATTTGAAATCTGAAATTTCAAATTTGAAATTGGTGGCGGAAAGTTGCTCGCGGCAGTTGCGGGCATGGGCGGAGTCGCTCCAGAACTCCGAGATCAAAGGGCAGCGGCATTTGAACGACCGGACGAAATCCAGCGCCGAGCAAAAGCGCCGGGCGGAAGCCTTCCAGAAGGAGCTGTTGAATCGCCTGCCGGCTGATCATCCTCTAAGGCGCTTGCCAGAAGAATCGGCGTAGAGATGCTCTCAACGATGAACTTCATGCGGAGAAATCTTATGGGTTGCGTGTCGGCTGCAGTTTTGTCGGTGGCGGCGGGAGGGGCGCAGGCGGCCAGCGTGAGGGCCTACGCCTTCCATGCGGGCACCCTGAAAACCCAGACCCAATACCTGCTGAAGGACACACGCGTTGGAACCCCGATGGATATTCCGATTCCGTTCCTCGTGATCCAACATGGAACGGAATGGATGGCGTTTGACACGGGATGCAACGCCCAGGCGGCCAAGGATCCCGCCGCGTATTGGGGCGAGGCGATTGCGAAAGCCTATGTGCCCGAGATCAAACCCGAGCAGGAATTCCGGGAAGCGATCAAAGTTCTGGGGCTTGCACCCAGGGACTTCAAGGCCGTGGTCCTCAGTCACGGCCACGTGGATCATGCCGGGGCGATTGACAATTTTGCGGGCACGGGCGTTCCCCTTCATTTCCAGAAAGCGGAAATGCGTGAGATAAGAAAGGCCATCGCTGCCGCCATAGCGGGCGCGGCTTATTGCCTAGGCGATTTCAAGCATCTGAATGAACTCAACATCCGGGAGGTCGAGGGAGTTCTCGATGTCTTCGGGGATCAAACGGTGATGGTCTTCCCCACCCCGGGTCATACCCCCGGTCATCAGTCGCTTTATGTGAAGCCCTCCACAGGCAAGCCGTTTATTTATTGCGCCGACGCCTTGTACACGCTGGAGATTATGGAGCGACTCGTGGTGCCGGGGCTTGCGACCGACATCCCAGCCACGATGCAGAATGTCCACTGGTTCAAGCTGGAGGAACGGCAAGGCGTCACGATCGTCCCTTCCCATGATCCCGGATACTGGGCGAAACGCACCTGGGCGCCCAAGGAACTCGTGCCTTAAGAAAGAAGTCAGAAGACAGGAGTCTATGGGATGGGGCGGATGAGGATTTGAGTTGGCTCGGCGGCTGTGGCATCAAAGCTCAGCGTCGCGTTGTGGCCAGCGGAGACCTCGCGCGTAGCGCTCCCAATCGTGACGGTGAAACGCTGGCGCGGTGCCAGCTTCATGGCGCCGGTGCTGACGCGCACTGTCGCGCCGGCGGGCGCTTTCAGCATCAAGGCGAGCTGGTCCGCGGTGCAGCGCACGGCGCTGACTTCCGCCGCGCCCGGTTTCGGCCGCATGAGGACCGGCGGGCCGGCGGAGGATTTCTGCGTCCAGGCGAGCGGGTCCGGGCCGTCGCTCACGACGGCCATTTCCGCCGCACCCGATTTCGGCCGCACGAGGACCGGCAGCCGCTCCAGCACGACGGCTTCGCCTTCGGCCAGTTCGACGGCTGTGCGCGCCTCCTTGCCGATGGTGGTCGCGAAATCCCTGCCGGTGAGCCTGCCGTCCTTGTTGAAGTGCCGGGCCTGCACGAGGCACGGCTTGCCGGGCCAGCCGTAGTTGCCGGCGTGCGTCGCGATGATCCGCTCCCGGCCAAGCAGATAGCCGGCGTGCAGTTCGACCGGCGTGAACGGAAAAACGTAGGGCGAGATTTCGTGCTCGTAGTTGTAACGGGTGCCGACGACCAGCGTGGCCATCTTCAGCGCGCGGACCCAGTTGCCGAAATCCATCCGGCTGCTGCCGTAACCGAGCGGCGAATCGAGGTTGCCCTCGTAGGCCCACGTGTCGTTGTGCTGGATCTCGACCATGCGCTGGGGCTTCTTGGCCAGCAACTTTCGCGTGGCGCACGGACCGTTGCCCATCAGCGTGCCGCCCCTGACACGAACGCGGTCAATCACCGCCATCCGGTGGCCTTCGCCGAGCAGCGTCGTCACGCCGATTTCGTGATCCAGTGTGTAGGTCTTTTTGTCCAGGATGCACGAATGGCCGTCCGGGATGCTGTGCGTGATGAGCGGCGCGCCGTAGCCAGTGGCCTCCATCTCGTCCCAATAGACGCCGTCGGCTTTGATCTCGTCGAGGTAACGGTCGGCGACATCGAGCATCGCGCGGCCGTAGCTGTTGGTGAGCGTGGCGACGACGCTCCACGTGAGACTGTAAACGCCGCTCCAGTCCGTCGAGAGCTGCCGGCCCCGGGCGTCGGCCAGCCAACTGTCGCGGAACCGCTCGTGGCTGCCGTCGGAGGTGTCGCGCTGCGTGTCATAATAGACGAGCACCTTGCAGCCGGGCGACGCCTCGCGGATTTTCGCGGCGGCCTCGCGCAGCCGGCGGCGGAAGTCGGCCCAATAAGGCTCCATCACGCCCGTGCCGAAACCGATTTTCTTGCGGTCGTGTTTGCCATCCACCCAGCCGCCGCAGTAGCACGCGTAGCGGATGCCGAGCCGCTGGAATTGCCGGCGAATCTCCTCCACGGGTGTCGTCAGGATCGTGTCCGGACTGAAAAACGTCCACGGCCCCTCGACCGTATAGTTCGCATCCCAGTCGGCGCGCACCAGATTGATGAAATCGAAATAATCCGCCGACGCGACGGGATAGACCGACCAGCGCAGTGTGTACGAACCGCCTGCGGGCAGGCAGAGCATCTCGGTCCGCAGCCCGGCGACGGCGGCTTCGTTGTCGCAGAACAACGTCACCTGGTTGCGGAACACGTCGTCCTCGACAATCAAGCCAAGGCCGAGGTTCGCCTTCGGCAACGCGACATAGACGCTGGGGTTGCCGTTGGAGTGATACTCGTTGATGGCCGGATCGGGGTTGCCCGCGAGGCGGACGCCGGCGGATTTGTCCTTGAGCGAAACCTCGTGCCGGACAAGGAGGCCGAGCTTCTGGTCGGGGTGAAGGTTGGCGATCTCGTCGGCCACCTCGACGCGGCGGGGCGTGAACCGCATCGTGCGGCGCAGCCGGTAATCCGGGCCGGCGGCCACGGCGCGAGTGCCGCCCGCGCGCACCGTCCACTCCTTCTGCCCCGACGTGTCGGGCTTCGCCGCCGGCACGAGGCGGTTCAGCCCGGCGTTCGGATACGAAACGGCGGTCGCAAACTCATACTCCTGCCCGCCGGCGCTGATGACGAAGCCGCCGCCGGGCAAAAGCCGGCCTTTGTAGGCCGCCGGCCCGGCGCCCGGCGTGCCGCGATTGATCGCGTCCTGGTCGGCCGCGTCCGCCGTCATCGTCGGGCTGGCGACGGGCTTGGTGCGGATGACGAGGCGTTGGATGACCAGTTCGCCCTTCGTATGCAAGGAGGCCGCGGTGGAAGCGTTGGCCATGTTCGTGATCTCGAGGCGGTTCTCCGACATCGGATTGGTCAGGTCGGTCACGTCCAACACAAGCTGATAGGGATTGCCGGCGTAGAATTTAAACTTCAGCGCGCTCTCGAAATCCGCCGCGTAGAGGACGCGCCAGGAGTTGTTCCCAAACCAACTGTAGGGGACGTTTGCCGCGACGGGCGAGACGACGGGCTTGTTCACGAGCCGGACGACGGCGCGCGTCTTGGCGGCGTTCACTACACGGCCGTTCAGCGTGAGCTTCATGAAATACATCGAGCCGCCGAGACCCTTGGAGTCCAACCGCGACGACACGTCGAGCAGCACGGTCGTGTCCTTCTGCGGCAGCGTGCCGAAATCGAAACCGCGCGTCTCGCCGGGCGCGATGCGCGTCTCCTCGTGGATGACGGCGATCTCGCCGGCAAAAACCCGCGCCGCCAGCAATGGCAGCAGAAGAAAGCGGACGATGTGTTTCATGGCGGTGTATTACTGTGGCGATCCAGCGGCGGCCAACTCCAGAATCTCCTGTCCCCACGGCGATAGTTGGATCGTCACGCCGCGGTCGCGCAGCTTTCTTCCGCTGATCACTCCCAGGTCGGCGGACGCGAAGTGCGCCGTGACGCGATACCGCCGCTGCGGGTCAACCCACGGCACGTTGATCGCGCGGCGCTCCGCCCCGCCGCTTCCGCGCACGATCACGACCGCGCCGCAACCCTCGGCGTTGAGTTTTCCCCACCAGTGCCAGTCCTCGTCGGTCGGCGCGGGCACGCCGCTGAACTGGAAATGGCGATAGATGTCGTATTGCTGCTGGAGCCGCTTGAGCAGATCGAACCGGCTGCGGTAATGCGCGAGGTTCGCCTCGCTGAGCGTGCGCAAGTCGCCCGAAAAGTTGATCGGCGCTCCCATCAGCCAGCTCACGACCTGCCGGTCCTGCACGTCCGGCGTGAGGCTGCCGCCGACGCTGTGAGTCGCGGCCGCATAAAATTCCAGGCAGTGCAGCGGGAGAGCGCGTTGGGCGTAGAAACGTTTCCGCGCCTCGAAGCACGCCCGCCGCAACACGTCGCGATGCGTCTCGGGATCAATCGGGGCCGTGCGATTTTTTTCCAGCCGGAGGCGGTCCGGCCAGAGCGGATCGGCGCCCCAGCAGAAGTTGAAGGGGAAATGAAATTGGCACGCATGCTTCAGCACCGCGAGGTCGGCCGGAACGCCGGGCGTGTCCCAGTAAATTTCATGGGTCAGCTCGGTCACGACTTGCGGCGCGGCCGCGCGGATGCGGTCCTGGGTCTCCAGAAGATTGCGGCACCCGCGCAGCAGCGAATCCCGCATCGTCCGCCCCTCATGGCCTTCGGCGATGTCGCCGTAGCGGATGTTGGAGAAATCCTGTTTGAAATACGTCACGCCGTAATCCCCCGCCACGCGGGCGAGGTCTTTCGCGTAATACTCCCGCCACGGGCTGGAAAAACTCATCGCCGAGCCTTTCATCCGTTTGACCGGCGGCAGCGACCGGCCGTCCGGCACCGCGCGCAGGTCCGGGGAATCGTCGGAGCGAATGCACGACAACCACAAGCCCAGCGAAAGCCCGCGCGAGCGGATGTATTGCGACGTGGCGGCGAAGTCGGGGAACTTGGACGTGTCCACCTCGGTTCCCAAGCGGTCCTTTTGCCAGCCGTCGTCGAAGAGCAACTGCGCAAAGCCGGCTTTGGCGGCGAGGTCGGCCATTTGCCGCATGAGGGCGTCGTCAATCTTGAACTTGAACTCGGCCCAGGTCAGCCACTGCGGCGCGTAGAGCGGGGCGTGGTCGGCGGCGATGCCCACGTGCTCGTGCAGGAACCGCATGTAGGGTCCCTCGATCGTGCGATCCAGCGGCGTCGAGCGCGCCGAGAGCGTCTGCTCGACCGGGCCGGCGCAGGCATAGAGAAACACCGGTTCCGAGACGAACGTCTCCTTGGGCCCCAGCACCCACTCGAACCACTCTTCGCTGTAGCCCATCGCCCCGTCGTCGCCCAGACTCCGCAGCGCGGAGGGGACTTCGCTGGCGGCAATCACACCGCGCGATTGCGCGGCATCCACAAATCCCATCACGCTGGATTGCACACCCAGCTCTCCCGGCGTCAACGGCGTCGTGTGGCGATAGGCCTCGGCCAGCCGCACGGCATCAATCGTCAAATGATCGAGCATCAGCCAGCGATCACCCGTGTTCTCGATCTCGATCCACTTTCGCACCGCCGGATGACCTTCGTAGGTTTCGTAACAAGCCGTGACCGTTAACCGCCCGAACGCGCTCCCGGCCGTCAGCGGCGTGCGGAGGATCAGCCGCCGCACTCCCGGTTTGGGGTCGGTGATTTGCCGTTGCGATTGGCCCGCCAACGCCTTCCAGCGATCCGAACTCACCGTCACCGCGTTGGTCCAGCGCGTCGCCTCGGGCCGGCGATCTTCCCATCGCGCGGGATCCAGCGGTTTGCCGCCGTAATAAGTGAACGTCCGTTCGGACTGCAACACCGTTCCTTCGCCGGGCTTCAATCCGACCGGGCGCCGGTTGGGCTCCGCGCAGCGGACCGTGAAGCGGATTTCCGGAATCGCCCCGGCCAGCAGTTCCCGGCCCTCGACGCGAAGGCTGGTGGTTTCCAATTGCCCGCTGGCGCTGATGTGAATCGTACGCGACAGCAAGCCCGCACGCAGTGTCATCGACTCCCCGGCAACCGTCTTGTCGAGTGTCGCGCAAGCGCCCAGCAGCAACGCGCTGGCAAGCGCCAAAATCCTCGTTCTTGGCATGGTTCGCATGGCCCAACTCCTTTCCTTGGATGTGCAACTCCTGAAACATCACGACGGTCACTTTTGCGGCCCCGACCTTTGCGCGTTGGCGATTTCCGCCGACAACGCGGGCATGAAGTCCGGCGCGGCTTGAAACTCCGGCGCGCCGGGTATCGCTTCCGGTTGGACCGCGTAACGGCCGCCGGGCACGACAAAGAACGCGGTGTTCCTGCCGGCTTCAACCTTGGCGTTGAACTGCGCCTTGCCGTGCTGGCCGCGGATGCTCCAGACGCCGGGCGCCAGTCCGGCAAGCAACAGTTGATGATCGCGGCCGGACGGCACAGTCACCTGAAATGGCTGCTCGAGAAGCTGGCCGGTCTTGCTCAACACGACCACCCGGTCGGCGAGGGTCAATGCAAACACCGCAGGGGTTTCCGCAACGGCGACGGGCAGTTCCGGCGCGGCATCATCGCTCATGGGCATGACGGTCAGGAAGAGATCGTTGGCCCGCGCCGTCCTGGGCGAGAACATCACGCGATGGCCGTTGGCCTCCGGCTTGGCTGCAAAAGGTGGTGTGAACGCATGGCCAAACACACTGTTGGCCGCCGCGCCGCTCAGCACCTCCACCTCGCGCTCGTCCGCCTTCGGACGCAACATGCGAACGCTGACCCTGCCGCCCAGCCCCAGGTCGCTGTTCCTCAGGATCACGCCCTCGGCGGTTTTCTCCGGCGGGTTCAAGGTGTTGACCTGCCAGTATTTCTTAAACTCCGGTTTGGCGGTGGTCATGTTGTCGAGCACGATGAGCGCCGCGGGAGTCTGCGGGTTGTTGAGATTGAGAAAACAGAAGGTTCTTGTGTAGTCCTGAATCTTGCCGCTGTAGGCCGACTTCAGGTCCACGGAGAAATAGCTGAAGAACGGCCGTTGTTTCACCGGGCCGAAGCTGGCCGACACCACCTTGCCGTTGGCGAACAGCGGGTCCGTGACCGCCAGCTCCGGGGATGAGGGGCAGGACCGGACGTTGCGCGTGCCGCCGTCGTTGGTGGGAAGGTTGAAGTTCTCATCCGGATCAACGGCCAGCATCATGCTGTGGGCAATCGAGCGCTTGTTGAAATTGGAATCGTAGGGCGTGCCGTAGAAATGATACTGGCCGAGGTCTGCCGCCTGCAAACCGCGGTAATAGATTTGGAAACTGCCCGCGTCGGAGTGCTGGTGGTTGCCGAAGTGGTAACCGCCTCCCTTCATCTCGACCACCACGTCAGCGGTGTTCGGGCCGAGGTTCCAACCCGTCCGGGCGATCATCGAGCTGAGAACCGGGCCGAAGTCCATGGTCAGCGGCAACGAAGCGAGGCTCTTCTCGGCTTTCAGATCGGGATCGTTCATGAGCAGAAACAGGATCGGATCGCCGGACAAACCACCCTGGCGCTCGAAGTCGCCCTTGATCATCGGATCGTTGTTGTAGGCGTAGTTGAGCAGCGGCGCGGGGCCGAGGTTCGCATACCGGCCATCGGAGAACCCGTCGCCATCGCGGAGCAATTGCCCGTTCGGCAGGCGCATATACAACCAGAACTTGTAAACGCTGGCGATGTTGTCGTCGAAGACGGGCTTGCCGGTCATGCGGCGGAAAAGCCAGGCGGCGTGCAAGTCCCACGCGAAACGATAAGGGCCGTAACTGACTCCCTGGTTGTGGCGCGGCGACTGATACTCGAATTTACGCATCGGCACGAGCTCTTCCAGAATCCGGTAAGCGCAGTAGCGGTAGGGCGCCGGGTCCTCGTCATAAATGGCGATGGCCATGCTGAGCAGGTCGCGGTTGACTTGCGCCTCGTTGCCGTGGCCGTTGACGATCCCCTGAATGAACGGCGGCCAGCCGGTTTCCATGTCATCGGCCAGCCGCATCAGGTTCTTGCGCATCTCCTCCCTGTCTTCGGGGGTCATGACGTCGTAGCACCAGTCATACACCAACGCGCCCGAGTAGATGGCCCGGCCAATCTCGCGGGTGATGTCGAGGAGATTGTCGAACACGACCGCCGAAAGGTATGGGCGCATCAGTGCCACCGCTTCGAGCCCGCGCGTCTTGTCTCCGCTCATCAGGTGAACGAAGGCCTTGGTCATGGCGGCCTGTTCCAAGGCGGAGTTGTAGGCGATTTCGGTGTCGGGTTTGACCGTAAACTCGAAAGGTTTGGCCGCCTGTTTCCTGACCTTCGCCCACAGTGGGGCGTTCTCGCCCTTGTCGAGACGGGCGCGAACGATTGGCAAGGACTCCTCATTGACCCAGAGGCGCGGCCGCGTTTTCGGCGGCACCACCGATGGCCGGTAATCCACAGCGGCGGTCGGAACTTTTGGCGGAGAGTAGGGCGCCACTTGCAGGTAATCGAGGCGCACTCCCTCCGGAAGCCACACTCGAACCTCCTGTTCCTCTCCGTTGAAACTGAACTTGCCGAGGGCCTGCGTGCAACTTCCGGGCTGGCTCCACGGGACAAAGACCACGCGCTTGGTCGGGCGGCTGCCTGCGACGGAGACCATCAGGCGCAGCGAAGCCGTTTTGCTCGCGGCTTTTCGCATGGCCTCGGCTGCTTGGGCGTCCGCGGCGGCATGGGTGCGGAGCCAATAGCGCCCCGCGCGGGGAGTCCGGACCTTGAAGACCAGATCGGGTTCCTTGTCCGGAAAGCCCACGTTGGCGGTGAGGTTTGGCTTCAGCGCCACACCGCGCTTGCTGGGAAACGTATCCTGTTCAACGACCTCCACCCGGTCGCGATTCAGTTGTGCCGCCTCGGCTTCCAGCAGCGACGGACCGCCGGACGCGGGAGTCGTTTGTGTTTTCGGAGTTGTGGCGGCGGCCAGCGGCCAGGCCGTCATAAAAGACAGAACCATCGCCGCGGCTCCCGCCGTGCAGATTTGTGTGAACGGTGGTTTCAACAGAAGAGCCTCTCGTTCTGCTTTCATGGACCGCATTCTGGCAGAACGGATTTTAAAAGGTCAAAGCAAACCGCAAGCGTGTTGCAAGTGCGCCGGGACCGCGCCAGCTTTCGGCGTGTCGAAGGCCGGGTAATTGCGGTAACCACTACTCCGAAAAGGGAAAGGGATCAGTCCGATAGAGGCTGTTGAAAAAGGCTGTGCAATACAGATTCCGCTGTAGGCCGACTCTGCGAGTCGGCGGTTTTCATCATGATTTCGCCGGCTCGCAGAGCCGGCCTACACAATCGCGTCTGCCGATTCGGTTTTTTCAACAGCCTCTATAGAGGCTGTTGAAAATCCCCAATCCTGCGAATCCTGTTCATCCTGTCTTTTCAGACACGGGGAGTGAATCTGCGTCCCGACGATGTGAGGAAAGCCATTGAGGAAATAGAGCGCGCAGGTATCGCCGTGATGCAAAGCGCGCAATTGTTGAGGACCGAATGAATCCCGCGCTCGAGATCGCACTGCACACCGGCAAAACGAAAAGGGGTCACAAGATGAACGAACACGGAGGGTGCTTGACGAAATGCAAAGATTATACGACTGACCCCTTTTTCGGACCTTTTCGCGTCTGGGTGGAAGTTCTTGCTGTGCTCGCGGATGGAATTTGATACAAGTTCCTGTTGGTTGACTGGTTCGTGTCTTGCAGACGATCAAAGACAACGAGGCAATTGTGCCACCAAGAGCAACACAACGAAAAAGCTGGAGACAAGGATTGATGAGACAACGGTTGACGCTTGTCGCGGCACAGCATTGCTGCCGTTCACGTCGGACACGAATGCGCGTATGGCGATGAAAATTGTGGATATGGCCTGAGCAAGAGAGGAATTGCCATGATTGTAACAAGATTGATTCTGAAAAACTGGCGGAATTTCAACTCCGTTGATGTCCGTCTGGGCAAACGAGTGTTTCTCGTCGGCCCGAACGCGGCTGGAAAGTCTAACTTCCTCGAGGTTTTCCGGTTTCTGCGCGACATCGCAAAAAGCGAAGGAGGTGGGCTTCAGGACGCAATTCGTGAGGCAGGAGGGGTGAAAAAAATACGGTGTCTGGCCGCACGGAGGAAACCTGACATTGAAATTGAGGTTCATCTGGGCGAACTCAATGCAGAGCCTCCGACTTGGCGGTATGCGATTGGGCTCACGGAGGAGGGCGGGACGAACAAGAAGCCACGTCTTTCATACGAGCGAATCTATCATAAAGGGGTGCTTATTAAGGACCGGCCCGACCCGGATGACACCAACGACCCCGAACGTCTTACGCAAACGTTCTTGGAACAAACATTTGTCAATGCGGATTTCAGAGATGTGGCAAAATTTTTTGAGAACGTTGCATATCTTCATTTGGTACCGCAACTGGTTCGCCACGCCGAGAAATTTGTTGGACCCCGGTTCACTAGTGACCCGTTTGGCCTGAATTTCATGGAAAGGCTCGCCAAGACACCAAGAGGGGAACGCACTGCCTTTCTTCAAAAGGTGGACAAAGCCTTGCGAGTGGCAGTGCCCCAATTCAAGAAACTCTCCTACGTAGAGGATAAAAAGAAAAGACCGCATGTGCAGGTCATTTATGAGCACTGGCGACCCACGGGGGCAAAACAACAGGAAGACCAGTTTTCGGACGGAACGATTCGGATGTTGGGGTTGTTCTGGGCATTGTTAGAGAGCAAAGGGTTGCTTTTGTTAGAAGAGCCAGAATTGTCGCTGAACAACGAAATTGTGCGTCAAATCCCATCGCTCATGCATAAAGTTGCAGGTGTAAATCAAAGGCAAATTCTCGTTAGCACACACAGTTATGCCCTCTTGATGGATAAGGGGATTGGTTTGGAGGAAGTTCTTCTGTTGACGCCTAATCCCGAAGGAACCCAGGTCGCACAAGCAAACAGCATGAAAGAAGCGAAGGCGTTAGTTGAAGGCGGAATGAGTGTTGGTGAAGCTATTCTACCATTCACCAATCCTCCCGAAGCCTATCAGATGTCTCTTTTGTGAGTTATGCCCATTTCAGTAGCCATCGGGGTAGAAGATGACTTGAGCGAGTGCATTTGGCGGCGCGTTATAAACCACAAGCGTCGTGATATGACCGTGCGCGTCCGCTTCCCGCTCAAAACTCTGCCGGGTGGTCGAGACAATGACAGAAACATAAAGGAGAAACGTGGATTGTCTGGCTACGGGCAACTGAAGGTGAATCTTCCTGCCTTTAATAATGCGGCGTCCAAAGGACTTGTCTATGCAGTGCTCACGGATTTGGATGTTCACGTTCGATGTCCCGGCCAATTGCTGCCAAAATGGCTTCGAGGAATTCCGGCAAGTCCCAACCTCATGTGTCGCGTTGCTGTGAAAGAGGTTGAATCATGGTTGCTTGCCGACACTGCGAATTTCGCTGCATACCTTCATGTTCCTACCGCAAGTGTGCCTGGGGCAGTCGAAACACTTCTTGACCCGAAAGTTGAAATTGTCCGTTTAGCACGTCTTTCAACCTCGCCTGAAATCCGTCAAGACATGATTCCAGAAGTTGGTTCGACTGCGGAGGTCGGGCCAAACTTTGAGCGAATGCTTATCAACTTCACGCGTAATCTGTGGAGCATTGATGAAGCTGCGAAGAACTCACGTAGCCTTCGCAGAGCGCTCGACGCCTTGGAGAGGTTTAGGCCGACAGTAATTACATGAGTAGCGAGGTCTGGGCTTTAAAAAAAGGATTTGATCCACTGAATCAGGTAAATGAGTGAGTCACTCCATCCTCAGGCCAAAGAGGTTTTCAAAACGGGTCTGTATTCCGGCCTGAGCAGCTTAGAGGAGTTGGAGAATAGCATCGCCGCCTAATCCATAATGAATACCTTGAACGAGACCGGTCGGCTGGCGAAGCTTGATTAAGTCCGGCGGCCGGCGGTCATAGGGCGGGGTTTGCAACGGACGCAGAAACGAGGAACGGCGCCCGCCGCCAGCAGGACGAAGACCAGCAGAAACGCAAGACCGGCGCGCGCTCCCGATGAGTCATCCCGTCGGTCAGAGACCGACGCTACAAGTGTTTCTTCCCCGCAAGACTTTTGTCATTCCGCTTTCCCGGTTCCAAGAAACCCCATGCTCTTCATCCACTCGGCGCAGCGGGCGGGCTCTGACCCCGAACGCTTTCGGGGCTGACCGTCGAATGATTGCATTAGCTGGGAGCGGCGACATCCTGTCGCCGAATCATCATCAGGCGACAAGGATGTCGCCCCTCCCAGTTATCCGGCGGTCAGCCCCGAAAGCGTTCGGGGTGCAGACCACCGCCACAGTGTGGCTGATGGCTTTTTGCAGCGGCTGCTTTTTCAAAGTGGATTATCCTCCTGTAGGGTGAACTATGCCCCTCTAGTTTCCCATGCGTTTCCCCAGCCTGCCCAGACCCCCGTTTCGCCAACGCACAAACTGTACGTTCGCTGAATAGTTGCCCGGTTCCAACGTGTCCAATGCCAAAACTTTTGCGCAAGGGGGACATCCGTCGGTAACGATCAGAATCCGCTGGCAGGTGCATGTCGAATTTGGATGTCGGCGTCCAGACCAATCTCCCCCAGTTGCTGGAACATTCACTCAACCGTCTTGTTGCGCATCCAAAGAAGTGAATGCAAGAATCGGGGACGGCAGCCGCGGGGGATTGGCGGCGGGTTTTGGTTTTACAACCGCGCTGGATTTGCCTATGATGAGCAACGGTTCTTGTTCTGATGGGAGAATACAAGGAGCGAAGAAGTGGCCGTGATCCACCGAGAGACAACGCACTTCGCAAAAGGCAAACGAGTGCAGGACGGATAGGAGATCCGTGATACGCTCAGGATATTCTTGCGCGCCGCTGGCCTCCCGCAGATTCCCAGGAATTTCCCCACCCGCCCTTTTCTTCAAGCGATGTCTTCAGGTGGTGCCGATGGATGCAGCTACCCGCCGCACCCGACCCCTCACCAAAACCATCGGGCTGTGTCTCGCCGCGTTGCTCACCATCGTCGCACCATTGGCCAGGGCGGAATCCGGCATCACAAACGTTGTCAACGGCATCACTACCAATGCCGCCAGCTTTTATGTGGGCAACTCCGGCCCTTACAATGCTCTCATCGTAACTAACGCCGGCGTATTGAATGTGAGTGGTAACAGCATCATCGGCAATGCATCAACTGCCAGCAACAACTGCGCCACAGTGACGGGCATCGGATCGCTTTGGACCAACAGCGGGGATCTATACGTGGGCAATAACGGCGGGCTCAATCAGCTGACCATCGCTAACGGCGGCACGGTATATGACGCCAATGGCTACATGGGTAACGGTTATGGCGGCAACACGGGACTGGTTACCGGGGCAGGCAGTGTATGGAAGAACAGTTCGGCGCTTAATGTGGGCTACATGGACGCGGGCGATTGCTTGATCATTGCCAGTGGAGGTGCGGTGTTTGACACCGTCGGCTACATCGGCCACATGGGTTACGCCGCCGCAAACAACGCGGTCCTAGTCACCGGCGCGGGCAGCTTTTGGAGCAACAGTTCAACGCTCTACATCGGTAATGGCAACGCAGGCAACCAACTGACGATCACTAACGGGGGTACGGTGTATAGTGCCGGCGGAAATATTGGCTCATTGAATGGAGGGAACAGTGTCCTGGTGGTTGGGACGGGCAGTGTTTGGAATGCTGGCGGCGGCGTTCTCACCGTGGGCAACGCCGCTGCCGCCAGCCAATTGACCATCGTCAACGGGGGTAAGGTATCCAGCGCGGGCGGCAATATTGGTTACGATACGGTCGGCAACTACAACTCGGTTCTGGTCATGGGCGCCGGGTCGACCTGGAGCAACAGTGGCAGCCTGTATCTGGGCTACAACGGCGCCACCAACAGTCTGGTGGTGGCGAATGGCGGCCAACTTGTTGTTACCGGGTTGGTGGTGGTCGGCTGGTTCTCCTCCGGTAAAGGCAACAGCCTCACGGCATCAAATGCCGCTTCCCTTGCCAGCGTGGGACTCTCCATCGGTGGCAGCGGCGGTCGAAGCAACAGTGTGACTCTCCTGTCCAACACTTTGTGGAATCTCGGCGGCGGCAGCCTGACTTGGGGCAGCGGAAACGGTGCGAGCAACAACAGCTTGAATATGGACACAAGTTCCGCGATCACCAACATCTTTGGGCTGACGTTGGGCGATAACAACACCACCTTCTACATGACCAACTCCGCCGCCGGATTGGTGCTCAACGGATTGACTTCCAGCCAACTGCAGTTTTCCAATGGCTTCGGC
>Ga0114951_10000213_pt1 | contig 82542 bp, 33 predicted proteins | sample AM7aDNAmetaG_FD_88677 | JGI IMG/M metagenome (GOLD analysis project Ga0114951, IMG submission 88677) | Freshwater microbial communities from Finland to study Microbial Dark Matter (Phase II) - AM7a DNA metaG | ecosystem: Environmental > Aquatic > Freshwater > Lake | place: Finland: Lake Alinen...
ACTCTTGCCGGTCCAAATGGGACAATATGCCGGCAACGGCGTGTTTGATATCATGGGCGGTTCGGTTATGCCGAGCGTCTGGTGGCTCAACGCATGGGCGGGGATAGGCAACAGCGTCGTGAACTTTTACGGCGGCTACGGCCGGAACCCGGCTGGCAACCCGTATACGATGCAATACGCCGCCAACATGTCCGCCAACAGCCTGCTGAATGTCTTGGGCGGCACGTTCGACACGAGCTTCAATAACCAACCGTTGGAGATGATGCGGGCCGGCGCCACTGGCAACAGCGGTTCGGTGATCAATCTTTCCGGCACCGGCCTGCTCATCGCGAACAAGATTCAGGCCAGCCAGGCGCCGACGGCGCTCAATCCCGCCATCTTCAATTTCAACGGCGGCATCCTGCAAGCCAGCTCCAACGGCGTGAACACCGCCAACGGCTCCACCTTCATGCAGGGTCTTACCGCCGCCGTTATCTACACCAACGGCGCGACCATTGACAGCGGCACCAACGTCATTACCATCGCCCAGAATCTGCTGGCGGCGGTCGGCTTTGGCCTGACCAACATCACCGTTGCCAACGGCGGCGTCGGTTACATCGGCGACCCGCTCATTTTGATCACCGGCGGCAGCGGCACCGGCGCCACCGCCGTCGCGCAGGTGGACCTGACTCCGGGTGACGCGCAATACGGCCAGATCACCAACATTCTGATCACCAGCGCCGGCTCCGGTTACCTCTCCAACGACTGGCTGACCGTGCAGATGTTTGGCGGCGGCCCGGTCCAGGCCGGCCAACTCGGCGCGTTCAGTTTTGGCACCAACGTCGGCGGCGGCCTGACCAAGATTGGCACGGGCATCCTGACGCTGGCCGGCAGCAACACCTACACCGGCGCCACCATCCTTGGCGGTGGCGAGTTGAGCGTATCCAACGACTGGAACATTGCCGGCCCTGGCAGCACGCTGGTCTTCAGCGGCGGCTTGCTGCAAGTTACGGGCACGACGGAGAGCAACATGGACAGCCACGTCGTGAACTGGAACACGTTCAACGGCGGCTTCGACATTGCCAACGCCAGCGCCATTTTCACGACGACCAACATCATCGGCGGCACCAACGGTTTTACCAAAATCGGCGCGGGCCTGATGCTGCTCACTAATAATAATACCTATACGGGCAACACGCTCATCGGCGGCCAGTTGGAGATCAGCTCGCTGGGCGCCTTCGGCAACACCACGGGCCGCACCGTGTGTTACAACGGCGCGGTGTTCATCACGACCAACACGGTCAGCAACGCCGCGTTGTTGGGCCGGCTGGCCATCATCACCAATACCTTCGTTCTGGCGCTGACAAGCAATACCTCGGAAAATCTGGACTTCTCCATGTTCCCGAGCGCCTACCTCGGCGTCTACACGGGCGCGGTGGTGACTTATACCGGCACCCTGAAAGCGTCCCAAAATAATTTCCTGTTGGGCGGCGGCGGCGGCACGCTGGTCTTCAACAATGAACAGATTGGTGGCACACCGAATTACATCAGCATCGGCTACACGAATCTGGTGATCGGCCTGCCGGGTACCCTGCCTGGCACGGTGATAACGACGAACAACTTCGCCAACTACGGCACGACGACCATCAGCCCCGGCAACACCCTGATCCTTGGCGGCACCAATACAGGGGGCGGCAACTCCGGCATGATCGGCTTCGGCACCCTCATTGACAACGGCACGCTGATCATCAACCGCACCAACACCGTGGTTCTCAACAACCTGGTCATCGGCGGCGGCGGCATCGTTAAGTCCGGCAGTGGCACGCTCGTCCTCAACCAGAATTACTACAACACCAATGGCGTCACCGTCACCGCCGGATCGGTGATCTTATCGAATGCCGTCCTCAACGGCGCGCTGACGCTCACCAACGGCGTCACCGTCACAGCCTTGGGCAGCACAGGCCTCGTGGGCGAGTTTTATCAGTTGAGCGGCGGTCCGACGGGCACCAATTTCAACAATATCGCCGGCCAGCAGAATCATTTTTCAACTCTCAATCCCGCCGCGATTGCCAATATCAACGCGATCAACCCGAACTTCGACTACGGCGCGGGTTCGAATCCGAACCTCAATTTTCCCGTGCCGTTCAACGCCCTGAATAGCGTTAACTTCGAGGGCCGATGGCTGGGCACATTCGCAGCCCCCACCACCGGAACGTATTATTTCCAGATGAGCGGTGACGATGCGCAGGTCATGTGGATTGACGGCGCGGTGGTGGTTTCGAACGCGGTGGCGGGCGTTTTGAGCCAGGGTTCCATCCAGTTGAGCGCGGGAAACCACACGATTCTCTTTACCTACGACCAGGGCACCGGCGGATACGGCATTTTTGCCAACGTCCTGCTGCCGGGCAGCAACAGCTATATCAAGCTGCCCAACTCGATGCTGAGTTCCGGTCCGGCGGTGTATTCACTCAGCGGCGATGCCCTCAGCACGCTGATCCTGAGCAACGAGCAGTTCATGGTGGTCCAGACCAACGATGCCGCGTTCAACGGCACGATCACCGACAAGGGCTTCACCAGCAGCCTCTACAAACTCGGTACCAACACCCTGATTCTCGCCGGCAGTAACACCCTCGGTGGAGGCGCCATTCTTGGCGCCGGCCGTCTCAGCGTCAGCAACGATTTCAACCTGGGCGGGAACTCACCGCCGGTGACGTTCGACGGCGGCCTCCTGCAGATCACCGGCACCACGATGACCAACCTCACCGGCCATGCGGTCAACTGGAGCAATTTCAACGGCGGCTTCGACATTGCCAACGCCAGCAATGTTTTCACCATCACCAACTCCATTGGCGGCCTGGGCAACATTTACAAATACGGCACCGGCACACTGGTGCTGGCCGGCAGCAACGCGTACACGGGTGTCACTGTGATCAATGGCGGCATTCTCCAGGACGCCAACGCGTTTGCCTTCGGCTCAAACCAGATTCTCAGCATCAACGGCGGCACGCTCGACTTGAACGGCTACAGCCTGATCATCTCCAACCTCTTTTTCAGCAGCGGGTTCATCACCGATAACGGCCTTCCGGGCTTTGTCAACACCGTCGTGCTGACGAACCTGCCCGTGAGCACATTCGGCGGCGTTTTTGCGGACGGCGCCAACGGACGGCAACTGGCCCTCACGGTGTACGGCGGCAACAGCCTGATCTTGACCAACAACAACACTTACAGCGGCAACACGCTCCTGAACACCGGCGTGACCGTTGTGCTCGGCGGTTTGTTTGGCGGCTTGACCGGCACCACCAACATCGTCCTCAACCAGGCGACGTTGATTTTGACCAACCTCCCGACGACCAACAACAGCTACCGGATCAGCTACAATGCGCCGCTCTGGTTCGACAGCGCCACCTACAATTTCACCAACGACGGCAGCGTGGCCGTTTACGCCGAAACCAACGGCACGTTGAATCTGATGGGAGGCACGAACACGGTGGCCGCGCGCCAGCTCGCCGCCGGGGGCATCAGTATGGTGACCTTTGGTGCGCTGAATCGCGCCACGGGTGCCATGCTGAACCTGTCCGGCGTGGGCATCGGCCAGAGTTCGCAGAACATCGTTTCCGTCACCGTCACCAACCAGGTTACCGGCGGCACGATCATCCCGTGGGCCACGATCAACGGCACCAACTGGGCCACGTATAACACCGCCATCAATTCGTTATCCAACTACTACACCTACACGATGGGCGGCGCCGATTTCACATGGCAGCCGACCTCCGACGTTTTAATAAGCAACTTCTTCCTCCTGACCGGGGCGCGGACGATTAACTCGTTGAACATGGCGCAGACGCTCAACGCGACCGGCAACTTTGGCGGCAACCTGTTGTTGCTGGCCAGCGGCGGGCTGATCGTCAACGGCACGAACTGGGGCTTGACGCTGACGAACGGCACACTGACGGCGGGCGGCGGTTCCGCTCCGGCGGAACTGATTATCATTCAAAACTCGGTCATGACCATGTCCAACTACGTGACCATCGTTGACAATTCGGCGATGGCGGTCACCCTGGTGAAAGCGGGTCCAGGCACGATCTTGGTGGGCAGCACCAGCAATACCTACAGCGGTGGCACGATCATTGATGCCGGCACGATTTACATCACCGCCGACAGCGTCGGCACCGTGTTGAGCGGCGTTCCCGCCGGAAGTCTCGGCGCGGTGGGCGGCGCGCTCACGCTCGACGGCGGCATCCTGGAGGTGACCAACTCGTTTGCCTTGGCCAACCGGCTCGTGACCCTGGGTGTGGCGGGCGGCACGTTCAACATTGACACGGGATCGGTTTTGTCCATCACGAATCAGATCGGCGGCGTCGGCGCGCTGTTCAAGACCGGCTACGGCACGCTGGCGATCACCAACTCCCTCAACATCCCCAACACCTACAGCGGCGGCACGATCATCACCAACGGCACGCTCTATATCAACGCCGACAACAACCTCGGCGCGGCCGGCAGCCCGTTGGTATTCTCCTTGGGCGGCGTGCTCCGCGTCGCCTCCAATGGACCAGCCAGCAATTTTACATTCAACAGCCGTCCCGTTTTCATCGGCACCAACGGCGGCATCATTAACATGGACGCCGGCGCGGGTCTGACGATCACCGACACCGTTTCCGGCGTCGGGGCGCTGAGTTTGATCGGCTCCGGCACGCTCACACTCGGCGGCAACAACACCTACACCGGCGGCACCTTCCTCAGTAACGGCGTGCTCGTGATTAACGGCAACAACGTCCTGGGCGGCGGCGCCCTGTATCTGGACGGCGTCCTGACCAACGCGGTTTCAACCTACGGGACCGGCGTGGTGACCAACTTCGTCACAGGCGCCTCGCTGGCCGTGAACAGTGGCAACTGGGTCGTGACCAACGCCTGGACCCTGATGACCAACACCTACCAGACCAACGTCTACTTCGGCACCAACAGTTGGACGACCAACTTGAACGTGGCGGCTACGGTCGTGAACATTGGTGCCAACAGCGGCCTGACCCTGTCCGGCCCGGCGGTCAATACGTGGTCGAACTTCAGCTTGGGCGCCCTGACCAAGACCGGCCCCGGCGCGTTGACGATTGCCAACAATACCTATTACGGTGGCGGCACCTTTGTCAGCGGCGGCACGCTCATTCTCAGCAACAACGCCGTCCTGAACAGCCCGCTGACGATCAGCAACGGCGCTACCGTGATTTCGTATAGCTCGCCGGGCTTGGTGGGCGAGTTTTTCACCAACTCGATATATCTTGCCATCAGCAACGGAAGCACGTTCTCAACCTTGCAAAGCTTCTTTGCCTCCAATAACGCAAAACAGATTTTCTTCGGCGGTTATACAAATGCCTTCGATTATCCCAACAACACGACGCTGTTGCCTTTCCAAAACACCAACAACGTCGTCGCCCGCTGGCAGGGCCAGTTCAACGCCCCGACCAACGGCCTTTACCAGTTCAACCTGACCGCCGCAGACGACCAAGGCGCCATTTTCATTGATGGCGTCCGCGTGACGTCCGGCGGCAACGGCGCCACCGGTGTCGCCAACCTGACGGCGGGCACGCACAACATCCAGATTTTTGAGGCCAACGCCAGCGGGGCTTACGGCGTGTCGGTATATGTGATCCTGCCGGGCGGCTTTATGGCGCAGCCGTTGTCCAACCTGTGGCTGTCCGGCTCCGGTCCGGCGGTGGCGGGACTCAGCGGCGATGCGAACGCGCAGTTGTTCCTGAGCAACGGCGTGCTGCTGATTTCCGAGACCAACAACAGCACGTTCAACGGCTACATCACCGGCGCGGGCGGCATCAACAAGCTCGGCACCAACGTCCTGACGCTGACCGGCCTCACCAACAACTATCTCGGCGGCACGATTTTCAGCGCGGGTGAGCTTAGCATCAGCAGCCTGAACAGCCTCGGTAACTCCACCAACGTGCTCACTTTCGCCGGCGGCATCCTCCAGATCGTCGGCACGACGGTGAACAACCTCGGCAGCCACCCGATCAACACCAACGCCGGCCTCACCTTCAACGGCGGTTTCGACATCGCCACCGTCGGCAATTATTTCACCGTGACCAACGTCCTCACCGGCCCTCTTTTCAGCAGCATCGGCGCGACGGCTTCGGGCGGTCTCATCAAGAATGGCGCAGGCACGCTGGTGCTGACCGGCAGCAACACGTTCTTTGGCGGCGTGACGATTAATGCCGGCACGGTCCAGGTCGGCAATCTTCAGGCTTTGGGATTGACGAACCTCGTGACCATCCAGAGCGGCGGCATAGACCTTTTCGGCAACAACCTCGTCATCGGGGGTCTCGTCGGCGGCGGCCTTGGAGTGATCACCGATACCAGCCCCGGCGTCGGCGTCAGCACGTTGATCATTAGCAACGTTTTCAGCACCTTTGCCGGCAGCACGAACATCTTCGGCGGCACGATCGTTGACGGGTTGACTCGAAAGCTGGCCTTGACCGTCAGCATTCCCGCCTTCAGCGCAGCCAACGTGCTCGTGTTGACCAACAACAACACCTACACCGGGCCGACCGTGATCAACGCCGGCGCCAACGTGACGTTAAGCAACTTCCTCGGCGCGATCTCCGGCTCGACCAGCATCACCGTCAACGCAGGCGGCGTGCTCACGATCTTCAACGCCCAGGGCGCCAACAACACCAACCGCATCAACGACAACGCCGTGCTCAGCATGGCCGGCGGCCTGTTCCAGTTCACCAACGACGCCGGGACCAACTATTACTACGAAGGCATCAGCAACCTGGTGGCGGTCGCCGGTGGCAGCATCATCGGCGTCGGCCGGTATTCGATACCGGCCGGGGCCACCAACATTCTCGCCTTCACCAACGTCAGCCGCGTGTTGGGCGCCACTCTTGGCTTTGTCGGTACCAACCTCGGTTACAGCGTGTCGAACATGGTTCAGATCCTCAACCCGGCGAACACGAACCTGGTCAACGGCATCATCGCCCCGTGGATGTATGCCAACAGCACCGGTCAATGGGATTTCGCCACCTATAACGGGACCCTCAACTCCGTCTCGAACTACACGTATGTGGCGGGCAACATTCTGAACAATGTCAACGGCGCCGACACTTCCTTCGGCTCCGGCGCGGGAGCTTGGGCGGCCACCAACAACCTCAAGTTTATTGGCAACAACAACACCCTGTGGCTGACGGCCAACCGCACCAACTACACGCTGTCCGTCGAGGCCTATGTCAACACCACCGGCAATTTGAACCTGGCCGGCTACGGCATGAACATCGGCGGCGGCGGCCTGCTCGACGACACGGTGCCCGGCAACAATGACATCATTTACGGCGGCTACATCACCGCGGGCCTCAGCCCGGGCGTCAATGAGCTGGTGATCAGCCGCATGACCACCGCCGGCGGCTCTCTCTATCTGAGGAACGCCATCGTGGACAACGTGATCAACGGCGTGCTCGCGCCGGTGCTTCTCACCAAGAACGGCGCGGGGCAGGTGGTTCTGGAGACCATGTCTAACAACTACAGCGGCGGCACCATCATTGCCAACGGCACCTTGATGATTGGCGCCGGCAACGACTACCTTGAAACCGTGAGCCCGCTCGGCAGCGGCGCCGTGACGGTGCAGCCCGGCGCGCAGTTGTATTTCGGCGGTTCCGGCGGCGTGATCATCACGGGCATCACCTATAACATCACCAACGCCATTAATATCAACGGCGGCAATCTTTTCGTCCAGGGCGGCAACCAGCACCTGACCGGTCCCATCAGCGTCACGGGCGTGACCAACAGCACCCTGAGCGCCAACATCGCCTTCAACGATCTCTACCTTGACGGCGCGGTGACCGGCACGGGCGGGTTGCGCGTGGTGACGGCCGGCAACGGCGGCGCGGTGTTCCTGACTTCACCCAACAACACCTACAGCGGCGGCACGATCGTGGACGGCGGCTTCCTGTTCCTCGGCTCGACCAACTCCCTCGGCACCGGTCCGCTGACGGTGAACACGTTGGGCGGCATCGGTCCGACCAACGCGGTGGACCAGAACTTCGCCAACTTCCTGAACCAGCAGTTGCCGGCGACGGGCGCGCTGGTCAACCTGATGCTGCTGGTCAACAGCGCCAACAACATGGATTGGTCGGCGCTGGCGAGCTTGACCAACACATATCTGGCGCCGGCGCCGGGACGTGTGGTGACCTACAACGGCACACTCAACCCGGCCAATGGCAACTATCGTTTCAACGGCTCGGCTTTCTATGGCAGCGCGTTGATCGTGGGCAGCTCCCTGAGCGGCACCAATACCCTCACAATGGGTCCGAACGGCGTCGTGGTGCTGACCAACAACAACAGCTACAGCGGCTGGACTTACATCGGCGGCGGCACGCTCCAGCTCGGCACCAACACGCCTTATGGAATGATCGGCAGCGGCATCGTCACCAATAACGGCTCGCTCGTGATAGCCCGCACCGATGCGCTTACCTTGAGCAACTACATCACCGGCAGCGGCAGCTTGGTCAAGAACGGCACCAATGTGTTGACCGTCGCCAACAACAACTTCTACACGGGCGGCACCATAATCAATGGTGGCACGCTGCAGGCCGGCATGACCAACGCCTTCGGCAGCGGCGCGGTGACCGTCAACAACGGCGCGGTTCCCAACTTCGCGGGGAATTTCTACAACTTGCCGGGCGTGCTCGACCTGAACGACCAGAATCTGGTGATTGGCGGCTTGAGTGGCCAGCTTGGCTCCCTGGTCACGGACAACAGCACCAATGGCGGTTACACCGCGCTATCGCTGAATCAGGGTGGCAATTTGAACTATTTCGGCCGCATTCAGGACGGCGCCATGACCGATGTGTCCGTGTTCAAATACGGCGCGGGTGCTCTGGCGCTCGGCGGCTCCAACGCCTACAGCGGCGGCACGTTCGTTTCCGCCGGCATCCTGCGCGCCACCTACGGCATCGGCCTGCCCACCAACGGCAACCTGGTGCTGGCCACCAACGGCGTGTTCGAAACGGGCGTCAATTTCACCAACGCGCTGGGCGCCGGTCCGGGCCAGGTGCAACTCCTGGCGGGTGGCGCCGCCGGATTCAGCCCGAACGGCATCTACGGGTTCGAGGCTTACGGCACCAGCATCGTGGTCAACCTGGGCGGCATGACGAACACGATCGTCTGGGGATCGCCGTTCTTCAGCACAACGCAACTCGTCCTCAACGCGGGCAGCACCAACAACATCCTGACGTTCCAGAACTCGTTGGACCTCAACGGCGGCCAGCGCAACGTCTCCGTGGTCGGCTCCACCAGCATCATTTCCGGCACCATCCTGAACGGCAATCTCTCGACGAATGCCATCTTCCAAAAAGAAGGCGCCGGCTGGCTCTACGTCACTACGCCCATGAACTTCACGGGTGAGATCGTTGCCGATCAGGGCACGTTGGTGCTGCCCACCAGCAACAACGTCACGGGCAATATCACCATCGGCGCGTCCTCTACCGGCAACAACGGGACGCTTTACATCTTCGCGGACAACAGCATCGGCGGGTCCAGCAACGTTCTCGTGTTGAATGGCGGCGGGACGTTGCGCACCACGAACAACATCGCCTTTACCCACCCGATCGCCATGGGGCAGGACGCCAATATCACGGTGGACTACGGTTCCACGCTCCTGGAGTCCAACGCCATCAGCGGCACTCACATCATAACCCTCAGCGGGCAAGGCACGCTCATCCTCACCGGCAGCAACAACATCTACGCGATCCAGTTTAACGGCGGCAACCTGCTGGCCAACAGCAACAACCTGATCGGCATCATGACCGGCGGCGACACCGGCATCAAAGCGAACGTCTATGGCGCCATTGGACCGAATTCCACCTATACCCTGGATCAGACGTATCTGAATTTCATCATGTGGGGCGTCATCAGAAGCCCCTATACCAATTACTTCGGTTCCGTGGTTCTCGGAACCGACAGCGTCAACAACCTGAACTTCAGCGCGCCTCTGTGGCAGACCAACGGCGCCGGCTTCACCAACGTCTTCGGCCTCACCAACGCTTTCCTTGGCGCGGCCAACGGCACGTGGACATACTCCGGCGTGCTCAGCCCCTGGACCAACAGCACGCTCGGCCGGAGCATCTTCGGCGCCGGCACGTTTGCCAGCACCAACGTGTTCCTGCTCGGCGGCGGCAACGGAACATTGATCTACGCGCCGGCGATTGGCGGTCCCACCAACGTCATCATCGGTCCGGCCACCACCGGTACGACCGGCACCTACGGCACGGTCTGGTTCACCAACTACAACACGTTTGTCGGCACGGCGGCGGTCGTCGGCAGCACGTTGCGCGCCTCGGACGGCATCGGCCTGCCCACGACCGCCAACCTCATGCTCAGCGGCGGCGTGTTCGAGGTCTATAGCCAGCCGGGCGGCACCAGCTTCACACGCACGCTCGGCACCGGCGCCGGCCAGGTCTGGCTGGCCTCGGGCGCGCCCAGCGGCTTCAGCACCACCAATGGCCCGCTCACCCTCTTCTTCCCCAACACCAACTACGTAACGTGGGGCAGTGCCTTCTTCAACCCCTCCATGCTGGTGTTGAACACCAATACGGCCGACAGTCTGCTCACGTTCGCCAACGACCTCAACCTTGGCGGCGCGAGCCGGACGATCGTCGTTGGCGGCACCGCGACGAGCCTGGTCTCCGGCGCCATCTTCGACAACGTCACGGCCTTCGATCAGTTGGTCAAAGGCGGTTCGGGCACGCTGATACTCAACGGCAACAACATGTTTTTCGGCCTGACCATCACCAACGGCACCGTCCAGATGGGCAGCCCGATGGCCTTGGGCAGTATCGGTGTTTATATCGCCGATCTAAACCAAACTGCGGCGGCGCCGATCGTCCTCGGCGGTGGCGCCGTGCTTGACCTCAACAGCTACAGCCCGATCATCCAAAGCCTCGCGGGCGCGGTGGGAAGTGTGATTACCGACACCTCCACCAACCCCGGCGTGTCCACGCTGACGGTGTGGATGTCCGCCAACGCCGCCAACGCCGCGAACACCTTTGCCGGCACGATCCAGGACGGCCCCATCCGCGATATCGCGCTCGAATATGGCGCGCAGGGACGCGGCAACACCACCTATAGCCTGACGCTGCCTTACGCCAACTATTACAGCGGCGGCACGTGGATCTTTGGCGGTGACGTGCTCATCGGTTCCACCAACAGCCTAGGCACCGGCCCCATCGCGCTGACGTCCGGCGGCGGCCTCGGCCCGGCCTACGCGCCGCTGGACCAGGGCTTCCTGAACTGGGTCAGCAGCCGTTCGACCAACGGCCCCATTACGGGCGTGCTCCTCATGCAGAGCCTGAGCCAGAACATAAACACCAACAACCTCGACTTCTCCTCGGGCGCGCTCACCAACGCCTTCCTCGGCGTGGCTTACGGCAACACCGTTCTCTACACCGGCAAGATCACGCCGGGCGGCAGCACCTACCGGCTGGGCGGCGGCGGCGGCACGTTGTTCTTCACGCAGGTGTTGTCCGATCTCAGCGGGCCGATGAACCTGGAACTCGGCCCGCCCGGCGCCTCGACCGCGCCCAATGGCGGCGGTGTTGTTTATATCACCAACACGATGACCTACACCGGCTCCACGCTGGTGCGGCAGGGCATTACCCTCTACCTGAGCAACGCGGTCGGCGTCGCGTTGTCCTCCACGAACATCCTGATTGGCCAGTCCTGGACAGAAGCGATGGGCAACGGTGGTGTCAACGGCAGTGGCGTCAAGCAGCCCCAGGTGATCCTGGGCGCTCCGCAGCAATTCACCAACACGGCCATCATCACCTTCAACGGCGGGCCGGCCCTCCAGGGGAACATCGGCAATCAGGCGGACAATCCCTACCTTATCTTGAATGGCAACAACCAGACCGTCGCCGGCATCTTTGACGGCACGGGCTTGGCCGTCATTAGCGACCGCGAAGCCAACAACATCAACGCCAGCGCCATCCTGACCGTCAGCAACAACATCAACTGTTATTTTTACGGTTACTTCCGCGACTACAACGGCGGCATGGCGCCGATTGGCGAGCCGAACCTCGGCCTGACCAAGCAAGGCACGGGCACGCTGGAACTGGCCGGCAGCCAGATTAACTACAGCGGCCCGACGCTCATCAGCCAGGGCACCTTGATTCTGAGCGACTGGGGATTCCAGGAGCTGAACGGCGTTGCCAACAACTCCGGCAGCATCGGCGATCAGCCCGGCGTCGGCTACATCACCAACAACGCCACGCTGATCCTGGACGTGAGCGGCTCGACCCGAAACAATCCTTCCGTGCTGGTTTACCCCGTCACGGGCAGCGGCAACCTCATCAAGACCGGCCCGAACGCCCTGAGGCTGGACTTCGCCGGCAACGGCGCACCGAACACGGACATCATCGCCGAGACGATGCCGTTCACGTTCCAGGGCGGCTCGATCATGATCAGCGGCCCGACCTTTGGCGCGGCGACGCAGAACTTCGACAACCTGACGCTGGTGGGCTACGACACCCTCAACACCACCAACGGGCCGTTTAACGGCGCCGTTTTCTCCTCCATCAGGGCGATGACGTGGACCACCGGCGCGGTGTTCAACGTGGCGCCGATGGGCAACAGCGCCATCTACAACACCGACCCGACGTGGGGTTCGGGCAACCCCAACTTTGGCACCACCAAGGCTGGCGCGTTCATAGCGGGCTGGATGATCTACAACCAGAACGATTTTGCGGCCTACAACGCCCAGGGCATCTATACCAACTTCACCGCGTATGCCAACATCGTTACCAACTACATCAACAACAATGTCTATTGGGCGCCGGGCAGCAACGTGAACATGAACGGCTCGGCCTATATCGCCGGGCCGGGTTCGGTGAACAGCATCAAGTTCAACAGCGCGAACCCCTATACGGTGACGTTGAACGCCACCAACGTCATCAACAGCGGCGGCATCCTCTTTGGCAATGCTGTGACGGGAGTTGTAGGTAATGCCGTTGGCTTCTACGGCGGGACCATCACTTCGGGCACCAACGAACTCTTCTTCATCGTCAATAACCAGACCATCAACCGGCGGCAAAACCCCACCAACATAATAATCAACTCGGTAATTGCCGACAACGGCGCAACCAACGTCAGCGTGGTGGTGGCCAGCATCGCCAACTGGCCGACGATCAACCTGGCCTACGACCAGGGTGAAATACTTCGCCTGGCCAGCACGACCAACACGTTTTCGGGCGGCCTGATACTCGAGGGTGGCGCGGTGTCGTTCGACAGCGACCAGTCGCTGGGCGCCGTGCCGACATCGCCGGTCACCAACATCATCGCCGCCAGCGGGTATAGCTGGCTGCGCAACAACTGGGCGGTGACGCTCAATGCCAACCGCGGCATCTACATTGGCACCAGTGCCGTGCTCGATCTGGCCGCTGACGCCGAGCGCGTGATGGCGCCGTTGACTGTGCCCGGCTCGATCAGCGGTCCGGGTCGTCTTATTCTCGGCAGCGTGGACCGTGACACACAGGTCTATCTGCTCGGCACCAACAACGGGCTGACGGGCATCATCGAGATTCAGGGCATGGCATATGCGGTGGAAGGCGTGGGTCTGTCCACCAACGCCAATCTCATCCTGAACGGCAACGGCGGCGGCAGGGGCTCGCTGGAGACGTTTGGCACTTTCACCCGCTCGCTGGGCGCGGGTGCGGATCAGTTCCAGTTGTGGAGCGCCAACCAGCCCAACGTGATGTGGGCCGCCGGCCAAGGCGGCTTTGCTGGCGTTGGCGGCGCGTTGACGGTGAACATCGGCGGCAACGGTGCTCCGTTGCTCTGGGGCCAGGCGTACTTCAATCCCGGAGCGTTGTATTTCGGCAACGAGTCCCTCCCGACGTCCTTCCCGGTGACGTGGGTGAACCCGATTGATTTGGGTGGCGCCCAACGCACCATCTCGGTGGTGGGTGTCACGACAGGCATCATCTCCGGCAGCATCACTGATGGCACCATGGCCAATTTGGGCAACACTCCCCAATACGGCTACGGTGGTCTGACCAAGGACTACAACGGCGTGTTGTGGCTCCAAGGGACCAACAGTTGGCTCGCCCCGACGTATATTGTCGAAGGCGTTCTGCGCGGCGTGGACGGCGTTAACATCCCCAATGTCAGCCCGGTGATCATGGTCAAGGGCACCTACCTGACGTTCAACGGTTACTTCAATCCGGCGCCTGGCAACCTGTTTGCCGAGGCGGTTTGGGAGAGCAGCAACAACATCACCCGCAATCTGATCACCAGCGCGCTGACGCCTTACAACCCCGCCAACTCCTACGGCATGACCACCAACAGCATTTCGCTGGTCGCCGACGGCGGCGCTGCGGGCTTCTCCGCGCAGGGCGCGCCGATTACCGTCAACCTCGGCAACAACGGCAGCACCATTGTGTGGAGCAACGCTGCGGCCCCTGCGATGGGCATCGTCGCCGCCGCCAACACCGCCACCATCACGCTGGCTACCAACGACACCAGCCAGTTGCGCGTCGGCATGCTCGTTACGGGCGCGGGCGTGGGCGCGAACATCTACATCACGGCCATCAACCCATATTACAACCAGTTCACCATCAGCGCGGCCATCACGTCCTTCGGCAACCTCAGTTTCAGCAGCTTCGATCCTCAGACGCTGGTGCTCAACAGCATGTATGCGGATTCGACGCTGACCTTTGCCAACGGGCTGGACTTCAACGGCCTGAACCGCGCCATTTTCGTCGGCGCCAACACGGCCATCATCAGCGGCGCGATCACCGTTACCCCCAACAACATCTACCCCGGCATGCCGGTCTCGCTGATCAAGAACGGCTTCGGCACGCTGGTCCTGGCCAACACCAACACGCTCGGCAACGGCGTCGTTCTCAACGCCGGCGAGTTGCAGATCGCCACCGACGCCAACATCGGCGGCTCCAACGCGCCCATTTTCTTCAACAACGGCATCCTCGGCATTTCCAATCCGGCGCTGACCTCGATTGACGCAACGCACCCGATCAACATGTCCAACTTCAGCGGCGGCTTCGACGTCATGAACACCGGCAGCGTCTTCACGTTGGCGGAAGCGCTGGTCGGCAACGGCATCGGCAACGTCCTGGTCAAGAACGGTCCGGGCACGCTGAGGCTCAGCGGCCTGGCCATCGGCGGCGCGGTGAGCGTCAACGGCGGCACGCTCGACCTCGACGGCTGGGGCATCACCGCCGGCGGCCTCAACGGCGCGGCGGGCACGATTGTCACCGACAACGGCTACAACAGCTATCCCTACGGCGTTTCCGCCATCGTGTTGCAAGGCCAGGTCACCAACGGTGTGAACAACTTCGCCGGCTCCATCAACGACGGCCCGAATCGCAAGATCAGCCTCGTGCTCAACGCGGGTGCCTTGTACCTGAGCGGCTCCAACAACAACTACACCGGCGGCACCTATGTCAACGGCGGCGACTTGTTCCTTGCCTTCACCAACAGCCTCGGATCCGGCCCGCTGATGCTCACCAACAGCGCCAGCGGCATCGGCATCTTGGGCGGCGCGGACGTCAACCAGTCGTTCCTGAACTGGGTTGGCCAGCGCGTCACCGGAGCCTTCAACGGCACGCTGTTGTTGACGACCAACAGCGCGGCCAACTTCAACTTCGGGCTCGGCAACTTCTCCAATGCCTACCTCGGCGTGGGTTACGGCTTCACCTCCTTCTATAGCGGCATCATCACCCCGGCCAACGGCGCGTATCGCATTGGCGGCGGCGGCGGCACGTTCATCCCGACGCAGATTTACTCCGGCGCTTACGACATGCAGGTCGGTCCCGCGGGCGGCATCCTCGCGCCACAGGCAATTACTGCGACCACCAACAGCGTGGTGATCTTCACCAACCAATACAGCTATACGGGTGTGACGTGGGTGCGGCAGGGCACGGCGCTGATCCTGAGCAACGCCACCGGCTCCGTTATTCCGGGCAACGTGAACATCGGCGATTCAACCACGTTAACGCCAACGTTTAACAGCATTGCCGTCGTCCAACTCGACTTCAACAACCAGCTCACCAACACCTCGGTCGTCAGTTTCTACGGCGCCAACAACAACTGGGCGTATCTGAGGCTGATGGGCAACAACCAGACGGTGGGCGGCATCCAGAATTTTGACACCTTCGGTGTGATCGAGGATACGGAGAATGATTGGGTGGACAACAACGTGATGCTGACCATCAGCAACAACGTGAACTACGTGTTCAACGGCGTCCTGCGCGACCGCGGAAGTGGTTCCGGCACGGGCTTCCTGATGCTGACCAAGAACGGGACGGGCTTGCAGGAGTTGCAGGGCGGCAACATCAGCTACTCCGGCCAGACGATCATCAACCAGGGCACGCTCATGTTGCTGGATGCGACGGGCTTTGGCAGCCGCTATATCACCAACAACTCCGTGCTGGTGATGGGCGGCTTTAACAATGCGTGGTCGTTGCAGAACACGCCGTTCCTGGTGGGCACGGGCGCGGTGGTCGTCGCGGGCGGCACCAACGCCGTCACCGTCAACTACCCCTACACCTACACCGGCCCGACCATCATCAACAACGGCGTGCTCCAGCTCGCCAACACCGGCTCCATCCTCAACACCAGCGGCATCATCATCAACAATGGCGGCTCGCTCACGTTCAACAATACGTCCACGACGCTGAACACCAACCGCGTGGCTGTCAACGTGCCGGTTGCGATGAGAGGTGGCACGATCAATCTGCTGGTTGACACCAACACGCCCATCGCGATGCAGCAGTTGAACAACATCACCTACGCGATGGGCAACAACACGCTCAACATCGGCACGGCGGGCACCAATTCGGCGGGCGTCGCTTACACCAATATGCTGCTGGTCAACAATCCGCTGACGGCCCGCAGCAACGGGGTGACGATCACCTACTTGGGCACCAATTACAGCTTGGGCACCAACAGCCGGGCGCAGATTCAATTCACCAGCGCGCCGTCGTTGACCAACGGCATCCTCGCCGGCTGGGCCGTCGTCAACTCCTCGGGTACCACCACCAACGCCGATTGGGCGACCTACAACGCGGGCCTGAACGCCGTTTCCAACTACACCGGCTACGCGGTCAGCACGGCGGATTCCACCTGGAACAATACCATCAACGAGTGGTGGACCAACACTGGCACCACCTTGCTCACGGGTTCTCGCGCTCTTTACACGCTCAAACTCGGCAACGGCACCAACGGCGGCGTCGCCTCCACCCTCAATCTCGCCGGCAACACGCTGACGATACAGGGCGGCGGCATTCTTTCCATCGGCGGCGCCTCGACCCTCATCAGCGGCGGCAACCTCACGGCGGGCGCGGCGGGCGTGGGCGGCGAGCTCGATTACTTCCAATTCGACAGCAGCGGTACTCCGACCAACCAGATTCTGGCCAACATCGTGGACAATGCCGGTGGGAAGGTGACGTTCGTCAAGAGCGGCCCCTACAACCTGGCGCTGATCTACGGCACCAACACCTACAGCGGTGGCACGGTCGTGGATCAGGGCATGTTGATGCTCGGTTACGGCAACGCCGGTGGTGTCATGGAAACCAACGGCAACAGCGTCATCGGCGGGCTGGGCAGCGGCACGGTCACCGTCCAGCAGGGCGCCATCCTGGAGTTTGCTCCGGGAAACACCACCACCTATTTCTTTACCAACGCCGTCGTGCTCAATGGCGGCGTCCTGGCGAACGGCTCCGGCGGGGCGGGCGGCGGCGGTAATATCCATTTCACTGGCCCCATGACGGTTACGGTTCCGCTGACCATGTACGCTATCGGCACGGCCAGCAACAACACCATCATGCCCTTCGGTTTTGCCGGTCAGGACATGTATTTCGACGGCACGATCAGCGGCCCCGGCGGCCTGATGATCGCCAACGGCGGCAACGTCGGGTCGGTGTTCCTCACTACCAACAACAACTACACCGGCGGCACCTTTGTCAACAACGGCTACCTGTTCCTGGGCAGCACGACCAACCGCAGCACCACACTGACGGTCAGCAACGCCCTCGGCTCCGGTCTGCTGACGGCCGGCTTCGTTGGCCCCGCCTATGCGATGGATCAGGGATTCCTGGACTTCATGAACGCGCGCGCGTCCAGCCCGACCGGTATCGTCAATCTCATGCTGTTCAGCGGCACGGTTACGAACGCGTTGAATTTCGCGGTGGAGACGAACCTGGCCTACACCTACCTGAGCATGCGGAGCTGGCAGGGCGACGTGACCTACAATGGCGCGATCACCCCGGCGTCGAACACCTACCGTTTCAACGGCCTCGCTGGCAACGGATCGCTGGTGATCGGCAGCGTGCTGAGCAACGCGCCCGGCGTGGCCAACAACCTCTTCATCGGCCCCAGCGGCACGGTCGTGCTGACCAACGACAACACCTACACGGGTTGGACGTTCGTGACCAACGGCGGCACCTTGCAGATCGGCACTAACACAAGAGTGGGCTACGGCATCCTCGGCGCCACCGTGGTGACCAACAACGGCAACGTCGTCTTCGCACGGTTGGACAACGCGGCCAACTACAGCACCTTCGTCAACGGCAGCGGCACCATCATCAAGAACGGCGGCAGCAACGTGTTCCAACTGGCGGGCAACAACGTGTTCTACACCGGCGGCATCACCGTCAACGCCGGCACGTTGCAGGCGGGCAGCGTGGACGCCTTCGGTGGTTTGGGCGGCGGCTTGGGCGCGCTGACGATGAACAATCTCAATCCGGCCCTCTACATGACGGTTTTGGACCTCAACGGCTACAACAGCATCGTCGGCAACCCGACGGTCAACCTTGGCACGCTCATTACCGACAATGGTTACAGGGGCGGCGTCACCACCCTCATCATCACCAACGCGTCCGGCAGCGCCGGCAACATCAACGGCATCATTGCCGACGGTCCGAGGGACGACATCAGCCTGGTCAAGTTCGGCGCGGGCGTGCTGGCGCTGAACAACACCAACGCCTTCTCCGGCAACATCGTGGTGGCTGGCGGCGTCCTGCGCGCCACCTATGGCCTCGGCGCGCCGGCTAACGACAACATCAACCTCAACGGCGGTGTCTTTGAGACCAGCTATGGCCTGACCAACGCGCTGGGCACGGCGGGCGGCCAGTTCCAACTGCCCTACGGTTACGCCGGCTTCAGCGCCTACGGCACCAACATCATTGTCAACCTTGGCGGCGCGGGCGGCACGCTGGCGTGGGGTTCGAGCAACTTCAACCCCGTGGTCTTCGTGCTGGATGAAAGCACGGCGACGGCGGCGCTGGTGCTCAGCAACAAAGTGGACCTGGCCGGGCTGGAGCGCGTGATCGCCGTTAACGTCAACACGGCCATCGTCGCGGGCGTTATCTTCAACAGCAGCAACGCCCCTGCCGGCCTCATCAAGAATGGCGCCGGCACGTTGCAGTTGACCGGCACCAACCTCTACAACGGCATCACCACCATTAACGGCGGCACGCTCTACATCAACAGCGATTCCAACCTCGGCGCGGCGGGCTTCGACCTCTTCCTCGACGCGGCCGTCACGTTGCGCGTGACCAACAACGTGGTGCTTAACAACCGGAACATCATTTTTGGCAACGGTTTTGCCGAGACCTTCAACATTGACCAATATTCCTCGCTGACCGTCAGCAACCCGATCGCCGTCCTTGGCTCGGGCAACAACGCCGTGACCAAGACCGGCTGGGGCACGCTCGTCCTGCTGGGCACCAACGCCTACACCGCCCTGACCACGATCAGCCAGGGCACGCTGCTGCTGGGTTCCACCAACATCCTCTACGCCGGCAACGGCATGATCGCAGTGACCAACCAGGGCGCGATTGGCACCACCAACGTCCTGGACCAGAGCTTCGTCAACTGGGTGAACATGCGCGCCACCAACGCCATCCTTGGCAGCATCGTGTTGGACGCCAACAGCGCCAACCCGTTGAACTTCATGGTCACCAACACCCTGGGCTTCTGGACGAACCTGCTCACCAACGCGTGGCTGGGCGCGGCCAACGGCACCTGGACCTACAGCGGCGCGCTCACGGCCTGGACCAACACCACGATTAACAACAGCATCTTCGGCACCAACACTGGCGTTAATAACGGCGCCTTCCTGCTCGGCGGCGGCAACGGCACGCTGGACTACGCGCCGGTCATTGGCGGATTCACCAACGTCATCGTCGGGCCGGCGGGCGCCTTCGGCGTGGTGCAGTTCACCAATTACAACACGTTTGTGGGCACGGCGGCGGTGGTGGGCGGCATCTTCCGGGCGATGACCAATATCGGCCTGCCCAACACGGCCAACCTGATGCTCACCGGCGGCGTGTTCGAGGTCATGGGCGGCGGCACGCTCGTCAGCGCGTTGGGTTCGGGGCTGGGCCAGATTCAAGTGTCGCCGGGCGCGGCCAGCGGCTTCAGCACGACCAACGGCAACCTGACGATCAACTTTGGCGGCGCGGGCAGCCTCATCCAGTGGGGTGGAGTAAACAGCAGCAACTTTAATCCGACCGCGCTCATTCTCGGCACCAACACCACGAGCGGCGTCATCACGTGGGCCAACCCGATTGACCTGAATAACGCCGACCGGACGCTCAATATTGCGGCCGGCACGACCGTGTTTGCCGGTTACCTGACCAACACCAGTGGCGCGGGCAACAACCTCTTCAAGTGGGGCAACGGCACGCTCATCTACAGCAACGGATCGGGTGGCAAGCTCACGTCCGTCCCGCGCCTTGAGCAGGGCACGATGATTGTGGAGAACGGCGCAATCCTCAGCTTGGGCACCGGCATCAGCGTCGGGCAGGGCGCGGGCAACATCGCCACCCTCACGGTCCGCGGCAACGGCCAGTTGATCGCCGCCGGCAGCGACTTCAACATGGTTGACACCGGTTCGGGCGAGGCGATAGTCAACGTTCAGGACGCCGCCACGGTGCAGATCTTGAAACTCCGTATGGCCAGGGGCGCCAACGCCATCGCTGTGTTCAACCAGAGCGGCGGCACTGTCCAGAGCATCAATGGTGGCACTGACTGGAACATTGGTGAGATCGCGGGCGGCTACGGCTACTACAATCTCAGCGGTGGTGTGCTGTCTGACACGAATGCGAACTTCCGCATCGGCGTGGGCGGCTGGGGTGAGATGGACATCACTGGCGGCACGTTCATCAACGCGAGCAACACCTCGGCGGGCTTTGGCGCCGGCATCATCGGCGTCTTCAATATCATGGGCGGCACCATGATCCAGACCACCAACCGCCTCGTCGCGGGCGATACTAACGGCACCATCGGCGTGGTCAGCGTGGGCAAGGGCGGCGTGATCAATGCGACCGGCGGCGGCCTCAAGCTCGGCTGGAGCACGGGCGCGACCGGCATCTTCAACCTGCTCAGCGGCGGCACGCTCATCACGCCGATCGTGGAGCAGGGTTCCGGCAGCAACGATGTCTTCAATTTCAACGGCGGCGTGCTCAAAGCGGCGACCGCCAATTCCACCTTCGCCTTCACCAACGGCGGCACGGCCATCATTTACAGCGGCGGCGCGATCATTGACGCCACCAACCTCAGCATGACCATCGTGCAATCGTTGCTGGGGGCGACCGGCTTTGGCATCACGAACATCTCCGTGGCCTACGGCGGCGCGGGCTATACGGCGCCGCCGATCGTCTTGATTCTCGGCAGCGGCAGCAACGCCACCGCCTACGCGCAGATTGACACCAACCCGGCTGACGCGACCTACGGCCAGGTGACCAACATCGTCGTGACCAACCCCGGCATGGGCTACAACGCCAGCAACACGGTCGTGGAGTTTATTGAACCTGGACTCTCAGGCCAGGGCGGCCCGACCTACGGGGCGCTGGCCGGCACGGCGTTGCTGGGCACCAACCTTGACGGCGGCCTGATCAAAAACGGCTACGGCGCGTTGACGCTGGCCGCCACGAACAACTACAGCGGCGCGACCCTCGTTAACGCCGGCTCGTTGGTGCTGGCATTCACCAACAACCTCGGCGGCGCACTCGGCTCCCTCGGCACCAATACGCTGACCTTGGCCGGCAACGCCGTGTCCATCGGCACAACGAACGTCCTGAGCCAGTCCTTCCTCGACTGGCTCAACGGCCGCATCAGTTCGAATTTCGGCGGTGCAGTGGTGTTGTCGGTGAACAGTTCCAGCAACCTGGCGTTCACGGGCAGCCGTCTGACCAACGCCTACCTCGGCAGCGCCTCGCTCAGCCCGGTGGTCTTCAGCGGCGCGGTGACCAACTGGGGCGATGCCGGCGGCGATGTCCGCCTCGGCGGCGGTTCGGGCTGGCTGGTTTACCAGCCCACGATTGGCGGCACCACCAACGTCTTCATCGGCCCGGTCGGCGGCGATCCGCTCAGCACGGTTCAACTGTCCGGCACCAACACCTTCACCGCGCCGATCTGGGTCCAGTCGGGCTTCCTGGCGGTCAGCAACGACATCAATCTCGGCTCGATCGGCAACGTCGTGAACCTGGCCAACGGCGCGGGCATCCGGGTCACCAACACCTATGCGTGGGCCGGCACCCGGCAGATAGTGATCAACGGCGGCGGCAGCATCGACGTGGACAGCGGCAGCCTGCTGCTGATGAGCAACGTCATTAATGGCGCCGCCAGCGGGGCGACGCTGGCCAAGGTCGGACCCGGCACGCTCTATCTGCAGAACAATAACAATATCGTCGGCTACAACGGCGGCACCTTCATCAGCAACGGCACCATCAGCATTGACAGCGAGAGGGAGCTGGGCACCAATTCCGCCGTCAACGTTTTGGGCGGTGTCCTTCAGATTCGCGGCCTGACCATGGTCGCCTCCAACCTCAACAACCTGGCAATCAACTGGAGCAATTTCAACGGCGGGTTGGACATCAACAACAACGCCATGGTCCTCAACCTGACTAACAACCTCGCCGGCAACGGCAACCTGATCAAGACGGGCAACGGCCTGCTGGTCCTGAGCGGTAACAACACGGCACAGAACATGATCACCGTCGCCGGCGGCGCGTTGCAGATCAGCAACGGCTTGGCGCTGGCGGGCGGCGGCACGTGGGTCCAGACCAACGGACAGTTGCAACTGGCGGGCAATATTATCACGGCCGCCGAGCCGATATACCTCTTTGGCTCGGGCATGTTTGGCAACAACGACGGCGCGTTGCGCAACGTCTCCGGCGCCAACACCAATGCCGGCTCGATCACGCTCCTCGGCGCCGCCCGTGTCAACGCGGACACCAACACGCTCCTCGTGCAATCCGGCAACATCACCAACGCCGGCTACGCGCTGACCATCGGCGGTTTCGGCAACACGTTCGTCAGCGGTGTCATTAGTGGCTTGGGCGGCCTGACCAAGGATGGCTATGGCACGCTGACGCTCAGCAACACCAATGGCTTCACCGGCGGCGTGACGCTCAACAGCGGCCTGCTGGCTCTCGACTACACGCTGGCGGGCAGCCCGGTGGGCAACATCATCACCAATGCCAACTGGCTGGCGCTCAACGGTGGCGAGTTCCTGATCCGCGGCCAGAACACGGCGGGTGTCACCACCCAGACGTTCGCCTACCTGGCGGAGGGTGCTCCGGCGGGCGGCACTGGCATAGACAGCCCGCAATTGGTCGTCAGTAACGGCACCAGCGGGAGCATCGTGGTCAATGTCGGCGCCATTACCCGCTCGATCGGCAACGGCGTGGTGGACGTCGGCCTGCCGCAGAATGGCAGCATCATCACCACGACCACCAACAACAACGCGGGTCTCCTCGCGGTGGGCAACGTGCTGGTCACCATCACCAACACAGACTTCGCCATGGTGACCAACATCAACGGTTCCCTGGTGGTGGCCAAATTCAACGGCTATACGAACGTTGCGGGCGGCAACCTGATTGCCAATAACACCAACAGCGTCCTGGGCCTCTGGCAGGGCGCTGGCGGCAACATCACGATCGACACCCAGACAACGGCCATCTACGCCATTGCGGCCACCAACACCGACCAGATGGCCACGATCAACGTTACCGGCGGCACCAATGCGTTGAACACGTTGAGACTGGGCACCAACGGTGCGATCCTGCTCGCGCCGGTATCGCGCGGATTGACCATCGGCGCGTCGGTCAACGACGGTTTCCTGACGGCGGGTTCGACCAACGCGGCGGCGGGCGAAATCGTGTTGATCAACAACTCGGCCAACAACCTCGTCATCAACTCCTCCATCAACAGCAACGGCATCGGCGCGGTGGTGGTGACGGTGGACGGCAGCGGCGTGGTGAACATCAACGGCACCAACTTTTTCAACGGCCTTTATGTTAATTCCGGCACGGTGAGCGTCTCCAACACCACGATCCTCGCCGGCGCCAGTCCGCTGACGGTGCGCGGCGGCACGCTTATCGTCAGTGGCGCAAACAACAATTTTGGCGGCGGCAACATGGTCGTGGACGCCGGCCAGCTCATTATCTCCAACACCATCACCACCGGCAACAACCTGTTTATCGGCAATGCCATCGGCGACCGCGGCGTGGTCCTCGTCTCGTCCAACTTCCTGGGTGGCGCCAACTCCCAGTTGGACTTGGGCTTCGTGGCCGGGTCAGCCGGCGCGGTGTATCAGACCGCCGGTATTGTTACCAATGGCGGCCTTAGCGATCTGTCCCTGAATGTGGGCACCATGGGCTACGGTTACTACCGCATGAGCGGTGGTGCGCTTGCGAGTGGCAGGGTTGAATTGGGTGAAGGCCTCGGCGGCAACGGCGTCTTCGACATGTTTGGCGGCACGGCGACCGGCTCAATCTACACCATCCTCGGCGCGGCGAGTGGCAGCGGCGACAAAGTCATGAATATTTTGGGCGGCATTTATTCCCAAACGGCCGCCAACCAGTTTGTCTTCAACTTCTACGGCGGCGGCGGGTTGACCGTTCTGAACGTGGGCGGCAGCGGCACTGTCAGCGCGCTCGGCACCATCAACATGAACCAGGGCGGCAGCATGACGAACTACTCCGTCATCAACCTGTTGCCGGGCGGCGTACTCACCGTGGGTGGCATCACCGCCAGCAGCCCACAGGGTGCCGGCAACGCCCTGCTTAATTTCAACGGCGGCTTGTTGCAGGCCAGTGCCGCCTCGGCCGGCTTCATCACGAACATCGCCCCGGCGTTCGTTTACACCGGCGGCGCCATCATCGACTCCAGCAATTTCAGCATCAGCGCCATGGTGCCGTTGGTGGCGCCGGCCGGTTATGGCGTGACCAACATCGCCATCGCCAACGGCGGCGTGGGTTACATCGGCGCGCCCATCGTCCAGATCAACGGCGGCAGCGGCATGGGCGCCACGGCCATTGCCATTGTGGATCTGACGACGGGTGATTCGCGCTACGGCCAGGTGACCAACATTGTCATCACCAGCTACGGTTCCGGCTACCAGTCCAATGACGCCTTGAGCATCAACCTGGTCGGCGGCGGCGCGCTCCAGGCGGCCCAGCTGGGCACGTTCTCCTTCGGCACGAACAGCGCCGCCGGCGGTTTGGTCAAACTGGGCGCCGGCATGCTGACCCTTGCTGGCAACAACACCTACGGCGGCTCGACCATCATCAGCAACGGCACTTTGCAGGTCGGCATCAACGGCAACAGCGGCACGCTCGGCGTCGGCGGGGTCCTCGATTACGGCACGCTGATCTTCTCCCGCGGCGATACGGTTTACACCAACAGCGCGCCCATTGACGGCACTGGCGCGGTCATCAACAACGGCACCGGCATGGTGACGCTGGCCGGACTGAACACCTACAGCGGCGGCACGTGGATCAGCAACGGCGTGTTGCAGTTTAACAGCCCGAACAGCATACCCACCTCGGGCGGATTGATCGCGATCGCTACCAATGGTGTCGCGGCGTTGAACTTCGCCGGCATCCAGAACACTCTCAACACCTACTTTGACCCGAACAACACCTTCGGCACCATCGCCTTGACGACGAACAGCGCCAACGACAGCGTAATAGATCTAAGCACGGTTCCTTCCACCAACTTCTTCCTGGGCGCGTTGGGCGTGGTGAACTTCACCGGTTCCCTCGTGGCCAACGGCAACAGCATCTACCAGCTCGGCGGCGGCGGCGGCGTTCTGACCATCACCAGTGTTTTGACTGACGGCGGCTTGAATCAAAACGGCGTCGTCATCGGCGGCGCGAGTCCGGTCGGCGTCGTCTGGCTCCAGGGCACCAACACCTATGGCGGCGGCACGTTCATCAACGGCGGCGTGTTGCGGGCTGACGAAGGTGTGGGCTTGTCGCCCTTCGGCAACCTCGTCATCAACGGCGGCGTCCTGGAGATCAGCACCAACTTCGTTCGGCCCCTCGGCAACATCTCCGGCGCCGACGTGGTTCAGGTAATCGGCGGCGGCGGCTTCAGCTCCTATGGCGGCACGGGCGCGGTCGTCAACATCGGCGGCGGCGGGATATTGAGCTGGGGCTCCGCCAACTTCAACCCGACCAACCTTATCTTGAACGCTGCCACGGCGAGCACCAACCTGACCTTTGCCAACGGCCTGAACCTTGGCGCCAATAATCGCACCGTCAGCGTTTATTCGCTCACCGCGCCCGTCACCATCAGCGGCAACATCACCAACGGTTCTTTCAGCAAGAGCGGGCCGGGCACGCTGGTGCTGACGGGTAACAACGGCAATGGTGCCACCTACATCGACGGCGGCACGCTCCAGATCGGCGTCAACAACACGCTGCTGACCAACAGCATGATTGCCTTTGGCGATGTCACCAACAATCCCAACGGCGGTGGCACACTCGACCTCAGCCTCTTCAATCAGACCGTCGGCACGCTGAGCGTCCAGACGACCAACAGCTTGGTTACCAATAGCATTATCATCGGCGCCGGCCACCAGTTGACCGTTCTCGGCAACGTGGTCATGGGTGTCAATGCGACTGCGGGAGCGCCGACCAACGGTGGAATTGGGAATATGGTCATCAGCGGCGCGGGCAGCCTTGTGGTCACTGGCAACTCCTTCCGGGTGAGCGCGCTGGATTCGGCGCTCTCGGGTGGCGACAGGATGCTTCTCGATATGTCCGGATTGCCTGCGGCCACGATCAACTTGGGCGCCACGGGCTTGTTCCAAGTGGGTGATACGCAAACGAACTATGCCGGCGACGACACCTCCACGGTGCTTCTGGCAAGCAATACCACGATCATTGCGGGCAACCTCAAGCTGGGACCCGGCGGTCGGGTTCCTGTTGGCGCGTTGTTCTGTCCTGTCCAGTCGCTGAGACTCGGCGGTGGCACCAACATTCTCAATGTCACCGTCATCAACCTCGGTTCGGACTCGAATTGCGAGGGCGGCTCCATCGTGTTCAATTTACCGACGGGCACCCTGACCATCCGCGGCACCGATGGTGTCAGTCGCGCGGCGCTGAATATCGGCGCCGGCACCGCAACCGCGGGCGGGTCTGTGAGCAACGTCTTCGACGTGACGGGCCATAATGCCGACCTGTCGCTCGGCATGCTGACGATAGGCGGTCAGCCGCGCGGCGGCGCCGTGACCAACCTCTTTGCGTTCGACACAGGCACGTTGAATATCGTCGGATTGAGGATCGGCGATCGCACCAACGTGGGCAGCGCCCCCTATACGAATACCGCCGCTTCCATTGTCAATATCGGCGGCGGGACGGTGACCATAGGCAGCAGCGGCGTGGTCATGGGCATCAACGTCAGCACGGCGCAATACGGCATCAACACAGCCGTCCTGAATATCACCAACGGCATTGTCAACATCACCAACGGCATTTCCATGCTGACCCAGAGCAGCACCGTTAGCGCCGTCAGCAGCACGGTCAGCATCAGCGGAGGCATCGTCACGCTGGGCAGCAACATCATTACCGGCACGTCGGTGGCCGGTGGCGCGGCCCGCTCGGCCACGCTGAACCTCACCGGCGGCACACTCAACATGGGCGGTTACGCCATCGGCACTAACAACGCATGGATTGACAACGTCAACATCCAGGGCGGCACGCTCATGAACGTGTCGCAGATCAATACGGCGACGCCTTATGCCATTGTCAAGACCAACACCGCTGTCCTCACGCTCGCCGGCAGCAATGCCTACACTGGCGCGACGGTTATCAACAACGGCACGTTTGTACTCGCCGGTTACTCCACTGGCTTCGGCGCGCTGACGGTTGGAGGCGCGGCCATGAACGTGACCGGAGGCACCGGCTATTACAACAATGTCACCCTCAATGGCGGGACGGTCTTGAACCTCCCCACCGGCAGCTTGTTCCGGTTCACCAACACGTTCATGAACGGTTTGGGGTCGACGGTGGCGTTGCTCGGCGGCGTGTTGACCAATTCCGCGAGCACGGATGTTCTGACCAACTTCGGCACGATATATGGTACCGGAATCCTCGGCATGTTCTTGAACAACCAGCAGAGCGGCATCCTCGAGGCCACGGGCGGTGTGCTGGAGCTGACAATGGGATTCACGAATGCCGTCAACTATGGCTTGCTGGAGGCGTTCGGCACCGGTTCGGTCCTGAAGATTGACCAGGTGTTCAACAACTACGGCTCGATTTTCGTCACCAACGGCGGCTCGGTGGTGATAGGCGGTATCATCAACAACACCAACCTGGTCCTCAACAACACCACCGGGACCTTCGGAAGCCTTCAGAACAATGGCAGCATTATCGTGACCAATGGCGGCACGCTCAACGTGACTGGTAGCACGACGAACAACGGCTCGATCACGGTGGATGCCGGCAGCAGCGCCCAGTTTGACTACACGCTGACTCCTTACTCCACGAACATTTTCCTCGGAACGATCCGGTTCGCCGGCGATTTCGTCAACCAGTCGGTCATCAATACGAACAACAACTTCAACGGCACGTTTATCTTCAACGGCACGTCGAATCCGGCGGTCGTCAAGACGCAGCAATTCGAGGTGGCCAGTCTGCCGGTGGGCACGAACCTGATTGCCACGACCAACTTCTTCGTCGGGACGTTCCAGGTGGGCGACCCGACGACGGGCAGCAACGGCTATGTCCAATTGGTGGACAACTATGACAATGGGTGGACGAACGTCCCCTTAAACCAGATCCTGGCGACCAGCAACCTCATTATCGCCCTCAGCAGTTCAGTCCTCGACTGGAACAACCGCAGCGGCTTCACCTACAACCTCAGCAACAGCGGCACGATGTTGTGGACCAACGCCGGCAACCCGGCGGGCGTATTCCTGCGGTTGGACGTGGTGAACACGTTCACCAACATGGGCACGATGAAGATCGGCAACGGCACGGTGCTGCAGCTCTCCAACGAATTCCTCAATGCCTCGACGGGCATTCTGAATCTGTTCAGCGGTGGCGTGCTGACCAACTTCGCTGTCGGCGGCGTCCTGACCAACTCAGGCACGATCTACGGCGATGGCCTCGTGGCACCCGCTCTTTCCAACGGCGTCGGCAGCGTGGTGACGGCCAACGCCGGCACGCTGGTGCTCGGCGGCGGCATCGTCAACAGCGTCAACTACGGCGCGCTGGGCACGACCAACGCCGGCACGCTGGCCATCAACAATGCGACGCTGACCAACACTGCGGGTGCCACCATTGGCCTGCAGGGTGGCACCTTCACCCTGACGGGAGGAGGCGCCAGCAACGTCGTCAATCAAGGCACGATTTCGGGCTTTGGCACGCATGCTGCCGTGGTGGACAACCAGGCGGGCGCGTCCATCATCGCCACCGGCGGCGTGCTGAATTTGACAGGTGGATTCAACAACAACGCCGGCGCGGCGATTAACGCCGGCCTGCTGGCGGCGATGGGCGCGAGCGCGCAGTTGAATATCGCGCAGGCGTTCACCAACGTCGGCACGATCTCGCTCGGCAACGGCACGCTGACGGCCCCGAGCGTGAACAACGCCGGAAGCATTCTCGGCTACGGCACGTTCAACGCGGCGCTGAACAACACCGGCGGCGTCACCAACAACGCCAGCGGTCGGACGCTGACGTTCATCCAGCCGGTCAACAACAACGTGGGCGGAGCGATCTCGGCGTTGAATAACAGCAGCCTGGCGTTCAACAACGCGCTGCTCAACAGCGGCTCGATCACCGTGCAGGATCAGAGCACGGCGGCGTTCGCCGGCGCGGTGACCAACGCGGGCACGATCACGGTGCAGAACCAGAGCCTGCTGACGTTCAACGCGGGCCTGACCAACAACGGCACGCTGGCGTATGGGCCGGCGGTGAACCCCTCGACGACGATTGTCAATGGCAGCCTGACGCTGGGCACGGGCGGCATCATCGCGATGGGCGGGCTCACCAACAACACGCTGGTGGTGCAGGGCAACTTCGTCAACAACAGCACCAACAACAACAGCTTCAACATGGCCAGCGGCGTGATGACGTTTGGCGCGGCGGGATCGCTGGCGACGAACACGTTTGAGGTGGCGGGCCGGAACCTGGGGACGAACTTCGCCGGGTTCAACAACAACTTTGCCGTGGGCACGCTGAACATGACCAACGCCATCCGGTTTGTGGATTACGTTAACAACGGCGGCGGGGGCAACTCCAACGAGGTGTTGTATGTGGACGTGCTGCACCTGTTCAACGGGGCAACGATGAAGTTGAGCGCGCTGACGATCTACGTCGGGTTGAACTTCATCTACGAGGATAGCAACGGCGTCAAGACGTTCAGCAGCGGCGTCATCAATCAGGCCAATGCGGCAAGCCTTGGCTTGTTGAATGCGACCTTTGACAACGGCGGCGAGATCGTGTTTGTGCCGGAGCCTTCGACGTATGCGCTGATGGGCCTGGGTCTGGCGGGCTTGGCGGGCTGGCGGCGGTGGAGAAAGAAAGACGGCAAGCGGCAAGCGTAGGAAGCATCCGGCAGGAAGATTTCGCCAGTCTTGTCAGGGAAGTTTTACGGTGGGGGCAAAGAGCTGTTGGATGACGGGGTTGCCGGGGATGAAGAAACCCGACTGCATGGACATCCGGTAATCGCGTGGCGAGTAGCCATAGACCTTCCGGAACTTGTTGGAGAAGTGATACGGCGAGACGAAGCCGGCCGCGTCGGCGATTTCCCGGACAGGCAGGTTCGTGCGCACCAGCAACGCAGCCGCCCGCTCCAATCGCGCCAACCCCGCGCATTCCAGCGGTCCCATGTTGAGATGCCGGCGGAACAGGCGGCAGAGATGCTCCGGCGTGACGTGCGCGGCGCGGGCGAGATGCCCCAAGGTGAGAGGCGCGGGCGGATCCTGCACGAGCGCCTTGCGAATCGCGGCCAGCGATTTCTGCACGGCCGGCGGAAAATCCTCGTGTGGCTCGGAGACAATCGCCGTTCGCCCTGACAAAAAACTTTGCAGCATCAAAGTTACTGCCGATTCCACCAACTGCGGCGGGGTCGTTGGCGCGCCGCTCGCCAGGCCGATGACGTAGCGGAACAATGGCCGCAGGATATCCTCGCTCGCGATCTGGCGGACGACGGGCCACTGGTTCAGCGGCGGCCAGCCGGGGGCGGAGTAGTCGAAGCTGAAATGAAGGAAGGCGTGGATGGTTCGCGTGCGGACGTCCCAGTCGAATCGTTGAGTCATTCCCGGCCGTCCCAGCCAAATCGCACCCGGCGGCGCTTCGAACCGATGCTGGTCCAGTTCCACTTTCGCGGAGCCTTCGATGATCCAGATGAACTCGAAGTCGTAAAGCAGCCGCGGCCCGAAGGTCGCTCCCGGCGGATAGCCGGCGATACCGGATTGCCCAAGCAAGAGATTGTCCATCAGCGCGCTGTGCATAGAGATCAATAACAGGAATGTTTGTGCAAGTCCTGGGCATTGTCAAGTTGCGCTGGAAACGCATATTCTCTCAGTAAATTCAGCGTAGTTGCGGATGGTATGAGGAAACCCCGCGATATACGCCAAGTTAATAAGAGAAAAGGACAAACGGCTCATGAGTGAGTTGCAAAAACTGACCGAAGCGGTGGAGAAGGGCAATCGCAACGAGGCAACCCGGCTGGTGAGGTCGTTGCTCGATGTGGGCATGGCGCCGCTGGACATCGTCGAGAAGGCGCTGGTGCCTGCCATGGGAATCGTCGGCGAGAAATTCAAGATCAGCCAGATTTTTGTTCCTGAAATGCTCATCGCGGCCCGCGCGATGAAGGAGTGCATGGCCATCCTGGAACCGTTGCTGGTCAAGGCCGGCATCAAGCCGAAATACACCGCCGTCATCGGCACCGTGCAGGGTGATCTCCACGACATTGGCAAGAACCTCGTGGCGATGATGTGGAAGGGCGCGAACATCGCCGTCGTGGACCTCGGCACGAACGTGACGCCGGAAAAATTTGTTGCCGCGGTCAGGGAGCACGGTGCGCAGATCGTCGGCCTGTCCGCGTTGCTGACGACGACAATGCCGGCGATGAAAACGACGGTAAAAGAATTGCGGGCCGCCGGAATGAACGCCGTCAAGGTCGTCATTGGCGGCGCGCCGATCACGCGGGAGTTTGCCAGCGAAATCGGCGCGGACGGCTTTAGCGCCGACGCGGCGACGGCCGTGGACGTCGTGCGCCAGCTTGTGGCCGCGTGAGATTGCATCCCGCACCAAAGGAACATCACCATGTCTAAATTCACCAGTCTCGCCATCACCAATCCCGCCGACCTCCGCTTCGGTGTCGCGCCGAAGCCGCTGGTCACGCGCCGCGGCATGACCATCGGCGGCGGCATCGTCTATCCCGAACTGAACTTTACGCTGCCGCCGATGTATGTGAACCAGGAGACCATGCCGGAAGTGCGGCGGCAGTATCAGCAGATCATCAGCGGCGCGTTGCAACGCGCCGTCGAACTCGAAGCGCCGGGGCTGGTCATCGAGTTCGAGACGCTGCCGCCGATGACCGAAAACCCCGCGTGGGGTATCGAACTGGCGCGCATTCTTCTCGATGCGATGGAGCAGGCGCACTCCAAACACGGCCTCTTGAGCGCCCTGCGCATGACGCCGAACGACACGCGCGAAATGGAGCGCCCGCCCGTGATGCGCAGCGGCCAGCTCTGGGAGCGGATGCTGGAGACCTTCGAGGGCAGCGCCGCCGCCGGCGCGGAACTGCTCAGCATCGAGTCGGTAGGCGGCAAAGAAGTTAATGACGATGCGCTCACGATGGGCGACATCAGCGCCGTGATCTTCGCGCTCTGCGTCATGGGCGTGCGCGACATGCGCTTCCTTTGGACCGCGCTGGACAAGATCGCGAAGCGGCACGGCGTCCACTGCGCCGGCGACACCGCGTGCGGTTTCGGCAACACGGCGATGGTGCTGGCGGAGCAAAGGATGATTCCGCGCGTGTTCGCCGCCGTCGTGCGCGCGGTGACGGCGGTGCGGACGCTGGTGGGTTATGAATGCGGCTGCGTCGGTCCGGGCAAGGATTGCGGCTACGAGAACCCGATCCTGAAAGCCATCACCGGTTTCCCGATGGCGATGGAAGGAAAGACCGCCGCCTGCGCGCATTTCAGCCCGCTGGGCAACATCGCCGCCGCCACCTGCGACACGTGGAGCAACGAGTCGGTTCAGAACGTCAAGCTCCTCGCCGGCATGGCGCCGACGTGCTACGTCGAGCAACTCATCTACGACTGCCGCCTGATGAATCTCGCGCTCGCCGACGGGCGCGACGCGGCGTTGCTCTATCGCAAATGGATGGTCGCTTCCGACGCCGCGCTCGATCCGCAGGCGTATGTGCTCACGCCCGAAAACTGCATCGCCATCGCGCAGGCGATTGTTGCCGCGCCCGATTATTATCAGGCCGGCAAAGCCGCTGCGCTGACGGCGATAAGACTGCTTCGCGAAGGCCTGGCGGACGGTCGGGTCAAGATCGCCCAGCGCGAACTGCCGTGGCTGGATACGATGCAGGACGCGGTTGAAGGGTTGCCGGCGAAAGAGGGCGACTTTATCAACCAGATGATGCCGCTGGTGGACACGGCGAAGTTCGTGGCGAAAGATTACGATTTGTAATCGGCCCGAAACTACCGGGCCAGGGCCGCCACGTTTTGCCACGCCATCGCCAGTCCGACGGTGAGGACGAAGCCGGCGAAGGCTTTTCGGATGGCGTGTTCGGAGAGCCGGCCTTTGGCGGCGACGCCGCCCGCCATGCCGGCCGTGGCCGCGGCCAGAAACGCCAGCGCCAGCCACCAGTCGAACTGAACGTAGCGAAGCTGGCCCGCAAGCCCCGCCAGCGAGTTCAGCGCGATGACCGCCAGCGACGTGCCGGTGGCCTTCTTGATGTCCAGCCCTCCGAAGATTGTCAACGCCGGCACGATCAGGAATCCGCCGCCAATGCCCAGAAAACCGGTCAGCGCGCCGACAATCAGGCCGATGAGGGCGCAACGCGCCGGCCCCTGACTTACCGTGCGCGCCGCTTCGCGCCGTTCCCGGAGCAGCGTCACGCCCACGACAAGCATGATGGCGGAGAACACCGTCAGCAGCGCCGGCTGCGAGACCAGATGCGTCAGCCGCGCTCCTCCATACGCGCCGATCACGCCTGTCACGGCGAACAGCAGCGCCACGCGCGCGTCGAAATGCCCGCGGCGGTATTGCATGACGCTGCCGGCAAGGCTCGTGCCGCCGACCACGACGAGCGCCATCGCCACCGCCTCCGAAGCCGGAACGCGCGCCACATAAACCAGCACCGGCAGCGTGATCATCGTGCCGCCGCTGCCGAGCAGTCCAAGCGCCACGCCGATCAAGCTCGCCAGAAGCAACCCTGCTGTTATCTCGGTGTTCATTTAAGACAGCCTGTGAAGGCGGCGGCATCATCGCAATCCAGCGTTGGCCTGGCAATAGTCATCAGTGCGATGATAACGGGCTTGGCAGGGCGCAAATACGCGGAACATAATGCGGCGCGCGAAAGGGTCGTCAACCGACAACGAAACAGAATGATGAAGAGCAGATTATTGCTGAAGCCTTGGAAACAAATGGCCGTGTTGGCTTTGGCGTTTTTCGCGAGTGCCGGAGTTTCAAATGCCGGCGAAACAGCCGTCAACCCGGCTGTGCTCGCCAACGCGCGCGAAATTCAGGATGCCACCGGTGTTAAAGGTGGCCTTATCGTCCATGTCGGCTGCGGCGACGGCACGCTGACGGCGGCGCTGCGAACGAGCGACAGTTTTATTGTTCACGGCCTCGACGCCGATGCGGCAAACATCGCGGCGGCGCGGCAGCACATCCAGTCGCTCGGTCTTTACGGGCCGGTGTCGGTCGAGACGTGGAGCGGCAAGCGGCTGCCTTACGCCGACAACCTCGTCAACCTCGTCGTGGTCAGCGACGAATCATCGGTTGGCCGTAACGAAATTCTGCGCGTGCTGGCTCCCGGCGGCGCGGCGCTTATTGTCAATTCCCGGTCACCGGGGCCCGATTCCCGATGGGTGAAACCGCTTCCGGGCGACACGGATGAGTGGACCCATTTTCTTCACGACGCCGGCAACAACGCCGTCGCGCACGACGCGCGCGTGGCCGCGCCGCGGTCGCTGCAATGGAGCGCGCCGCCGCTCTGGCTGCGCAGCCACGAAACGCCGTCGGGCGTTGAGGCGATGGTTTGCGGCGGCGGGCGGTTGTTTTACATCTTCGACGAAGGACTGGTGGGCATCACCGACCAGCGGCTGCCGGAGCGATGGGCGTTGCTCTGCCGCGACGCGTTCAACGGCAAACTGCTCTGGCGGCGGCCGATTGAGAAATGGGGCTGGCCGGAATGGGCGCCGGAGAAATTTTCCACCGATTGGACCACCATCGTTGGCGGACGCACGATCGTGCCCGATGAAAACCAGCGCCGGCTCGTGGTGGACGGCGACCGGCTTTACGCGACGCTGAGTTACCGCGCGCCGCTTTCCATCCTCGACGCGGCTACCGGCAAAACGCTCGCGACGGTCGCCGACACCGCGCCCGTGCGGCAGATCGTCGCGGCCGATGGCGTGGCCTTGGTTTATTCGCACGACGCCAAGCCCGAGGTGGGGCCGTTGAGGCCGAAAGGCAAGGGGATGGTCAACGACGCTCCGCAAGGCGCGTTGATCGCTGTGCGCGGCGCGACCGGCCAGGTGCTCTGGCGCAAGAGCATCCCTGCGCTGCGCGGGTTGTCGCTGGCGATTGACGGCGGGCGCGTGGTGTTTCAGCACGGCAAGACGCTGAGCGCCCTCGACTTGAAGACGGGCGAACAACGCTGGCAGGCCGAAATCGACGAGGCAAACGTCCGCACGCTGGTGGCCTGCGCCGGCGCGGTGGTTTTGCTGGGTCAAAAGGGCCTGGAGACGCGCGACGCTGCGACAGGCAGTCTGCTGTGGCAAAAAGAAGTGCCGCTGGCTCGCGGCCTAGGCAGCGAGGGACTTTACATCGTCAACGGCGTCGTCTGGCCGGACATGATTTCGGTGGATGACGGCCAGCAGCCGGACCTCAAGAGCAAAAGCCCGAACGTGCTGGCCGTCGGATACGATCTGCGCACTGGTGAGGAGCGTAAACGCATCTTCGTCCAGAACCTTCGCAGCCCGGAGCATCACCACCGGTGTTACCGGAACAAGGCGACGGACCGGTTCCTCATCAGTTCGCTGGAAGGCACCGAGTTCCTCGACTTGCGCGGCAGCGAGCACACGCAGAATAATTTCGTCCGCGGCGCGTGCCGGCTCGGCATGATGCCGTGCAACGGGATGCTCTACGCGCCGCCCGACCAGTGCTTCTGCGAGCCGGGCTCGAAGCTTCTGGGCTTCAAAGCGCTCGCGCCGGAGCGGCCGTTGGGCGCGGAGAATGAAGTTTCGGACGCGGAACGGCTCGAACGCGGTCCCGCCTACGGCGCGACAATCCAAAATCCAAAATCCAAAATCCAAAATTCAGAGGATTGGCCGACCTACCGTCATGACGCGGCGCGACACGGCTCGACGCCGGCCGCGGTCGCGACGCCGCTGGGCGAGACCTGGTGCGTAAAGCTGGGCGGCGGTCTGACACAACCGGTCGCGGCAGAGGACCGCGTTTACGTCGCGTCGAGGGACACGCACGCGCTCCACGCGCTGGAGTTGAAGACGGGCAAGCCGCTGTGGACGTTTGTCGCGGGCGGGAGGATTGACTCGCCGCCGACGCTTGTGAGCGGTCTGGTGTTGTTTGGCAGCGCCGACGGCCATGTCTATTGCCTGCGCGCTGCCGACGGCGCGCTGGCGTGGCGGTTTCTGGCCGCGCCGGGCGAGCGGCGCATCGTCGTGGACGACCAGATCGAATCGGCCTGGCCGGTCCACGGCAGCGTGTTGGAGCGCGACGGCGTCGTGTATTTCACTGCCGGCCGTTCGAGCTACCTCGACGGTGGCATCCGGTTCTACGCGCTTGAGCCGGCCACCGGCAAAGTGCTCCGCCAGGCGACGCTGGCCGGACCGTTCCCCGACGGCAAAACCACGCGCGACGTTTCCTTCTACATCAACGGCGCCAACAACGACGTGCTGGTCAGCGAAGGCGGTTCAATCTACATGCGCCAGAAGCGGCTGACACCGGCGCTCGCGGAGCAGACCGCCGGGGAACTTTCCAAAATGGGCGAGAAGGATGTGGGTCTGCACCTGTTCTCCACGGCCGGGCTGCTCGATGCGTCGTGGTATAACCGGACGTTCTGGATGTATTCGAAGCGCTGGCCCGGTTTTCAGCTTGCCAACCAGGCGCCCAAAAGCGGCCAACTGCTCGTCGTGGACGGCGAGCGCACCTTCGGCGTGCAGCCGTTCTATCGGCGGAATGTCCACAGCCCCATGTTTTTTCCGGCCAAGGAAGGTTACCTGCTCTTTGCCGACAGGAACGCAACCGAGCCGCAGATCGTCGGCGAGGAGGGTGCGCGCAAACCCGTGGTGTGGCTCCCGCAGTCCGACTACGAACGCGGCGGCGGCCGGGCGGTCGAGAAGCTCGACAATCCGGCGTTCGGCCTCGACAAAATGATCGGTTACACGCGCGCCGATCCGCCGTTGTGGACGCTGTGGTTGCCGGTGCGTGTTCGCGCGATGGTCAAGGCGGGCGACGCGCTTTTCGTCGCCGGCCCGCCTGATGTGCTCGACGCGGCCGATCCTTGTGCCGCGTTCGAGGGCCGCAAGGGCGCCAGCCTCGTCACCGTCTCCGCGGGCGACGGCAAGCAACTCGCCAAGCTCTCGCTGGACGCGCCGCCGGTTTTCGACGGCATGATCGCCGCCGCAGGGCGGTTGTTGATGGCACTCGAAAATGGAAATCTGATCTGTATTGCCAAAGAATGATCCAAGCATGAACCGATTTGCGACCTGCACCCTCATCGCCGCGCTGGCTTGGGTTTCCGCCAACGCGGATCAACCGTCGGCGTCACAGATTCTCAAAGAGACCGGCATCCAAGGCGGCCTCGTCGTTCACGTCGGTTGCGGCGATGGCTCGTTGACGGCGGCATTGCGCGCGAACGACAGTTTTATTGTCCAGGGTCTCGATACCGACGCGAAGCATGTCGAGGCAGCGCGCAAGCACATCGCGTCGCTCGGCCTTTACGGCAAGGTGACGGCGGAGCCGTGGGACGGCGGGCGGCTGCCTTACATCGAGAACTTCGTCAACCTCGTCGTGGTGAGCGAGGGGTGCCGTGTGGCGGAGGAGGAGATCATGCGCGTGCTTGCGCCCAACGGCGTGGCCATCGTCGGAAGCCGAAAGATCGTGAAGCCGCGGCCGAAGGAAATGGACGAGTGGACGCATTACCTGCACGACCCCGGCAACAACGCCGTCGCGCATGATTCGCTGGTCGGCCCGCCGCGACAGTACCAGTGGATTGGCGGGCCACGCTGGTCGCGGCATCACGACCACATGAGCAGTATCAGCGCAGTGGTCTCGGCCAATGGCCGGCTGTTCTACATCGTGGACGAAGGTCCGCGCGCCTCCATCCTGTTGCCGCCCCAATGGTCGCTCGTCGCCCGCGATGCGTTCAACGGGACCATCCTCTGGACGCGTCCCATCCCGGAATGGAACACACAACTCTGGCCGCTCAAGAGCGGTCCCAACCAGCTTCCGCGCAGGCTGGTGGCCGCCGGCGACCGCGTGTATGTCACGCTCGGCATTGACGCGCCGGTGAGCGAACTCGATGCAGCCACGGGCCGAACGTTGCGCGCGTTCGAGGGCACGCAGGAAACCGACGAAATCCTGTTTTCCGACGGCATGCTGTTTCTGCTGGTGGCCGAAGCGCCGAACCAATGGAAGGATTACCGGCCGAAGCACACCTACGTTTGGGACAACACAAACCGCGCGAACAAGGAATGGGCGTGGGACCGGCAGAGGCGTCACGTCATGGCTGTGGACGCCGGCAGCGGCCGCAAGCTCTGGAAATCCGAGCAACGCGTCGCGCCGCTGACGCTGGCGTTGGACACACAGCACGTGTTCTTCTACGACGGCGAGAAAACCGTCGCCTTGGACCGCAAGAGCGGCCAGCCGTTATGGTCATCGGAACCGGTTCTTCACAAACAGCCGTTCCCGACCGGCTATGGGCCAACGCTGGTGGCGCAGGACGACGTGGTGCTGCTCTCCGTCGAGCGCTTGACCATGACCGCTTTCGCCGCAGCCACCGGCAAGAAGTTGTGGTCGGCCGAGCATCATCGCGGCGGCCACGCTTCACCCGACGATTTGTTGGTCATTGACGGCCTCGTGTGGTCGGGCCGGATTGCGGATGGCAAGGACGATGGCGTTTTCACCGGTCGCGACCTGCGCACGGGCGAGGTCAAAAGCGAGTTCGCCTGCGACAACGTCAACTACTGGTTTCATCACCGCTGCTATCGCGCGAAGGCGACCGACCGGTTTATTCTGACCTCGCGCACGGGCACGGAGTTTGTGGATATCGCAGCGAAGCACTGGGACCTCAACCACTGGGTTCGCGGCGCGTGCCTCTACGGGGTGATGCCCGCCAACGGTCTGCTCTATGCGCCGCCGCATCCGTGCGCCTGCTACCTCGAATCGAAGCTGTCCGGTTTCAACGCACTCGCGCCGGCGCGCCCAACCATGGAACGTGGAGCGTCGAGCGTGGAGCGTCTCGAACGCGGCCCGGCCTTTGCGGAAATCCAAAACTCAAAAACCAAAATCCAAAATGCGGAAGATTGGCCCACCTACCGCAGCGACGCCGCCCGCAGCGGCTTTGCGAAAACGGATGTGCCGTCCGACCTCAAGCTTGCCTGGCAAGCGGACATCGGCGGCAAACTCAGCAGCGTCACGGTCGCGGACGGCCGGGTGTTCGTCGCGTCGGTGGACACGCACACGGTGCATGCGCTCGACGCGGCCACGGGCAAACCGGCGTGGACATTCACTGCCGGCGCACGCGTGGATTCGCCGCCGACGATTTGGACGGGGCGCGTGCTCTTTGGCTCGGCCGATGGTTGGGTCTATTGTCTGCGCGCGGAGGACGGCGCGTTGGTGTGGCGGTTTCGCGCCGCGCCGGAAGAGCGGCGGATGATGGCCATTGAGCAGTTGGAATCGGTCTGGCCGGTTTCCGGCGCCGTGCTGGTGCGCGACGGTGTGGTGTTTTGCGTGGCCGGCCGCTCGGCGTTTCTCGACGGCGGCATGCGGCTGTTGCGGTTGGACGCGGCGACAGGCCGCGAATTATCCGAGACGGTCCTCAACGACCGCGACTTGTCCACTGGCGAGCCGCTGCAAAAATTCGTGCAACAACTCGACATGCCCACCGCCCTGCCGGATGTGCTTTCCTGCGACGGCCGCTCGGTATACATGCGCGCCCAGCGGTTTGACCTCAACGGCGCGCGGCAGGAGTTCGCGCCGATGGACCCCAAGGAACAAACGGGCGAGGGAGTGCATTTATTCTCGCGCAGCGGCTTCCTCGACGACACCTGGTGGCACCGGTCCTTCTGGATGTATGGGCGGGGAGTGAAGTCCGGATACGGCGATTGGTTCAAGCCGGGAAACTACGCGCCGTCGGGCCGTTTGATGGTGTTCGACGATTTCGCGCTCTACAGCTTCGACCGCAAGCCGATGTCCATGTGCAACGCCTCGGTCTATGATTACTATCTCTATGCCGCCGACAAACAGACCAAGGAGGAGGCCATCCAGCGCGTGACCGCCGCCAACGGCCGGATGAACGCTGCTTCGATCAAGAAGGTCGCATCCACTTCCGACTGGGCGCTGCGGAAAAAGTTCTCGCTCAGCGAACTCTCCGCCGCCGGCTTCAAGTGGGCGGAGGGCGATCTGCCGCTGCTGGCTCGCGGTATGGTGCTCGCCCGCAATACGGTTTTCATCGCCGGCCCACCGGACGTCGTGGACGAGGAAAAAGTCATTCAAAGCCCTGACGATCCGGCGATCAAGATGAAGCAGGCCGAGCAGGTTGCCGCGCTCGAAGGACGGCGGGGTGCGCTGCTCTGGGCGTGTTCGGCCGCCGATGGCCGAAGACTCGCCGCATGGCAACTCGACGCCGTGCCCGTGTTCGACGGCATGGCCGCGGCCCAGGGCAAACTGTTCTTTGCCACCATCGATGGCAAGGTCGTCTGCCTCGGTGGCAATGGGACGCCGCTGAAACCCGCGCCCGACGCGAAACTCACGCCGCTGGACATCGGCGTGAAAACGACCGTGATCAACCTGCCCTCCAAGGCCGCCGACTTTGCCCGGCTCGACCAAGCGCGTGTTTTTGAGTCCGATATCGGTTACCGCGTCGCCACGGAGACGAAAAAGGTCGGTCTGGCGTTAAAAAAACTCGACGCGCCGTTGGATGGCCGAGTGACGCTCAAGTGCAAGCTGCAGTTCACCAGTGTCGCGGGATTGCGCAACGGTTACCTCGCCTTCGGTGACGGCGCCGAGGAGGCGAACTTGGTGAAGTGCGGTCTGCGAGTGGCGATGAAGACCGCGGCGATCATTCAAGGGCCGCTCAGCAAGAACAAAGGCGCCACGACGCCGTATGCGGCAGACGCTGAGAAAGTTCACGAGCTGGTTGTAACCGTGGACCTCGCGTCGGGTAACGTTACCTTCCGAAGCGGTTCGGCAACCGTATCCGCCAAGCTGGCGCAGCCGATGAAGCGCATCACTCACGTCGGCTACTGCACCAACAACGCCACGGTGGATTTTAGTCCGGTTGAAATCGGCGGCGCGGCGAAGTAGGCTTCATCCGTGCAAAAATGCCGCGCATATTCCGACTCGGTCCTCTTGGGGAGGCCACGAGTCTGGCCAGTCGTCGCAGTCGTTTTTTGCTGGACCGTGGTTTTTAACGCGTTCGCGTGTTCGGTGCCGGTGTTTCGCTACGCGCTCGACCGCTGGCCGGCGGAGAACTACGAGCTTCGCGTGGACCGTGCCGCCGCCGCCACGCCGGAGATGACAACGCTGCTGGGGGCGCTCCGCACCAATTCGCTCGCAAACGTGACGGTTCAGACGTCGGCCATCGCGGGGCCGGCGACAGCGAAACTGGTTTTTCCCGATCCGCCGGGCGGCGAAGTGTGGAGCGGACCATTGAGCGCCGCCAATTTGGAACTGGCGTTGGACTCGCCGGTCCGGCGCGAGATCGCCCGCCGCATTGTCCACGGCGAGTCGGCGGTGTGGGTGCTGGTCGAATCCGGCGACGCTGCGGCGGACGACAAAGTCGCAAGCGCGCTGGAGCGGCGGCTCAAACAATGGGTGTCGGCCGCCGCGCTGCCGGAGCAGGACCCCAACGATCCGACCAGCCAGATCGGCCCCGGTCCCGCGCTGGCGTTGCGGTTCTCGGTCCTGCGCTTGTCGCGGAAAGATCCGCGCGAGGCTGTAACGCTGGCGATGTTCGAGGCCAACAGCGACGAGATCAGGCGGCTCCGCACCGTGCCCATCGCGTTTCCGGTGTTCGGCCGCGGCCGCGTGCTCGCGGCGGTGCCGAAGGAAAACCTGACGGACGAGAGCATTGACGAAGTGTGCGCGTTCATCGTGGGCGCTTGTTCGTGCCAAGTGAAGGACTCGCGCACCGGCTGGGACTTGCTGCTGAGTTTCAACTGGGACGAGGAACTCGCGCGCGTGGAGGAGCAGCGGCAGAGTGCCGCGGTGGCGGCCCCGCCGGCGGCGCCGGCCAATCCGCCCGCCGCGCAGTCCGCGCTGAAACCGGAGACTGTCACGATTCGCGGCGGGTCCGCCGCCGGCGCGCCTGGCGCGATGAATGGGCGCGCGTGGTTGGCGGTCGCGCTGGTTCTCGCCTGCATGGGAGGAATTGCAGCGGTGGGATGGAGCAGGAGAAAACGATGAAACGAGCCGTAACCATCATTGCCGTCCTTGGGGTGACATTGGGAATCATCGTGTGGTTTTACCGGCAGGCCGCGCCGTCGTCGGCGGGCCGGACGCTCACGGTGTATTGCGCCGCCGGCATCAAGAAACCCGTCGAAGCCATCGCCACGGCTTACCGCGACGAGTTCGGCGTCAACGCCGGGTTGCAATACGGTGGGACCGCTTCGTTGCTGAGCGCGATCCGAGTCGCGAAAACCGGCGACCTTTTCATCGCCGCCGACGCCACCGCCATCGCGGACGCGCGAAAGATGGGCCTGGTGCGCGAGGTGTTGCCGCTGGTGCGCCAGACGCCGGTAATCGCTGTGATGAAAGGCAACCCGAAAGGCATCCGCGCGCTCGACGATCTATTGCGGCCGGGCGTGCGGTTTGCGCTCGCCAACCCGGAGAGTGCCAGCATCAGCCGCGTGGTGAAGCGGCTGCTCGGCCCGCGCTGGGAAACGTTCAGCGCGCGCGCGGTGGTGCTCAAACCGACGGTGATGGACATTGCCAGCGACGTGACGCTCGGCGCGGTGGACGCGGCATTGGTGTGGGACTCGACCACGTCGCAGTTTGCCGCGCTGGAGATCGTGCCGGCGGCGGAGTTCGCCGGCGCTGCGGAAACGGCCAGCGTGGCGGTGCTCGCCGCGTGCGCACAGCCGGCAGCGGCGCTGCGGTTCGCGCGCTACTTGACCGCGCCGGAGAAAGGCGCGCCAATTTTTGCCGCGCAAGGTTTTCATCCTGCCGGCGGCGACAAGTGGAGCGGGAAACCGACGCTGGTGCTCTACAGCGGCGGCGTCAACCGGCCGGCGATACAGCAGACGCTGAAAGAGTTCGCCGACCGCGAGGGCGTGGACCTCACGACGGTGTTCAACGGTTGCGGCATCCTCTGCGCGACGATGCGCGCGATGGCGAAGACACCGGGCGCGAACATTCCCGACGCCTACTACGCCTGCGACGTTTGTTTTGTGCCGCCCGTCGCCGATCTCTATCCGGAGGCGGTGGTCCTGACGGAAGCCGACATCATGCTCGCCGTGCCGAAGGGCAACCCGAAAAACCTCCACGCGTTGTTGGACCTCGCGCAGCCCGGCCTTAAGATCGGCATCTGCAACTCCGAGCAGTCCACGCTCGGCTACATGACCAAAGGCATGCTCAAGGAGACCGGGCTTTACCCGTCGGTGATGAAGAACGTCTGTTCGCAGGTGCCGACTGCCGACCTGCTGATCAACCAACTCCGCACCGGTTCGCTCGATGCGGCCATCGTTTATGACGTGAACGCGAAACCCGTTGCGGCGTATATAGATACTATGCCGATCAAGCACGCCGGGGCCAAGGCCGCGCAGCCGTTCGCGGTGGCGGCGCATTCGCCGAACGCGCTGCTCGCGCACCGGCTGCTTGATTTTCTGCGCGCCAACCGCGAGCGTTTTGAGAAGGCCGGTTTCCACTGGCGCGACGACGGGACCGCCATCGTGAGCAAGGACATTGTCGTGCCGGATTACCTGAAGAAAGCCAATGACTGACCAGCATCGCGCCGGGCCGAACTGGCCCTTCTGGGTCACGATCGCCGTCATCACCGCCGCTTACCTCGCGTTGTTGCTCGGGATGCTGGCGGCCACGGCCACCTACAGCTCGCCGCATCATCTCCTCCACGCGCTCGGCTCGCGCGAAATCCAATACGCCACCGGCCTCAGCCTCGTCAGTTGCACCATCGCCGCGCTGCTGTCGCTCGTCGTCGCCGTGCCCGTCGGCTACCTGATGTCGCGCGGCCGGTTCGCCGGCAAGAACACGCTCGACACGCTGCTCGACGTGCCGATTGTCCTGCCGCCGATGGTGATCGGGTTGTGTTTGCTGATTTTGTTCCAGACGCCGATCGGACGGGCGATTGATCGCGTCGTGCCGTTCACCTACACGGTGTTCGGCGTGCTGCTGGCGCAGTTCACCGTCGCCGCGGCGTTCGCCGTGCGGCAGATGCGGACGACGTTCGATCATTTGCCGTCGCGGCCGGAGGACGTGGCAATGACGCTCGGTTGCTCGCGCGGCCGGGCCGTCTGGCTCGTCACGCTGCCCGCCGCCAAGCGCGGGATGTTCAGCGCCGCGAGCATCGCGTGGGCGCGGAGCCTCGGCGAGTTCGGGCCGATCCTGGTTTTCGCCGGCGCGACGCGGATGAAAACCGAGGTGCTGCCGACGACGGTCTGGCTGGAACTGAGCGTCGGCAACCTGGAGGCGGCGATTGCGGTGAGCCTGATGATGGTGGCGTTGGCAGTGGCGGTGCTGCTGGCGATGCGTGCGGTGGGGGAGAGGCCATAAAGAAAATGGATCCACGGATTACACGGATTGCACGGATGGCGGATTCGGAATCAGATTTTCTTTCCATGTCATCAGTGAAATCCGTGGATGCTTTCCCATCATGATCGCCCTTGAACACATCGCCATTCGCGCCGGCGCGTTCGCGCTGAGCGACGTTTCCTTTACGGTGCCGGAAGCGGTTTACGGCGTGCTCATGGGGCCGACCGGCTGCGGCAAGACGACGCTGGTGGAAATCATCTGCGGCTTGCGAAAGCCCGAATCCGGCCGCGTGCTGGTGAACGGCCGCGACGTGACGCACGAGTCGTCCGGCAACCGCGGCGTCGGCTACGTGCCGCAGGACGGCGCGATGTTCCCGACGATGACCGTCCGCCAGCAACTCGGCTTTGCGCTGCGAATCCGGCGGCGGCCCGTGGAGGAAACGGCGGCGCGCGTCGCAGAGCTGGCGTCGCAACTCGGCATCGCGCACCTGCTCGACCGCAAGCCGCACGGTCTCTCCGGCGGCGAACGGCAGCGCGTGGCGTTGGGGCGGGCGCTGGCGGCGCGGCCGGCGGTGCTGCTGCTCGACGAGCCGCTCTCTGCGCTCGACGAAAACATGCGCGGCGACATGCGCGACCTGCTCAAGCGTGTCCAACGCGAGCACGGCGTCTCCGTGCTTCACGTCACCCACGACCGCTCCGAGGCGCGGCAGGTGGCCGGTCTGTTGCTCGTGATGACGGAGGGTTGCGTGCGGCCGGCGGATTTGAATACACTGGGAGCGCCATGCACCTGCCAGCCTTGACCGACGACGAGCGCACCATCTACCAGTGGCAGATGTGGGTTCCGGGTTTGGGCGAGGAGGGCCAGCGGAAACTCAAAGGCGCGTCGGTGCTCATCTCCCGCGTCGGCGGCCTCGGCGGCGTGGTGGCTTACGAACTGGCCGCCGCGGGCGTCGGTCGGCTCGTGCTCGCCCACGCTGGCAACCTCAAGCCCGCCGACCTGAACCGCCAGCTTCTCCAGACCCACGACCACATCGGCAAACCGCGCATCGAGTCCATCGCGCGCCGGCTGCGCGATCTCAACCCGCGCCTCGACATCGTCGCGGTCTGCGAAAACGTCACTGAGGAAAACGCCGGCAGTCTTGTGGCGCAGGCGGATGTGGTGGTGGACGCCGCGCCGCTCTTCGAGGAACGGTTCGCGCTGAACCGCGCCGCTGTCCGTCAGGGCAAACCGATGGTCGAGTGCTCCATGTATTCGATGGAAGCACACGTCACGACGATCCTGCCGGGCCGCACCGCGTGCCTGCAATGCCTCGTTCCCGAAAAACCCGCCGACTGGAAGCGCCAGTTCCCCGTCATCGGCGCGGTTTCCGGCACCGCCGGCTGCGTCGGCGCGGTCGAGGTCATCAAACTCCTTACCGGCATCGGCGACCCGCTCGCCGGCGCAATGCTGGTGATGGACCTCCGGACCATGAACTTCCGCCGCGTCAAAACCGCGCGCAGGCCCGATTGCCCCGTGTGTGCTGGAAGCTGACGGCTGGCGTCTGATCTCTAAGCACTGACCTCTGTCCCGTTCTCAGTTCTCAGTTTGTCCCCAACGCATTTCCTGCCGCCTTACTGCCGATTTCGCGCAGGGTTTTCCAGGCAGCGGAGTCTTGAGGACTGGGGGAAACCAGCAGGATCAAACAGGTCTGTTTTGACGCCGGCCGCGGCATCACGAGGGCTTCCACATGGAGGGTGAGCTTGCGGCCGTCGGAAAAGGAGTCGAAGAAAACGACTTCGGCGGCGAAGCGTTTCTTTCCAGCCGGGCTGGGCGGCATCGCATTCACCACGGCCCTCATTTGTCCGGCGTCCGGCGAGAGTCCCTTGCCCCGGCCCACGGCGATGCTGAGTCCGCGGTAATACTTCTCAAGAAAATCCTTGAGCTCCGTCGCGCCCAGTTCCGGCGCGCCGTCGGCCAGAATGGCCACCACATAGGTGAAATAGGTGCTGGTGCGGGTGTCGAACATTCCGGGAGCGAAACGGATTTCCTCGGAGCCGGTGAGCTTGATGTCCGGCGCAAATCCTGGAGGGATGGCCATTCCTTCGAAGCGCCAATCCGTGGGCTCTTTGAGAATCGTGGGGCGGTCCGGCCCGGCGGCATTGAGCGGGACCTGCAAAGCCAGCAACAGGAGTGTGAAACCAAGGATTTGTTTCATGGGAGTTTCTTCATACGCGCAGCCTGTCACCGGCGGCGAACGCGTCCCGGACGGTGGCGGTCCTGAGCATGAGGATGCAGGCGACAGGCCAAACGCAACCGAGAAGCATCAAGACGGCAGTCCAAAAGACCTTCATAACGCGCGCGCTGCTGCTGTTGTTGGTTGTGGGCGCGAAAGACTGCCCTGTGGTCGAAAACTGCTTCTGCTGCACCTTCGTCATTTCGAGCAGCGATTTCGTTCGCTGCAGATTCGCTTTCGCCTCCGGGGTCGCCAACTGCGGGTCCTTGTCCATCTCCGCCTGCTGCCTTTGCACATCTTTTTCCAAACTGGCGGTCATCTGCTGGCTCTGCTGCGCCAACTCGGCATGCATGTTCTGCACCGCTTGCATTACCTCGTCGCCGAAAACAGCATGCGCGACAAGAGGATGGATCACTGCGGCAACAATAAGGGCGATGCTCACGCCGATGGCCAGTCTTCTTGCCCAACCGGCCATGCAAAGGAGGCCGATGCCGGAGATTAGAAGAAGCAACCTGAGCAGACCATCCACGCCGCCTGAGATGGCATAACTGGCCTTCATCCGTGGTGTTGCGAATGTGTTTACAAACTTCGCCTGAGCCGACAACAAGTCGGAATGCGTCCGGGCGAATTGTTCGTCCGCGCGTTTCTGAGACTCGGTTTCGTCCAAAGCCTTGCCGGATTCGCGCAACGTCTGCAGGGCGTGATTTTGCACTTCCTGTGCAAATCCAAAACCCTTTTGGACCAATGTCGGCGTGGCCATCGTCATCACGGCGAGGCAGCCGCATAGCAGGCCGAACACGATGTTGACGATGGCAACCGCAGTTACAAGACCGGGACGTTTTTGCATGGCGAATACCTCCTGTGCCAGAACCTCACTTCAGGTTCCTGGCTGAACGTTAAAGATCAGGTGCTCATGAGATCGGCGCGGCTCACTTTTCAAACTCGACGATCAGTTCCGGGCCTTTGCCGCTTTCGCGGGCGAAGTAGTTCACGCCGTCGGTGCTCACGGGGTCAATGGCGAGACTGAGTGTCTTCATGCCGTCGAACGAAAGATGTTTCAGCGGCACTTCGACGATCTGGTTGGAGTTGACGCGGCCGATGTTGGCCAGCACCGTGCCGGGGGCGGGGCGGTTGGCGTAGGTGATGTCGTCTTCGCGCCACGGCTCGGTGACGAGGCAGATGTTGCCGCCGTTGACGGATTCGTTGCCGGCGTTGATGAGGCGCAGCTTGGCGGAAACTGGTTTGCCGGGAACAGCGAGCGAGAACTTCAGGTAGGCGACCTGGTGGTGATCGTCGCCCATCTTCTTGTCGCCGCCGTCCACCAGCAGCACGGGCACTTTGCCGTAGTTGGCGGTGGGCGCGAGCCGGATCACGTGGGCATCGGCAATCGCTTTGAAGACCATGCGGTCGCCGCGGCCCAGATAATCCACCGTTATGTCGCGCGCGACCTCGACTGCGCCGTCGCGCCGGAGGAGTTGGACGCGGGCGGTGTATTGCGACGACTGCGGTTTTCCGGCGACGGCAAACTTGCACTCGACTTCCGCTTTCTGGCCGACCAGCAGATTGATAGGCGTCTCGGCCGGCGTCACGGTGAAACCTTTCGGCGCGGCAATCCGCAGCGTGCCGGCGAAGTCACTGTCGGTCTGGTTCGAGAGTTGAAGCGTCGCGGTTTGTTCGGGTTTCGCGTTGTTCAACAAAACCGGCGGCACGGTGACGGCCACGCCCAGCATCCGCTCGCGCAACACTTCCACCGTCTGGAGAATGGGCGCCTGCTCCGGCGCGGGCTGGCGCGTTTTTGGCACGAACTCAATGAGCAGGCTGTCGTCAACTTCCACGCCGCTGAACTCCTTGACGAGGGCCTTGCGCAGTCCGCCGGCTTCCTTGACGACGTCGAAATCCTTGAGCGCGACTTTCTTCTGGAGCTTCACATCGAAGACGCGCTGGCCGGGCTTGGCGTCGTCCATCTCCGCGAAGCCGAGGCGGACAGTATAGCGGCCCGTGCCGTCGCCGGGATTCAGCAGCGGGATGTCGCAGGAAGCGATGCCGCGGCAGCCGAACGTGTAGAGCCACGGGCTGCGCGTGCCCTCGATGCGGACGAAATCGGCGCTTTGAGCGAGATATTTGCCGATGCCTGGTTGCAGGGTTATACCGAGTTTGAATTGCAGCACCAAGCTGGGCGTTGCCGGCGCGGGACGCGGGTAGGCGAGCCAGAGTGTGCCGGCGTCATCGCGGCGGTCGCCCGGCGCGCCGAGGTTCAGGGCGAGATGTTTCACCGGCTTGGTGTCGCCCGCGAGACTGTATTTGCCCCATGCGCGGTTTTCCTCGCGCGGCGCGAGCACCGTCGTGCAGACGATCGGGAACGGGCACATGCAACCGGAGCTGGCTTCGGGCATCATGACGAGGCCGTTGGCGGCGATGAAGTTGATCCAGCAACCGGGCCGCTGGCCGCCAAAGGTGGTCGTGCCGGAGTCGCCGATGAGATCGTAATAGCCGAGGTAGTAGGAGCGGAACAACATGACGTTGGCGCAGGCCGCCGGCGTGCCGCAGTGATGGCCGGGCCGCGCGAACTGCCACGGCTCGGTGCGGCCGGTGATGGGGTTGACGCGCGTGCGCTGCTCGCCGGTCTTGAGGTCGAACGCCCACGGCTCGGCGTGGAACGTGTCGCCGATGATGAGCGGGCGGACGCGGTAGGCGATGTTCTTCGACCAGAGCGGCGAGCCGTCGCTGGCGGCGAGCGCGATCACGCGGCGCTTGTCAAACTGGTTGGCGAAAAATTCCTTCCAGAAATGGCCGTCGGTATAGACGCCGAAGAACACCAGCACGCCGTCGTGGACCATGCTGCCGAGCGTGCCCCAATGCGTGCCGCCGACGCAGCCGGTGAGGTCCATTTGTTTATTCCAGACCGTCCGGCCCGTCGCCAGATCGAGCGCCGTGACGCCGCGCATCGGCGACGGCCGCGCTGGTTTGATCACGCCGGGCGCGGATTTGGGGCCGCCGTCGGCGAAAAACACGCGGCCTCCGCCGATGGAGATGGTCGCGTCCTGAATGCCGCCGCCATACGTCCAACGGATGCGGCTGGTCGCCGTGTCGAAAGCGAACAGGATGTCGGAAACATTATTGGTCCGGCTGCCGCTGCCGACGAGGAGGCCGTCGGCGACGGCGACATAGCGCCAGGAGCGCGGCTTGCCGTCGGTGACCTTCGGCAACGCGTAGGTGGCCTTGATCGCGCCGGTGGCGATGTCGAGGCGCAGGCACTTGTTCGTCGTGGCGACATAGAAACTGCTCTCGTCCGCCGCGAGATTGCTGGATTCGTCCGAGGTCCCCGCGCGGATGACGTTGGGAATTTTCCGGTCCCACAGTTTCAGTCCATTGTAAGCGTCGTAGGCGTTGACCGCGTTTTCGCCCTCAACGAGCATGACGCCGTTGACCGACAGCGGCGCGGCGGCGCGGCGATGCCGGCTGATCATTTGGAGCGGGCCGGGATCGCCGAACCAAAGCAAACCGAGCGGGCACTTCACGAGCTTGTCGTCGCCGCAGGTGGTGTTGGCGGCGTCGGCATATTCGTGCGTCCACGCGCCCGCGCCGGGCAACGGCCCGCGTTTGAGCATGGCCCACGCGCCGTCCGTCTCCGTCACCTCCACGCCGGGAACGCCGCCGCTGGCGAACCACGCCCGCAATCCGGCCGGCGTGAGAGTGGGGATGTCGCCCTTCGCCTCGGCGGGCTGGCCGAGCATGGCGACGCCGCCGCACGGTTTGAGGACGCGGAGGATTTCCTTCGCGGAACAATCGTTGAGCCGGCCGAGCAACGCGGTTTCGGAGACGATGAGGTTGGCAAAATAGGACGCATACGGCAGGTGATCCAGCGCGCCCTGGTCTACGGTGACGCGCGTGCCGTAAACACCCGCGGCGTCGAGCGCCTTCCGCGCAGCGGCGACTTTTTGCGCGTCGGGCTCAATGCCGATGATCCTCAGCTCCGTGTGTTTGGCGAGTTCCAGCGCGAGCCGGCCGGTCTCGCAACCGAGCACGAGACAGAAACCGCGTTTGACGCCCGATTCGCGCGCGATGGTCCTCGCGCCGGCGGCGCAGACGGCGGTGATCCTGTCCTGCGGATAAGGCGACGTGTTCGTGGGCTCGGCGACGGCCACGGCGGGCTTGACCGCGCCCGGCGCGAAACAATAAATCGCCCCGGTGTCCGTGCTCACGTAGAGCCGGCCGCCGGCGACGGTGAGACCCTTGGCTTTGCCGCTGACCTTCGCTTCCCAGAGTTTGATGCCGGTGTCCGCGTTGACGGCCATCACGTGGCTTGGGCCGCCGGCAAACAAAACCTCGCCCGCGAGAATCAGCGCGTCGGAGCAGTCGCACGGCAGGCGCCATTTCACGCACGACTTCATCTCCGCGTCGGCCTGCGCCAACTGTTTATCCATGCCTTGCAGCCGCTTCTCGACGCCGTCCAGTTTTTTGTTCACCTCGTTGAGCTTGGCTTCGTCCTCCTTCAGCATCTTCCCGGTTTCGTCCCGCGTGGCTTCGAGCGCGGCGCGCTGCGGATCGTCCGCCGGCAGCGAGGCGAGCTTGGCGTTGACGCTGGCCAGGGATGACTGCGCATGCGCGATCAGAATGGTCAGGCGCTTCTGGTCCTTGCGCGATGTGCCTGACTCGGCGTTGAGCGCGACGCGCTGGGTGTGGAGGTGGAACCGCAGGACGCTGGCCTGCGGATAAATCTCCCGCTTCAACGCCATCACCGCGTTGCTGGTGCTCAGGTAGGCAAGGCCCTCGGTCATGATGACCTTGCGCGCGGCGAACCACGCCGCCTCCACCCGGGTGGCGCTGTCGTAGCCGATGATCTCCTCGGTGCCGGTGTAGAGCTGGTTGTCGGCCAGCAACGCAAAGGTGCCGCCGATGGGCTTGTTGCCAAAAGTGGCCGCGAAGGTCGGACCTTTGATCTTGGGGTTGGCCGGGGCGGACAACGCGACCTCATACAGGCGGTGGCCGTCCTGCCGGTCGAACGCCGAGGGCGAAACGCGGCCTTGCGGGACGAACAGATTGGTGTTGCTGGCGAGCAGGTAGCCTTGCGGCGACATGCGGCCCTCGGTGGACTCGCCGCCCGTGTCGTTGCGCCAGAGCAACTGCCCGTCGCTGGCGCGCGCCGCCTCCACATACACGCCCTCCGCCGGAAAAATCCCCGCCCCGTAATACGCCACCCCGCCGTCCACCAGCACGCCCGTCCGCACCGGCCACATGGATATCATCCGGCCGTGGCCGAGCAACCGTTGATCGCCCGGACCGGGGCGGCGCTGCCAGATCACCCTGCCGTCGCTGGCGGCGAGGCAATACACCTGGCCGTCGTCGGAGCCGACATACACGCGGTCGTCGCACACCGTCGGCGCGAGCCGCACCGGGCCGCCGGTGAAAAACGTCCACCGCACCCGCCCGCTCGCCGCGTCGAGGCAATACACCTTGTTGTCCGCCGACGAGCCGAAGTAGAGCGCGCCGCCCGCGACCACCGTGTGGAAGGCGTCGTCGAACCGCACCCGCGGCAATTCCAGAAAACCCTCCACCGGCACGTCGCGCGGCGGTTCCCACGCCGGCGCGGGCGCCTGGCGTGAGCGGTAAACCCACGACTCCGCGAGCGGCGTGGCGAGCTTCTCCGGCGAGATGCCGCTGCGGGCCATGTCGTGCCGGTAGGTGGGCCAGTCATCGGCGCTAGCTGCGGCCAGGGCGGCGGCGGCAAGGACCAGGACAACCGGCGTTCGTAACCGCAAAGGCAACCGTTTCATATTCACGACTCCAATACTCCGCCACTCCATCACTCCAATACTTCACCACTCCACATCGCAGCCCGGCCGGCGATGGCGCCCGCCATGGAGCGTCACATCCATCGTCCGGTATTGTCATCGAGCGTAGGCAACGCCCGGACCGAAGGCGAGGTTGAAATGCCTGTCGCCAAAGCCTGCCGGATTTCAACGCGGAGGCGCAGAGGACGCAGAGGTTCTGCAAGAGCCTTTGCGCTTCTCGGCGTTCTCTGCGTCTCTGCGGTTGACTCCGTCTCCATCCGGCTGGCCACGCGCGGTTGCTTAGGATTCCGAAAGGGGGATGAACTGCCGGTTCTCGTGCCACGGTTTGTTCGCCAGCTCCGCGAGCATTTCTTCTGCCAGCGACGTGACAAACTCCGTCGTTGTTGATGCCGCCGCGCCAGCAGCCGCATCGCGTTGGTCAAACAGTTCGTCCACCCGCCTCAACAAGTCGGGCAGTTGATTGGTCTTGGAGAAGTAACCATCCGCTCCCACCATGAAACCTTCGACTCTGTAACTGGCCGGGTCCAGCGCCGACATGATCCAGATCGGCACATGCCCCATGGCCGGGTTGCCCCGAATGGAACGGCAGACTTCCAAGCCCGGCATTTTCGGCAGCATCAGGTCCAGCACGATCAAGTCCGGGCGGCAACGGGAAGCTTGATCCAGCCCGCTCTCGCCATCGGCGGCGATGACCGTTTCATGTCCTTTTTGTTGCAGGCGATACTTTAAGATCGCCGCGAAGTCCTGTTCATCCTCGATGATGAGCACCCGCTTCCGTCCCATGTCTTGGCCTAGTCCATTCATGCCGCGAATCAAACACGGATTCGTAACGAGACGGCGGCGTTTGAGTGACAAGTGGGTAAAAAGCAGGTAGGGACGGCGCGCTGCGCCGTCCGCGCATGGTTCGCCGATGACAACAACCTTCGCCCCTACCTTTTCAGCCAGAATCCCAACGGGATTCTAGCACTCAGCCCAGGGTTGCGAGGTTGCGGCAACTTTGGGCTGAGTGATGTTGCCCCGTTGGGGCAAATGCGGCGACTCGCGGCGTTTGCTGTAGCGGCGGTCTCTGCCCCCGAAAGCTTTCGGGGCTGACCGCCGGATAACTGGGAGGGGCGACATTCTTGTCGCCCGATGATGATTCGGCGACAGGAATGTCGCCGCTCCCAGTTCATTACGATTTGATTTCGGTGGTAGGGCGCGACCGTCGGGCGCGCCGCATCGTTGTTTCGGCCGGCCCAGCGGTCCGGCCCTACCTTTCGGCGGTCAGAGACCGCCGCTACAGGGCGCGATCCATCGTTTCAGAAACGATCCTCAAAACACGGAGGAATTTATTCTGACTTGCCGAAGCAGAGGGCCTTGCCGTTTTGCAGGGTGAGAAAGACGTGCTGGCCGGCGAGCGCGAGGCTGTCATAGACCGGTGGCATTTCCAGCGGATACTCCGCCACGATCCGGCCGTCTTTGGTCGAAAGCAGCGCGAGAAATCCGCTGACGGCGCCGGCGTCGCACACGGTTCCCGCCACGACCACTGCGTTGTCGCACAACGACATCGCCTCGGCCTGGTGATTGGCCGGCATCGCCTGCCGCCACGCGTAATCTTCCCGCGCCAGCTTCCCGGCACCCGCGGTCTTCGCGCGCTCCATGGCGTAGCACGAGCGCGACTTGCTCTCATAGCCAAAGACGGTGTTCCCGTTCCAACAGAAGATTTCCGCGGTGGCGCGGCCGAACTTTTGCCCGCCGGATCGGCGTGTGCCCATGCGGGTCCACGAGCCGTCCATCAACGCTTCCAGCGGCGCGTCGCGCTCGCCCTTGGCCGCGACATCGCCCTCGCCGGTCTTGGGGTCGAATTGAAGATGATGGAGTTTGATGCTTCCGTCGCGCGCGACGAGCAGATCGTTTTCGCGGACGGGGCCGGGACCGACCTCCCTGGCCCAGAGCTGCCGGCCGCTGGCGGGATCGAGCGCGCAGACGGCCAGGCCGCCGTCGGTTTCCGACGAACGGCCGGCCGACGCGTAGAGCACGCCCTCGTGGACCAGCACCGATCCGGGCACCGGCCAGACGGACTCCATCGCGCCGAACGCCACCATGCGGCGCTCCCAAGGCGCGATGCGCGCGCGCCACGCCAGTTGGCCGTCGCGGGCGCGAAGCGCGTAAACCCATCCGCCGTGCGAGCCGATCAGGCAGAGGTCGCCGTGGATCGTGGGCGGCGAATCGAGCCGCCCGCCCACCGTGGCGCGCCAGAGCGGCTTGCCGGTGGCGGCGTTGAGCGCGACGACTTGAGCGGTGTCCGTGGCGGCTGCGAAAACCATTCCGTTGGCGACGACGGGCGCGCTGAGGCAGGAGGTGAGCTGCGCCTGCCACGCCGCCGCGAGCGGACCGGTGGGAGGACGAGCGGCTTCGCGCTGCCAGAGGAGTTTGAGTTTTTCAGGGATCGCGCTCTGGGTGGCGCCGCTGCGTTCGCCGTCGTGGCGGTAGAGGGGCCAGTCTACTGAATTTTGGATTTTAGATTTTGGATTTTGGATTTCGGAATTAGAAGTTGGGAGTTGGGGGGTGGAATTTTGGATTTGCTTCGCAGGTCTCGCAGACTCGGCTTTGGATTTTAGATTTTGGATTTCGGATGTTGGCGATTGGCGATTGGAGATTTGAGATTTGGAATCTGGAATTTGAAATTTCGCACCGAAGGCGGGGCCGGGCTCGATGGGACGCGGCTTTTCAAATTCGCCGGCCGCGGGCGGGTCGCCGCTGGGGCCGAACGCAACGAAGCCCGGCACCTGGCCCGGCGCGCACCGGCAGAAGTTCTGGCCGGTGAAAAACATGCCGAGCGCCGGGGTCGCGCCTTCGATGCAAGCGCCGCGGGCCGCGGCATAACTGATATGCGTGGCGCTGCCCTTGAACGTCGCGCCCTCCGGCGATGGCGCCAGCTCCAGGTAGGAGCAGCCGCGGCTGGCGGTGACGTAGTTGCCGACGACGGCGGCCGGCGTGCACATCGGCGAGTCCATGGAGACCGGCAACAGGCCTTTCACCTCGCCCGTCCTGGGATCGTATTTTTTGCTTTCGTGCCAGAGCAGGCCGTCCACCAGCGGCGTCCAGAATCGGCCGGCCGGTTTGATCTCCCACAACACCTTGCCGTCGGCGGCGGAGAGGATGGAGATCGTCTTCGCCTTGGGCCGGGCGACGGAGAGCATGCCGAGACCCGCGCAGTTGAGATTCATCGGCGTCGCCGGCTCGAACTGCGTGTGCTCGACGCGCCATCGCTCGCGGCCGGTTTGCAAATCCACCGCGACGATCCGCTGGCCGGTCGGCGGGTTGCCCGATTGCAGCAGCAGATAAACGACGCCGTCGGCGGTGACCATCTCCTGCGCCGGCACCGGCAGGGACCATTTCGCCGCGCCGCTGGCCGCGTCGAAGGCTTCGATCGCGCCCGCCGCGCCGGTCTTGTTCACCCACGGCGCCCAGATGACGCCGCGCTCGAACTGCTTGAGTTCCTCCTTCGCTTCCCAGCCGGAAGAGATCAGCACGTTCTGCGAGAGGAGCAGGCGGACGGTCTGGTATTTCACCGGGCAACTGACCGCGACCGCGCCGCTGGCGGCGTCGAGTCCGACGAGGCGGTCCTTTTTGTAAACATAAACGCGGCGGTCGTCGGCGACGATGGGGGCGAGGTTGAAGGCGTTGAGGGCCTGGCCGTTGTCGAGCGTCTCGCAGTTCAGTTTCCAGAGCGGCAGGCCGTTGAACGCGTCGCGCGCGGTGACGTATTGCTCCTGCTTGTGTTTGGCGAACGACGCCGGCGCGAGGTTTTCTAGCTCCGTGGTGCTGAGCGTGAAACAGCGGCCGTTGGCGATGACCCAGCCGCGGCAGGCGGCCCACATGTTGAAGTTCATCGGCAGCCCGTCCTGCCAGCGGAGGCCGGAGGGAAACTTCACGACGCGGTCGGCCGAGACGCGGTTGCCGTCGGCGCTGTGCGCCGGTTGCGGCCAGTCGTCCATTTCCGGCGGACGCGGCTTGACCGAGCGGGTCCATCGGCCGGCCTTGCGGACGCAGATCGCGCCGCCGGGCGCGACGATGCGCTCGACCTCCGCGGTCGTCAGGCCTTGCGCGCTCAGGGCGGGCCAGTCCTCGATCACCACGAGATTGGCGAGGTCGCGGAGGTAAGGAAGGTGAACTAAAGGCATCTTCTCTACCATCGCTTTTCCGGCGATCCCCCTCGTCTCGATGGCTTTGCGCGCGCGATCGAGCGCGGCGTCGTCGAGCGCCAGCCCGTGCACGAGGAGGTTGCTGTCGGCGGCGAGGTCGGCGGTGAGGGCTGGGTTGTTCTTGGAGCCGCAGCCGAGATGAACACAGAGGCCGATCTTGACGCCCGCGACTTCGAGGATTTGGTCCGCTTGCGTTTTGGCGGGCGCAGCGTTGGCATTGAGAGTCCACGCGAGAATCAGTCCAATGACGGACAGCAGTGACAGGAATTTTTGAGTCATGCGCATCATGTTCTCCGCTGAAGTTGTTTCCAAGATCCAGTTTCGGCGGCGAGCGTAGCAGCGCGCGGATGGAAGGCGAGGTTGAAATGGCCGACAGTGCACCCGTTTACGACCGCACCGAACTTCGCGTCTTCGCGCCTTCCCTGTTGAATTTTTCCGTCATGGGATTTTGAACAGGGAAGGCGCGAGGACGCGAAGACAGTCGGGGCGCTGAGGCCCCTTCCACATTCAAAACGAGCCTTTACGTTTCTCCGCGTTCTCTGCGGTGAATTTCCGTATCCTCACCATCAGCGATCCATTCTTGGTTTTGGCCGGAGTCGGTGGTAATATAAATTTCTTGTCGCGCCGCTTCGACGCGACAGGTTGACGTTTTGCTGCGGGAAGCCGGTTTTGAGGAACGAGGCAAACTTGGTTGGTGTTGCGAGACTGAGGAGGACGAACGATGAGTCACGGGAAGCAAAAACAGCATGTGGTCGGTGTGGACCTGGGCGGCACGAAAATCCTGGCGGCGGTGTTTGACGGGAACTTTCGCGTGTTGAGCCGTGAAAAGAAAAACACGCGGCCGGAGTTGGGCGTGGATGGCGTCATCGGGCGCGTGGCCGAGTGCGTCAACGAGGCGCTGGCGGCGGCGGCGGTCCCGCACGCGGCCATCGCGGCCATCGGCATCGGCATCCCGGGGATGGTGGATCGGGAGCGGGGCCTGGTGCGCATTGCGCCGAATCTGAACTGGCATGAACTGCCGCTGGCGAGGCTGGCGGAGCGGCGGTTGCATTTTCCGGCGGCGCTGATCAACGACGTTCAGGCGGGCACGCTGGCGGTGAAGCATCAGGGCGCGGGCCGCAAGTTGCAAAACTTTGTCTGCATGTTCATCGGCACCGGCATCGGCGGCGGGATCGTTTTGAACAGCGAGCTTTATCGCGGCTCGAGCGGCATGAGCGGCGAGATCGGCCACATGGTGGTCGTGCCGGAGGACGGGCCGAAGTGCGGTTGCGGCAACCGCGGCTGTCTCGAGTCGGTCGCCAGCCGCAGCGCCATCGTGCGCCGCGTCGTGGCGGCGATCGAGAAGGGGCGCAAGAGCGTCGTGTCGGATTTGTGCGACGGCGACATGACGCGTGTCCGCAGCCGGATTCTGGCGGAGGCTTACCGTGAGGGCGACAAGCTGGTGCGCCGGATCGTGGATGAGGCCGCCGACTACATCGGCATCGGCGCGGCGAATTTGATCAACATCCTCAACCCGCAGGCCGTCATTCTCGGCGGCGGGTTGATGCAGGCGCTCGGCGAGAAACTGTTGCCGCGCATCCGCAAGTCGGCGATGGCTCACGTCATCGGGGCCAATCCGGAGCGGGTGAAGATTCTCGACTCCGGTCTCGGTGACGACGCGGGCATCATCGGCGCCGGTCTTGCGGCGCGGGCCAAGGTGGCGACAGCGAAAGAACGATTTTTTCGCTGATGTAACATGATCGTAACAATGGCGTGAGAAGATGCGGGACACGGAGCATGGACCAATCCATTAAAAAAATTGAGAAACCGGTTGTCGAGGGCGTGCGGTCGGTGGCGGTGATTGACATCGGCTCCACCGCCGTCCGGCTGAGCATCGCCGAGATCGGCGTGGACGGCACCTTGCGCCCGCTGGAATCGCTCCAGCGCGCGGTGCATTTGGGCAAGGACGCGTTCACGTCGGGCGTCATCCAGCCCTCCACGGCCGCCGAGGTCGTCAGCATTCTCCAGGCGTTCCGCCGGACGATGAAGGAATACGGCATCACGCGCGACGACCAGATTCGCGCCGTGGCCACGAGCGCCGTGCGCGAGGCGGAGAACCGCGACGTGTTCCTCGACCGCCTCTACATGACCACGCAACTCAACGTCGAAGCCATCGAAGGCGCGGAGGAGAACCGGCTGACCTACATTGCCGTGCACGACCTGTTTCAAAAAGACGCCAAACTGCGGAAAAGCGACGTGGCGATTGTGGAGGTGGGCGGCGGCAGCACGGAGTTGATTCTGGTGCGGGACGGCCTCATCTCCTTTGCGAACACCTACCGGCTCGGTTCGTTGCGGATGCGCGAAACGCTGGAAACGTATCGTGCGCCCGCCGACCGCGCGCGCGCGTTGCTGGGCCAGCACATCAAGCGCACCGTGGACCAGCTTCAAGGGACGCTGGCCGGCGCGGAGGTGTCGTATCTGATCGCCGTCTCCGGCGACGCGCGGTTTGCGGCGTCGCTGGTGGAGCCGGCGTGGGACAAGCAGGGCGTGGTGCGGATAGATTTCAAAACATTCGTCGGCGTGGTGAACCAGCTCGTGCCGGTTTCCGTGGACGAACTGGTGCGCAAGTATCACATCCCCTACCAGGAGGCGGAGACGATTGGTCCGGCGCTGCTGGCGTATGAACATCTGGCGCGCGCGTTTCACGTGAAGCAAATCCTCGTGGCCGGCGCTTCGCAGCGCGACGGGCTGCTGAAGGAAATGGCCGTGCGCGGCGCGTGGACGTCGGAGTTTGCCGAGCAGGCGGTGCATTCGGCGACGTTGCTGGCGGAGAAATACGGCGTCAACGACGGCCACTCGCGGCACGTGAGCGAGATGTGTGTGAAGATGTTTCGCGAATTGCGGGCGGAGCACGGACTGGACGAGCGGTTCGAATTGTTGCTGCGCATCGCCGGTCTGTTGCACGAGGTGGGCGTGTTCGTCAGCGACCGCAGTCATCACAAGCACTCCATGTATCTGATCCTGAACAGCGATCTGTTCGGCCTGACGAGGAAAGAAATCACGCTCATCGCGCTGGTGGCGCGCTATCACCGCCGGGCGATGCCGCGCCCCTACCACACCGACTACACGTCGCTCGACCGGGACAGCCGGCTGGTGGTGGCCAAACTGGCGGCGCTTTTGCGGGTGGCGGATTGCATGGACCGCAAACATTTGCAGGATTTGAAGACGGTTTCGTTCTCGCGGGAGAAGGACCAGTTTGTGATCACCGTCCACGACGCGGTGGACTTGACACTGGAACAACTGGCGCTCAAGGACAAAGCGAACCTGTTCGAGCAAATTTTTGGCGCGAAGGTGGTGTTGCGGTCGGCGCTGGACGCGGACGAGGCGGTGCCCCATGCCTGAAACCGACATTCCGCTGCTGAACCGCGAACTGAGCTGGATCGAGTTCAACGCCCGCGTGCTGGAGGAGGCGCGCGACGCGGCGATGCCGTTGCTGGAACGGCTGAAATTCCTCGCCATCAGCGGCTCCAACCTCGACGAATTCTTCATGGTGCGCGTCGGCGGGTTGCAGCAGTTGCTCGAAGAAGGCAAGAACACGCCCGATCCCTGCGGCCTCACGAGCGCACAACAACTGGCCGAAATCGGCCGGCGCGCCCGGCAACTCGTGGCCGACCAATACGAGTGCCTGCTGAAAGAGTTGGAGCCGGCGCTGGCGGCGGCGGGCATCCGGCGCGCGCGCGTCGAGGGCTTGAGCGCGGAGCAACACGAGCATCTCGAACGCGTGTTCAACCGCGACCTTTATCCGGTCATCACGCCCATTGCGATTCACTCGCCCGAGACGTTTCCGTTGCTGCCCGGCCTCAGTGTCAACCTGCTCGTTCGGCTCGAACCGGCGCCAGACGCGCCGCAGGAGCAGCGGTTCGCGGTCATGCCCCTGCCGAAGACCCTGGCGCGGTTGATACCCGTGCCCGATGCGGCGAAATACACCTGCGTGCTGCTGGAGGACATGGTCGCGGCGTTTGTCACGCGGTTCTTTCCCGGCGAGGCGGTTGCCGAGTGCGTGCCGTTCCGCGTCACGCGCAACGCCGACCTGGCGGTTCGAGAAGACCAGGCCGGCGACCTGCTCGCGCACATGCGGGAAGTGCTGGACGCCCGCAAGCGCAGCAACTGCGTGCGGCTGGAGGCGGACGAGCGTATTTCCGAACCGAGCCTGGCGTATTTGAAAAGCACGCTCAAGGTTTCCGACGAGGAGATTTACAAGGTTCCCGGCCCGGTGGACCTGACGGTATTCTGGCCGGTGGTGCGGCTGCCTGGGTTCGACGCGCTCAAGGACACGCCCTGGCCGCCGCAGCCGTCGCCGGAGATTCCGCCCGACGCGGCGATGTTTGACATCATCGCGCGCAAGGACGTGCTGCTGTTTCATCCTTACCAGAGTTTCGAGCCGGTCTTGCGGCTGGTCGAGCAGGCGGCGGACGACCCGAACGTGCTGGCTATCAAACAGATTCTTTACCGCACCAACGAAAACAGCCGCATTGTCGCCGCGCTGGCCCGCGCGGCCAACCGCGGCAAGTTGGTGACGGCGTTGGTGGAACTGAAAGCGCGCTTTGACGAGGCGCGCAACATCGGGTGGGCCGAGGCGCTCGAGCACGCCGGCGTGCAGGTGATCTACGGACTGAAACGGCTGAAGGTTCACGCGAAGGTCTGCATCATCGTCCGCCGCGAGCCGGCCGGCATCCGGCGCTACATGCATTTCAGCACCGGCAACTACAACGAGGTCACGGCGCGGCTTTACAGCGACGTTGGCCTGATGACGTGCAACGACGACCTTGCCGCCGACGCCACAGCGTTTTTCAACGCCATCACGGGCTACTCGCAGCCGATCCTCTATCGCAAGATCGAGGCCGCCCCGCACGGTCTGCGGCCGCGATTGATCGCGCTGATCGAGAGCGAGATCGAACGCTGCAAGCAAGGGCAGAAGGCCCGCATCATGGCGAAGCTGAATGCCCTCGTGCATCGCGACGTCATCGAGGCGCTTTACCGCGCCTCGCAGGCCGGCGTGGAAGTCGAACTCAGCATCCGCGGCGTTTGCTGCCTTCGCCCCGGCGTGCCCGGCGTCAGCGAAAACATCATCGTCACCAGCGTTCTGGATCGCTTCCTCGAACACGGCCGCATTTTTTATTTCCACCACGGCGGCGAGGAACAGGTGTTCATCTCCAGCGCGGACTGGATGCCGCGCAACCTCGACCGGCGCGTGGAACTGCTCGTGCCCGTCGAGGACCCGGCGTGCCGCAGTCAACTGATCGCCATCCTGGAAACGTGCATGCAGGACACGGCCAAGGCGCGCCGGTTGTTGCCCGACGGCCGCTACGAGCGCGTGAAGCCGGCGCGTCGCGTCAAGCCGCTGCGGTCGCAGGAGGCGTTTTACCGGCAGGCGTGCAAAGCGGCGGAACAGGCGGAGAAGAACCTCTACATGGTCTTCGAGCCGCAACTGCCCGCGGCAGTGGAGAAATGAGCCATGAGCGCCGCCCGCGGAGCAGCCAGGCTGTCGGTCGAGCAACTCTGCCGGAAATACGACAACGAAGATACGCACACCCGGCACGTCACCGCGATGGCGCTGCGGCTGTTTGACGGCGCAAGGCGCGCGTTGAAGCTCGCCGCCGGCGACCGCGCGATTCTCGAAATGGCCGGACGGCTTCACGACGTCGGCTACAGTGTCCATCCGTCCGATCACCGGCAACGCGGTGTTGGAATCGTCTTGCGCGAAGGGCTGAAAGGATTTTCCGATCCGGACCGCGATCTGATCGCGGCGGTGATGTTCCTTCATTCCGGCGATGCGCGGGCGGTGCGGCGCCACCGCTGGGTCCGGCGGTTGCCGCAGCCGCAGCGCGCCCTCCGTCTCGGCGCTTTGTTGCGCGTGGCCGACGGCTTGGATTACGGCCACCGCCAGGACGCCACGATCCAAACGGTGCGGGCCGAAGCCGGAGCTATTCGGGTCGCCGTCCGTTCCGGCCGTTTCCCGCACAACATCGCGCGCGCCAATCAGAAAGCCGATCTCTGGCGGCTGGTTTTTCCGATGGACATCGAACTGGCTTCCACTGAAGGCGGCGCGGGCGAGGAACCGGGTTTGATCCGGCCCGGCTTGGGTGTCGCGGAAGCCGCGCGGCGGTTGCTGGTGTTACAGGCGAAAACCATTTGGGTTAACATTTCCGGCGCGAAAGAGGGCGAGAGTGTCAAGCCGCTGCATGACATCCGCGTGGCCGCCCGTCAGATGCGCGCCGTGTTGCGTGCGTTTCGCAAACTGCTAGAGAAAACATCCGCGCCAGGCCTCGACCTCGCGCTCCAGCGGCTGAGCCGCTCGCTGGGGCCGGCGCGCGACGCGGATGTCTGGGCCGTTCTTCTGACGAGCAGGGGAGTGCGGAAGCGGCTTGCAGACGAACCGGGTTGGGAGGCGTTCGTGCTTCATCATCTTCAGCGCCGGCGGCGGCAAGTGGCCGTGGTGCGGCGGTGCCTGAACCAACAGCAGACGGCGGCGCTCAAGCTCAAGTTTGGCCGGTTGCTGCGGGTTGAACTACCGCGGCTCGTCCGGACCGAGCCGGGCGGGACACTGGAAAAATTTGCGCGCCGGCAGCTTCGGAAGGAGTGGCGCCGGGCGCTTGCCCTCGCTTGCCTGCGCCATTCGAAGTCGCCCGACGACCTGCACCGCCTTCGCATCGCCCTGCGCCGCGTGCGCTATCTGGGAGTGTTTTTTGCGCCGGCGCTGGGCGCGACGGTTGAAAAGCTCGCCGAGCGCGTTCATGCCGCCGAGCGGTCACTGGCGCGCGTTCACGACACCGATGTGGGATTGGCGCGTCTGGCGTCGGGCCGGCTGAAACCGCCGCGTGCATTGGTGTCGCTGCTCAAGCAACGCCGCCGTGAACATCTGGCTAAGCTGGATGTGACATGGCGTTGCTTAAGCCAGCCTGCCTTCCAACGGGCCGTCCGCCGCAAACTCAAGATGTAGCCGCGGGCCATTTCGCCAGGCGGTGTTGTCGGGCGAATGCTGAATATGGTATGGTGAACGGTAGAGCTGTTGTTCGGGCGCGACCAGAACTGTCATTTGTGACCGGGAGACAACAATGAAGGGCGAAGTCATTTACCTCTACGCCTACGACATCGCCTACGAGGCGAACCTCGCCGAGATTGAAAAGAGAATGTCCGGCGCGGCGGAGCGGTTCCACCTCGGCCGGCTCAGGGACGCGCCGCGCGATTTTCCGGTTTACCAGCCGCTGGCGATCGAGATGGAGAAGGCACAACTGGAAACCGCCAACGGCCCACTGGTGCTTACGATCGCCGTCAAGTTGTTCGCGCTTGGCGCTGTCTCGGTGAAGGTGCGCGTGCCGGTCGCTTGCGAGCATATCACGGATCTCCTCGCGTTCCGCAACCTGAGTTTCAAGGACGGCACGACGCTCGACGGCCGGGTGCAGGACATCGCGCAACGGTTGTTTGACGATTGGAAGCCGCTGCTCGACACGCCGGTGACGGCGTTGGAGGAGGCGGAAGTTTACACCGTCTTCTGTCTCAACGCACCGGTGACGGGGACCGACGCCGGTGAACCCATGGAGCGGTGGCTGCAAAGCAACGAGCGCGAGGTGGCGGCGCTGCTCAGCGGCGAGACGGACGCGTCGCGGCTCAGCGGGCAGGAGGTGGAGGAGACGCTGAAGTATCGGTATTCCTACTACCAGAACGATCTGGCGGTGGTGGATTGGGACACGGCGTTGTTGGTGGACACGCTGGAAGGCTACCAGGAAACGCTCTACGTGCTGGAGGTGGCCAATCTGCAACTTGAGGAGTTGAAGGTTTACGACGCGAAGCTCGACCAGGTGCTGGACAAGGCGTATGACGATGTGGAGGTGGTGGCGCGGCCGCACGCGTTCCGCGCCCGCCAGCACGTGCTCAATGAGTTGCGCGGGATCAAGATGGATCTCGCGAAGGTGGCGGACGAGCTGTCGAACATCACGAAGTTCTTCGGTGACTGGCATCTGGCGCGGATCTACATGGGCTGCGCGGCGCGTTTCCACCTGTCGGAGTGGGAGGACAACGTGAACCAGAAACTGCGCGCGCTGGACGGCCTCTACACGATGTTGCAGCAGGACAGCACCAATCGCGTAATGATGGTGCTGGAGATTTCTATTGTTGCGCTGTTCGTCATAGACCTTATCATCATCGTCGTGCTGGGAGTGAAGTGAGGACCTGACCATGCAAACAGCCGTGGACATGCAGCGAATCTTCTATCTGCTCGGCGTCGCGCTGGGGCTGGGGTTGTTGGTCGGCTTGCAGCGCGAGCGTTCCTCCGCGGTGCGGCTGGCGGGTTTTCGCACGTTTCCGATCATCACGATTTTGGGGACAGTCTGCGCGTTGCTCGCGCAGCAGTTCGGCGGGTGGGTGCTGGCGACGGGATTCCTGACGATCGGGGCGATCGCGTTGGCGGGCTATCAGGCCAAGATGAAGCTGGGCGAAACCACGCCGAGTCTCATCACGGAAATGTCCATCCTGTTGATGTTCGGAGTGGGCGCCTATTTGGTTGTCGGCCCGACGGCGGTGGCGGTGGCTATCGTGGGCGGGGTGGCGGTGCTGTTGTATCTGAAGCCGCAGTTGCACGGGTTGGCCTCGAAGATTGGCGAGACGGATTTCAAGGCCATCATGCAGTTCGTGCTGATCACGCTCGTCATTCTGCCCGTGTTGCCGAACCATGCCTATGGTCCCTACGACGTGCTCAATCCCCACCGCATCTGGCTGTTCGTCGTGTTCATCGTCTCCATCAGCCTCGCCGGCTACGTCGCTTACAAGTTCTTCGGTCAAAGCGCCGGTGCGATGATCGGCGGCGTGCTCGGCGGGCTGATCTCCAGCACGGCGACAACCGTCAGCTACGCGCGGCGGTCGAGGGCGGTGGCGAACAGCGAAAACATCGCCGCCTTCGTCATCCTTGTGGCTTCGACGATTTTATATGGCCGCGTGCTGGTGATTCTTGCGGCCATTGTACCGGATGCCTTGCGCGTGGTGACGCCGCCGCTCGGCGCGATGCTGGGCGCGCTGGTCGTGATCTGCGTTGGCCTGTGGCTCAAGGAACGCCACGACCCGGTCCGGATGCCGGAGCAGACCAACCCGACCGAGTTGAAACCGGCGATCCTTTTCGGCGTGATGTTTTCGATCGTGCTGCTCGCCACCGCCGTCGGCAAAGCGCGTTTTGGCGAAGGCGGCCTCTATGCGGTGGCGGCGTTGTCGGGCCTTACCGATGTGGACGCGATTTCGCTGTCCAGCGCGCAGATGGTCAGCGACAAACGTCTCGACGCCGACACCGCCTGGCGGCTGATCCTTCTCGCGTCGTTGTCGAACCTGCTTTTCAAGGGCGTGGTGGTGGCAGTGCTCGGCTCGCGCCGGTTGCTGGTGAGAGTTGGCGTCCTCTTTGCGGTCGTGTTCGCCATCGGCACTTCGATTCTGATTTTCTGGCCGCGTGCGTGAGGACCCTGGAACCCCGGCGCGGCCGATAGCAAGCTGGTTTCATTTTCACGGAGACAACAATCATGCAAAACTTCATTTACAAGAACCCCACTGAGATTTTGTTCGGTCGCGGGATGATCGCGGAAGTTGCCGGCCGCGTGTCGGCGGACGCGCCGGTGCTGTTTCTCTACGGCGGCGGCTCCATCAAGCGCAACGGCGTTTATGATCAGGTGAAGGCTGCGTTGAAGAAACATCGCGTGGTGGAGTTCGGCGGCGTCGAAGCCAATCCGCTCTACGAAACCTGTCTCGCGGCGGTGGACGTGGTGAAGCGCGAGCGGGTCGGGTTCATCCTCGCCGTTGGCGGCGGCTCGGTGCTGGACGCGGGCAAGTTCATTGCCGCCGCGGCGTGCTTTTCTGGCGCGGACCCGTGGGACATCCTGCGCAGCGGCGGCAAGGCCGTCCAGGCCGCGCTGCCCGTCGGCACGGTGCTGACGCTGTCCGCCACCGGCTCCGAGGCGAACGGCAACTCGGTCATCTCGCGCCGGGCGACGCAGGAAAAGCTGCCTTTCACTTCCAACCACTCGTTTCCGGTCTTCTCGGTGCTGGACCCGGAGACGACCTTCACACTGCCGCCGAAACAAGTGCGCAACGGCGTCGTGGACGCGATCGCTCATGTCATGGAACAGTATATGACCTTCCCGGCGGACGCGCCATTGCAGGACCGGATGGCGGAGTCCGTGCTCCAGACGCTGGTCGAAGTCGGGCCGGTGACGCTGGCGGAGCCGAAGAACTACGAAGCGCGGGCCGCTTTCATGTGGAGCGCGACACTGGCGCTGAACACGCTTCTCGGTTGCGGCGTGCCACAGGATTGGGCCACGCACATGATCGGTCACGAGTTGACGGCGTTTTACGGTCTGGACCACGCCGAGACGCTCGCCGTCGTCATGCCCGGCGTGTGGCAACACAAACTGGCGCAGAAGAAGGCGAAGCTGGAGCAGTATGGCCGGCGCGTCTGGAACGTCGCCTCCGCCAAGGCGGCCATCGAGAAAACGGAGGCGTTTTTCAACTCCATCGGGATGCCAACGCGGTTGCAGGCTTACAACATTTCCGCGGAGGAAGCCGTTGCGAAAATCAGCGCGAGATTTGCGGAGCGAAAGGCCACCTTCGGCGAGCACGGTGACATCGATTCCGCCGCCGCCGCTGCGATCTTGCGTCTGCGCGCGTGAGCCGGCGCCGTTGTCTTACTTCGCCGCTTTCGTCGGGGTTTCAACCGCCAACTGCGCGACGCTGTCGCCGCGGATGGGCGAGTAGTCCCGTTCCACGCGCGCCCGGAGATCGCGGGTGACGCGGATGTTCTGGAAGTAAGGCTCGAAACCGGAGGCTTCCTCCATGTCGGGGAGGTTTTGCAGGTGAAAGTGCAGATGCGGCTCGTTGGACTGACCGCTGTTGCCGCACCTGCCGATGAGTTGGCCGGCTTTCACGGTGTCGCCAACCCTCACGCAGATGGAACCGAACATCAGGTGTTCGAGCACGCTAAACTCGCTGTCGGAATGTTTGATCATGATGGAGTTGCCGATGGCGCAAAAGCCATTCGGCGTGCCGGGTTTGCTGTCCGGCACGCCGTCAATCACCATGACGACCGTGCCGTCGGCGGGCGCGAGGATATCCGTGCCGTAGACATAGTAGTCCTCGTTGGCCTTGCCTTCATCCTGGTGCGACTTGTGCAGCGAGTCGCGGATGAGCATGTCCAAGGCCCGCCGCTGGCTGCGGATGTTGGCGTTGCGGTTCAACTCAGCTGTCGCGCCGCCCCACCTCACATACCACTCGCCGTTGAACGGCAGGCGCATCGGCGTCTTGTTGCGTTCGGGTAGCGCGATGATCGCGCCGGCCGGCGTCAGGTTCAGGCCGGTGATTTGTCCCTTGCGGTCCAGTGTCAACGCCATCCTCCATTCGCCGCGCTCGGCCCCCAGCAAAAGGGAGGCGCCGCCGCCGCTGGCAACCGATTCCTTGACATCGAGCAAATTGCCGCGTGCCGCGAGGATGCTGCGGAAATACACCCGCGCCTTCGCCTCCGTAAACGTGCCGCGCAGCGCCGGGCCGAGCATCTCGTGAATCTTGATCTGGTCGTCGGCATTGATGTAGCCGATGAGTTTTTTCGCGGTGGTGACGAACTCAGTGTCCGCCGCCATCGCCGCCGTCGCGCCGAACAGCAGCGCGAGCCAGAATTGAGCGTTCCAACATCGCCGGATCATATTACCCTCAGTTTGCCCCGTTCTTCTTCAACACGTCGCTGATGCTCACCGGCTGGCCGCCGAGCTTCTTGCTTTCGTCGGAAGCTTCCATGAACGCAAGGATCTCGATCGTCTCGCGCTCCGGCACCGGTGCCACGCCGGTCTGGAAAAACTTGATCACCTCGACCAGCAGCGGCGCGTAACCGTCATAGGCGCCAATTTCGGCTTCACCCTTGTCGCCCTTGGCGGTGCCGCCGTAAGGCTTCTGGCCTTTGGCATGGGAACCTTCGCGGAAGATACCGGTCCGGCCGCCGCTCCACGTGCCGGTCACTTCGATCCGGCCATCCTCGGTCGTGCCGCGCTTCACCGTCTCGCAGCCCGCGCCCATCACGGTGAACAGCGACTCGACGCCATGGATGCCATACCAGAACAACTCCGGATGATGCGGTTCCAGATTGACCGGGCTGGAGGTCCACGCGCTGAGCACCTTGCCGACGGAACCGTTGCGGACCGCTTGCGTCGCCTTGCCGTATCGCAGCGACGATGAGCTGAACACCGCCACGTTGTTCTCCTTCGCAAGCCGGAAAATCTCCAGCGCGTCGTGCAACGAGCCGGCCATCGGCTTGTCTATGAACAGCCGCTTGCCGGCCTTGATGACAGGCCGCGCCTGCGCTAGATGCGGCCGTCCGTCCACGCTCTCCAGCATCACCGCGTCCACCTGCTTGCAGAGTTCCTCGATGGAGTCCACGATTTTGACGCCGAAGTCTTTCTGCAACTGTTCGGTGTATTTGTCCACGCGCGACGCGCTCGATTCGATGTCAGGACTGCCGCCCTTGAACGCGGCAACCACTTTGGCGCCGTCGACGTGGTTCTTGTCTTTCGGGTCGTTGAGCGTTTTCGTGAACGCAAGGACGTGCGAGGTGTCCAGCCCGATCAGGCCGATGCGCAGATCTTCGCTGAAACAGGTGGCGGCGGCGAGGAGGACGGTGGCGGCGAGCAGTGAAGTTATGGTTTTCATAATTTGGAGTCTTGGGTAGAATCATACGCTTATGAACCAATCAATCAATCGCAGAATTTTCCTCCAACAGTCCGCCGCCCTCGGGGCCGGCCTTGCCGCTTGGCGGACCGTGTCCCCGGTGGTTGCCGCCGAGGCCAACGCCAAGCTCGTTGTCGCCGTCATGGGCTGCAACAGCCGCGGCATGGCGCACGTTGACGGATTGATTGCCGCGCCGAATGTCGAGATCGCCTACATCTGCGACGTGGATTCACGCGCGCTCGAGAAGGGCATCAAGACGGTCGCCAAGAAGACGGGCAAGGAGCCGAAAGGCGTCAAGGATTTCCGCCGGGTTCTCGACGACAAATCGGTGGACGCGCTCACCATCGCCACGCCGAACCACTGGCACGCCATCGCCACCATCATGGCTTGCGCCGCCGGCAAACACGTTTATGTCGAAAAACCGGGCAGCCACGACCCGCACGAGTCGGAGTTGATGGTGGCCGCCGCGCGCAAATACCAGCGCGTCGTCCAGATGGGCAACCAGCGCCGCAGCATGGCCGGCGTCATCGAGGCCATTGAAAAACTCCGCGCCGGCGTCATCGGCCGCGTGTTGACCGCGCGTTGCTACTACACGCGCAACCGCCCGACCATCGGCCACGGCAAGCCCGCGCCCGTGCCGGAGTGGCTCGATTGGGAGCTTTGGCAGGGCGCCGCGCCGGAGCGGCCGTTCGTGGACAACCTCGTTCACTACAATTGGCACTGGTTCTGGCACTGGGGCAACGGCGAGCTGGGCAACAATGCCATTCATTCCGTGGACGTGGCGCGCTGGGGCTTGTGCGTGGATGCGCCGCGCCGCGTCACGTTCGGCGGCGGCCGCTATCGGTTCCAGGACGACCAGGAAACACCGGATACCGGTGTTGCGACGTTCGATTACGGCGACAAGCTGATCACATGGGAGCAGAGCAGTAGCCACGATCGCAAAGGCGAGACACAAAGCACGACGAATTTCTACGGCGAAGGCGGCATGCTCTCGATGATCGGTACCGGCTACAAACTCTACGACCTGAAAGGCAAGGAAATGGGTGGTTGGAAGACCAGCGGCGAGGGCGACACCGTGCGCGGTGTCGGCGGTGAATACGAGCACTTTGCCAACTTCGTGGAGAGCGTCCGCCAGAACAAGCGTCCCCACTCCGACATCGGCGAGTGCCAGAAGAGCACGATGCTTTGCCACTACGCCAACATCGCCTACCGCACCGGCCACACGATCAACGTGGACCAGAAGACCGGCAAGATCGTTGACGACGCGAAGGCGGCCGCGCTCTGGCGGCGTTCGGAGTATCGCAAGGGCTGGGAGCCGAAAGTATAGCGAGAATCTGCTTGTCTGAATCCCACGCGAGGCGTAGAGAGGCGGCATGAAAACCCCTCTCTACGCCTCGCTCGTTTCCCGCCGCATCAGCCGCCGCCGCTTCCTGCAATCCTCCGCGCTCGCCGCCGGGGCGACCGTGCTGGGCGCGCCGGCGTTGCTGCGCGGGCAGAACCTCAACGACAAACTCAACGTCGCCGTCGTCGGTTGCGGCGGACGCGGCGGCTCCAACATGGGCGATGTCGGCAAGACGGAAAACATTGTTGCGCTCTGCGATGTGTTTGAGTCGAACATCGAGAAGGCCGCACAGAAATTTTCGCAGGCGAAGAAATACAACGACTTTCGCAAGCTCTTCGACGACGCGAAGGATTTCGACGCCGTGGTGGTCAGTACCACCGAGCACACGCACGCCCTGGCGGTGATGCGGGCGTTGAAGCACAAGAAGCACGTCTATTGCGAGAAGCCGCTTACGCACGATGTCTATGAGTGCCGCCAGATTCGCAAGACGCTGCGCAGCCTCAAGGTCGCCACGCAGATGGGCACGCAAATCCACGCCGGCGACAACTATCGCCGCGTCGTCGAGCTGATCCAGAGCGGCGCGATTGGCCCGGTGCGCGAGGCGCACGTCTGGGTGGACCGCACGTGGGGGCGGCAGAGTCCGGAGGACGCGAAAACTTACGGCGACCGCGTGAGCAGCCAGGAGCGGCCGACGGAAACGGAGCCGGTGCCCGCGGGCTTGAACTGGGACCTCTGGATCGGCCCCGCGCCGTTCCGTCCGTTCAACTCGATCTACTGGCCCGGCTCGAAGTGGTATCGCTGGTGGGATTTCGGCAATGGCACCATGTCCGACCTCGGCAGCCATTGGAACGACCTGCCGTTCTGGGCGTTGAAGCTCGACGCGCCGCTCACCATCGAGGCCGCTGGCCCGCCGCCGCATCCGGAGATCGCGCCCGCCACGATGAGCGCGACCTACACTTACGGCGCGCGCGGCGACATGCCGCCGGTGAAGCTGACGTGGTATCAGGGCCAGATGAAGCCGCCGCAATACACCGAGGGCAAAATCCCCCAGTGGAAAAGCGCCGCGCTGTTCGTGGGCGACAAAGGCATGGTGCTCACCGATTACGGCAAGCACATGCTGTTGCCGGAGGAAAAGTTCAAGGACTTCAAGCGGCCCGAACCGTTCATTGCTAAGTCACTCGGCCATCACGCCGAGTGGATTCACGCCTGCAAGACCGGCGAGCCGACTACGTGCAACTTCGAGTATTCCGGCGCGCTCACTGAAGCCAACCACCTCGGCAACGTCGCCTACCGCCTTGGCAAAAAACTGGAATGGGATTCCGCCGCGCTCAAGGTGACGAACTGTCCCGAAGCCGCCGCTCTCATCCGCCGCCCGTATCGCAAGGGATGGACGCTGGCGTGAGTGCGCGGTCACTGCCGAGTGCCGCAAACACGCTTAAATCATCGGCGGGAAACGCGATGATCCATTTCAGTCGTCCCTCCGGGACGGATTGATTTCGAGGATCGTGTTCCTGGCGTTGAAGGGTCTGTTGCCCAAATCGTCTTAGCCGCGGAGCGGCGCCAGATCGTAGCCCACGGCGCGAGCCGTGGGTTTCGTGACGCAGAACGAAAGCCCCGGCAGGGGCGAAAGAAATCATACATCGGTGAGGTTTTCTGCCGCCCCGACGGGGCTTATGTTTTTCGGGCCACTATTCCCACGGCTTGCGCCGTGGGCTATTTTCTGGCGCGCCTCCGGCGCTCTCCTCCAGAACTGGCTTGTTCTTGAGCAAACAGAACATTTGGGCAACACGCCCTAAAACGCCGGGCTAATGTCAGCCGCTCCTATGGAGCGGAGTTCTCCAAGCAGTTCGCCGTGCTTAAGGCTTCGGACTCGCGCCCTTGTATCGCACCGTCAGATGCAGGTCGGTGAGAAAGCCTTTGTCTTGTGGGGCGGGCGTGACGGTGACGACATTGGCGCCTTGCTTCACCAGTTTGGCGTCGAGTTTGAACTCCAGCCAGTCTTTGGCGATTGCGCCGCCAGCGAGCGAAACGTCGTTGAGCGCGACCACGGCGTTGGCGGGTTGTTTCAACACTTTGAATTGCAGCCGCAGAGTCAAATCCGCGCCCACGCCTTTGGACTCGCCCCAACGCACGTCATCGCCGACCGAAAACTTCACCGTCGCCGGCTTGTCGGGTGCGAGCGGCAACGACGCACCGGGATTGAGCGTCGCGAGGTGGATGAAGCTCTGATGCGGCAGCGAGTTGCCGGCGGCAACGCCGACGCCGCGCACGCTGGCGAAATAATCCTTGTTCATCCGTTGCAACGCCGCCGGATCGCCCAACTCGCGCCAGAGCGGACTGCGCGGGTTGAAGAAGTTGAACATGTAAACGCCGTCCGCGCCGGCGGCCCAGACATTCATGGCGCGCGCCCGGTAAGCCTCGACCGACGAGCGAAGACCGCGGGCCGCCTCGTCCCGCACGCGCGATTCGTCCAGCGACGGATAGACCGGCACGCCGTATTTGTGGCCGAGCGCGACGCTGTATTCCCACGGATTGAGCTGGATGTAGCTCGTGACCACCAGCAGGTCCGCCAGATCGTCGGCAAGCCAGCGCTCCAGATCAATGCCGATGGCCCGGCTGTATTCGACCGAGTCCGGCACGCGCACGGCCATGAGCAGCGGCCGTCCGCGCCGCCGGCCCACGTCGTCGCACATCGCGCGGATGCGCTGGAGCAAGCCGGTCATCTGCGCGCGGTCCTCGTCGTCGCACGGCAGGCCTTGAGCGTTGTGCTTGAAGAAAATCGGGTGGCGGAAGAAATCCAGTTCGACGCCATCCACGTCGTAATTCCGGCAAACCTCCTCGACGTAACGAAACGCCAGGTCGCGAACCTCCGCGCGCCCGAAATCCACGGCGGACCACGCGCCGTATTTGGGTTTTTGCTGCGGCGTGCCGAACAGATATTCGGGGTGCGCCACCTTCAGTTTGTTCATGTTGAACATGACCGGCCCATACTCCGTGAGCGAGCCATCGTGCGTGTCGTTCATCCGCAGCGACCAGAAGACTTCGATGCCATGCTTCCGCCCGAACTCTGTCATCACCCGCAGCGGATCAATGCCCGCGTCGAGGAAAGCGCGCGTGGGATTGTTCGTGAACGGTGCCTCGCGCGTTTCGAAGACCTGGCCAACCTTCGTGTTGTGCGTGAACACGCCGAAACCGGAACTCCATGTGCAGTAGAAAATGCTGTCCACCTGCGAGCCGGCGAGCGCGGTGGTCCGGGCCTTCAGCAATTCCTCCGCGGTCACAGCCTTGCACTGATACACGATATCGTCGCCGTCGTTGTTGAAGATGATCCGCCGTTTGCGATGCGCCGCTTCCTTGCGGCGTTGCTTGAAGGAGTCGGCGGAAGGATTGCCGGAGGCACCGCCATTTTCCGCTGCGATACAAGAATCAGCGTCGCCAACGAGCAGCAACGCTGCGCCGACGGTAATCAACCAGAACGTTGTTCTTTTCATAAGACTGTCCCGTGACATTCGCGCGGCCAACGCAGATTCATGAAGGGCAGGGCGGGACTCCGTCGAGCCTCCTTCAATCCGCATTCCGCATTCCAAAATCCGAAATCGAGAGCCGGCTAAACAGAGTCCGGCCCTGCCTCATTGGGTTTTGCGGCTGTGCTTCGCTACGATGCGCGCCACTTCAGTTCCAACGTCTGCCCGTGCTGGGCGTGATTGTGGTCAATGCAATTGAGCCGGAGCCGCGCGCCGTCGGGCAGCAACGTGGCGAGCACCCAGCCGGATGGCACGCCTTGTTTGAACACATAGGCCACCGCCGGCAGGTTGATGATCTGGATGCCGCTGTCGTGTTGCGTGATTTTCCAGACGTGTGTGTGGCCGAAGACGTAGGCCTTCACCTGCTTGCGCGGCGCGAGCACTTTTAGGAACGCCTCGCTGTCGCGGAGGCCGGACGGCTTCCGCTCCTTGTCCGTGGCCACATCGAGGTTGTGATGCGCCGCCACAATCGCCGGCTTGTCGGGGTTGGCGTCGAGTGTTTTGGCCAGCCAATCGAGTTGCGCCTCGCCCATCTCGCCGGAGGTGACGTTGGTCTTGTCGAGCGAGTCGAGCAGGAACCAGTTCGCCATCGGCGAGCGGACCATGGCAACACGCCGGTCAACGCCCGGATGACTCGCCGCCTGTTCCTCGGCGAACGCCGCGCGCAGGTGGTTGCGGTCGTCGTGATTGCCCGTCGCGAGGTGGAGCGGAATTTGCGCGGCGCGGATGGGCTGCGCCAGCTCGGCAAACGTCGCGTAATCGCCTTCCTCTCCCTTGAGAACCGCGCAGTCGCCGGTGACGAGCGCAGCGGCGGGCCGTTGCGGCAACACGATGACCTCCCGCAACGCGGTTTCAAAATGCTCGGCCATGTTTATCTCGCGCAAGACCTTCGCGCGATCGCCGGCAACGTGTGTGTCGGAAAGCAACGCCCACGAGTTCGGGTCCGCCGGCTTTTCATCGGCCCAAAGCGGTCGCGGCCACAACAGACTCGCGCCGGCGGCGAGCGAACCTTTCAGAAACTGCCGGCGCGTGATGGGCGGGATATAGATGGGCATGGTGGTTCCTATTCCAGTTCCGGCGGCACCGCGCCGTAGGTCCATGACGCTTTGGCGGGCGTCGCGGGCAACGGCTGCGGCACCGGCCCGGGCTTCATCTCGTTGGCGAGCGCGATGCCGGTGTTGGCGATCTGGCGGCCGGCGGTGACTTCCAGGTTGCTGTAACCCGTCAGTCGCGTTTCATAGCCGCCGCCGTGCGGGCCGAGCGCTTCCTCGGTCGGCACGTAGCCGACGCACCCGTTGGCCAACTCGACCGGGAAGGTGAACGGGAACTTGCTGCCTTTCTTGATGTCGAGGCCGTATTGCACAAAATATTCCGCCGGGTTGGTCACGAACACCGCCGGGCCGACCTGCACCGCCTGCACCTCCGTCTCCACTTCCGGCCGCGACTTCATCAGCGCGTCGAGGACCACCGTCTCTTTCGCGAAGGTCCACTCCGTCGCGCCGACCTCCTTCGGGTCTTTTTGAATCATCTCCATCGCCTTCTTCACCTTCTCCGGCGACGGCGCGCGGCGCTTAATGTTCCAAACCTTCTGCCGCACATCAAGGGGGATGTCGCTCGCCGCGCCGCGGCGGATGAGCAGCAGCGTCTTGAACGCCTCCGCGCCGACCCGTCCGCCGACCAGTTGGCACCATTCTTCGGCGCCGGGGTTCTGGAACTTGGTCAGGTTGTCCACCTGCGTGACATCGCCGCATGCGCCTTGCATGAATACGACGGGCAGCGCCGCGTTGCCGGTCGCGCCGCGCAGCGTCTGCTCCATCGCCCAAATCCAGTTTGCCGAGATGCCGCCGGGCGCGGTCGTCGCGTGGCAGGAAAAATTCACGACCACGCCGAGCAGGTTGCCCTTCAAGTCCCACACGCCGACCACGCCGACCTGTGGATCGATCGGCCCGGCGTACTCGATGATGTCGGGATTGCCCGCGCCGGGATGCGTGTAGCTGAGGCCATTCTTCATGCGCAGCCGGCGGTTGAACGCGACCTTGTCCTCGCAGCCGAAGCCGACGGCGAGCTTCGCATCGGTGCGCACCTCGTTGGCGAACACAACGGCTTCGACAACCTGCTTCTTCATCAGTTGCGTATAGCCGGGGTTGGAGACGATGGACTTGTTGTTGACCAGGTCCTTGACCAGTTCCGAGGCGTTGTCGAAATCACCCGGCTCGGCCATGCCGATCGGCCCGGATGAATGCGAGTGTGACGCGCCGATGAGCACGCACTCCGGCTTGATGCCGCAACGCTTCTCGATTTCCGCGCGCACCTCTTTTACAAAGGCGCGCGTTATAATCAACAGGTCCATGCCGACGAGCGCGACGCGTTTCTTGCCGTCGTCGAACACCACGGCGCGGACTTTGCAGGGATCGTGGAAGGTACGGTGGTAGCTCTTGCCGTAACCGCCGGGCCATTCCATGCCGATGTCCGGCGTGATGTCGCGCTCGGCGAATCCGGCCTTGAAGAAGCACGCCTTCTGTGGGCCGTGGGTGGATTTGGCGTCCCACCATTCCTCCGTTGTGGGTTTTGGCGCGGGCGCTTTTTGCTGGGCGCTTGCGGGGTTGGGTGCGACGGCCGCCGCCGCGCAGATGACCATCACGAGTTGGACGAGGTGTTTTGTATTCATGGAATTCTGCTCCGCAGTCTTCAGCCGACGATCCCGGCGATATCGATCATGTAAACCTGGCGCCCGCCGTTGTGCGGCGAGTCGAAAATGACTTTTTTACCGTCGCGGCTGCAACACGGATGCGTGTCGCAACGCCACTCGCCGGTGTATTCCTTGGGCGAGAGAAAATGGCCGAGTTCGACGCGGCGGTTGGTGGGGATGTGGAACATGTGGATGTTCTGGCAACGCTGCTTGTCGGGATAGGTGTCGTTGAGCACCCACTCGTTGCGCGTGCAGGGGACGTGGGTGATGTGGCCATCGCCGCGGTTGAGCACTCCCTCGCCAATGACCTCGACGTTGCGGGTCTTGTCCTCGAAGATGCAGAACTTCCACTCGTTGTCGGGCGGATGGCCAGCGTAGGCGGTGATGTGGTTCGCGTCGCGCCAGACGAAGTGCGAGACCTTGCCGTTCGGGATGAGTTGATACAAATCCGTGCCGTCCGGCCGGGCGGTGAAGGCGCGCGTGAGAAAACCCTTCTTTCCCGGCTGGCTCCAGCGATGCAGGAAGAAAAACCGCGTGCCGTCGGTGTTGACGAGCAGATGGTTGAACCAGTGCTTCGACTCGGCGTTGAATGCCAGCGCCGGCGGGCCGGTGAACGGAATCTTTGCCACCTCGGCAAACGGGAGCACCAGCGTCTGTTTGCCGGTGCGCATGTCCATGCGCCAGATGCCGGCGTTGTCGGGCGCGAGCACGTCGCGGTTCGGGTCGGGAATGCCGGTGTAGCCGTAGCCGGGCCGCGTGTCGTTGAGCCGGCGGAAATCGGGCGCGACCGCCCAACGGCCGTCGGGGCTGAGGGCGTAAAACGGATTCGGCAGCGTGCGTTTCTTGCCCGACTTTACGTCGAGCACGTGGCTGACGAAACGGTCGCCCTCGCGGTCGTTCCACGCCACCTCGCTCTTGGTGCCTGGCACCCATTGCATCATGCAACCCTGCTGCCAGTTCCAGGCGCGGGAACTGCCGAGTTCGGTCCACTGGTCGCCGTCCTGGATGTCCACCATGCCGACATGGATCACGTCGTCCGCCGTCGGCGAGCGGCCTTCGAAGTCCACCTCGTTGCAGACCACGAGGCGGTTGGCCGGGTCGAACAACAGCTTGTCGTAATAAGCGCGCCAATGAAACTTCGGCCCGCGCGTGATGGCGCGGACGGGCGGCAGTTTTTCTTCCGAGGCCCGGGCTGACGCAAGGCCGGCCAGCGGAAGGGACGCGAGCGTCTTGATGAGATCTCTGCGATTCCAGACGGTGCTCATTGTTGGATGACTCCCGGATTGCCGGGTCTTAATCGACCCATTCGCCTTCACGTTCTCTGTCCGCATACGCGATGTTATGCCTTCTGGCCGGTCAGTTCCTCTTTGAATCCACAGATTCACCGACGGTTTGACTTTGACTCGTCACCTGCACTCTATGCCGGCGGGTGTCCGCACGGCTACATGGAACCCGACGTATACTGGTATTTTTCCGATGCGGGCGGCATGTCGGAATGACGCCGCGAACCGCCGCCGCTGTCAATGTCATTCTTGTCGTTGCTACTGCACTCTTGTAATCGGTCCGGTCTGCGCTACTCTGCCTCGCATCAAAGGAACCCGGTCTGCGCTAATTCTCATCGAAAGGAAAAGCCAACATGATTTGCTCTCGTGCCCTGAAACTTCTGTTCTCCACGCTGTGCCTTGGCTTGCTGGTCGGCGCCGCTTGCGCTCAATCCCAACCATCCTCCACCGGCGCGCTGCCGCCGGCCTCCGAGCGCCTCGTGGTTCTCATCAGCGTGGACGGGCTGGCGGCTTACTATCTCAACGATCCGAAGGCCGACATGCCGACGATTCGCCGGCTCGCGCGGGAGGGCGTTGGCGGCAACGGCATGAAATGCGCGATGCCGTCGGTGACGTGGCCGACGCACACGACGATGGCCACCGGCTGCTGGGCCGGCCGCCACGGCGTCATTGGCAATTCGTATTGGGACCGCGAGGCCGGCAAGAGCGTGGCGTTCATTCCCGACCCGCTGTTCGACAAGGACGAGATCGTGAAGGTGCCAACAATCTATGATGTGGCGCATCGTGCCGGCTTGAAAACCGCGGGTATCTGCTGGCCCGCCAGCCGCAATGCGAAGACGTTCGACTGGACCGTGCCGGATATTTTTCCCGACGACCTCTTTCAGAAGTATTCAACGCCGTCGTGGCTCGTCGAGTTGCGCGAGGCGAACATTCCGTTCTGGATGCAGGAGACGTGGTGCAAAGCGCCGGCCGGCGGCGCCCAGCGCGACTGGATGTATGCGCGCATGGCCGCGCAGGTGATTTACAAGCACCGGCCGAACCTGCTGATGCTGCACTTGATGGAGACCGACCACGTGCAGCACGCCAAAGGACCGCAGACGCCCGACGCGTATTGGGCGTGCAGCTACGAGGATGATCGCGTGAGCACTGTGCTGGAGGCGGCAAAGGAGATGTTCCCCGGTCGCGTGACGTTCATCGTCGTTTCCGACCACGGCTTCAATCCCTATACGCGCGAAATCCGGCCGAACGTGAAGCTGCGGCAGGACGGCTTGGTCAAAATGGAGGGCAGCAAGGTCGTCGCGCGCCAGGCGACCGCGTTGGGGCAGGGCGGCAGCACGTTCATTTACGTGCTCGACAAGGAGCACCGCGCGGAAATCGTGTCGAAGCTCGCGGCAGAGTTTCGCGCCGTCGAGGGCGTGGAGGTGGCCATCGAGCCGAAGGACTTTGCGAAGTATGGCATGGTCACGCCCGACAAGGACCCGCGCATGGGCGACCTGGTGTTGAGCGCGAAGGAGGGTTTTTCGTTTTCCGACAGCGCCGCCGGCGACGCCGTGGTCACGCCGCCGAGCGAGACGCTGAAAGGCACGCACGGCTACAACCCGGAACAAAAGAAAATGCGGGCGACGTTCGTAGCTTGGGGCGCGGGCATCCGGCGCGGCGTGAAGCTGACCGACATGGAGGCCGTTGACCTCGCGCCAACGATCGCGCGACTGCTCGGGTTGACGATGCCGGACGTGGACGGCAAGGTGCGTGAGGACATTCTGGCGAAATAAACTCCGGTGAGGCTGCTCGTCCACGCGTTTCTGTTTGCGGTGGCCGTCTCTGCGGCGATGGCGGCGGAGATGCCTCCATCGCAGACCGTTCCGTGGGAACAAATCCGCTCCGTTCCGATGGCCGGCGGCTTGCGCGCGTTCTGGGACGTGGGCGGCGGCGACCGCGACTTCAACCGCGAGCAGGCGGCGCGGCACGGGTTTGAGATCGTGGACCTGCTCGGCACCTACTCAGATTATCCCGGCAGGCAGAAGGAGAACATCAGCAACTTCCTCAAGGAGAACCGCGTCAACCCGTGGCGGAAGCCGGATTATTTCGAGCGGATCATCAAGCGCAACATCGCATCCGCCGGCGGCAAGGGCGCGATCTTTGTCCACGACATCGAATTTGGTTTTGAGGAGGACATCGGGAAGGCGTGGGCCGACGAAGAGGCACGGAAGGCGTCCGGCGCGAAGACGGAGAAACAGTTTGCCGAAGCCTACTACCGCGAATGGGCGACGTGGTTCTCGCTGCCGTGCCTTTGGGCGAAGGAGCAATGGCCGCATGAACCGGTGGGGATTTACGGCCCGCAGCCGTTCCGTCGTGACTACTGGGGCATTGCCGGCAAAAGCGCGCAGCAGATTGACGGCACGCACGCGCGCGACGCGGACCTTTGGGAGCACATTGACCGGTTCGTGGACTTCTACATTGCCAGCGTCTATGTCTTCTACGACGACCCCGGCTCGGTTTACTACATCGCGTCGAACATCGAGGAGAACGTCGCGCGGACCCGCCGTTATGGCAGCAAACCCCTCTACGCCTACGAGTGGCTTCGCTACCACGACAGCAACAAAAAGCTCGCCGGCCAAGAACTGGCACCGTATCAGGTGGAGGCGATGGCCGTGTTGCCGTATTTCACCGGCGCGCGCGGGCTGGTGCTTTGGGGATGGGAACCGAAACGCAAGGGCCAGTATTACGAGCGGCTACAGCTGTTCATGAACAGCCTCGGCCGCGTGTCGGACCTGTCCGCGAAGATCGCGAAGGCGGAACTGGTTGTGGACGAGCCGGCTCATTTGCTCTGGAAAGAAAAACGCCCGCTGGTGCGGCGGCTCCGCGTCGCGGCCGGCGAGTGGATCGTGATGGCGGTCAACCCGTGGCAGGCCGAGGACGCGCGGAGCAGCGTCCGTGTGAATTGCGACGGCCAGCCCGTCGAGCTTTCGATCGAAGGCCGGCACACAGAGATCTATCACATCGAGTCGGGGCGCGTTTTGCGCCTGCAGGCGGCGCCTTGAACGCCGTGACCGACAGCAGTTGATGAGGAACGACAGAATGAAAGCATGGTTCATTGCAGCAACAGTGATTGCAGCGCAGACAGCGTGGTCCCCGGCGACCGCCGCCGAGCCGGCGCGCACCGACATGGTCATTTACGGCGCGACCTCCGGCGGCGTGGCGGCGGCCATCGCGGCGTCGCGCGAAGGCAAGAGCGTGCTGCTGCTGGAGCCGGGCCGGCATCTCGGCGGGCTGACCACCGGCGGCTTGGGCGCGACCGACATTGGCAACAAGGCGGCCATCGGCGGCATCGCGCGGGAGTTTTACGAGCGCATCCACCAGCA
>Ga0114951_10000217_pt1 | contig 82296 bp, 75 predicted proteins | sample AM7aDNAmetaG_FD_88677 | JGI IMG/M metagenome (GOLD analysis project Ga0114951, IMG submission 88677) | Freshwater microbial communities from Finland to study Microbial Dark Matter (Phase II) - AM7a DNA metaG | ecosystem: Environmental > Aquatic > Freshwater > Lake | place: Finland: Lake Alinen...
AAACCGAAAGTATAGTTTTGATGAATTTTTGAGGAGATTAAAGAGAGTAGAATATGTTGAGGTGAGATCATCAAATGATGAAAAAGCATTCTGGTACCTTAATCTTACCCAAATAATGGTCGAACAGTTGAAACTTATGGGGTTCAAAGATTTATTTCAGGAAAAAAGACTGAACCATATGTAAGTTATAAATCCGTAAACTTAGGTGCTGATTCCTGTTTATCAGGCGGGTATCCATGTGTCCTTAAAATCCGTTTAATCGCAACCCGCATCTTAGCCCTGACAGATTCCCGCGAAGACCAGTCAATCGTAACATTATCCTTGATAGTTTTCACCAGGTCCTGGGCAATCTTCTTCAATATTTCATCACCGAGAATAGTTACTGCACTGTCATTGACACGAAGAGCATCATAAAATGCCAGCTCGGCATCATTGAGCCCTAATTTTTCTCCTCGTTGTTGAGCTTCATGAATTTCCCGGGCTATCTTTGATAATTCTTTCAAAATTTCCTGGGTAGTAACTTTTCTGCTGTTGTATTTGTTTATTGTATTTTCGAGCATCTCTGAAAATTTTCGTGCTTCAGTAGCATTTTTACGATAACGTGCCCGAATCTCATCATTAAGCAGACGATTTAATGCAGCAATGGCTACATTCTGGTTCTTGTATTTCAGGAGGTCGTTAAGGAATTCTTCAGAAAATACAGAGACATTGGGATCATCTTTTCCCATATCCTTTAAAATATCAACAATGCCCCCAGGGACGATGGACCTGGAGACAATCTGCCGGACTGCAAGATTGAGTTCATAATCAGATTTCAACCCTCCTCCTATAGTTTTCACTATCTGGGTCCTGACCGCCTGGAAAAATGCAACATCTTCACGTATCTCTATTGCTTTCTCATGAGGGAGAGATAATGCAAACGCCTGTGATAATTCAAGAACGAATTGCATGAAGTCTGATTTTCTGTCAGGTTCATCAATGACAAAATTAAACCCAGCCTGGAGTATTGAAAGCCGGGTTGAAGCGGATGCATTTCGCCAGCCTGACCAGTCAAATCCATGGAACAACTGGCAGCACACCTCATATTTTTCAAGCATCTTCCTTACTGCCTTTTCCTGCTCAAAAACCGGGTCTCCTTGACCTTTGCTCTCGGTGTATGTAACCAGGGCTTTCTTCAGTTCATCCGCAAGACCGATATAATCGACAATAAGCCCTCCTGGTTTGTCTTTCCAGACCCGGTTTACCCGGGCGATTGCCTGCATGAGCGTGTGACCCTTCATCGGTTTGTCGATGTACATAGTGTGGAGACAGGGAACATCAAACCCAGTCAGCCACATATCCCGGACAATAACGATTCTCAATGGATCTCCAGGGTCCTTAAACCGTTTTGCGAGATGTTCCCGTCCTGTTTTCGGTCTGATATGTTGCTGAAATTCTTTCACGTCCCCTGCTGAACCTGTCATTACCACCTTTAAAAAACCTTCATTATCAGAGGGTGAGTGCCAGGCCGGTCGCCTGTCGATAAGTGCCTGATAGAGTTCAACACAGATTCGTCTGCTCATGCAGACTATCATTGCCTTTCCTTCTATTGCTTCAGATCGCTTTTCAAAATGATCGATGAGATCGTCAGCTATCTCATTTACCCTCTTTTCGTCTCCAACAATTGCTTCAAGTGCTGCCCATTTGGTCCTGAGTTTCTCTTTTCGTAAGAATTCTTCACCTTCTGTTACTGTTTCAAATTCGCTGTCAATGAATGGCCTAATCTGCTCATTCATTTTGATATCAACAATGCGGCTTTCGTAATAGATAGGGACCGTCGCATTGTCCTTTATAGCCTGCTGGATATCATAAACACTAATGTATTCGCCAAAGACATTCCTTGTCACTTTATCCTGAAGTTCAATTGGTGTCCCGGTAAAACCGATAAAGGAAGCGTTGGGGAGGGCATCTCGGATATACTTTGCAAATCCATAACTGATCTCTCCTTCTTTGCTCACTTTTCCATGCATTCCATATTGGCTCCGGTGGGCTTCGTCAGCTATGACAATGATATTATTGCGGTCAGAGAGAAGTGGATATGAGGTTTTATCTTCATCTTCAGGGAAAAATTTCTGAATAGTTGTAAATATCACCCCACCTGAAGCGACACTTAGTAGACCCTTGAGACCTTCCCGGTCTTCAGCCTGAACCGGTGTCTGTCGCAAGAGTTTTTTACATCTGGAGAAAGTCCCGAAGAGCTGATCGTCGAGGTCGTTTCTGTCGGTGATTACAAGAATAGTTGGGTTTCTTAACGAGGGATGAAGTATTATTTTTCCGGAATAGAATACCATTGTGAGACTCTTTCCTGATCCCTGGGTATGCCATACTACTCCACATCTTCTATCCCCTGAGTCGCTTATTGCCTTTACTGTTGATTCAACCGCGGTTTTTACTGCATGGTACTGGTGATATCCTGCTAGTTTTTTGATAACAGTTCCTTTTTCGTCTTCTTCAAAGACAATAAACGATGTGATAATATCAAGTACACGATTTTTTGCGCAGACTCCCCTTATAAGGACTTCAATTTCCGGGATGTGAACCGGGGCCTCATTATCCCCGTCTATTGTTCTCCACCTGGTGAACCGTTCAATTGAACCAGAGATAGTCCCTATTCGTGTCATAATCCCATCCGATATGACCATCATTGCATTGTATGCGAAGAATAAGGGGATCTCATTGAGGTATGTCTGGAGCTGGTTATGAGCTATGGTTAATGTGGCTTTTTCATCTGTCGGGTTTTTTAGTTCAAATATGAGGACTGGAATTCCGTTGATAAAGAGGACAATATCCGGCCTTCTGATACTCTTTCCTTGCTGGATGGTGAACTGGTTGATTATGAGAAATTCGTTGTTCTCGGGGGTGGTTGGTTCAAAGAGCCTGACCCGGTCACCGGCAATTGAACCATCTGGTCTTCGATATTCAACAGTGATTCCATCAGTGAACATCTCATGGATACTCTGGTTATTCTGAATAAGGGAGAGAGAGGATGGATTTTTAATGATGCGAATGGCTGCTTCCTGAGCATCTCCCGGGATGTTAGGGTTCAACCTATGGATTGCCTGTTCTAACCTGCCCGATAGAATGAATTCCTGGTATGATGATCTTTCAGCATTCCGCTCACCAGGGGCCACTTCTGATCCATAAAGGACCCCATATCCAAGATCACGGAAGATGTTCAATGCTTCTTCTTCAACGTCTGATTCTACAAGACCAAATGACATATTTCACCTTTTTTAGGAAACTTGATTTATTTCGTTTATTTTACCTGATATTTTTCAAGCAGCATTCTTCCTGGATCAGTTGTTTTATATTTCTGATTCTTACTCTTTGGTTTATCAGGGAGGGTCATCTCAATGAGGTCATCCTGAATAAGAGGAATTAACAGATTTTTTCGGAACTTTGAACGGTCGGACCGTCCAATCAGGGAAAGCAGATCCACGAGGGAACTCTCGTTCAGGCACCTATTAAGAATTTTTAATTGTTCCTGGTTTGGGATGATCTTAGTGCCATCTTGGTGCCAACTTGGTGCCATCTTAGTGCCGTCTTGGTGCCAACTTGGTGCCATCTTAGTGCCGTCTTGGTGCTGTTCTCCATCCTCTGAAACTATCATTGGCAGAAAGATAACAGAGAAGAAACCATCAATTTGGAATTGTGGCTCTGGATATCCTAGTTCGAGTGCTTCCTGCCTCATACGCGGGATGCCGGTTCCTGCCTTTTCAATAAAACCAATTCGGTGGAAGAGATCCGCAATGATGGGATTTCGCCTGACACTTTTATGACCTAGATCTGACTGATGCATACCAGGAGGAAGTCCACCAGGATTGCTGATGCAGATCCGGTCTGAATAAATTTCAATAAATACGTTGGCCCCCTCGTTAAACCAGTCCCGATGCATAACTGCGTTGGTGATTGCTTCACGAATAGCGGCCATAGGATATTCGGGGATTTCATCACGGCGAAGTTGCTCTATACGGTACGCCATTCGGGTGTTGCGTTCGATAAACCGTAGGCTTTCCTCTATGTCTGATACCGCCCCATTTGTGAAATCCTTTCTATCAAGAATATGTACGTTTGTTGTTCCTTTGAATAGTATACAGGTGATATACGCCTGGTTGAAGAACCGGCGGGGTTCATTTGCAAAAAAGAGAACCCCTGCATCTCGAAAGAGAAGTCTGCCACCAGAGCGCTCAGCTGCATCTATGTTCACAAGAATGTCATCAGTTTTACTTTTCGGTGAAATATCACTGATTTTTAGCCATCTATTATATTTTTCCTTGTCAAAGTCATCAGGATAATTGAACTTTGGACAAATTGTGAGGTCAAATCGAATAGCCCCTTCTTTTTGAAAGAATATGCGGATTTCATTTCTTGTTAACTTCTGGGTGACTGCACCTTGTCGCCAGAAGAACCCGTCACTGCATTGAACTGGTTTCTTATCGCTTTCCCGAACATTAACAACGATTATTTTGTCAAAACGCTTGATGAGTATCTTTACAGGGGGATCACAGTGTCGGGCGATATCCTGTATCCGTGCCCGAAGGCTGTTTGTATCCTCAATTCCTTTTACTGAACCGTCATCCTTGACTCCTAGAAGTATTCTTCCTCCTGCAGTGTTGGCAAATGCAACAAATTCACGTGCTATTGAGGAAGAAAGACTCTCTTTATATTCGAGCATTGAGCCTTCTCCCTCCCGGAGCAGGATATCAAGGTCAGCTTGTTTCATGATTTTATCCTATGAATGTTCTTGAGACGGTCCTACGGAAGGGTGACACTGTTTATTAGATATTGGATTCTTTCACCCACAAGGATATTAAAGTGATTCAAGCCCTCTTCGAATTATTCCCGCCATAAGAATACGGCGTTGTTCCAGAAATTCAATATACCCCATTTGTTCCCATCCCAAGGGAAGTGCATGAAGATCAAGCATGTTACGCCAGTCATTTTCTGAAAATCGTCCTTTGATTGTAGGAACATAATATTCAGGCGGGTTATCTTTAATCCTTATGTTATCTGGCCATTCAAGAAACGTCAGGTTTGCAATCTGATTAATTAGTGTATCATCTTTTACTCCCTGTTTCTCAAGCCATGCTCTAGGAAATAGGTGATGATAATCCATGAATTTCTTCTTTGTCTGAATGGATGGGTCAAGGAGATCGAAGATAAATTTGTGTGAGAAGAGGGCTGATGATTTTAACTTTATTTGTGCTGCTATGAACGCTGATAATAAGGGACTACGTCGTGATGACGTTTCCAGTTTACTGGGGAGAGTAATTGTCCAGAAATCTGATGTAAGATTGCTGCTTATTATTCGCTCTAATACATTCGAAAATTCTTCTCCTGACTGAAGTTCTTTTATTAAATTGAGATCCCCTTCCATTATGGATTCCGGTGAACTCGTATATCGGCCAGTCAGAGTTATTGCATAGAACCAACGGGCAATAAGACGATCTAATGTATGAGAAGGTAGTTTGAACTGTTCTCTTCCGAGGATATAAAATGTGTACGCATAGAGAAGAGCATTATTTGAGGAGATCTGTTTTTCACCCCTGAATCCACCGCCTGTTAAACATGTGAAGAACTGGTGCCAGTTTACAAGATCGAGTGTCTGTTTCTGACTTTTTCGAAGCTTATCGAACTGAATGTTTCTCGATTCTTCAGAAAATTTCCCGGTTTCGGAATCTTTACCGCGAAGTACAGGATATACGGCTTCGAGTCTACCTCTATAAAAGCCAAGTGCAATCGCAACCCTGAGTAATTGATCTGGTGCAGGACGAATAAAGTAGTTGAATGGAGATGGGCCGGTTCCGAGTTTTCCAGGATTCTTTGATTTGAATGAGAATTCTTCAAGTTGTTTTCTCAGGTCTTCTCCAAAAACTGATAGCAGGGTGAGGATAAAGTCAGCCTGTTCAAGTTTGGCCCCTTTACTATTTATCCGAACAAAGATATCTGCCACCTGTTCTTCATCAACCGTTGGAGCAATTTCAAGGGCAGTAAAGGGATATTTCATCAGATCGAAGAGTCGGTCCAGGTTATGACTGATATGCTCTTCTTCTTCACCGGAAATTTCCCTTTTGGTCTGTAAATTTTCGATAAACTCGTTTACTATTTTTCGACTGGAGCGATTTCCAGTCCATATTTCGGAGATATCAGGAACCCATTCTGGATCTTTTCTATGGGCTGCTGATGTAACTTCAAATCTCTCATCTGATGGGTTAAAGGCTATTTCAATTCGCCATTCCCGATACTCATCATCAACAACGGGTTTTCCCCTAAAGACAGAGTAGAGTGATGTGAGTCTTTGTTGTCCATCAATGAGGAGGAGAGAAGGAACTTTGTGGGCTTTTCCATCAATTCCAATTTGTCGGTTTCCATTCGCTTCTGCATTAGCCCAGAAGAGTAGATAACCCACAGGAAATCCCCGGTACATTGAGTCAAAGAGATCACGGACATTAGTGGCCGGCCATACAAAAGGCCGCTGAATATGAGGAAGGCCTATATCTCCTATGTCAATGTACGTAAGCAGGCTGGATAGGTCCATATCTACTCGTTTGAAAACAGTCGTATTTTCAATCATGATAATGACTCACAAAATTGTTCAGGTTTGTCGATTTGTAATTCACCAGAGAGGAGTTTGGGAAGGAGGGTGTCACGAAGAGAAGATAAAGTTCGAGATTGATTTAAATTATTCTGGATATTATGATCAAAAACGGTTAATAAGTTGTTAAATTTTTTCAGAATATTCGCATCAGGTTTAATTATTCGACTCATATAAACTTGATTCCTATTTAATCCAGGGACAGCGGAATCAGCCCCCAGTGTTGCTAAATTTTGCGATTCTAAACTAAATCGTAAGTAATGTAAATAGTTAAAATTATTCTTTGGTATTACATAGAACGTTGTATCAATAGCAAAAAAATCAGTTGAAGACCATTTAATGACACCCGGATTACCTTTTCTTCCAATAATGATACCTGGACCTTTGCTAATAATTTCATTATGCCATCCAATAAGTCCATTTGAACCAAAGACCGGAATTGATCCTTTCACTCTATTTTCTTCTTTTAATGCTTTCCCATAGGCAAGTTCGATTATATTTCCAATTTTTTCAATTTCCCATCCCTTAGGTATCTCCTGCCCATCCACCACCTCAAACTCGCTTGGGAACAGGGCCGCCGTCTCTGTATCCATCCCTTCCGGCTGCCGTCCTTCTGCTTTCGCCCGGACCGGGTCGAAGTCAATGAACCAGCTCTTGAATATGGCCCGGGCGATGGCCTCGAGGGTCTCGTTCATTCGGCGGTTGAGTTCGATCTTGTCGTCAAGGGTACCGAGGATGTGGGCGATGGCTATTTGAGTAATTATTGAAGGGATGAGAATTTCAATACTTTTTAATGATGCTAATGGCGTCGCTATTCCTGGAGTTCCCACAGTTGAAGCATTTTTTAAAAGTTCAAATTTGCCTGTGGGAGAACGAAAAAAGTAAAAGAGAAAATGTGGATCTACAATTTCTTTATTACATGATAATTTCATTAAACTACTGGATAGAATATACTTATCTGCCCTATCTTTTGGAACAATTCCAACCAAACCTATTGCACCACGATGCGGGAATACTAAATCATCAGGAAAAACAATACAGGATTTCAGTTTATTCGCTGTTTCTTCACTTATATATACAAAGTCTCCTGATAACAATTTAGATGATGATATGTTATTTCCCCGAATAACTGGTATTCCCGATGGTTTGTATAATTCAGCTTTCATTCTGGAACCAAATGGTCCAATTGTTATTGCATTATCCGCTTTAGATTTTATTTCATCAATTTTATAGAAATTCCAGTCTACATCTGACATATTCACTTCTCGATTTGAAATCCAACTAAACTTAAATTTTGACCCTTTAATTTTTGCAAATTAAATCTGTCGATATCATAGACATATCCAGAAAACATGTCGAAAAAAATTAAAAATTTCGACATATTATCACCCCTCAGATAATATCCTGAATAAAGCAGAATTGATGTAAATTCGCTCCCGCCCAATTTTTTTTGAATTTAAAATGCCAATTCTCTCTAATTCATTTAGATAATGTGCTGCTGTTTGTCTCTTTGCAAGTTTTGCATCAACGATAAATTGAATTTTGGAATATGGCTGAACAAATACGAGTTCGATAAGTTCTTTTGAATATATAGGTGAATGCAATTCATTTCTGCACATATTAGTGGTTTTCAGAAGAAGGTCTCTTATTTGAAGAATTTTCTCATAGGTTTGTATTGATGTAACTTCAATTGCATCAAGCATAAAAAGAATCCAATCTTCCCATGTTCCATTTTCAGTAACTGATCGCAATAAACGGTAATAATCATTTTTATGTCTAATGATGTAATGGCTTAGATATAATACTGGAATTTCCAATAACTCCTTATTCACCAAATAAAGAATGTTAAGAATCCTTCCCGTTCTGCCGTTCCCATCTTCAAAAGGATGGATAGCTTCCAATTGATAATGGATAAGGGCGAGACAAATTAATGGATCAATCATTTGTTCTTCAGCGATAAAATTTTCAAATTGTGATAATTTCTCCTGTAATACCTCACCCTCTGGTGCAAGGTAAACAATTTCACCTGTTGTCTTATTTTGTATTATTCCAGGTCCAAACATTCTTATCTGTACTTCAGTTTGGATGATATCATTACAGATCGAATGGAGAAATGGAACTGTAATTCGATGACCTTCTTTGAGAAGTTTGTAGCCATGATACAGAGCTTTTCGATAATGGAGGACTTCTTTTGTATGTGGGTCTGCCTGTTTTTCCGAAAGTAAATCCGCACGGTAAAGAGCATCACCTGTAGTAACAATATTTTCGATTTCGGAACTTGCTTTTGCTTCCTGAAGTGGAATTGCATTAATAAGGATCGTCTGGTTGGGTATAAGATTCCCCGCTATTTTTAATTGTGCCAATGCACGATGTGCAGATATACATTTCCTTAGTATTGCTTTTGATTCACAATCAATTGGAGGTGGAAGAGGTGGAAGATCATTATAGGGTTTGGATGGATTAAACGTCATATCTTAATCCTTCCGTATTTTTTCGGTTCTCCCCCTCTAACCGCTCACTTTCCTCCTTCTGTACAGTGAGTCGGAATTTTAATCGGGTTATTTTCCGGAAAAGTTTATTCATCATCCAGTTCATCGGCAGCCCCAACATATCTACGAGGTGTAAGTAATTATCCCTGTTTTTATATCTAATCAATCATAGCACTCTTAAAAAAACCAGAAATATCTTTATATTCTTCGACCCTGGCATCTTTGAGAAATTGCGAGGCTATCATATCAAGAACAAAATAACCATAAAATTCTATTTGCAGCGGATAATCGAGATACATAATAGAATTGATACGCGTCCAGCTTAACTTTCTACTCAGTGAGGAGACAATCACCTTTCCATATAATGCCCACTCACCGTCAAAAATATCCTATCCGATTCTACGGTCCATGCTTCATTAGGGAAACACCAGCATAATTGTCCAGACAGTGTCTGAACTATCTTCTCACCGTAATCACCCCGGTTGGTCTGAAGAATATCCCGGCGAATCCGGGTCCCGATAGTCCAATATAGAGAAACTGTCTCCCGATTCACTCCTATAGCAACCCGTTGCCTGGTTGCATCTATCATCTCCCGGCCAGATTCTTTTGGATCTCCCCCTCAACAAACTCCCTGATCTCTTCAGTCCCTGGAAGACAAACAAGGTATTTTGACACGAATACCTGGTTATCCATCCCTGCACAAGCATACTCAACAAGAGCTTGGTTCTTTTCTGTACATAATAGGAGTCCGACGGGAGGGTTATCTCCATCAGTCATTTTATGGGCCTTGTACCAATTCAGATAAGTATTAAGCTGCCCCAGACACTCATGCGAAAACCCTCCGACCTTAAGCTCGATAAGCACATGACACTTAAGGACCCTGTGATAAAAAACCAGGTCAACAAAATAGTATTCTTCACCAATCAGAATCCTTTTCTGACGTGCCTCAAAGCAGAAACCATATCCGAGCTCAAGAAGGAATGCCTCTATCTTCTTAAGCAAAGCCTTCTCAAGATCAGACTCATACATCACATCCTCGCTTTTGAGACCCAAAAACTCGAAAACATATGGATCACGAATTATCAGATTGGTGGACTGCGGCTCGGTATGGGACTGGGTATGAAAAGACAAAGCCTGCTTATCCCGGGATAAAGCCGACCTTTCAAAGTACAGACTTCCTATCTGCCGTTTCAATTCCCGGACAGACCAGTTCCCTCTTACACTCTCTAGCTCATAAAAATTTCTTTTTATAGAGTCTTCTATCGAGATGAACAGGGTAAAATGACTGAATGAAACCGAGCGGATCAGAACCTCATTGAAATCCTGATTGTTGGCAAAATCCTTATTTAACTCCTGAATAGCTTGAATCGGTGTTCCATTTGGTGAATGGGCAGACGGCGTCTGCCTAATCACAGAAGGAGAACATTGGGCAAACACCGTCTGCCTGAACTGAGGATATGCAACATAGAACTGACGATAAAGTTTGAGCGAACGGTGCGAAAATCCATCTCCATGAGGTAGACGACTAGAAAGATTTTGCAGAATCTTATCTCCATACGATGCCCTGTCAGATCCATCCTGTTCAAACTCCCTGATATAATATCCAATTAACCAGTTTCGAACAGTCAGGGAAAAGTTGACGGCTTTAGTTGACCTAACTGACAGTTCATCATGAACAGATGTAATGGCCTGAACGAGTTCGTTAAAATCCATTATATCTAAACCCTTTAAAATCTGGTGCTTCTTTTGGCATCTTTAGTCTTCATAACGGAAACCCGACTCCAGTTAGATTCTTCCGGATCTCTTCATCCAACCTGGCCCCTTCTTCCATCTGTTCGGAAAGTTGTTTCGTTAACCTCGCCATCTTATCGGGAAATGGTTCGCCATCATCTTCGATATCTTCAGCCCCAACATACCTTCCTGGTGTAAGCACATACCCATGTTTTGTAACCTCGTCGATTGTTGCAGATTTACAAAATCCTGGGATGTCCTCATACTCATGAGCACCAGCATCTCCACGCCAGGCATGATAGGTCCCTGCTATCCGGTCAATCTCTTCTTCAGTCAGTTCCCGATGGGTCCTATCAACGAGTACTCCCAACTTCCTTGCATCAATCCCGCAATTCCAGAGGGGGCCAGGTGATGAATGAAATGTTGAATCCAGGCATAGTTTGCATTACCAGACGGGGGTATCCCGTATTTCCACCTGACATCATCTCGAAGATTCTCACCACCCCAGTCTTTCATGTTGAAGGGTGGATTTGCTAAAATGAAATCTGCTTTCAGATTCGGATGGAGATCTTTTTTGAAACTGTCGGCCTGCTCGTTTCCGAGGTCGTGATCAATTCCACGGATGGCAAGGTTCATCTTTGCAAGCTTCCAGGTAGTCAAATTCGACTCTTGCCCATAGATAGAGATATCCCCAATTCTCCCACCATGAGCTTCTGTAAACTTTTCACTTTGAACAAACATTCCACCGGACCCGCAGCAGGGATCAAAGACCCGGCCTTTATATGGGGCTAACATGGAAACAAGGACACGGACGACACTTTGAGGAGTATAAAACTGGCCTCCGTTCTTTCCCTCCGCACTCGCAAACATGGCAAGGAAGTACTCATAGACTCTGCCCAAAATGTCCTTTGACCGGTTGTCAGAATCACCAAGGCCAATAGTGCCAATGAGATCGATAAGTTCACCGAGTCGCTCTTTATCGAGGCCCGGACGTGCATACTCTTTGGGAAGGATGTTTTTAAGAGCCGGATTATCCCGCTCAATTGCATACATCGCATCATCAATAATCTTCCCGATCTCAGCCCGCCTTGCATTATCCTGAAGAAAGGTCCAGCGTGCCTCTTTTGGGACCCAGAAAATGTTCTGGGACCGGTATTCATCAGGGTCCTCAATAGCACCATACCTGATTTCAGGTTCCGCTATGAACCATTGACTCTTTGAATCTGAAAGTTCATTTACAAGGTATATATGCCGCTCGTTAAAGGCATCAGAAAGATATTTAAGAAATATTAAGCCGAGGACGACGTGCTTGTACTCGGCTGCATCCATATTATTCCTGAGTTTATCGGCAGCCGCCCAGAGAGTTGCTTCGAAACCGAGGTTTGCTGCTGTTGATTGTTGAGATTTTTTCGGGCTCGCCATGATTCAATGACTATTCATTTTTATTTGAAGATCGATATACTTTTTCAAATAGTTGTACACAAATATTTGATTATATGGTGTATTGGATAGCCTCTGGAAATCGTGAGAACTGGAAAGTCGTAAAAGAGAAAAATCTAGGCTTTGTGACAAACAAAACGCAATGGTCCGGCCATTTCAGACAGGCTATGAGGGAGATCCCGGAAGAGGATTATAAGCGAATTATGAAGATCGGGAAATAGGCCGAATTGATATATCAAAAAGACGGAGGTACAATATAATGTCCAAAGTATTAGCTTCCCCTTCAAAATATATTCAGGGTGCAGGAGAACTCTCCCGAATTAGAAATCATATTTCCAGGCTGGGTGGACCTTTTCTCTTTGTCATGGGCGGATTTGCTTTTAATAACTTAAAGGTTGTAATCGAGCAAAGTTTCAAAGGTTCAGGATTAACACGGGTATTTGAAAAATTTAACGGAGAATGTACCCATAAAGAAATTGAGAGGTTACGTGACGTTTATTCAAAACATGGCTGTAAAATAATACTAGGTGTTGGAGGAGGGAAAGCTCTTGATACGGCTAAAGGTGTGGCCTTCTATGAAGGGGCCCCAGTAATAACAGTCCCGACGATTGCCTCAACAGACGCTCCAACAAGTGCAATATCCGTTTTCTATACTGAAGATCATGAATTTGACGAAAATTTAGTTCTCCCAGGGAATCCGGAATTAGTTTTGGTTGATACAGATGTAATTACCGAAGCTCCGGTTAGAATGTTTGTTGCAGGGATGGGGGATGCTTTGTCAACATATTTCGAAGCACGAGCTAATGTTGCATCCAACCATGAAAACTTTGTAGGCGGAAAATTTACCAATACTTCTTTGGCACTTGCAAAATTGTGTTATGACATTATTATCCGGGACGGCCTGAAAGCTAAAATATCTGTAGAAAATAAGATATGTTCTAAAGAAGTGGAAAATATAATTGAAGCAAACATATACCTGAGCGGTATAGGTTTTGAAAGCAATGGCCTTGCCTGTGCCCATTCTATTTACAATGCCTTAACAGTACTGTCCCAATGCCGCCATATGTTCCATGGAGAGTTAGTGGCATTTGGGGCCATAGTTCAGCTGATATTGGAAGAAAGGCCTGATGAAGAAATTGCTGAGGCAATAAATTTCTGTACCAGTATAGGATTACCTGTTTCATTTTCCGATCTGAGTGAAAAAGAACTAACCTCAATTGAGATCATGAAAGTTGCAAATGCTGCCTGCAATCCGAATTCTTTCATGGAGAGTGAGCCATTTAAAGTGACACCGGAAATGACGTTTGATGCATTGATTAAGGCGAATGCCCTGGGAAGAAAGTACAAGTTAATTGCAAACTAAAAAAATATTTAGGATTAACAAATAGGAATACTCTGGAAGAACCAGATTTACTATATTTCTCCTCTTTTTTTCAGTTGTCAATAAAACCACTTATACAATCCCAGATTACTTACCCACAGAAACTCAAGACATATGCGAGTAATATGAATTCAGCTGACACAGAATTTCTTAAAGAATTTACCCAGGAATCTATCAGTAAAAGTCCTGAATCGGAAAAAATTACCAGGTTACTGGCAATTATTGAAGAGCTGCAGAATGAAGTGAAACGCCTGAAGAGGACGCAGGGTCTTGACCTCGTGAAAGGGAAGAGACAGAAACCTATGAGTTATGTTCCCAACAAAGACAAGATTTGAAAAGTCCAAAATAAACAAGGGAGATAACAAATTTTGTCATTTCTTTGAAAAAAACATTTCACTGATTGTTGAGATATCCCATACAAGGACATTATCGCTGATAACTGAAGATTTTTCAGAAAAACTTTTAGCGATGATGAGATAATAAAGTTTTTTTCCGACACATCTCTTTCCCTGATACGTGAGATATTTTTCAGATTTTGCTATCAACCGGTTATATACGATAAAAGGGTTAACTTCATCCTGCCATTTAACCTCACAAAAGAGGATAGAAGTTTCATTTACTCCGATGAGATCTATCTCAACTTCTTTGTACCACCAGCGTGAACAGTCCTGGAACACGAAAGGAAGAATCTCTTTTGCATTGAACTCCCAAAGAAGGTCAAGAACACAGTCCTCAAATTTTCTACCCAGATATGCAGTGAAACTTGGTTTTATTTGTGTTTGTACAAGTTCCTGGGCTTTTCCCATCTCGACAAACTTGCTATATGGATACACATACCGAAACCAGAAAGAAAAATAATTATCAGATAAAACATATTGCCCCTTTCGACTTTTACTTGATTCTCCTGCTGGAATCTCTCTCCTGATAAGCTGAAGGTCAATAAGTGTCTGAAGGTATTTTGATACAGTGGCCATCTCAAGTCCGGTATTCTGCGAAATCCTTGAAAGGGATCTACATCCTTCAGATAATGCCCTGATAATCGAGAAATAATAGCGGGGTTCTGATACCTCAGTTCTGAGAACAAACTCGGTGTCCCTGAACAAAACAGAATCTTCATTAAGTATTTTACTGGAAATATTTTCGAAAATTCCCAGGGTTAGGGATGCTTTCACAAGATATGCCGGAGTCCCGCCAAAGACTGCAAATAATTGGACTGCTTTTTCAATATCATGACAATAATCAAGAATATGAATAAATCTAAAAGGTTTTATAAGATATTGTCCAGTCCTCCTCCCATATAGAGGACTTGTATAATGCATCGTCATCTCTTCCATCATTCTGATAGATGAGCCTGATAAAATAAGAAAAACATGCGAATTTTTCATCCAGGTGTCCCAATGGAACTGGATAATGGAAGGGAGTGACCTATCTTCTTTTACCAGGTAAGGAAATTCATCAAGTGCAATGACCACCTTTTTATCGGCATGGGATCTGATATACGAAAAGACTGAATCCCAGTCTTTAAAAACAACCGTATTGAGATGAGAATCCCTAAAGAAATCAATAAGTTCAGAAGAGATCTGCCTGAGCTGGAGGTCCAGTGTCTCTTCACGAGCAAGAATCCGTATACCTGATATATCCTCAATAAATTTGTCTATCAGTTCTGATTTCCCAACCCTTCTCCTGCCATATATTATTATGAATTCAGCTGAAGAACCCAAATATCGGTTTTTTAAAGAATTTAATTCATCATGGCGATCAAGAAACATATGTAAATATCCGGCCAATTTATTTTAATATCTTATTTGAGATTATTATACTTAAAAGTATTATACTTTAGAGTAGTATTTTCAAAATTGATAATTTTCGCGTATAAGAATTTTTTTTTTGATTGTACATTTGAGTACCGGTCTCCTGGTGGGCTGCTGGGTATTGTATCAGCATATAACATGCGATTAGGCAACCTAATGTCATTGACTCCATCATGCAACAATCAGGGCATTTATTCGCAATATAACTGCTATTTTTCCACACGGCCTGCATTGCATTCGGAACTGCTACAGTTAAAATGGGAGTAGTCCCAATTTTTTCCGAAATTCCCTGACTGGAGAATGAACTCAAGTGCCTGTATTTTCGAGTCTCCAAAAAGGACCATCAGAGATGAAATAAGATTCTCATCTCCCTTTTCTGCCGTCGAAACTGCAATAGTGCCAGATTTCGCGGATTCGAGGGAAATATTAATATCATTTTCCTTAATTGTAGTCCTTCCAAAAATAAACAATGGTCTTCCGGGACGAATATCTCCTATATCAATGCCAGATTTGCCCTTTTCCGCATTCCTGAAATTAGGGAAATCCAGGTTTTGATCATTCGATATCAGGAACACATCGCTATACACCGGTTGTTGCCAACAGAGAAGGATCTCTTCGAGGACCTTTTGCACATGCCCCCTGTCATCCAGGAACTTTGCAACCCCAAGTTCAGTCCTACCGAAATTCTGTATCCTGGGTCAAGAGCAGATAATAGTGGATTAGCCATTATACCCAGGTGGTCCTCGTCACTTCTCACATAGCGGGGAGCTATTGTCAAGGGTATCCGGACTTCCCAACCTGACGTTATTGACTCTGCAATGGAAAAATAATCCCTCGGATTTTTTTCCTCCCTTCTCGTTTTCAGTTACTATTTCCAGGACTCCTGTCCCTGTTGGAATGCTGTTTTCGTAAAACAATGCATTAATTGCCACTTTTTACCAAAATCAGAAAGATCCGCCTGTTTTATTCCAGATTTAATGAGATTATGCTCTACAGATTCACATTCCCCATATAATTATCGGGAATCTAACCTCTTTACCAGCGGTCCCTTCATAGGTCCGGTTCTCCTGGAATATCTTTTCGTCCCATGATTTACCCGGATTCCTGTCAAAGATTATTAGATGAGCTTCATCTGCACCGCACCGGTCCGCATACTTCCACGTTTGCACAATTCCCTCAATTATCGTCTGCTCACGGGACTTGCGGAGGATCTTAAGTTCTATTATTACCCGCTGAAAAGAGCCGTCCTTCAGTCGCCAGAGAATTAAAAGATCTGTCCGTGTTCTGCCCAGTCCATACTCGCGATCTATTCTCCCCCCTCCATTGATGATCCGCTGAAGGAATGCCTGGAGGAGTATTTGAGGACCTGCTTCTTTGTACTGAAACCGCTCGATCCAGATCTCTGAATTCTCCCTGAAAAACTGCCGGAAGGATTCAATAAGGCTTGAAATTTTCAATCTGCCATCTACATCAACAAACCATGACTGCTGAATCGACATCCCGGACTGACTTTCCCAGGAGAGCTGCCTGGGGATTATCTCCTGGTAGATTTTATTTGAGATAATAATCTCCCCGTTACTCATCTGAGTAATAAGGCCAAGATCCTGAACATACTCAATATCATCACTATTTAGCATTCCTTCATAGAGTTCTCCCATGAGGACCGGTTCGATCACCCGTCTCACGCGTTCCTCTTTGAGTTTGTCTGCCAGTTGATCGAGATGGGTCTCCCGCCTGAGTATCAAATTCTCTTTTGCCTCTTCAACCATCAGGCCAGTGATAGGATTTTTCCTATTTTTTCCTGCTTCAATCTTAAAAGTGATCTCATATGCAAGAGCATTAACAAGCCATGGCTGGCCGCTCGTTAGGTCCCAGATGGTCTCAATTGCATCAGCGAAAAAGATCTGGCCTGTCTCTTCGGTATGCTGGAGGCAGAGAGTCCGAATATCCTCTGCAGAAAAATTACCCAGTCGAAGAGATTCTGCTTTGACATTAAACGCACTCCCGCCTGTAATGATCATTTTCTCTTTATCTGAATGAATCCGGTAATCTCTCACGTCCCGAACACCGCAGAGGATGACTGTCGAAGGAAAAGATGCTGGTCTTTGAGGATATCCTGATCTTAACTGACGAAGAACAGAGATAAGGGTATCTCCGACAAGGGCATCTATCTCATCGATAAGAAGGACAAGTGGTCTATCCATCTGTTTACACCATCGAGCGAGAATAACTGCTAATGCTACATCTTCTCCACTATCCTCAATAATGGTGTTTTTCTGTTCAATCAGAAATCTGTCCTTCAGAGTTTCTTCCGCTTCATAAGCAAGCTGGGTAATAATCGCTTTTATTCCCCGTTTCACATCTCCTCTAGCAGTCTGACCTGCCTCTACATTTACATACACTGAATAATACTGCCCCTCTAGGTTAAGATAATCCCGCAAAGCTAACAGACAGGAGGTCTTTCCACTCTGCCTCGGTGCATGCAGTACGAAATATTTCTTCTGACCTATGAGATTGAGAATTTCAGAGAGATGTAACCTGGATATGGGGGGAAGACAGTAATGGTCTTTGCAGTTGACCGGGCCAGCGGTATTGAAGAACCTCATCCTATAGAGATCTCAATAACAGGGAATATATGTCTTGGGATACTCACTCTATGGGTTTTCGTTTCGCGTCGTTTGATTCAGAATAAATCCAATTCCCGTCATTATTGTTAGAAAACCCCATGGTTTCCCAAAATCCAATGGCAGAATATCTTACACGGTCAGCAATAATTAACTTGAAATGACTTTTGCAATAGTCTACAAATTCCCTGCCATATCCCTGGCCTGCCCACTCCGGATAGATAGATATATTGTGGACGATAATTTTGGAATTGTCTATCAAACAGCGTACCTTGCCTACACGGTCAGTCCCATTCGAAATATCGGCACAGTCATATTCTGAATGTAAGTCCTCTTTAGATGTGAAACGAATTGAAATTGTCATTGCATTAACCTTCCATATCTGAACCCTTTGCAGAATTCAGTCACATTTATTCCAAGGTCAGGAAGGTAATATCCACCCTCAAGAATTGCAAACCTTCGACCATGTGCCACTCTGTTAGATAATTGCTTCATTATAACACCTATGTTGTAGAAGTCGGAAGTTGACAATTTCTTTCCGATATCTTTCTCATATGAGTCAAATCCTGCACATACTGCAATGATATCAACTGAGGCGATCTCTCTTGTGAAATCATCTATCTCTTTTATATAACTCTGTCTATTTTCAGCATATGGATTCAGGACCTTGCATTCTTTCCAGTCGCGAAGCACATCTTTTGTACCATCTCCGGTGTGGGTGTCAAAGTCCAAAATAAAGGCTGATTTTATTTTATTCTGTGCTTTAAGACTTAAAAGTGCAATTCCCATGTTGGAGAAAGTGCAGTAACCCCAGGCTGATTCCCGGCTTGCATGATGTCCCGGGGGCCTGATGCATGCAAATGCCGGTTCTCCGGAGAAACCAATATCTGCTGCCATAATTGAGGCCCCGGCCGCAAGGAGCGAAATTTCGTATAAACTGTCATTTTTCCTGACAATGTCAATGTACGACTTTGGATGAACCAGTAGTATCTCTTCTTCAGTGGCAGGCCTTGCAGGGACTATCTCAAAGGTCCTTTCACGGCGTATAGCTTCCATTATAACTTCCATTCTGCCTGGAACTGATGCTCCGTTATCGGCATAATCAGATTTATAGAACTTGTCGTGAAAGATAATTTTCATAGATAGAAAGAGGAATGGAATATTCCGATATAAAACCGTTTATCGTACATAACCTGGAATTCCAAAACTTCAGGTATAATATTTAAAAAATTCCGATTTTTTAAAATATTTATCGATATGGTCAATTGAAACTTGAATGCCCAAGAGGAAAATAATCTGTGTTGTTTTCTGATATCTGGTAAGTTCCTGTACAGAATCCTGTTTCATTATTAACCGTGCATAGATCGGAGTAGCCAGTGTTGTTGGGATACCCCCAGTAGTTGCCACCGGTAAATGTTCCATTTATAATATTTGTTTTCTTATATGGTAAAATATTCCACCTATTACCAGGATTTGGTGAGTCTTCATAGAAATTTCTGAAATTAACAATACGGTTATCATAAAATAAACTCTCGTCTGATAGCTGGAATCCAATTCCAATTGAATTCCCAGTGATAGTATTACCTGAGAATTCGTTCTGACCTGATTGAGAACTAAAGACACCAATCTGCTGACCTGATATTATATTCTTAATCAATTTATTCAGGTTAGATCCGCTATCGAGACTTATTCCTCCATTATTTTCAGAAATACGGTTATCTGATATATTTGACTGTGTTATATGGCTCAAGATCAGCCCAATATCTTTGTTTCCAGTTATTTTATTATTGCTTACTATTAATTTTGAAGAGTTAAATAGTGAAATCCCTGTTCCAGAACCATTCTTTACTTCATTTAAATATACTTGTGCATTATCTGCCCCCCTGAGTGCTATTCCCAAACCATTTCCTTCACAAACATTTGAAATGACAGATAAATCCGGGGCTATATATGCAAGACCGATACCTATTAGCTGACTACCTTTACAGGAATTGTTCACAATATGCACATCAGTTCCATCGGTAATTGCAAAACAGACTTTAGAGTTATTTTCTGCAACATTCGACATTACAGAAATATTTTTATCGTATCTTGAAGAAAGCCCTTTATCAAAGCTATTTCTTAAATTATTTAAGTAAATTGTTATTCCGGTTGAATTCGATATTGATATTCCATAATCATTTAGAGACAATAAATTTGAAACAATTGATAAATCCCTGTTTTCCCACCCTAAAAAACCTATATTGCGATTATTGCTTAAATTATTTGAGTAAATTGTTATTCCTGTTGATTTTAATATCCATATCCCGATTTTATTGTGCAACAATAAATTTGAAACAACTGATAAATCCCGGTTTTCCATTACTGCAATACCGGTCTCCCTATTATCGAGGGCTATAGAATCTGAAATATTGAGATTAATCGATTTTACGTTAGAAATTCCATATTCATTACCTGAGGCATTTACGGAATTAATATTCACAATTTCACTGTAAAATGTAAATATACCTGCCCAGGAGCCTGATATTGAGACGTTTTTTAACTTAACACGTTTAACTTTTGTAATGAACACTCCAAAATCCAGGTTTCTTAAACTCAGGTTTGAAATTAGTACATCCGATATTCCCGTTCTCTCTCCCCCAACCATAATACCGGCCTGACGGATTTCGCGGGCATCCCCTACAATAACACCTTCAATGGTATGACCGGCTCCATCGAACGTTACATCAGAACTCTCGATTGAAATAATTGATGCATGTAGATCGGTAAGAATATCATTACTAAGACGGTATTTCCCGGGTTTTGATACTCGAAAAGAACTGTTAATGGCAATATATCCATCAGGGCCTATAGTTGGTACTGTAGTAGTAATATTCAATATAACTGAACTCCCCGATGAAATGGGTTTTTTTCCTGGTTGTCCATATGCTGCTTTAATTCCGCCAAGTTTTTCTGAAGCCCCCAGGATATTTACAAATCCATATCCATATATTTCATCCCAACCCGGCTTTCCATAATCAGTAGCTGAATTATAAAGGGCCACTCGTATTTCTGAAGAATTTTTCGAGGGAAAAGCCCGCCATAAGAGGGCGAGAGCCCCTGCAACATTTGGTGCTGCTGCACTTGTGCCATCGAACCTGACTTCATTACCGGTTGCATCATGGACTATTACTCCGTCAGGAGCTGTAATATCAGGTTTTTTTCTTGCCTGGGGAAAAGGGTTAAGAATTGTGCTTGTCCCCCGCGAAGAAAAGTCTTCAATTTTCCCATCTGTTTCGATATTTCCCGCAGCAACACTTATCACGTCCGGAAGAACAGAATGGCCAAAAACAGAGTGATCAGAGACGATATTTGTTCCCTGAACCATTATACCGGGTCCTGTCACAAGCAAAAGGTCAATAGTTGTATTGTTCTTTCCTATCCCGTTTCCTTCCAGTAATATTTCAACGTCCTGAGTTGTGAGGTTCATATTTATCCCTCTCATAAATTGAAATGGATTGCCAGATTCATCATTCAACATAGTACCCGATATAATACGTTCGCCTGTGTCTGGATTTTGGAGAAATAACGAAAAGTTATTCGTAGAGTGACCTGATTTATCCGCCCATTTCAGGACTGATACAAGTTTTCCTTCAAAAGGAACTGATAGGTATATTCCTTTTTTTGATTTATTTCCACAGGAGAAATCCTGAATTCCTTGCGTATCCGGACAATAATTTCCCTGGTAATGTTTCTTCGCATAATTTCCGGCTGCTGATACAAGGATAACTGAGTTGTTTTCCGCAATAATCTTTTTAATATTACCCGCATAAGAACCGTCTTCAAATACCGGTGCATTTAACCATATGACATCATCACAGATTATCTGGCATCCGGAATTGACGAGCTCCCTCACAGCCATAGTAAAATCATTCGGGTTGGTTCCTGAGTCATGAAAATATAATGATGCACCTGGAGCAATCGAATGAATCACTTCAAGCATTTTTGTTCCTTCATCGCCACCACGACTGTTCCGGAGAATTGTAACATCCGGGGGGATGTATCCCTTCTCAACAAGGGCACCAATGGAGTCGACACCATCTGAAATGACTCCTACCTTCATACCCCAGCCATCGACACCAAACTTATCCCTGAAGAGATCTGTTTTCATCATATTATCGGCGGATGAAGATGTTTGAATGCCGGATACAGACGAAACTAAACCTGTAAAGATAATAAGATTTATGAATAAAAATAAGTAGGATAAATTCATTCAATTTCCTCAAGATCTTTCTCAAGAATTCAATCAGATTTTTTTATTATTCTTGTTAACATATATATGCTTATTAATCTATCTTTACTTTTCATTTTTCTTTCGGAATATCTTGTTAATGAACAATTTTAATAGAAAGATAAACAAAATTTTATTATCTGGAAATATCATAATCACCAGATTACCTTACAAATAATTAATTAACACTTAAATTTTACAAAAGATAAAAATTCGTGTTTTATGATACAAAAAAAAGTAACTATCGGACTGATTCAGACACGCGTTCTTCTTGACCCCGGAAAAAATCTCAAAAATGCCCGGACTCTAATTCTCGATGCAATATTAAAAGGAGCTCAGATAATATGTCTCCCCGAACTATACAGAACAAAATATTTTCCACAGTATATCGGGAGAGACTGCTCAAATCTTGCTGAATTAATTCCAGGGGAGTCAACGAGAACTTTTCAAAAGATTGCGAGTGAAAAAGACATAGTTATTATCGTCCCTGTTTTTGAAAAGGCTGAAGGTAATAATTTTTATAACACAGCCGTTGTCATTGATTCCAGAGGGATTATTGGAAGTCCTTACCGTAAAATCCATATCCCACAGGACCCTGGGTTTTACGAAAAAGGTTATTTTCGTCCTGGTAGCGAATATCGGATATTTCAGACAAAGTTTGGAAAAATTGCAGTTATGATATGTTATGACCAGTGGTTCCCGGAAGCAGCACGAAAGGTTGCAATTGAGGGAGCTGAAATAATTTTTTATCCTACTGCCATAGGTTATCCCAAACTCCAAATCCCAGATGAAGGAAACTGGCAAAATGCATGGGAAACTATTCAGAGAAGCCATGCAATTGCAAACAGTGTCCACGTTGCCGCAGTTAACCGTGTAGGAACAGAGGGAGATATCCTCTTTTTTGGTGGGTCGTTTCTTTGCGACCCGTTTGGAAATATCATTGCCAAATCAGGAGACGAAGAAGAAGTCCTGATAGGCACAGCAGATCTTGCACAGAACCAGGCATTAAGAGATTCCTGGGGATTTATACGTAACAGAAGGCCTGAAACATACAAGAAAATCTGTTCAGCCTATGGGAAAGATGCAAAGACAAGAATAAATCTTGGTATTAATCCAAGTAATCAGGGATTTCATATGCCCGCAGAATGGGAACCACATTACGGAGTCTGGATGGCCTGGCCACATGACAGAGAGACATTTCCTCACCTTAATGAAGTTGAAAAGACTTATACTGAATTTATAAAGGGAATAAGTTTTTCTGAAATAGTGGAACTCCTTGTTACCGATCTTCAAATGCAAGAGAGAGTCACAACAATCCTTGCAAAAGCAAGTGTTCCTATTGACCGTATATCTTTCCGGATTACTGATTATGCCGATGTCTGGATACGTGATTATGGTCCGGAATTTGTCGTAAACAGGTCAACAAATGAAGTTGCACTTGTAAACTGGGACTTTAATGCATGGGGTAATAAATATGATTCTTTGGTAAAAGACCGGGAAATACCAGGTATAATAAATAGTTGGAGAAATCTTCCCATTTACAAACCAGGAATGGTACTCGAAGGAGGTTCGGTTGAAGTAAATGGCAGAGGCACACTGATTACTACCCGCTCATGTCTACTCAATAAGAACCGTAATCCCGAGCTTACCGAGTGGGAGATAGACGAGAACTTATGCAAATATCTCGGTGTTTCAAATATAATATGGTTAAACGAGGGAATAGCGGGGGACGATACTGACGGTCACATTGATGACATTGCCAGGTTTACGAGCCCATCCACTGTTCTTTGTGCATTTGAAGCAGATAAATCTGATGAAAATTACTCTGTTCTGAAGGAAAATTACGAAATAATAAAGAATGTGACAGATGAAACCAAAAACAAGTTGTCTGTGGTGAAACTCCCAATGCCGGCAGCTGTAGAATGGGAGAATAGACGGTTTCCAGCAAGTTATACGAATTTTTTTATAGGAAATTCAGTAGTTATTGTTCCTGTTTTTAATGATCCTGCAGATTCTCTTGCATTAAAAATAATTGGAGAAGAGTTCCCAAATAGAAAAGTTGTCGGAATAAATTGCAGGGCGATGGTAGAAGGTATGGGCACTTTTCATTGTGCGACCCAGCAGGAACCAATAACCGTAATAAAATAAGGATTCCAGTTTAAACTTACTTTTAATTTTATTTTAATCACCGGAAAAGGGTCAGAAAGCGAGTATACGGTAGCTCTGTTTTGGAACATGCAATTCGAACCTTGCACCTAATCCGGACTGACCGGTCTCATAAATTGTAATCCCGGTAATTCCCAGAATTTCGCGTGTGATAAAGAGTCCCAGCCCTGTATTTTTACCATACTCACGTTCGAATATTTTTTCTTTCATGTCACCTGGAATTCCTGTTCCATCATCTTCAATGGTAAAAGTAATACCCTTCTCTGTTTCAAATGAACTGCAGGTAATTTTATTTATAGACCCCCCATGCCTCACTGAATTCTCTATAATATTGAAAAAAACTTTAGATATTAATGGATCTGAAAATATTTCGGCATTATGCCTGATATTATTTTCCAATGTCACCGAACCGGGAGATACTTCAGAAAAAGCTTGATTTACCAGTTCTTTTACATTTAGCCATTCCGGAGAAGATATACCTATTTTATGATATTCCCTCGAAAATTGTATCATCGAAATAATCTTTTCAGAAGCAAGAAGGATCTTTTTTGCATATTCTTTCACCCGGAGGCTTATTTCTGATTCTTCGAGGATGGATGCAAATCCTGACAGGATCACAATCTGGTTATTGATATCGTGTAGTGTTATGCTATTGAGGAGATTCAGTTTCTGGTTTGTTATGTGCAATGCGTTATCAATCTTTATTCTTTCGGTGATGTCATTCATTACAGAAAGGAAATATGTTTTATCCTGAATTGTAATTGGATGGCATGAACATATTCCTGTATAAATTTCACCGTTTTTTGCTCTTACTTTAACTTCAAGATCTCGAACTCCATCCCTCTGCAATGCTTCATCCTTTTTTTCCATCCTCAATCTTGGGTCATCAAATATATGAAGATCTGATGAGGTATGTCCAATAACTTCTTCCCTCGAATATCCAAGGATTGTAAGAAATGCATTGTTTACATCAACAAACCTGCCCTCATCGACTGTTGAAATCGCCATTAGAATTGAAGTTGTATTAAAGACCTTGGATAACTTATCAAAAGTTTTTGATAACTCTTCGTATTCAATAAGATTTTTATCAATAAGACTGCTTTCTGCTTCTCTAATATGAGTGACATCAGTTAGGATTGTTAGTATTGCTTGTTCTTGCTGGTATTGTGTCAATGTAGTCTTGACAATAACATTATGTGATTTATTAAACCGGTCAATAACCTGTACCTCATAATCGCTAACTAATTCCCCTCTAACCATTCTCGATATATTTTCTCTGACAATTTCCCAGTCATCCTGCCTTAGGTATAGGAAGAGATCAGACCCAATTAATTCATTACGTGAATATCCGAAAAAGTTTGAAGTTATATTATTTACAAATACAATAATTCCATCCCTATGAATAAGGAGAATATCAGGTAGATGCATAAGCAGTTCGTTATACTGCTGTTCGCTATCAAGAAGGGCCTTTTGTGCTTTTTTTGTTTCAACATTTCGTTTCTCTACAGCCTGCCGGATTTTATGTGCAAGCTCAGTAAACTGGGCTTTTGCATCGCCTCCTTTTTGAAGATAAAAATCAGCGCCTTCATTAAGAGCCTGAATAACAACTTCCTCGCGCCCTTTTCCTGTAAATAAAATAAAGGGCAGATTTTTCTTTTGTGTCCTTAAGGATTTCAGAAATTCTATTCCATCCATTTCAGGCATCTGGTAGTCAGATACAACTGCATCGTATGAAGTCGTTTTAAGCGATATAAGTGCATCTTCTGCCCGGTTGAGAGTTGTTACACTCATATCGCCGAATTTCTCAAGATAGAGTTTTGTTATATCGCAGAGAATGGATTCATCGTCAACGTACAATACAGAGATCATTTTGTGTAATGAAGTGAGGGGAATTCATATAATATAATTTTCCTTTGGTGGATCAAATTAAAGGGAATAAAAAATCGTTGTAAGGAAAGGATTAAGTTACCTTTTTTTCGCAGATGGAAAAGTAGGGTAATTCTTCACTCAGATACATACATGCATGACTGCACGTCATGGCCTAGTTTTCCAATTGCATCTGCCCGGCACCGCTGGCAATGCCGCATTTGCCTGACGTATGGTGCACAGCTGTCCTGCATTGCACGTTTTTGCGCTGGAGTTGGAGGGACGATGTCAGCAAACTTGTATTGAGGTATCACAGGAATTACATTATATGTATAAACACCCATCTCACCGACTTTCTTCGCAATTTCCGGAATATGTTCATCATTTATTCCCGGAATATATACTGTATTTATCTTGACGATCATCTTTCTTTTCACTGCTTCTTCAATTCCTTTCAGCTGTTTTTCAAGAAGTAGTGCGGCAGCTTCACGTCCTGTATATCTTTTCCCATTGTAATCAATAAACTGGTAAATTTTAGCCCCGATATCGGGGTTAATAGCATTTAGGGTAACTGTAATATTTCCCACATCGTATTTTTGAAGGAGGTCAATTTTTTCAGGGAGCAGAAGTCCGTTTGTCGATATACACTTTATAACATTTGGAAATTCCTCGTGGAGAAGCCGGAGTGTCTCAAACGTTTCTTCATTAGCAAGCGGGTCGCCAGGTCCCGCAATACCGACGACTTTTATATAATTGTACTTCTCCATCACTTTTCTAACCATTTCAACTGCTTCAGTTGGAGAAAGGATCTTTGTTGTGACACCAGGCCTGCTCTCATTAACACAATCAAAATCCCTGATACAGTAGTTGCACTGGATATTACATTTTGGTGCAACCGGTATATGACACCGTCCAAATCCGTGACAGGCTTTTTCACTAAAACATGGGTGTTCCTGAATCTTGCGTAACTGTTCAGGGTCCCAAGGGACTTCCTTTCCCTGTACCTTTGCAATGCGGTACCCGCTTCCCTCATCAGGCATTACAAAACGTTTATCTTCTTATGGTATATAGCGATTTATCCCGGCATGACACTGCAAAAAAGAGATAATACAATTTACCTGATAGCATTTGTTGCAGTAATCTGCTCTGTGCTTGTACTGGCATCCGTAATTGATGTTGTAATAATCGGCCTGACCCTTGCTATGGTCGTTATCCCAGTCCATATAAAATTGCAGGAAAAAATAGGGAAATATCCCTCTGTTACTCTAATAACCACAGGAATATTCATTCTTGCTGTGTCAGGGCTCATTATTATCGGGACTATAATCTTTGGAGAACGCCTCTTTATTGAAAAAGGATTGACAGAACTTGTACAATGGATACAGACACCTGCTGTAAATACAGTCACAAATATTCTCCCTGTCAGCCCTGACCAGATGAATGGCATAGTGTCAAATATTTATAATGGTCTCCTTGGAAATCTTGTGCGCGAATTCAGTGTAATCCCTTCACTTTTTATCAAGCTTGTAATATTTCTTATAACGTTTACCCTGACCCTCACTGAGGGATTGAAAGTGTGGGATAGTATTCTTCATTCGCTTACTGAACGTGAAGGATATTATGCAAAGACTATCGGGACTGTTATATCAGATACATCTTACGCCGTATATGTTGTTCACATTACAATTGCAATTATTACAGGAATAATTGCATTTCCTTTCTTCTGGTTTCTTGGGTATGGTCATGTAGTATTTTTTGCGTCTCTTTCTGGTGCTCTAAAACTTATCCCGGTAATTGGACCCTCATTTCTTATGCTGATTATCGCGATATTTGCATTTATGCATGGTGACTATACTACTGTTCTCATTATCGTGGTAATCGGATACCCTGTAATCTGTGCAATGCCAGACCTTGTTATCCGCCCTTTTTTAACAGGCAGGAGAACACGGATTCATCCGGCTCTCATGTGGATCGGTTTTTTCGGAGGAATTATGACATTAGGAATTTCTGGTTTTATTATCGGCCCGATTGCGATAGCACTATTAAATGCCCTTTACACCGCAATTGTTCATGAGAAAACTCACGAAACTTATTCAAACTGAAAAGAGAAAATAACTATTGGCACTTTTGACTGGAGAAACCTTTCCGAAGATTTGAATTGCCGATAATAGCGAGCGGGGGTATCCAAGCCCGGTCAACGGAGTAGGATTTAGGTTCCTATCGCGAAGGCGTTCGGGGGTTCGAATCCCCTCCCCCGCATTTAACCTGCTACTAGAATTTATTGAATTACTATGAAATGTGAGATAAAACCTGAGTCGCTTGTTCGTAAATGTTACCATACCGGTGGTTATGTATTTGCAAAAAAGCCTGATATCAGTGAGAAAAAAGATTTCGAAGAATATGCACGACTTGCAAGTAATGAAAATCCGCTGCCTCCGTCTGATGCAGTAATAAAAGCAGTATGCGAATCAGTAGCAAGAGCCAACAGGTATCCTGATGAAAAATCAGAATTACTTTTTTCGGCGCTGAAAGAGTGCTATGGAAGTTCTTATAATTTTGCCGTTTCAGGGACTGGAATGGATGGAATTATTGAAACGGTCATTCGTGTAATTGTTGGTCCCCTGGATAAAGTGATAGTTTCTTCACCGACTTTTTCATATTACGGGATTGCTACTACCACGCAGGGGGGTCTCCCGGTAAATATCATGAGAAAAGAAGACTTTTCAATTGACAAGAAAAAAATTATCGAAGAGTCAGAAGACGCAAAACTGGTAATTATTTGTTCTCCAAATAATCCAACCGGAAATGTAACACCAGTACCAGTTGTTAAAGAGATTCTTGAAAATATCAAGTGTCCGCTCTTTCTTGATAATGCATATATTGAATTTTCCTCTTTGGACTATACTCCCTTGTTATCACAATATGATAATCTTATAATCGGCAGAACATTTTCAAAAGCATATTCACTCGCAGGTTTAAGAATAGGATATGCATTCCTTCCTGAATGGTTTGAAAAGTATTATAAGAGGGCAATGACTCCTTTCAACCTTAGTATACCTTCTGAAGCCGCAGCAGTTGCTGCTCTTAAAGATAAGGAACATATTAAAAAAACATTAAACCATACTATCAGCTGGAGAGATAAAATTATTGAAAACTGCAGATATCCGGCATTTCCGTCAGATACAAACTTCATACTCATTGATACACATCCCCATTCAGGTGACAAGATCACCGAAGTTCTCAGGGAATCAGGAGTCCTTGTCAGGTCCTGCAGGAGCTTTCCAGGCCTTCCTGACCATTACATCCGTGTAAGTATAGGAAAAGACTGGGAGATGGAACGTTTTTTAGGAGCAATTAACAGTATATGATGTACGGACTGACCGGGACTCCGGGTGTGGGTAAGACAGAAATAGGGGCACTTCTCGCAAAAGAGGGATATCCGGTTCTTTGTTTAACAGATACAGTCCGCCATTATATCCTTAATCGTGATGAGGAACGAGATTCGTGGATAGTGGACATCGATCGGTGGGCTATGGATTTCCAAAAATTCGATGGCTTTGTTGAGGGACATATCGCACATTATCTCCCCTGTGACCGTATCATCATATTGCGCTGCCGGCCTGACCGCCTGATGCAAAGGTTGATGGACCGTGGATATAAACAGGCAAAGGTAAAAGAGAATTGTGAAGCAGAAGCACTCGATCTGATCCTTCAGGAAGTCGTTGAAAACTTCCCCCCTTCCATCATATTTGAAGTGGATACGACCGATTCTCCGCCCGAATCATCCAGAGATAAAATCCTTGCTTTTATCAGGGGTGAACTCCCACCATCTTTCGGAGAAAATGACTGGATTGAATATTGTGAGGTCTCCAATTGACGCTTGATGCATACAGAAAGAATGTTAAATGGATAATTGACCCGGTCGCTTTGATAGCTATACGTATAGGCCTTACACCAGATCTCTGTACTGTTTTATCACTTATTGCTGCGGGCTTTGCAGGGATCTTCTTTTATTTTGGATATGAATTGTCAGGAATTATTGCTGTTGCATTCAATGCGTTATTTGATGCACTCGATGGCTCAATAGCAAGGATAAAGAAGGTAGAGGGGAAAAGAGGAGATTTTCTTGACCACTCTGTAGACCGTTATGCAGATATTTTTATTATCACTGGCATTTTTGCAGGGACCCTTGCACCCTGGCCAATCGGTGTATTTGCCCTTACCGGTGTTTTGATGGCATCTTACCTCGGAACTCAGGCTCAGGCTGTGGGTGTAGGGAGAATTTATGGAGGTCTTCTCGGGAGAGCTGACCGGCTTGTGCTCCTTATTATTGCGGGTATAATTGATCTCACTTTAAAGCCATCACTTGGAGGGATTGGAGTTATGGGGGTGCTTCTCGTTATATTCGGACTACTCGGACATTTAACCGCAATCCAGAGGTTTATTTATGTCTGGAAGAGGATTAGTTAGAAAGTTAAAACCATGAATCAAGAGTTTTCTGACCTATTTTTAAACCGAGACCGCTCAATGCACGGTTAACCCTCTCTTCTCCAAAATCATATTCTTCGCAAAGCATTGCCCTGATTCCTTCAAAGTCGGGGGTTTTCCATTCGAGAGAATAATCTTTTGTTACAGGCGGGTGAAGAAAGAACTGTTCAACCGGGACCGGGTCAAAGTCAGGCATCTTCTCTTTTAAAGTTTTTTCATATCCCCCTTCCTTTACAATTTTTATTCCTGTCTTAACACCAATACCATAGCACCCACGGTTGAAGTCTGTCCCGACAAGTATCCCTATCTGGATTAACTCCTCCCTCGATATCTTCTGACCGAAAAGAAGGTCATCAAGGAATATCTTTTCAGGATTTACAGTAATGGACCGTCCATGCATTTTCCTTTTCCCGCTTACAGTAAGGTTACGGACAAGGGCCGGAGACCCAAAGAGAAGTGTGTCGTAGTCCTGTGATACTGCATAACCCACATCTCCTGAAATGGTCATATATGCGGCCTGGGCTTCACCTTCACTCGGTGCATCAACGACCGGGAGGCCGAGGAGTGTTATTAATCGTTTCGCGCTCGCGATTATTGTTGAGTCTATTCTTGACGCGGCCCTCGCCTGCTTATACGCCTCCTCAATATCACCACGGGCCAGGGCTTCTTTATGAAGTGTTTCTGCTAGTGCACGGCCATCTCTACGCATTTGAACAGTCTCTTCTTTAAATGGAGGTGGTGTCCCATCAAAAATAAAAAGGGGTTTAATCCCTTTTTCCATAAGATTTGCAGTTCTGAAAAGAATACCTGAAAGATGTGAGGTGACCCTTCCGGTTTTATCCATGAGAGGAGTGCCATCAGGCTGGCGTATTATTGTGATGAACTGAAACAGAGCATTGAAGGCATCAACCGCCGCTATGCCGCGAAGTTCTTCAAGCGCTATCTCTTTTTTATAAGGGAGGACCAGTTCCCGGAGATCTACACCCATTCAGTTCTCTCCTTTTAACGATAAGTCCTGCGATTCAGATCTTCAAGTAGATCTTCAAACTTTCGCATATTTTCTTTATATTCACCCGCCATTTTCTCAGCTATTTCTTCAAGGCTGAACTGAAGCATCCTCTCCCTGACCTGAGAACTTTCCTTCAATGAATGAAGCATATAGCCGCAAATAACAATCATTCCTCCTGTTGCCCCCATCACGCACATGCCTGATATTATTAGGATCAGGTTTGTAGTGAGGGTATAGAGAGCAATAAAGGTAGAGATTATCATAATACAATACAGGCCGGTTATAATAGGAACTTCCCGTAACTCCATACTTTTAGGTAATGGAAACCCATTACATAAAACAATCGCGGACCAGGAAATTCATGAACGTCACACGCTATATACCACTAATTGCAATGCCTGCCCTGCTCCTAGTCGTGGAACTGGCATCAATTCTTCTAGCATCTCCCATGATAGAGACAGGTACAAAAGCTTTTGATAATCCCGACTCCTTTTCAAACCTTTTTACTTTCATAGCTGCACTCCTTATTTTTACTGCGTTCATCCTCATACTAATCCGTTTCAAATTTACGAAGATTTTCAGCATAGTTATCCTTCTCTCAATCTTTTTCTCATTTATCTATGTTTTTAACGCAATCCTCGCTACACTTTTTCCTTCAAATAACCTCGTATTTTTAATTTCCATCTTAATTTCGGCCCTCGGGACTTTTATTCTCTATCAGTACCCGGAGTGGTATGTAATAAATTCTCTTGGCGCGCTTCTATCAGCAGGAATTGCAGCGATCTTCGGGTCATCTCTTTCTGTCATCCCTGTAATAGTACTCCTTGTTCTACTGGCCATTTATGATGCAATCTCAGTATACCGGACAAAACATATGATAACCCTGGCAGAGGGCGTTATCAAAGAAAAAGCACCAATTCTTTTCATTATTCCAAAGAAACGTGACTTCTCTTATATAAAGGAAGGAATTGGCGAGATAAATGAAGGAGGAGAGAGGGGGGCATATATCATGGGTATGGGCGACCTGATTATGCCTTCAATTCTTGTCGTTTCAAGCCAGGTCTTCCTTGGAAAACCGGGTCAATTTATGAGTCTGCCAACAGCAGGTGCGATTATTGGCTCACTCTTTGGTATGTTGATACTTCTTACGGTTGTTGGAAAAGGAAAACCACAGGCTGGTCTTCCTCCACTTAATGGCTGTACAATTGCCGGCTTTCTTCTCGGGCTTTTTCTTTCTTCACTATAAAATATTCTTTTGCATGGGACTCAATTAGCGTAAGGACTTCATTAATTCCTTCACCGGTCTCTGTAGACATTAGGGGATATCCTTCACCCGGACAAATATCTGATTTGTTAGAAATGGCAATTAGAGGCGCATTAAGTGTATTTTTCACTTCTTCGAGTAACACCAGCTGATTAGTTAAAGGGTAACCACAATGTTCACTCGGGTCTAATAGAAAGATTACCAGGTTTGCAAGATGATTGAGTGCAGACAAAGCCTGCAGTTCTATTGGATTTCTTTCATCTGAAGGTCTGTCAAGAATACCAGGTGTATCGATAAACTGAACTCTTTCTCTTCCGGATTCACGAATGCCAACAATTACGCCCTTTGTTGTGAAGGGGTAACGGGCAATCTCAGGTTTTGCTGTTGAAACAGACTTAATAAAAGAGGACTTTCCGACATTTGGATAACCTCCGACCACAACAGTAAAAGTATCTTCAATGTGTGGGAGAAGCCTCAGGACATTGCGCACTTCATTCAGAAAGATTAATTGATTGTCTATCTGGTGTACAACAGAAGAAAGTCTTGCAATCGCCTGTCTCCTTTTTCCAGGATCCTCGCCAGACTTTCTTGTTGCAATGACCATTGCATTTCTCTTATCGCGGGACCATCGTGCAGCCCACCCAACTGCACCCAGGGCCTTTTTTAACCGGTCCATGCCGAAAAGATATCCGGCTGTTTCATAGTAAAAAGGAGGAAGATCTTCAAATTCCGGGAATGACCGCATTACAGCGACAAGGCGGTCATGGACCGCCATATATACCGCACGCACAAACTCCTCATTGGCCCGCGCTACATTATGCTTTTTCTTCATCCTCACTGCTGCTCGTCTAAGTGCTTTTCCTAATACTTCATCAGCAGTAGGGACAGTAGGTATTCTTTCAAACTCCACGCGGGTTCAACCTGATGTATTTATAAGAGCTATAGAGATTAATCATTATGGAGCTATCGGCAATTCAGAAAGACATTCTTGTCACTCTGATTAGTCTCTACCAAAAATACTCAGGGCCCATAAAAGGGGAGGAAATTGCCGAGGTCATTAAAAGAAACCCGGGAACCGTTAGAAACCAGATGCAGGCTTTAAAAGCAATCGGACTTGTAGATGGAATACCAGGTCCGAGGGGAGGGTATACCCCTACTTCTCAAACCTACAAAGAGCTCAACCTGTATCATTCTGATCAGTTCTTCAATGTCAACATTTTAAGAAAAGGGAAGCTCGCTGAAGGAATTTACGCCACTGAAGTCGCTTTTACAACTCTATGCAACCCTGACCTGTGTCATGCGCAGATAAAAGTGCAGGGAAGCATGAAAATGTTTGAAATAGGTGATGAGGTAACTATAGGACCGACGCCAGTTAACAAACTCCTAATACGCGGTGAATTATTTGGAAAGGATGAAGCTGCAAACACTCTTCTTATTACAATAAATGAGATGATCTCACTTCCAAAGCAACCAATCCGGTATTATATGTCAGCTCCACTTATCACGGTAACTCCCGATACAAGCTTGAAAGTAGCAATTGGTATCTGTAATACTAAACATATCCACGGAATTCCGGTTGTAAATGATGATTGCCTCCTTGGCATACTTACATTAAGTGATATAATAAGGGCTCTTGATTCGTCTGTTACTCTTGATACTCCCATTGAAACACTAATGACAAGGGAAGTTGTCACTGCAGCATCGGATATACGCCTTTACGAGGTTATCACAACATTTAAAGAGAGAAAAATTGGAAGACTGATAGTTGTTGAAGACAAACGCCCGATCGGAATTTTGACTCAGTCTGATATCATCAGGGTTTTTCCATCCCTTTGATACAACTTTACTAAAATTTTTTACCTGGCATACAAAAACTTAATAGCTTCAACATGGATAATGAGTTTCAGTACTTAATGTCTTCGAATCAAAGGAAAAAAAATAGGAGAAATTTATGCCTGAAGAAGATTCTGTAACCACCGGAAAAAGTGAAAGATCACCCGACCTGCAAGGGCTTCGTGAAGAGATAATAACAATGCTTGCTCAACAAAGGGCCGGAGATTTCGAGGCCGTTATACCTCTTGAAAAACTCAGGGGTGATGAGAAGGATATAGGAGCTGCATTCAACGAACTATCACAGATACATGTAGGGAATATTTTATCGATGCTGGAAGTGGTCTCTGCATATGCGGATGGAGATTTTTCACCTGTATTAAAAAGACTTCCAGGAAAACAGGTCTATGCGAATGAGAAGATGGACCTGCTCCGAAAGAACCTGCGATCCTTGAACGAAGATATGGAATTCCTCACAAAAGGAGCTTTTGAAGGTCGGCTTGACATACGGGTAGATGCGACCAGACACATCGGGGATTATCGCAAGATAATTGATGGCGTTAATACCACTCTTGATGCCTTCATCGGCCCGTTTAATGTAGCTGCTGAATATATGGAGAGAATTAGTGAAGGGGATGTTCCACAGAAGATAACTGAACAATATCGTGGTGACTTTAACGAGATTAAAAATAACTTAAACCAGTTAATTGATGTCATCATACTGCGGGGTCAGGATATCGATATGCTGACGAATGCTGGCCTTGAAGGCAGACTTGATACCCGTGGAGACACGTCTAAGTACCATGGATATCACGGTGGCATGATTGATAAGATAAACAAGATGCTCGACGCATATATAGGGCCATTCAATGTTTCAGCTGAGTATATTGAAAGGATAAGTGAAGGGGATGTTCCACAGAAGATAACCGAACAATATCGTGGGGATTTCAATGAGATTAAAAATAATTTAAATAAACTCATTGATGTCGTGAATATGAGAAACGCGGACATTCAACTGCTTATCAATGCTGCTACGGAAGGTAAACTTGACGTAAGGGCTGATTCTACCAAATACAATGGACTTAACGGAAAGATGATAAACGGTATAAACGCGATTCTCGATGCATTTATCGGCCCATTCAATGTCTCTGCTGAATATATAGAAAGAATCAGTGAAGGGGATATACCGCAGAAAATCACAGATAACTACCGTGGAGACTTCAATGAGATTAAAAATAATTTAAATAAACTCATTGATGTTGTGAATATGAGAAATGCGGATGTTCAACTTCTTATAAGTGCAGCCACGGAAGGTAAACTTGACGTAAGAGCGGACTCCACCAAATACCACGGACTTAACGGAAAGATGATTGATGGGATCAATGCAATGCTTGACACTTTCATCGGCCCATTCAATGTCTCTGCTGAGTATATTGAACGAATCAGTGAAGGAGATGTCCCACAGAAAATTACAGACACTTATAAAGGAGATTTCAATGAGATTAAAAATAATTTAAATAAACTCATTGATGTCGTGAATATGAGAAATGCGGATGTTCAACTTCTTATAAGTGCAGCAACTGAAGGTAAACTTGACGTAAGAGCGGACTCCACCAAATATCACGGACTTAACGGAAAGATGATTGAAGGTATTAATGCAATGCTTGACACTTTCATCGGCCCATTCAATGTCTCTGCTGAGTATATTGAACGAATCAGTGAAGGAGATGTTCCACAAAAAATAACAGATAACTACAAAGGAGATTTCAATGAGATTAAAAATAATTTAAATAAACTCATTGACGTTGTGAATATGAGAAATGGCGACATTCAACTCCTTATCAATGCAGCCACTGAAGGTAAACTCGACGTAAGAGCGGACTCCACCAAATATCACGGACTTAACGGAAAGATGATTGATGGGATCAATGCAATGCTTGACGCGTTCATCGGCCCGCTAAATGTTGCTGCAGAGTATGTGGACCGTATAAGCAAAGGGGATATTCCCAAACACATCACTGATAATTATAAGGGTGACTTCAATGAAATTAAAAACAACCTGAACCAGTGTATCAATGCTATAAACCTCCTTATTGAAGATACCCAGAACCTTGCCAGTGCTGCAAAGAGAGGAGACCTGGATAAGAAAGCGGATAAATCCAGGCACTTAGGTAAATTTGCAGAGATAGTTAATGGAATTAATGAAACTCTTGACTGGGTTGTCATTCCTCTTCATGAGGGGATGCGGATTTGTAATGAATATTCCCAATGTAATCTAACCTCACATTTTGATGAACATATAAAAGTGGAAGGTGAATTTAAGCGGTTCAAGGAATCGCTTGACAGAATCGGAGATGGCATTTCATCTACTATCCATAGTCTGAAACAGGAGATAATCAGCCTTGCAAAGAATGCTGACACGGCACATGTCGGAGTTTCCGATGTGAGCAGAGGGGCCCATGAAATTGCAAAGAATGCTGACGAAGTAAGCAGGAATGCCGAGAAGAGTGAAGATGGGATCAATCAGGTCCTGCGTGCAATGGCTGACCTGACAACAACAGTCTCTGCTGTTTCGCAGAATGCCGATGCTGTGGCAAGGTTAAGTCTTGATGCAAATAATCTCGCAATGGAAGGATCTAAACATGCGGGTGATGCTGAGACTGGAATGATTAGTATTACAAAGTCTTCGCATGAAATCGAGACGATTGTTAAGGAAATCAAGAGCGAAATGGATAAAATTGGCAAAATTGTAGGCATCATTACAGATCTTGCCAACCAGACCAACCTTCTTGCCCTTAATGCTGCTATTGAAGCTGCAAGGGCAGGTGATGCCGGCAGGGGTTTTGCAGTTGTGGCGAGTGAAGTAAAATCTCTTGCACAGGAATCCCGTGTATCTGCTGAGTCGATCTCTGATATGATAAGTGGCCTTCAAAAGAAGACAGATAGTGCTGCAAACGCAATGGAAAATGCAGGAAAAGCAGTAAATGAGGGAAATAGTGCTTTATCTGACACTTTAAAGGCGTTTACGCACCTTACACAATCTGTTGACACTATAAATCAGAATATGGTCTCGGTTGCAAGTGCTACAGAAGAACAGGCTGCAAGTTTTGAAGAGATCACGGCAAGTGTGAACGAAATGAGTGTGCTTGTCAAGAAGACAGCAGATGATGCCCTTCATTCTTCAGCGACAAGCGAGGAAGCTCTTGCCGTTGTGGACCAGATAATTGATATTATTAAGAAGATCAATGAAGCTGTTGACGTAATGAACAAGGAAGTAACAAAATTCAAGTTACGTTAGTAGAATAATATTGCCTGCGGGTCCTCTTCAGGAACCTGCAAACTCCACCATACTTTCTTTTATCTCAGCAAAAGAGAGAATTTTATCTACATATCCACTTAAAATTGCCGATTCGGGCATGCTCCTGACAGTGGAGTATAAAGGATTCTGCACAATGGTCTGCCCTCCTATCTCCTTGATGTGACGAATCCCTTCGGTTCCATCCTTTCCCATCCCTGACAGGACAATTCCCATAATCTTCCCCTGGTATTTTTTTGAAAATGACATCATAAGGATGTCAATTGATGGACAGACATAATTTACTTTTTCTCCGCAAAAGAGCTTTATTTCCTTGTCATGAAAGACCTTCATATGTCTTCCTGAAGGTGCTATAAAAATTTTCCCTATGATGACAGGCGACCCTTCTGTCGCTACACTGACCTCCATTTTTGTCCCACACTGGATTCTTGCTGCCAAACGATTATTCATCTGCTGAGGCATATGCTGGACTATAAGGATAGCAGCATTAATTCTTGGAAAGTCTGTAAACAGGTTGAAGAGAACGTGTGTCCCTCCGGTAGAAGATCCTATTACTATTATTTTATCCGGTCCTTTCATTATTTGTTCCATATTGGTCATAAAAGACTAAGGTAATCATCAACCAGAGCAACAAGCTCCTGAGGTTCAAATGGCTTTGTAATATAATCAATTACGTATTCCTTAAGATAATCAAGGTCAGGGTCGGGGGCATCTTTTGCTGTAAGCATTGATATTATGACTTTATCCGAATAGCCTCTTTCGACTATCTGTTTTATTGCCTCCCACCCGTTCATCCTGGGCATCATCACATCCATAAGAATGATTCCCAAAAAGCCATTTTCAAGGTGCTCCAGGCATTCATCTCCACTTTGAGCTTTAAAAACTTCAAAACCCCTTCTCTGGAAGATAGACTCAATAGTAAATAAAATATCAGTATCATCATCTACTATCATCAGACTTTTCTTTTTATTATCTGCCATTTTTCTTCAAGTCCCTTAAATTGTAATTTTAATTGAGTTCTACTGGAGTCATGCAAATTTAACTCTACTCTCTGATTGGAAATTCTACTATAAATGTAGATCCCTTTCCTCTTCCATCTGATCTAACTGTTATAATCCCATGATGACTCTCTGCGATTCTTTGAGATATAGTAAGTCCGAGACCTATAGAATTTTTATCATGACGGGAAAAATCTGCTTTATAAAATTCATCAAAAACCTTCAGGCATTCACCTTTTGCTAGTCCAATACCGGTATCAATGACTGAAATACGAAGATAATCATCCATTCTTTCACCACGAACTATAATTGAACCTCCATTTTGTCCCATATAATGAATAGAGTTAGAGATAAGATTTTCAAATAGTTCGCGAATAAGGATCCTGTCTCCTTTAATAAACAAAGTCTCTTCAAATTCCATTTTTGCTGTTATCCCAAGTCTTCGGAATTCATGATGATGGTATTCAAGAACCGAAAGGATCTCATTTCCAAGGTCAAACTCCTCTATCTCCAGTTGAAACCCAAGGGTATTCAGTTTAGCAAGCTTCAAAGTTTTATCGACTATTGTGCGGATATAACTGATGTTATTAGAGATTACGTCAAGAAGTTTTACAGAGTATTCGCCATGCTCTTCATTTCTAAGTTCAGAAATGAGGGCAACAACGGGAGTTAGAGGAGTTTTCAGGTCGTGACCCAGCTGGTTTATAAATTCATCTTTCTGTTTGAGAAGCTCTTCCACCTGAGCCGTTCTCTCTATCACCATCTGATCAAGATTTCTGTTCATTTTAGAGAGATTGTTCTGTAATTCCTCCAGTGCACGATTTTTACTTTCTAAATCCCTGGTATACTGCTCAATAACTTCCTGGGTCATTTTACGTTCAGTTATATCTACGACCACTGCAAATGATCCTGCATATTCCCCCTTGTTATCAAAAAGTGGAGATGCAGAAAGTTCTGCAGATATAAGGTCCCCGTTTTTTTTCAGAAGGAAGATCTCATACCTTTCTTTAATGCCGGCTCTCCGCCTTTCAAGCGATTCATGGACATCTTCGTGGAGAGATTGAGGGACAAACGAGTAATAGGAAATTCCTATCATTTCACGAGAATTGTATCCAAGCATTTCTGACATTCGTGAGTTTACAAAGTTTGTAATCCCTTCAGTATCTAAAGCCCAGATTCCTTCGTTCAGGCTCTCAACAAGATTTCTATATTTAATTTCGCTTTCCCGGAGAGCAATTTCAGCAAGTTTTAGTTTGGTAATATCCCTTCCTGTCGCCTGAATCTCAAAAAATTTTCCGTTAGAATCAAAAATCCCATGAAATATCCATTGGTGCCAGCGGAGAGTATCAATATCTTTGGAAAATGGATATTCAATAATACGTATATCTTCCGGGTTAGTAAGTGCTGAAAGATTATCCTTTATTTTTTTAACCATATCAGATGGGACTAATAAAAAGAAATTAGATCTTATAAGATCTTCCGAAATCAGATTAAAGTATTTACTGACAGCATGGTTGATAAATGAGATCTCACCGCCCGGATAGAACCTTATTAAAAATTCAGTTTGATCTTCAATAACATGCCTGTAACGCTCCTCACTCTGTCGCAACTCGTTTTCTATATTGATTCTATCAGTTATATCAAAACCAGACCCAATTATCACCTGAATCTTATCTCGTATTGCAAGTGCCGGGGAGACATGAAACCAGCGTTCTTCCCCACTTTTGGTAATTATCTTTACGTCGTAAGAAGAAGGTACTTTATCACCTTTATAACGTCTATTTGCGAGATTTCTAACAAAATTCTGATAGTCAGGATGAAAAAATTCCCAGAATGGTTTATCTAGTAATTCTTCGTACGAATAACCGGTTGCACGAATTGTAGCCGGGTTGCAATAAACAAAGTTATCTCCCCTCACTTCAAATATAAAATTGTCTGTTTTATATGCAAGAGCAAAAAAACGCTCTTCGCTCTCATAAAGCTGTGCGGTCCTTTCACGGACCCGGTCTTCAAGTTCGTCATGTGCTTTTTTTAATTCAATTGTTACTGTCTTTCTGTCTGTTACGTCACGGATACTCTCGATTATTGCAGTAATCTCACCGTCCTCATCATAGAGAGGACTTGCAATTCCCCATAGATAGACCGTAGAGCCCTGAAAATCTGGGATGCAGGTTTCTGCAACTATAGAATTTTTTAAAAATTTTAATTCCGTATATTTTTTCTGCACTTCTGATTTAGGTTCAAGAATCAGATCAATGAGAATCGGCCTACGTTCATTATAAAATGGGAGTGAATATTCATAATTCCCTTTTCCAAGAATATCCTCAGATTTTACACCTGTCAGGTGTTCCATTGCTTTATTCCAGAATATTACTTTCTGTTCCTTGTCAATTATGAATGTGGCATCCGGAAAAAAGTTTATTATATCTTTAAGTCGTTTTTCGGATTCCTTTAAAATTTTCTGTTCTCTCTGCAATTTTTCAGCTTCTTTCTGGGCAGTAATATCCTGGACGAGAACAATAGCAGAAAAATTTTTATCTGACAATCCATAAAATACGGTCACATCGTTTAATGCAAAGAATGTAGACCCATCTTTTCTTATATGTTCTGCTTCAAATACGTGATGTCCTGTCTCTTCTGCTGCTTTTATTTGTTTCTCCGAATATTCTTTGACGCAAGGACTGATAAGATCCAAAAATGGAACGTTTTCAATTTCGGGGACTGTGTATCCATGAAGGCTTGCATATGCTTCATTTATCAGGACAGGACGGTTAAACCCACCCTGCATTGTAATGATACCAATTTGGGCGTACTGAAAGACTTCCGCCATCTCACGTAAAGATTCTTCCAGTAACATCTGCGCCGAGATATCAAGAGCGGAGCCTATAATTGAGACGTCCTGGTTTCGAATAATTAATGAATGAGAAGCTTTTAACCATTTTTCTTCACCTCCTTTTGTCAGGACTTTTAACTCAACAGTATTGAACGGCACTTTCTCCTCTAACTGGCGATTAATCAATCCTGATATACTTTTCCTGAAATCAGGATGAACAATATCAAGAAAAGAGTACTCTGATAGTTCAACGCTGTCATAACCTAAAAGGCTTAAACATGCCGGATTACTATAAACAAAGCAGTTATTTTTAATTTCATAAATGATTGTTTCAGAATTGTTTGCAATTGTGCTGAACCGTTCCTCGCTTGCTTTAAGTGCTGCTTCAGCATTCTGTTTCTCTTCCCTGACCGCTAATTCAGATAGTTCACGCTCTATTACCGGGATAAGCCTTTCAAGTTTATCCTTTGAGACAAAGTCTTTTGCTCCTGCTTTCATGAGGTCGACAACTATCTCTTCCCCGACTTTTCCGGATACTATTATCACTGACAGGTCAGGAGCCAATTCCTTGAGGAGTTTTAGTGAATCAAATGCTGTAAACCCAGGAAGCTTAAAATCACAAAGGACTATCTCCCAGGAAAGGTCAGAAATAATAAGATCACGTAGGCCGTCAAGGGTATAGACACGGGTGTATATAGGAAGATATCCTCCTTTCTTTAACCATCTAAGCAGAAGTTCCTCATCATATGGGGAGTCTTCAACAAGGATAAACCGGATCTGATTTGGCATGTATCATCATTGAACAATTGAGATAGTCAGGAACATGTCTGTTTACTACCCCTCAAAGTCTTTATCAAACTATGTCCTTCTACTAAAAAATCCTGCCCTTCGATGATTGACTGTATATCTATACTGTCTATTCCGAAAAGGACAATAAAACGGTAAAATTTACGCGGGAAATAAAGGGAGATAACGCGGACGCGGTGCATATTTAAATATTTAAAAAATAGATCTCTATTATATGACACGGATTCTCGCCCGGAGCCTCTCAAAAAAGAAGATAATGACAACTGACGGGAAGATGATCGGGACTCTCAAGAATATCATTGTTGACTTTGATACTGGAATGCTTGTTGATTTGATTATATATCCTGACCCCTCCTTTGATACTGCAGGATACCGGGTGGATGGAGACAGACTTACAATAACTTTTGACTCCGTAAAAGATATAAAAGACTATATCGTGGTTGATCGGTCATTAGCCAGGAGATGAGGTAAAAATAAACGGACACATTCTATAAAACCTTCTCCGTACATATTTTGTGAAACGTAATCAGATACTTTTTTCAGTTCTTTATGCGCATTTTTCAATGCTGCACCCTTTCCTGCAACCCGGAACATTTCAATATCATTAATGCCGTCACCTATTGCAAGAAAATCAGAAGCAGCAAGGCCGGTTATCTTTGCAATTTCAACCATGGCTGCACCCTTTGAAACTCCCTTACTATGAATATGGATTGCATACCCGGTGTCAACAACTGCAACAGAATCATCCGATATGAGTCTCTTTATATGTTCTATTGGGACTGTGCGTGCAAATGCAATATCAGAAAAACGATAATTGTGACTGAAGAGCTCAAGATCAAGCCCTTCTTTTTTCAATACATTGGTGATAACGGAAAGACATCGTTTCGTCGCACTCCTGTCCCCTCGAATGAATATCTCGCCCTTATAGCCAATGCGAAAAATACCTCCGTTCTCGCCGATAAAAGTTCCCTCTGAACCTATCATCTTACAGAGTGCGTCCATAAAGCAGGCTGTGTTACCACTCGCAAGAATAACCGGAACACCTGAAAGTACAAGAGAGCGGATCACCTGAACTGCTTCAAGACATAGTTCGCGATCGGGACCACTAATGGTCCCGTCAACATCAGTAATAAGAGCTTTTAACACGACTTAATTCCAGCCTCTTCAACAATGAATGTTGCTTCACCTTCCGGGAGATTCGGACTGTCCACAAGGCGTGCTATTCTTTTACCGCCTTTACTCTTCCTGAGATAGACCCGGAATGTCGCTGAATGTCCCACAATATTGCCCCCAATAGGTTTTGTAGGGTCCCCAAAGAACACGGCCGGGTTTGACATGACCTGATTTGTAACAAGTGCAACGGCATTATGCTCATCGACAAGTTTAAAGAGTTCATGCATATGGCGGTTCAATTTCTGCTGGCGTGCCGCAAGTGTCCCTCTTCCCGCGTATTCGGCCCTGAAATGACCGGTAAGCGAATCGATGATAAAGAGACGGACAGGATAGTCTCCCCCTTTTAATTCATTTGCAAGTTCATGTGCACTTTCAACGAGCAGCATCTGGTGGTCAGATGTATGAGCTCGTGCAACGTGGATCCTTGGGAGGACATCATCCAGATCAAGCTTTGCGACTTCAAGTCCGTTTACCATCTGCTCTATACGCTCAGGCCTGAATGTGTTTTCGGTATCAAGGTAGATGATACTGCCGTGCAGCCCTCCGTCATCTTCATCAAGCTGGGCATTCACTGCCAGCTGATGGACTATCTGACTTTTTCCTGACCCGAATTCACCATACAGTTCAGTAATTGCCTGTGTTTCAAGACCCCCTCCAAGAAGTTCATCAAGGTCAGGGACAAGGGTTTTAAGTTTCTTTACTCCTTTTCTCTGCTCAAAAACGTCCTGTCCGGTTTTAAAGCCCCCAATATTGGCAAGTTCCCTTGCTGCCTTGATCATCTTTTTTGCAGTCGCTTCTGCAATTTCTGCGGTCTCAGATAGTTCAAGAGGTGACGCAGTTGCTATACTCTCAACAGATACAAATCCTGCTTCACGTAATTTCTCTGCTGTTGTGGGTCCTACACCCGGGATGTCTTCCAGTTCAAGTGATCCTGTTGCCATACAACTTCACATAATACCATTTTAGAGAATTCATATTACCTCTTCGCTCTGCGGAGTGTGAAAGTGAACTTCTTTTCCATTTGCTTTCTCAAGATATTCTTTAAATGACTGAACCTGTTTGAATATTTCGTCCAATGTAAAATTTGTGGGTGCAATTTTCAGGATATTGAGGTTGTTGCCTGACAAAAAACCACTTACTGTGACTTCAGAACCATGAGGCTCATTTGTATTTGTAAGATACCGGACTCGTCCATCATCAAAGAATGTGCCTTCCGGTGTCTCAATAATTGTGCCTTCGCCTTCAAAATGGACTTGAGGCATTCTTTCAGGATCAATAAATGACGAAATTCCGGCTGAAAGGTATGGCTTGCCGTCTCTTCCTGCCTTAACTGTCATATGATACATCGTCACTGTGTCACCAGTGGACAGAGGTTCGGAAGCATGTTCACCCCACAAATCAAATTTCACCATTTCACTTTCATTCACTAATACACCCTCACGAACACGGGAAGGAGAACCATCCCTAAGTGTGAGAAAACGAATCCTTGAAAGTGAATGAATTATACCTTTTACTGAATATTTTTCTCTGACAACAAGGGATTTTAGAGGAGTTAATGGAACTTCAACAGAAGTGTCAAGTGGTGCAACGCCACTATCTTCAGAGAAGGAGTATTCCCTGCCCTGCCCCCTATCCTGCAACCTGACATTCGAGAACCGGACAGTCATTCCTGCTTCCATCTCCTCTATTTGTGAAGGGTTCCATACTGCAAGTCTTGCTGTCCCTTCAACTGAACCAACGAGCAGGTTTTGCATTTCCGCTATAGTTCCATCCCGTTTCGTATAAGTCCGGACCGGAGATATAGAAATGATGACTACATCAAGGTCAGTAACCTCGTCTTCAATTTTACCTGCGCCGATTTCACAGTTTATATCAAAATCGACTTTGCGTAGGGCGAGTGCAATGATTTCATACCGGTTCTTTGGACTGTGACGCCCAATCACCTCTAAAACTTCACCGATTGCAACCTCATTTACAAGCATTGCTTTTTCGTCCCAGAGGACAATCCGGACATCCCCGGTCTCGTCCCGGAGGGTAATTTTTGAAACACACCCCTTTTCATCGTCTTCCCGGTCAAAGATCCTGGGCTCTCCAGTTTCAACAATTTTCCCATAAAATGAGAAAAGACTCGAACGCGCACGAAGGCCTGAAATTTTAATGTGTTCTCTCCCGCAGTCTGTTACTACTAGCAGAGATGCGGTAGTCTCATCAATTAGACCCGCACAGCTCTCCATTTTCTGTTCAGTCCTCCTTTCAAACTCCTCCCTTGTCATTAGATCATCAACAAGGGAATAATGAAAATTCATCAGGACCTGCGGGGTTCGTCCTGCCAGGGCGGAGTGACCATTGTCCGGGTTATATCCTCAATGGTTTCTTTACGCCGCATCAAGGATTTATCCCTCCCTTTGAGTATCACTTCGGCACATCTTGGACGGGTGTTGTACTGGGATGACATTGAGAAACCGTATGCTCCAGTGTCAAGGAGAGCAACCAGGTCTCCGGCTTTTATTTCAGGAAGAAGACGACCTTCAGCAAAAACGTCACCCGTCTCGCAGATAGGTCCTGTTATTGTATATTCAGCAGTACAGGGTGAATCAGCTTTATTTGCAACAACGATTTCGTGATAAGCTTCGTACATGGTCGGGCGGATAAGCAGGTTGAACCCTGCATCTACATTTACAAAACGCCTATGTGCCTCTTTTACTGAATTAACACGGGTCAGGAGGACTGTCGAATCCGCGACAAGCGAGCGTCCGGGTTCAACCCATAACTGTGGGTGTTCGTTCATCTCCTTAATTCCTTTAAGAAAGACGGGCATGACTGCATCTGCATATTCACGGTATGAGGGGGCTTTGTCGACACCATGCCTGTAAGGTATTCCAAGACCACCTCCAAGGTCAACGAATGAAAACCTGATAGAGAGGTCGTGAAGTTCACATGCTAGTTGCATCATCACTTCAGTCGCTTTTACGAAAGGTTCAGTTGCAAGTATCTGAGACCCTATGTGACAGTGAATTCCCGCGGGTGTGATATTTTCGCATGAAAGCGCTTCCATATAAGCGGGAATTATTTTTTGGTGGGGAATTCCGAATTTGCTTGTGGACAGACCAGTTGCTATCTTAGGGTGCGTCGGAACATTGATTGCAGGGTTTACACGAAATGACACCTGTGCCTTTGATCTGGACTCATCTGCAATAGTGTCAAGTTTATGGAGCTCGTCAATTGAATCAAGTGTTACGGTTACGCCTTTTTCAACTGCAAGTGCGAGGTCCTCTTTTGTCTTTGAACTCCCATTGAAAAGAAGTCTGTCGTGAGGCATGCCTGCAATCTCTGCAAGTCTTAGTTCGCCTGTCGAGAAAACATCTGCACCGGCCCCAAGTTGTGCAAGAGCACGAAAAATGGCCAGGTTCCCATTGTCTTTTGCTGCATACAATATCCTGACCGGGTCGTAATGAGTTTTAAGTGCTTTAAAAAAGTCAGAATAGTTTTGGAGGATGCGATCTTCTGATGTAACATACAACGGAGTTCCGTATTCACTTGCAAGCAGGTTACAGTCATGCCCCCCGATAAAGAGATTATTATTGCTGACAGTCAGGTGCGAAGGTAGTTTCATATCGATATCCCCTTCATCCGTTCAACTGCTTCGAGGATCCTCTCTTTTGTCCGTGTTATTGCAAATCTTACATAGCCTTCCCCTGCACTTCCAAATCCCACGCCCGGGGTTGCTACAATTCCTGCTTTTTCAAGAAGCGAAGCGGCAAATCCAATGCTGTTTTTTACCGGAAGCCAGACATAAAATGTTGCTTTGGGGGGTTCAGTTTTAAATCCCAATTCTGACAGACCATTTACAAGTGCGTCCCTGCGCTCCTTATAAATCGAACACGCTTCCCTGACGCAGTCCTGGGGACCGGATAGAGCCGCTGCACCTGCTATCTGTACTGCATTGAACACACCTGAGTCCACATTGGATTTTACACGGCCAAGGCCCTCCAGAATATCTGAATTCCCGCACGCCATGCCGATCCGCCATCCGGTCATGTTGTATGTCTTTGAAAGGGAATGCATCTCAACTCCAACTTCCATTGCACCAGAGGTCTCAAGGAAAGATGGAGCTTTGTATCCATCAAATGAGATCTCTGAGTAAGGATTGTCTGAAACAACCACAATATTGTAGTCAGAGGCAAAATCAACAAGTTCCTTGTAAAAACCAGAGGTTACTATTGCAGACGTGGGGTTATTGGGATAATTTACAAAGATAACTTTTGCCTTTTTTGCAACTTCAGACGGGATATCAGATAATACCGGGATAAATTTATTTTCAGTTTTAAGCGGCATTGCATATACAGAACCCTCTGAGAAGAGAGTTGAAGTCTGGTATACAGGATAACCCGGACTAGGGCACAGTACATAATCTCCAGGGTTCACAAATGCCTCGTTAAAATGGGCAATGCCATCTTTTGAGCCCATCAATGAGATAACTTCTGATTCGCCATCAAGGCTTACACCAAATCGTTTTTTATACCAATCCGCAGCAGCACTCCGAAAGACCGGAAGTCCTGCATATGAGGGATAGTGATGATTAACCGGGTCTTTTGCAGCTTTACAAAGTGCATCGACCACATGGGGTGGTGAGGGAAGATCCGGGTCACCGACGCCAAGGTCGATAACATCCACGCCTTCCTGTTGTTTTTTCGACTTCATCTCATCTATTCTTGCAAAGAGATAGGGAGGGAGCCTGTCAAGTCTCCTTGAATACATAGTCTTTATATATTCAATCTGTGACCATTTTAATTTAACAGGAAAATTATGGACGAATATGTACTTATTCTTTCGACCTGCAGTGAGTTACAGTCGCGTAAAATTGCACATACACTTGTTGATGAGCGATTTGCCGCCTGTGTTAACATACACCCTGTCAGGTCTGTATATCGCTGGAAGGGAGAAGTGGTAAATGATGACGAGGATTTGCTTCTTATTAAAACAAAAAAAGCGCTGGTGCCAGGTGTTATTGAAAAAATAAAAAAAATTCACAGTTACGAGGTCCCAGAGGTTATAGTAATTCCAATAATTGAAGGTGAAAAAACGTATCTAACATGGATAGATGAACAGACTTCAATAGAATAAAAACATTGATTTGGAATTAAAAACAGCCTTGTTGATGGTTGCCTGTCCACTGAGCGCACAATTGCTTACCTTGCTGAAAGGAGACATGACTTCTGGGCGACCTTTGTCTTTTTCCTTTTAAAAAGGCCTTTCCGGTATCTCGCCAGACAAAAAAAGGGCAGAGTGAGGGCAGGCAATGACGCATTTTCCGCAGATCACGCATTTCTCTTCTTCTACAAGAATTCCCCAGTCATCTCCAAAACTAAAGACTTCCTGCGGACATATGCTGATACAAGCCCCACAATCGACGCATTCACGCGTGTCTATCCTTATCCCCCTATCAAGAATCCGGACAGATGCTCCCAGGCCTGCAATTTTCTGTCGTACAAGTTCGCATGAGTCATCAGGTACATCGATTAAGAGTTCCCCTTCATGCGAGTCAATCATTGCCCTTTCAACATTTACAAGGACTCCTGTTTCTTTCACAACTTGTGCGATGATTGGGTATTTCCCCTGCTTTCTGGAAACAGAAACAAGGAGCTTCAACGTGACCACCTCTGTTCAAATAATTTTCCAAGAGCAATTGCAGTGAGCATTGCAACCACTTTATTCTCGCGGTCTACAACAGCAAGTGCACTTATGTTGTGCCTTTCAAGTTTTTGTATTGCGACATCAACAGCTTCGTCCGGATTTGTTGTAATGACTTTTTTAGTCATTATATCTCGTACACAGGTCTTGTTACCTGGTCTCGCCACCGCTTTTGATACATCATACGTAGTTACAATACCAACAAGCTGACCTTTTTTGTTCACTACCGGCAGGTGATTTGTCTCGTCCTTTAGAAGGGTCTCAGCTGCAACTTTTATAGGGGACTCTTCATCTATCGGAATGAACCTGCGATCCATAATATCGATTACACGTGGAACATGGGCAGTTTCACGCATCGGTTTTCCTGCTTTATCCGGATTAATCCTTACTGCAGGAAGTGTAAGCTGCATTTTTCCTGCTTTAACCCAGTCCTTCAGAGTGTCAGCAACAATTCTTGCCCGCTTAAGACTTGAAAGAGGGGAAGTGCGGACATCTTCTCCATTGATAGTTATCATACCTGACTTCAGTTCTTCATATGTCACTTTCCTGATAGATGGCCGGTTACTGCTCGGAACACCGTAATCAAGAATGTCTACACTGATATCCCGGTCAGTTACTGCTGTACTGCGGACTGATTCAATATCAATGATAGGAAGCGGGACTCCGACACCAAGGTACAAAGTTACACCATATCCATGCATTGTTGCAGCCCTGACAAATGTATTTGACATCTGTTTCATATCACCGCATGTCATCAGGGTACCAAACGCTCCGGCAGGGGAGTGTTGTGTTCCTTCACCTACAACTGTTCCGATGGCACCTCCGAGAAAGATTGGGACACCGCTTCCGATAAGCCTGAATTTTGGGTCGTTTGAAATAGGGTTCAGGACTCCTGAGCCAGAGTAAGCTATATTTCCGCCATGCGGGAGAAGCATGCCCATGTAGGTATGCAGTGTCCTGTCTGTGGTGTTGGTGGCGGCATTATACCTCTGGTACGCGTTCCTGGGGTTGACCATTATTGCCTGATTCATATCATCAAGGACAAGTTGAGTTGTGATTGTGCGGCGTGGGTAACAATCAGTACCGTGAGATATGGCTCTGAGTTCTATCGACTTTCCTCCTATCAGGTCTTCAAGAATGTGAGCCCCGCCATAAACAGACTGCTGGGTTGTTGATTGCTGGGTTGCCCCAACATAAGCATCTACAGCCGCAAGACCCGCAAATACCTCAACATCGTTGAGCCAGACCCTCTCCATACGGATAGGTGGTTCTGCATGGCCAAAATTCAGAAATGCACCTGAAGAACACATAGCCCCGAATGTCCCGGTAGTAACGACATCTACTTCTTTGAGCGCCTCCTCCTCACCAAGTTCGGTAACAATGAGTGGCATCTCTTCAGCGGTCACAACATGAGCATTACCGTCCCTGATCCTCTCATTTATGAGATCAATGGACTTTTTCATAGAGAAGTGTTGAAGCGCTTGTGATATATATGAACACCTGTTCCCTCTGCTAAGTCATAAATATCCATATTCCACATAACCCTGTATGGACAGGGCTGAAATTGTAAGGATGCTTGAAGAGATTGCTCCTCCTCTACTTGCACTTGATTTTGATGTGGGCAGAACGGGACTCATTGTAGAAGGCTCAACCAAAGTAAAGAAGGTTTGCTGTGCGCTCGATGCCACAGTTAATGTCGCAAAAAGGGCAGTAGATCTTGGTGTGGATATGCTTGTGGTCCATCATACTCCTCTATTCACGCCGGTTACTTCAGTTACCGGTGAAAACGCAAGGCTTCTCGGGGTCTTGCTTTCAAATGAGATCAACCTCTACGTGATGCACACGAATTTTGATCGGGCAGGTTCAGGAATAAATGACACGCTTGCTGATATGCTCTGCCTTTCCTCCCGGGTGCAAATGTCACTTGGTGTTATTGGTAACTGTCCCATGTCATTAAATGAGGTTTCAAATATTCTTGGGCCTTTAAGAGTTTACGGGGGAATTCCTGACTTTTCATTTCTCGCAATTGTCGGAGGGAGCGGGTTTTCTCTGGACCTGATTGAAGAGGCATGCAGCCTTGGAGCAACCTCTTTCCTTTCTTCAGAACTAAAACATTCAGTAATCCGGAGTTCACATATTCCTTTGCTGGAATCCACTCACTATGCACTCGAGAACCCAGGTATGCGTTCACTTTCAGAGAGAATGGGCTGGGAGTTTATTGATGACCCCCCTTCTCTTTCAATGGCTATATGACCGATTTATGGGAAGAACTCAGGTTAACCGGATTCCTCTCTCCACAATGCCGAGAAAAAATTGCGAGGAAATATGGGAAAAGAGGGGAAAAGGCAATGAAACTTGTGGAAGAGGGGAAGATAAGAAGATATAATGATTTTTTTGTAGTAAAAGGTACAAAAGAAGATCATATTGTAGAAAGCGATTTCTGTACATGCAGGGACTTTCAGCGGAGAGGAGCCGTGTGCGCTCATATCCTTGCAATTAATATTGCGTCTGCCATATCATCGTTTGTTGAGATTGATCAGTGGTATCAGGATATTTACAGAGAGACCTGAATAAAAGTTTTGCGTCACTTTTAATGAGACACATCACATAAACTGATACTGCGTAGGGCTTTAGAATGTTAGAGAGTGAGTATAATCTTCAATATTTCCATAATGAACACCTTCTGAGAAAGACCTGTACCAAGTGTGGGGCCAATTTCTGGACAAGGGACCCGGAGCGTACTTTATGCGGGGATGCACCGTGTGAACCATATTCATTTATTGGTTCACCTGTCTTTTCGTCCTATTCGCTTGATGGAATGCGAGAAGCTTTTCTGTCATTTCATGAAAAAAACGGACATAAACGAATTGGACGGTACCCGGTTGCAGCAAGGTGGCGTGATGACATTTATCTCACGATAGCATCTATAGCTGACTTTCAGCCATATGTAACTGCAGGAATTGTCCCTCCCCCGGCAAATCCGCTTACAATCTCCCAACCCTGTATCCGGCTTAACGATCTCGATTCTGTTGGCAGGTCCGGAAGGCATCTGACTACTTTTGAGATGATGGCACACCATGCCTTTAACACAGATACAGAAGAGATTTACTGGAAAGACCGAACTGTCGAACTTTGCGACCAGTTTATAGCTTCTATCGGTGGCGAACTCAATAAAGTCACTTATAAAGAGCACCCCTGGATCGGAGGGGGTAATGCAGGGCCTAGTGTTGAAGTCCTCATTGCGGGCCTTGAAGTTGCAACCCTTGTCTTTATGAACCTTGGCAGGAACAAGACCGACGCTCCTGGAATAGATCTCAACGGGGAGATGTACTTCCCAATGAAAACCCGGGTTGTTGATACAGGTTATGGGCTGGAAAGATTTGTATGGGCCTCAAAAGGTTCTCCTACAATATATGACGCAATATTTCCTGACCTTGTGAGCAGGGTTATGTCTGACGCAGGTCTTGAGCATTATCTTGACAATGTGGAATATGCAAAAGTTCTTTCCCTTAATGCAAAATTTGCCGGCTTAATGGACATATCAGGTCCAAACCTCTATTCTCTCCGTGAAAAAGTAGCTCATGAGATCAATATTCCGGTTGAAAAACTTGACCGGATGATGAATCCTATCGAAAGAGCTTATGCTATTGTTGACCATACCCGCTGCCTTGCTTACATGCTTGGTGACTGTATCGTGCCTTCCAATGTCAGGGAAGGATACCTTGCACGACTTGTCCTCAGAAGAACCCTCAGAATGATGAATGAGATAAAACTCGATACTCCTCTTGAAGAGTTTATTGAGATCCAGATGAGGAGAATCGGGCTTGACTCATTTGAGCAGGAACTCGGGCTTGTAAGGGAAATTGTAGGGAGAGAAGTTGAGAAATACCGTCTCACTCTTGAACGTGGTACAAGGATAGTACAAAAACTTGCAAGGAATTATAAGAGTAAGTCAGAGCGGATACCACTCAATGAGATGATCACCCTGTACGATTCTCATGGCATACCTCCCGAAATTACCCGGGATATTGCAATTGCAGAGTCTGCAGTTGTAGAGTTCCCTGATAATTTTTACTCGCTTGTTGCAGATATGCATTCATCCTCTGAAGAGGGCATTGCTCATAACCCATATGAAAAATATCATGACAGGCTACGGAAACTTCCGGCAACAAAAAGGCTTTATTATGAGCTTCCGGCAGACATGGAGTTTGAAGCAACAATTCTTGATACATTTGATGGATTTCTTGTCCTCGACCAGACACTTTTTTACCCGGAGGGTGGTGGTCAGCCTGCTGATACCGGGATGATTATCTCGTCAGACATTGTCGCAAGAATTGAGGATGTAGTCAAAATCGGAGACGTAATTATCCATAAAACCGACTCAAATAATTTAAAACGCGGCGAGCGTATAAAAGGGATGATCGATGAAAATCGTCGCTGGTCCCTAATGCGGCACCATACTGCCACACATATTCTGCTTCATGCATCTAAAGAGGTCCTCGGGCCACATATACACCAGTCAGGTGCACAGAAAGGAATGGAAGGGTCACGAATTGATATCCGCCACTATAAGCATATCACAGAAGAAGAGATCAACCAGATTGAGAACGCGGCAAACCGAATTGTGATGCAGGACGAATCTGTAAGGATCTCAGTTGAAGACAGGGTAAGGGCAGAAGCCAAACATGGGTTTTCACTTTATCAGGGAGGTGTCCCTCCTGGCCGGGAGATTCGTGTTGTACAGGTATCAGGCGATGTGGAGGCCTGTGCTGGGACACACTGCCGCAGAACAGGTGAAGTTGGATTTATCAAAATAGACCGGGTGGAACATATCCAGGACGGTGTTGAACGCATCGAATTTACTGCCGGGTCTGCAGCAGTTCAAAAAGTTCAGGAGATAATCAAACTTATTGACTCCGCGGCAAAGACCTTGTCAGTCCAGAGAGAGAACCTGCCCCTGTCTGCATCGAGATTTTTTTCCGAGTGGAAAGAACAGAAAAAAGAACTTGAAAAGCTGGGAAAGCGAATAGTTGATCTTGAAACGGGAACAATCAAAGGTGAACTGATACATGGAAAAATGGTCTATGTTAAGCAGCTTGACCTTCCAGGACGTGAACTTGCTGCGCTTGCACAAAATCTTTCAAAAGAGAATGTTATCACACTTTTTATGAACAGTGAAAATCCATGCCGGGTCGTTGCAACATCCGGTTCACCATCCGTGAGCGCCCACGATCTCGTGACAGAAGTCTGTGGAATTCTTGGAGGTAAAGGTGGTGGCAATCAAAAAATGGCACAAGGCACGGGTATATTTTTAAATGAAGCTGATGCTGCGTTAGATAAGGGTAAGAGAAAAATAGCGGCTGCATTTAATGACTGATGAAGTCCTGATATTAAAACCAGAAGACGAACAGGCCCAGTTGATAGCAAGAGCGATAGCAAGTCCAACGGCAGGAAGTATTCTTACAATCCTTACAAACGGCCCGAAAAATTCAAGTGAAATCTCAAATGAACTTTCTCTTCCAATCCCGACCATACAATATCATATACGAAACCTTCTTGAAGCCGGAATTATCGAAATTGCATATCAGAAATTCAGCATTAAAGGAAAAGAGGTAAAATATTACAGGCAGAGAGAAAGACTTTTCATTGTCACTTCAAAACCGGCATCTGTAAGGGACACTTTGATGCGTTATGGAATTATTTCATGTATCGTGATAGTTTCCGGACTAATTATGCGGGCATTTATCGAAAATGAGCAGCTTTCAAAAGGTATAGGGGGCTCAGAAATGATGAATGCGCAGGATAGTTTTTCAATGGCTGCGGTTCCTGCCGTTATGAGAACCGCAGAAACACCGGGTATTGATTTAACACCGGTTTTATCATTCTTAACTGGTGGGTTTTTAGTTCTTGCTCTCTTTTTAATTTTTGACCTTATTAGGGCCTTGCGAATAAAAGGTTTACAAAAAAAGCGTACTGCGAACAGGAGCGAAGTTCAGGGAGATTCTGAAGATTCTTTATAAGCCTTCTTTATAAGTTCTTCAAGTTTTGAAAAGAGCTCTGTTGGGTGGCCTGATTTCTGTAGATAATAAACAGATTTACATTTTAATGCATCAACTATCTCGTTGTCTCTATCTTTTCCAGTAAATATGATGATTGGCACACTTGAACCTGAAACACGCAACCCCTGAAACATTTCAGGGTAACTAATGGATGGGAGGGTATAATCAGCTACAATGACATCAAAACTCTCATTTTTTAATTTTTCAATTGCTAACTGGAAGTTCATGGCACTGTCTATGCTAAGCGTTCCACTACGTTCAAGAAAAAGTGTCCCTACCTCGATAAGTGCAGGCTCATCATCGATAAGGAGTACCCGAATCATTGTGGACTAATATGCATGGGACATTAATATTGTTGTCGGAATTTTCAATTATATAAAGGTAAATGGAACTATTAATTTTATTAAAATCAAATCCCCTTTGTCCCCTCTTAAACCTTGATAACTGTACAAGGAGACCTTTAGTGCAGAACTTGTTCTACCATCTGCTTCTGACTGATACATGCAATCTCTGTTGTAGTTACTGCAGGGAGAAGATCTTTTCTCCTGATTTTACCTCTCTTTCCAATGATCTATGTATAGACGAGACTCTTCCATCTGAATTTGTAATAGATTTAGAAGATTTACTTTATTTTCTTTCACTCGACCCAGCCCCGGTTCTTACCTTTTATGGAGGGGAGCCACTCATCCGTTCGGACCTTGTAACAGAGATTGTTAAGCGGGCCCCTTTCTGTCGTTTTATGATACAAACAAACGGTATCCTTCTGCCTGAATTAAAAAGAGAGACTCTTGAAAAACTGGAAGTAATCCTTCTGTCTATTGACGGCGACAGAACACTCACAGACAAAAACCGTGGTAATGGGACTTACGGAAGAATTATTAGATCAATCCAATATGTGCGTGATAATGGTTATGACGGTGAATTGATTGCAAGGATGACAGTTACAGAAGATACTGATATTTTCTCTGCTGTTTTACACATCAATAATGAGCTCAGTTTATTATTTGACTCAATCCACTGGCAGATGGATGCGAATTTTTGGAATGATTACGAATTAAGGGATATTCGGGACTGGATAACCCATTATTACAACCCAGGAATAAAAAGACTCGTTACTGAGTGGGTTAAGAACATGAATGATTTCGGAAAGGTTCTCAAATGGTATCCCTTCCTGGGAATTATGGATGATCTCCTTCATGAAAGAAAGACCCTGCTCCGTTGCGGGGCCGGTCATACGAACTACAGTATTCTGACTGATGGTACGATAGTTCCGTGCCCTGCCATGGTCGGCTTAAAAGATTATTATCTAGGAAATATTAAGACAACGAGCCCTCTTGATCTTAAAAAAATTGAAACCTGCGGGGAATGTGTTAATTGTCATCTCCTGAACATCTGTGGCGGAAGATGTCTCTATGCACAGATAACGTCACCCTGGCCACTTGAAGGTCAGAAATTGATTTGTGAAAGCGTTGAAAGCCTGATTGAAGCACTTTGCGATTCAAAACCTGAAATTGAGAGGTTAATTCGAGACAAAAAAGTTTCTTCTGCCGACTTTCTACATACAAAGTATAATGGATGCGAAATAATACCCTGATAAAAGGACTCGATTTATATTATCCATTCTCATTATGGTATGTGCCTTTATGCTCTCGTTTGCGAATCTGCAAGCTGGGGCGGTGGAAGCTGGAATTACTCCCTGGCCTGTCTGTGTTGATGCTCTCCTTCCATAGCCTCCCTGACTATCACTCCAAACTCCGGTAATGTATCCGGATCAATAAATAACCGGAACGGAGCCCTGATACTCCACGTAGATCAGCTCTTTTCCTTATACCAAAATAATGATTGTTCAAAAATAACCTGACATCAGGTTTACCGTCTTTGATCAGGACCGCCGGCCGAAGATGGCTCCATGGACAAGGAGTTCGTACATGCGTTTTCCTTGCAAAAGGTTTGGGGGAGGGTAATTATACCTATCGCTTTGACTCATGGGAAGATTATGGAGACGCACCAGAACCCATGCTGCTGGGATATTCTGCTCAATGGATGGTATTTTGGGCTATCCGAAGACCTATATTCCCAGCGGCTGAAGTATCTATAGGATGAGATTCTTCAATACTGCAGGACCGGTGGACTGCAAAGACCATTACTGTCTCCCCCCACTCTCCCGCTTTAATCTATCTGAAATCCTGGATCTCATACATCAGAAGAAATATTTTGTATTGCATGCACCTCGGCAGAGCGGAAAGACCTCCTGTCTTTTAGCTCTGCGGGATTATCTCAACCATGAAGAGCACTATTACGCCGTGTATGTAAATATTGAGGCAGGTCAAAGTGCAAGAGGAGATGTAAAGCGGGGGATGCGGGCGATCCTTAGTGAACTCTCCTTTCAGGTTGGACCTACTCTTGAAGAGGAGAGATTCAGGGGAGTGATCAGTTCAGCTATTGATGAATATGGCGAAGATGCTGCATTAAAAGCGATTCTTGTATATTGGTGCCAGCACCTTACCAAACCCCTTATTTTACTCATCGATGAGATAGATGCCCTGGTTGGAGATACTCTCATCTCCCTTCTTCGTCAGATCAGATCAGGATATCCTCAAAGACCTGCCTCCTTTCCCTCATCCGTTATCCTCTGCGGGGTTCGTGATGTGCGTGATTATCGGATTCATTCAGACAAAGAAAAGATGATCATCACCGGCGGGAGTGCATTTAATATCAAGGCAAAATCCTTAAGCCTTGGTAACTTTTCAGCTGAAGATATCTGTACCCTCTGCCTGCAACATACCGAAGAGACAGGGCAGATCTTTGAGCCTGCTGCTTTGGATGCTATCTGGCACCTGACCTCCGGCCAGCCCTGGCTTGTCAATGCCCTTGCCTACGAGACCTGTTTTGAACTCGAAGAGGGAAAAGATCGCAAGAATCCGATTACATCATTGATGGTAGAAGAGGCAAAGGAACGTCTGATACTCAGGCGGGAGACTCACCTCGATCAACTCGCAGACAAACTCAGGGAGGAACGGGTGAGACGGGTAATAGAGCCGATTCTCATGGGAGACGTCTATGAAGGGATACTTCGTGCTGATGATATTGAATATGTTCAGGATCTTGGTCTGATCACCCAGGCAAGCAACGGAGAAATTATGATCTCAAACCGGATCTATCAGGAGATAATACCCCGGCAGCTCGCCTGGGAGAGTCAATCCGGGATGTCAATTCAGCAGTCCTGGTTCGTTGACGAAGAGGGCCGGCTCAAGATATCAAGCCTTCTTGAATCTTTCAGACAGTTCTTCAGGGAGAATTCAGAGGTCTGGATTGAGCGGTTTCAGTATAAGGAAGCCGGCCCTCATATTCTCATTCAGGCATTCCTTCAGCGGATTATTAATGAAGGAGGGCGGATAGATCGCGAATACGGGCCTGGCAGAACACGGACTGATCTTCTCATTCTCTGGCGCCTGAAGGATGGATCATATCAGAGAATAATCATCGAACTGAAAATTCTCCGCCGGTCCCGTGAGCAGACGATCAGCAGCGGGATGGCACAGACCTGGAAGTATGCGGACACATGCGGTGCAGATGAGGCCCATCTGATCATCTTTGACCGGGATGAGGAAAAACCATGGGAGCAGAAGATATTTCTGGAGACACGGGTCTATGAAGGGACAGAAAAACATCCGATCCGGTTCCAGATAACGATCTGGGGAATGTGATAAAAGAAGTGAACAATTATCCCCTCTGATTTTTATCATCCGGTACTTCAAAAATGGTCAATGGAATTCACAGGATATCGATAAAGTTTTTAAGAACCTTTAGTCCGGCTGACCCACTCTTTTCAGGGTGGAACTGAAGTCCATAAACAGAATTATCTGAAACTGCCGAGGCAAAGTCAGTTATGTATTCAGTCGATGCCAGTGTATATTCACTTCTTGTTGAGGCAAAGTAGGAATGAACAAAGTAAAAATACTCCCCTGAATTAATGCCAGAAAAGAGAGGGTCATCGGTCTTCTCTATCGTAACTGAGTTCCAGCCCATGTGTGGAATTTTATACCCCTCTTTGTGAGGAAACCGCCTGACATCCCCTGGGATCAAACCCAGACCCTCATTACGTCCATGCTCTTCACTCCATTCCAAAAGCATCTGCATCCCAAGACATATACCTAAAAGTGGGACTTCCTTTGACCGCCTGATTATTGCCTGCTTAAGTGGAGTGAGTTGAGCCATACCTTCACGGAAAGCACCAACTCCAGGAAGAATAATGCCATCAGAACCCGAAATCAGTTCAGGGTCGCTTGTAATTATTGGTGATGAACCCGCTTTTGAGAGACCCTTCTTTACACTTCTGAGATTTCCAAGACCATAATCAACAATTGTTATCTGTTTCATAGCCACTCTGCCCCCGAATTCTCCAACCGCCGTTCTCTGCCCAACCTGGTTGGAAACCGTGTTCAATACCCCATTTAATGACTTTCTCTTCCCATTCACACCAAAGTTGCGGGTGTGACTGCTTTACATGCTCAATTACACCAAGATCTGACGACGGACACATGTAACAGCCGATCCTATCAAGGCCCTGTTCATAGAGAATATTATATGGGGCCTTTTCCTGCATAATGTACAGCCATACATGAAGTGCTGTCCAGTGTTGAATCGGGGCACATGCAAGTTGGGCAGGGATGTTTCTGTTTCTCCATACGCGTGGACTCTGTTTTCTTGTTTGTGATTCATATTTTCTCTGGCCTACAAAGGTGAGGCAGTTACCAATTTTGGCATTGATGATTTCTGAAAGCGGGTTTAATTTGCATACCCTGCAACACCAGCGAAAATTCCTTGCCGGGGGCCCTTCCTCATTAAAACGCTCCCAGAATTTAGTATTTCCATCAGTCCTGATGACTGGAAGATCATATAACTTACTTACTTTCTCAATATTCTCATAAGTTTCCTTAAATTCAAATCCTGTATCTGCAAATAGCATTGGAACTTTCCCAACTACCTGAAGGACAAGCAGGAGTGTGGCAAGGCTGTCTTTACCACCCGAATAAGAGATAGTCAGGCAGAGATTCGGATTGTCATTTACAACATTCTCTATAAACATGCAGGAAGAACTGACAAATTCATCGAGTGCAGGTTGATTGGAACGTACCGCGTCATCCCATGTAGCATTTCCCTCTTTGAAAACGGCAGGTGCATTTTTTCTCGTCCTAACAATACTTCCCTTTTTCATAGTCAAGGCGGTTTTTGCATCTACTTTAGCGCGGCCTACACCTATACATTCCATATTTTTTGAGACAAGATAAACCTCATCTCCTGCCCTGACATGAGGGTCAATAAATACAAGACCCGGGGCAAGGAGACTTGAACCGTCATCACGAATGGAAGTTACGGCCCCATCATCTACAATAATATACCTTTTTTTAGGCTTTACAAGAGAATATGAGTAAATTCTGGGTAATGCTTCCCAACTTTGTTTTTTTGTGTCATAACGGATAGCACCGACAACTGCACCTCCTATTATAATTTCTTCCATCCTGTCAGGGTCCGGCGCTTTATTCAAAAGTACAAGTGTTCCATCCGGGATTAAATTACCTCCAAATGTCTCCTCAAAAATATTATTGATGAATCTGATGTCATAAGGAAAAGCAGGCCTTGCATCCCCCGGAGGAGTGATGCACACCTCCCTTGTTGCAGAGCCACACGAGCAGAGAGGAGCTAGAACCGGCACAAAACAGTTATCACACCAATGAAGCAGAATCTTCCCGAGATAAGTCGGACGCATAAAGTCAACAATACTTATTCGACGGAACTGCTAAAAAGAGGTTTGGCTTTTAGAGATGGATTCCAAGACATACGAGGCCGGCAAGCTGAATTATGGTATGTGTCAGGGAATAGACTGTTGTAATCATTGGTGGAAATATGAAAACATTTATCCATAAATACGGATTTACAACGGGCGTTACATTAGATAAAACCGAGCTTGCTGACGATGTAATCACAGTCAGAGGTGGTGCCGGAGAAAATACAAGCATCGATGGTGGCATCATGAATGGTTCAATTATCATAGCATTACCTTCACTATAAAATTAGGTAATCTCATATTTATACTTGCCTTTTAAAAAAAAGGGATTTTCGCCATTTTTATAAATGAAATCGCGTAATTACAAAATACTCATGTGCTATCTGTAGGAGGACACGAAGTTTCTAAATGAATAACAGATATAGATAGATGCGAGAAAGATTATCGTAGAATTACCGGAGAATTTTCTTTGGCTGATAGCACCAGTAGAGCTGTAGGGGGTATACTACTGTTTTTAATTCTACTGTTTAGTATGCCGGCTGGTGCAGGCCATACACCGGCCACAAGCGGTGATGGAATTAATATCAGGACAACTACAAAAGTTGATGTGATCGGCTCATTTCTTACTTCGGATGACCTTGACTGGACCGATGGCTCAAACGGTGATCAGACGGTTGTTGGTTATTACGAACATACGAATGCAATAGGTGGGGAAACAAAATATTCCAAAGACTTCTCCCTTGATACCGGCGATAAGACGGCGATTGATAACAATCTGAAATCAACAAGGGCACTTGACTTCAGTGCATCAGCCGACGGTTCGCCGGGAGGTAGAATGATAACAGATGAAGCAGTGATGATTGATACAATAAATAATGGGGCCTCAGGCACTCTAAACGAGGTCTCACTCTGCCCGTTAGGTTCTTCTGCAGAGAACTCAAATTCAGCCGCATTTTCCGGAAGAGTCGTTGCAGGAAGTTCACTTGACGTTGCTGAAGTTTCACTGGTCACTGATACGGCTGTAAGGGCGGTTGCATCAAATGCTGACACTCCGCAGTCCCTTACGTATACTATCAATGCCCACGGCACCGAATTGAACAATACAACATCTAACGGAGCAATTGGTGATGCAACAGCATTTATTGATGCAAACGTTGTACAAGGAAACGGGGAGACCGGGAGCGAAACGTCTTCACTATCTTATTCAGACCTGACGAGTGTAAGTGGAACATTTAACCTGTCAAAAGATTTCACATACTCATCATAAAAGATGAGTAAGCGCTTCAATTGAATCAATAACAGCAGTTGGCTTTATTGCCGACATTTCAAGTTTTTCAGCCGAAAATTTACCAGTCCTGACAAGTATTGCTTCCATACCGGCAGACAGGGCTCCTTTTATGTCAGTCTCGATGTCATCGCCCATCATGATACAGTCACCGGGACTTAGCCCAATGTCCGATATTGCGAGCATAAAGAACTCTTTTGAGGGTTTTCCTATAAGAATAGATTCAGGGCCTGCAGCATACTCAAGAGCTTTAACAAACGGGCCGGCAGAGAGTAGAAGGCCATCCCTCCCCATCCAGTAGCGGTCACGTTCAAGTGCAATGAACAGAGCACCCCGAAGAATTAGCCTGAATGCACCAACAAGGCGGGAGTAAGTGAATTCATCCCCTGCATCTCCAACGACCAGACAATCTGCCTCATCATGATGTGTTATTCCCTCAGCTGCAAAATCCTTCCACGAGTCGCCTGTCAGGAGAAGATGTGCAGTTTCTATCTGTTTTTGCTTAAGGAAAGACGCTGCAGCGTATGCAGGTGTAAATATCATATTTTTAGAGACCCGAATTCCCATTTTTTCCAGGTTCTCTTTTATTGTTTCCCTGCTTTTTCTTGTAGTGTTGGAAAGAAAACGATAGGGAATTTTGTTTTTTTCAACAAACTCAATTGTCTGTAAAGCTCCTTCTATGGGTTTGTTATCAACATAAACTACACCGTCAAGGTCAAGAAGAACAGCTTTACTGCCCATAGTTTTCCATAATTAAAATTTTTCACTGATTTTTTACCTTTCTGTTAGTTTAATATGCTCTTCGGTCTTTAAGACAAGATTTTTCTGATCTGATAATCGCGCAATGTCAAGTACCGCAAGCAGGACATGCACCGCGTCCTCAAGATACGAAAGTATATCTGCGGGAAATAAGGCAAGACCATAGTCATGGCTTAGGTTGTCAGCAATTCCACGATGGTCAAGACCATTTTCCCTGAGTTCAAGGATTTTTCTTGCAAATTTTCTCTCCGGACAACCACAAAGAGGCGCATCTCTACAATTGCACCTGGTGAAGTCACGAATAAAAAAAAGGATTTGATTTCTCACTTCCGGTTTTAATTGTTCAAAATTGATTTTGGAGTTGATGGCCTCAACGACTGCCCCATGAAATGCCGAAGATGGAAGGTGATAACCGCAGAGTCTTTCAAAGGTCTTATGATGCCTGAATCTCGCTTTTCTTGCAATCATCAAGACTCGCCGGCTTCTTCGTCAAAGTTTTTGAGGGAAGTTAAGGCTTCATGCATTGAATCAATAGTATTAAGCCACTCTTCAAAAAGGGTCGGCTCTTCCATATCGTCCTTCAGATATTTTCCACAACATGAGCCGCCTTGAATTACAGATGCTCCAATAGATGATGCGATTTCAAGAAGTTTGTCCGGGTCCTTGTCTCCCATCTTTTTCCCCTCCTTAACAAGGGTTTTGATGTCTCCGGCTTTCTCCCCATTGAGATAAGCCTTGCACGATGAAAAAAGGACCTGAATAGTCTCCTGAACAGATCGTACTAGTTCCACTACCTCTCCTTCCGGCGGGTTTGAATAAACAATCTCTTCGACCCCCTCAAGCTTCGTAAGCGCGTCCTCGGTGCTGTATCTGCCATTCTGCTGCAGTTTTATTATTTTCAGGACAGAAAGGATAATATCGAGAGAGAAATTCTGAAGTACCCGAAAACCTTCTGGCATCTCATCAGAGTCCGGGTCTCCTGAAAAATCTGATTCTGCAAGTGTAGTTATCCAGTTATCCCACCTTTCCTTATTATAAAAAATATAGAAAAGTTTTAGTGGTTCTGACTCCTTTTGAGCCTTTTCGGACTTCCGTGCCATTGGAGATCCGTTACACGCGGTAAGAGATGAATTTTTGGGAACAGGACAGACCGGATGCACATATGATTTAAAACCAAACCCTCACATATCAGCGGATAATCTTTGAAATCGGAACTTCAAGGATGTCTTCTGCTCCTGCTTCTTTCAGGTCACATATAAGACGGTTGACACCTCTTTTTGCAACAACGGTCTCAACACTGTAATACCCACCGCCATAAAGCTGGGCTACAGTAGGTCTTTTTAAGGCAGGCAGGCATGCGATGACTCTTTCAAGCGCGTTTTCACTCACATTCATCGATAAAAGCACCTGATGACGGGCTTCTATTACTCCAAGGAGAAGAGTAACTACGGAATCAATTGCCCTGCGTTTTTCAGGGTCTCCATAACTCGCTTTGTGTGCTATAATTAATGTTTTTGATTCCATTATCTGTCCTATAATACGCAGTCCGTTTTTTCGCAGGGTTGTTCCTGTCTCGGTAAGGTCGACAACAACATCGACAAGGTCCGGGACTTTGGCCTCAGATGCCCCGTATGAATAAAAAAGTGAGACCGGAATATTTAGGTCTTCAAAAAATTTCTTTGTCAGGTTGGGATATTCAGTTGTGACGCGGCTACCCGGGCGGATCTCTTTTATTTCATGTATTGGTTCATCACCATGGACCGCAATGACAATTTTTACACTTCCTTCACCGGTTTTACTGTAGTTCAGACTTGCGACCTCAATAACATCTGCGGAAGTCTCTTTCACCCAGTCTTTTCCTGATATGCCAAGGTCAAAATAACCCCGTGCAACATAATCAGGGATCTCCTGCGGCCTGAGTATCTTTACTTTTCCAATCCTCTCATCGTCAATTTTCGGGTTATAATCCCTGTCTGTCCTCCTGACCTCGAGATCAGCCTCCTTAAAAAGAAGGAGTGTCTGCTCCTCAAGGCTCCCCTTTGGAAGGGCAATTGATATCATCTGTTTATTTGTTCCTCCCAATTCATGATAAAGTAATTAGCCCTGAACATAGGAGTTTTCAACTCGTAAGTAGAGATCTCATTAATTGTCAAAAAGAGTTGTCCTTCTCCGTTATGGTGAACTTTTTCTTAAAAGTGAACCTGTAATGCGCCAGTTTATTAGCGCTCTGATTGTATCTCTCAACCGGTCATTAAAGGCACATGATCTTGATGCTGTCATAACAACCCCCAGAGGGAGAATCTTTATCGAAGGTTCTCTTCCAGAGAAGATAGCGGAACTGGCATCGCGTATTTTTGGAGTCATCGATGTAAGCATTGCACTTAAAACGGAAAATGACCCTGATTCACTCGCTAATGCAGCTGCAGAGATTGCGGCCCTGAAATTAAAAGAAGGCATGTCTTTTGCAGTAAGGCCCACACGTCAGGGAGTGCCTGGTTTTTCCAGTCAGGAACTGGGAGCAAGGGTCGGCTCAGAGATCCTAAACAGGTTCCCGGGAATCTCTGTTAACCTTAGTTCTCCGGATTATGAGATTTTTGTTGAATCAAGGCCTTTTGGTGGTTATGCCTATGATAAAAGGATACCAGGACCGGGCGGTCTGCCGTCGTGTACGCAAGGTACAGTAGTTTCACTGATTTCATCAGGTCTTGATTCCCCTGTAGCTTCCTGGCTCATGATGAAAAGAGGTTGTGACATTATTCACCTGCATATTGATGGTGGAAAATGGGCTGGCCCCGATGTCCTTTCAACTGCCATTGAAAGCCATGCTGCGCTTTCGCTATGGGCAGCGGGTGTTAAAATGGAGCTGATAGTAGTACCCGCAGAGTCATTTTATTCAGATCTTGTTTCACTGACAAACCCACGGTATCGTTGTATCATCTGCAAGAGGTTTATGTACCGGCTTGGAAGTCGTATCACAGATATAACTGGTGCCTATGCGTTAGTCACAGGCGAAAACCTGGGCCAGGTTGCCTCCCAGACTCTCTCAAACCTGGCTGTTATTTCAGAATCGGCAAATGTTGCTGTAATCAGGCCGCTTATAACAAATGATAAGACAGATACTATTGTTATCGCGAGGAATATAGGGACTTTTGTCAAAGGCAATAAAGACCTTGGTTGCCGGGCCGTTCCGGCAAGACCTGCCACAAAATCAACAATCGATGAAATAGTTAAGGCAGAATCAAAAATTGGTATAGAGGGACATATTGAGAGGGCTGTTGCAGAAAAGCGGTCTATATTTGCACTAAATGGTGAAATTATATAGTATTTAGCCCATTTTCCTGGGCTATTTCCCTGAACGAAAGAGCTACATACTGTGCCTGTTCTCTGGTTATTCCATAGGGATTATACTTCCAGACACGGGTTGCGCCTTGTATGATTCCGGTTATCCCTTTCTCTTTTAAGGAACTGGTAAAGAAAAATCCCTTTTTTTTATGTTTTTTGGCTACAACATCAAAACTTTTTGTTGTGTCAACACGTGTAAGTGTGTGCCGGCGGGGATATTCACTTAGTACTTCGGTTCCTTCAATAGAAAGGAGGGAACCGAGTATCATTTCAGCATTACTTAGTTCCCTGTCCCAGTGCCTGACCCTCTCTTTAACATGTGGGAATGAAGCCATCATACCAATAAGTGTAACTCCCATGAGTGTGCAGCCCATCATTTCCACTTCCTTAATACCAAAAGTCCGTCCGGTCCGGTCTCCCCTGACCTTCGTAGTCCTGAATACCTCATCAGACCTCTCACTGGTTGTTCCAAGTACACCGGACGGTGCAGGGGCTGCCATGCTTTTATGGCCAGAACCCACAACAAAATCTGCTCCAATATCCCGACCGTTTACCGGAATTATACCTACAGTATAAGCCCCGTTATAGAGTACAGGTATATCGTAAGTATGTGCAACCTTGATTAGATCCCTGACCGGATGGAAGTTGCCGAACTGATAGTCAACATGGTCAAGAAAAAAGAGCTGAGGGTTTCTGCCCTCCCTCCGGATTACCTCCTCGATTGTCTCTGCCACTGCATCCGCTGAAACAATCCTGTCTTCTCCTGCCTGGACTTCAAATGGAATTCCACCCGATTCTTCAATTGCAAGAAATTCAGTGTAATGTGAGAGTGATGTGACAAGTACCGGGTCACCTTTGCAGATATATGTACGGGCTACTGCCTGGAATCCTCTACGTGCACCTGGAACAACCCTGACCTGGTCCATCCCGATAAACCCTGCCAGGTCCTTATGAAACTGTTCTATTCCGGGTTTTTTTATGTAGTCCAGTCGGTTTGGCCTGACACAATGGTCGCACACAGAATATCCGTCACCATAAGCAATTACTGCTTTCATTGCATCCGCTGTAAGCCTCCCCCCGGCCTGTATCGGGTCAAGATTTATCGATACCTCTTCAAGGTCACGAACTTCGGGGCCCATTCCACACTTCATTCGATAAGCTCCTTCCTCATGGTCCTGATATCCTCTTCCACCCGCAAAATAGCGTTTCTTACGGCCTCTTTTTCTTCAAGGTTAAGAATGTGATTCGGAGCACTGCTTCGCAAAATGACCCTTATATCTGTAAGAGAGAAAAGAGCATCATAAATTGATTCTACTGCTTTTTTTGACATATTCTTTATCTTCTCATAAAATTATGCATCTGAAACGAGATTATATTCACCCTGCACCGGTAGTTCATTAATAATACAGGGTCATTTTTATTATAGATATAACCATGAAGTTCGTTCATATTGCAGACACACATCTCGGCCTCTCGGCATTTAACAGGATAGACCCTGATACAGGAATGAACATGCGTGAGGCCCAGATATATGCGAACTTCCTTTTATCTGCGGATGAGATCGTCAAAGAGCGGCCAGATGCCGTTGTTCATGCAGGTGACCTTTTTGACCATGTCAAACCCAAGACTAAAGCCTATACTACTGCTCTTGAAGCGCTGGAAAGGTTCTCTGATGCTGGAATTCCTCTTATCCTTATCGCAGGAAACCATAGCATGCCAAAGACCAGATATACAGATTCTCCTTTTAAAGTCCTCAAATACCATCATGCACAGATTTATGCTGCGTATCAATATCGTTACGAGAAAATTGAACTTGATGATACAACTTTTCACCTTATCCCGAATATGCTCAGACCTGAAGATTACGGCAGCGCCTACAATGATGTCTCAATCAATAATAACTCGGCAAATGTACTTGTCACCCATGGCCTTGCCGACCAGATAAAAGACAGAAGGCTTGCAACTGTAGCTGAGCATGAGCTGAATAGTACAATTTTGTCGCCGGATTTCACTTACATTGCACTAGGACATTATCATAACCAGTATCCTGTCACAAATAATGCCTGGTATTCTGGTTCACCAGAATTCTTCACATATGGTGAGATTGATGAAGTGAAAGGTGGCCTTGTTGTTGACACTAATAGCGGAGTTGTGGAACATTTCCCATTGCCACATACTCCTATGACAAACCTTGGTACAATTGACTGCAGTAACATTTCAATTCACGAAGTCCCTTGTAAAATTCTAGAAAATATTGAGAACAGGAGATTGGAAAAAGGGTCCATGGCAATAATCACGTTAACCGGACTCGACTCTGAAAGTGCAAAGCTTATGGATATGAAGCAGCTTTCCAATGTGCGTGAACACCTCCTTGACCTGAAGGTGAAGATAATTCAAAGAGATCGTCTGCAACCGGAAAACCGTTTCTCTCCAGGAAAAAAAGTGGACTACATCAGGGAATTTGATAATTTCATCGGGAAAACTGACCTGAGCCCGCAGGACAAGAAGATAGTCCTCGAAAAAGGGATAGAAGTGCTCAATTATGTCATTTCCTTAAGACAGGAGAAAGACCATGATACTTGAACGGCTATACCTGAAAAATTTTAAACGCTTTCTCTCTGAAGAGATCCTGTTTGCAGACGGGATAACAGGGATAGTAGGGAATAACGGAACAGGAAAGTCAAGCATCGTTGAAGCAATACTACTCGCACTTTTCGGAATCAGAGCAACCGGGATTGATACTTCTTACATTATATCCTCTGCAGCCCGCGATGGTGAGAAGTGTACGGTGGAACTTACATTCACACTGAAAGGCCAGTCATACACTGTTTCCCGCACAATAGGGGCCGGAAATGATCACGCAGCAAAAATATACCTTAATAGCAAGATACTGGCCAAAGGGGTTAATGAAGTAGCAGGGGAAGTGAAACGGATAATCGGATTGAGCCCTGAAGACTTTAAAAATACAATCTATGCAGGCCAGAAGGACCTGATGTCACTACTTTCAAAAAATCCAGGTAAGAGAAAGGAATGGTTTTCAAGGGTCATTGGAATCGATCACCTTAAAATTGAGAGCAATGTCATACTCAAATCCGAAATTGATGAAACATCTGAAAAAATTGCAAGGACCGAAGGAAAACTTCAGGAACTTGATAAAGTTGCAATAGAGTCCTCTGTTTCTGAACTGAAGCAAAAGTGCATTGATTGCGAAATTGAATTTGAATCGACCGGAATTTCAATCGATAATCTGGATATCAAGAAAAAAGAGTTTGATCTTAACCTTCAGGTTTTGCAGGAAAAGGCACAAAAAGGCGGGAACCTGTCAGCCGAGTTGAGTCATATTACAGATGAGAGTAAGAGAGTCAATGATGAGATAGTGAAAAATGAAGAACTTATCAGTTCTATTGAGTCCAACCGGGTTCTATGGGAGCGAATAACAAAGCTTGAAGAGGAATACCAGGAGATAAACAAAGACCTGGAACTCATCAGTGAAGACCATATTGCATATACAAATATCAATATTGAACTAGGGTTTGAAAGGACCAGGTTACTGGAACTGGATAAAAAAATTGCAAATGAAAGGACAGAAATTTCCCTATTAGGCGAACAGGTCAGGGAAATGGAAACCCTCCATCCTGATTTGAAACGCCGGGAAACTGCACTCCAGGAACTTAATGAATTAAAAGAACGTGAAAAAGTCTATTCAACATATATCAACCGTCGAAATGAGTTGCTTCAGAAAGTCTCATTCCTTGAACAGAGGGAAAAAGAACTATTCTCTGAGCTTAATGCAATACGAGCTGCAGAGGAAGAGTGTAATTCTTTAAACATAGTACTTGCAGCCCTTCCGACGAAGAAAGAACAACTGAAGGGCTTAACCACACTTCAGTCCCTTCATTTCAACTTAAGGTCCTGGCAGGAACAGGCAGTTAAAGGGGAAAATGAATTAAATTCGCTATTAGAAAGCGAAATTGCTATCAGGGACAAACTAAAAGGCCTGGAATCTTTCGAAATAGAAAAAGAAAAAATTTCAAACGAAATAGGGCTCTGTACACAATTAAAAGGAAAATTACAAAGTGATCTTGATAAACTTGAGCGGGATCTGGCACAGATACGCAAAGATAGTCAGGATATTGATGAGATTGGAGAGAAAGGGACCTGTCCACTCTGCAAACAGGAACTTGGTGAACACTTCCACAAAATTCATGAAGAATATTCAGCCAGGAAGGATCTTCTTGGAGAGCTTTTTATAAAGAAGAGAGAGGAGTCAAAAAGCCTTAAGGAAAAAATGGATGTTCTAACGAGGACATTAAACGAGATAACAAATTCCGAAAAACAGCTTCAGGTAATAAATAACGAATATCTGACAATTTCTGCAAGAATTAAGGAGACTAATAACCGGATCAATGGATGGAAAGAGAAAGTTGCACTTGAAGAGGAGGCAATAGGAAAGATAAGTTATCCTGATCTGGACGTAACAGACATACCCATAATCGAGAGCGAAGTTAAGTCTCTAGAGGAGTCAAAGACAAAACGTGACGAGCTCGTTGGAAAGACATCCCGCGGGCCCGGGCTTCTTCTGGAGCAAAAGAAAGTCCTGGATGACCTGGTTTTTACAAAAACTGAAATCAAAACGGTTAAAGATGAAATTACAACCCTATCTTTCAATCCTGATGAGATTATTAAACTGGAAGCTGGAATCAGGAAATTAGAAGATTCATATCAAAAATACATGAAGCTCGAAGTCAGGTCTAAAGAGATACCTGCACATGAAAAGACTCTTTCTATTGCATTAAAAGACTACATCGAGACCGAACTTAAAGTTCAATCTATCCTAAACAGACTGGAAAAACTGAAGGTGCAGGAAGACTTGTTTACGAGGAAAAAACAGGAATTAAATGAACTTCTTCCGGTTCATAAACGTTACCAGGAGCTTCTCCCGCTATTCCATAAACTCCCACTCTACTTCGAAACAAGGGAGAATTTACTGGAGAGATCACTTTATCTGAAATCGCAGGTTGAAGCAAAGGAGTCCCTCTTAAAGTCTTTAAATTTTAACCCTGACTCAATCCCGCTAATAAAGAAAGATATTGAAAGACTCCATGAGACGATAAATAATGAAAAAGGGAAGGCAGCTGGACTTGAAGAAAGGATAAGTCAGATAAAAAAAGAGATAGAAGAAAAAGGCAGTACTCTTGCAAGGATAGAGGGATATACACAGGAACATCGTGAACTTATAGAACAGGTCCGTGTCCTTCGAATCACGCGGACAGCCATCACGAATTATGTCGAGTACCTAATGAACGTTGTTCAGAAAAACATAGAGAGTGATGTTGGTTCTTTACTTGGAATAATAACAGATGGAAAGTACGAAGATGTCATTCTTGACCCTGACTTCACGGTACTGGTGCATGACCTTAATGGCGACTTTCCTGTAGAACGTTTCAGTGGTGGAGAACAGGACGATATTGCGGTTGCACTCAGAATTGCATTAAGTCGTTACATTGCAGGTATGAAAGGTTTCGATGAAAGCACTTTCCTGATATTTGATGAGATTTTCGGAAGCCAGGACGAGGAACGCAGGTCCAACCTCATAACCGCGATGAGGAGCCTTGAACAAAAGTTTCCCCAGATCCTTCTTATCTCACATATCCCGGAAGTACAGAACGAATTTGAGACAACTCTGCTTGTTGAAATGACTGGTGAAGGGTCGAGCAAGGTTAGGCAGGTGAGTTATTGAGTGGGTATAAAGAGGAAATTAATACTGTTGTAAAGTTTCTCGGAGACAGGATTCCCAGTAATATCGAAGAGATGTTCATCCGCTTAAGTGGAATTTCAAAAAAAGATTTTTTTATAGTTGAAGCTCATGAAACCGGGACGGTTGCAGGTGTTGATGGCAGCAACGCAAATATACTTGATGCAGGATTTTTAGCCCTCTCCGCTTTTCGGGCAGTAGTCAGTCTTTTTAATGAGAATCAGAGGATCAAGAGGGGTATGACGCCGATAAAATTTAATTTTATCGGATCAGGTGAGTATAATGATGATTTTCCAAAATTATTCAACGAATGCTTTGGAAAAGATCCTGGTACCAGGCTTTCAAATGCAGACCCTTACAAAGTCAACTCAGTCGTTAGGGATACCCTTGAGTACTTTGTAAGTCTTGAAACTCTTAAAACGCTCGAAAAAGAAGCCCTGCTCCTTATTGACGGGGCATTTCATGTAGAACATAAAAGCCTTGACCCCATCATTGAAGAACTTTTTTTCCGGGCTGAAGAAAAAGAGATTAACATATGTGCTGTGACAAAACGGTGTGAAGTAACCTGGGGAGACGGTTACCCGCTAATCCCTGCAGTTATGAGGGCCGCAGAGAAGTTCAATATGAAAGCACCCTGGTGGATAAAAATTGACGACGACTGGATTTCCGGGAGAAGAACTCCTGAATGGAAAAAAGGTTCGATATTCATTACACTTCTGCATTCCTGTGCGAAATCTGCACTCAAAGTGGAACTCCCTCGTTATTATGGTAATGAAAGGATCTGTAAGGTGATGCAGAAACTTGCTGCAGTTTCATGCGACGGACGGATACCCGGTTATCCATTTCCTCTCTTTGATGCTCACAGGGCCTGTACAATAAAGAGGGAAGTGGCATCAGATATAAGAAACCGTATTATTGAAGGTATGACAAAACGAGGAATACAGCATAGGGATTTCAAAGCAGTCTGGGAAGATATACATGATGAATTTAACCATTACTGAAACTATTGACACTGCAAAGTTCAGGCTCATAGGAAAGAGCGTCCTTACATACAGGTTTATCATTCCCCATGATGCCACTCTGTTTGTCGGGGACATACTCAAAATTGTCGACTCAAAAAAGGGATATACCTTTTACGCAAAAGTTACCGATCTCCTCCACGAGAGCAATTTTAATGATCCGAACTGGGATACCCGAGTTTATAGTGAAAATTTCTTTGAACTTGGGGATGATGTATTTCTCGGTGTCGAGGCGGTCCCTCTCGGATTTGTTGATGAAACCGGAGAATTCAGAAAACCTGGAACAGTTCCTACAAAATTTTCACGAGTGGAGAGACCCGTAAAAGAGGACTTCTTCTTCCTCTCCCGCGTGATGGGTGATATTGAAGTCGGGACCATGAAGACGGGTCAGGGCACATATACCGACGTAAAGGTCGCTATCCCCTCTGAAGTTTTATCGTCACATATGGGCATATTTGCAACTACCGGGAGTGGGAAAAGTAATTTTATGAAGGTATTTCTTTCTTCCTGTATTCCTGTAAGAAAATTTGGCATCCTTCTTGTTGACCCTCACGGTGATTATGTTACAGGAAATCCAAAGGACGCGGGATCAAAAGGGCTTGTCCAGCTCCGTTCTAATACCGAAGGAATTGCCTTTTTTACTACCGGAGATGAGGAAAGAAGAAAACGATACTCAATGCAGAGGCTTTACATATCATACGAGGACTTCAGCATATATGACCTTACCCTCCATTACGAACTTTCCTCCACACAGTTTGATATAATCGAAACTTTATCAGAATTTCACCCTACAGATGTGATAAAATTTTTTCAGAATACCAGTTTCAAGGGCTGGAAACCTGAATCATATGAGGGGGGATATACTCAAATTGCAGATAGATTGCGAAATTATCAGGAGAGTACTCTCAATGTGATGCAAAGGCGTATCCAGACAATAGTAAGTTCGCAAAAAGGCTTCTTTGATGAGACGAGATCATCGGTTAAGGAAATTATCGAAGCTCTTCATGAGAACAAGGTTGTTCTCATCGATATGCCCTTTATGAGTGAGAAGAGTGAGCTCTTTGCCCTCTCGATTTTGAGCAGGAAAATATTACGGGACCATCAGGAAAGAGTCAGTGGCAAAGGGAGAAAGGCGGGAGAATACCAGGTGATGATAGCGATAGAGGAGGCACAAAGAGTGTTAAGCCCTGGCTCGTCCACGAAAATATTCAGAGAATGCGCAATGGAGGGGAGAAAATTTGGTGTGGGCCTCTGTGTCATCACCCAGCAGCCAAAAAATATAGATCCTAAAATCCTCGCACAGATAAATACTTACGTTGTAATGGGACTGTCAGATAAGGCAGACAGGGACATCGTTGAGACGAGCGCGAAGCAGGACCTTTCAAAGATGGATGTTGAGATTCAGACCCTTGAGCGGGGAGATGCAATTATAAGTACTCTCCAGATACCATTCCCAATAAGCACACGCGTCCATTATTTTGAAGATTATATTGACCATGTTAAAGAAACTCTCAAAAGCGAGAAAAATGAAGAGAGGATCGAGACCTTCTGATCTCACCCACAAGTAATCTACAATTTTTCAGATTAAAGCGGTACGCTTATTAAGAGAGTCAAACAAACCAAATTATCCGAGGTTTTACATGGATGTAAACTATGTACCAACAACATGCCCTTATTGCGGCACTGGATGTGGATTTAACCTTGTGGTTAAGGATAAAAAGGTGGTAGGAGTCGCCCCATGGCACCGCAACCCCGTCAACGAGGGGAAGCTTTGTCCAAAGGGCACCTATGCCTATGAGTTCATCAACCATGAGGACCGCCTTACTAAACCCCTCATAAAAAAAGACGGGAAATTTGTAGAGGCAAGCTGGGAAGATGCATACAAACTGATTTCTGACAAATTTAAGGGGTATAAACCCAATGAAATTGCATGTCTTGCTTCATCACGCGTTTCAAATGAGGACAATTACCTTATGCAGAAGTTCGCACGTGCAGTATTGAAAACACCCAATATCGATCACTGTGCGCATCTCTGTCACCCATCGACTGTTGCAGGACTTGCAGCAGTTTTTGGCTCTGGTGCGATGACTAACAACATAGGAGATATTTCGAAGGCAAAGTGCGTATTTATAATCGGGAGCAACACTTTCGAGCAGCACCCACTCATAGGAAGGCAGGTAATACTTGCAAAGAAGAATGGTGCAAAAGTCATCTCTGTTGACCCAAGAAACACGGCCACTGCAAAACAGTCAGATCTATTCCTGCAGTTCATACCAGGAACTGATGTTTCAATCCTTAACGGGATGATGCAGGAGATAATTAAAAACGGGTGGGAGAATAAGGACTTCATTAAAGCGAGGACAAAAGACTTTGAGAAATTAAAAGAAGTCGTAATGAAGCCTGAATACTCACTTGACAATGTTGCAAAAGTAACCGGAGTCCCTACCGAAAGTATAAAACTTGCAGCAGAAATGTTTGCAAAGTCGGAAGCGACCACAATTCTATACTCGACAGACATCACCCAGCAGGTGACCGGTGTTGACAGTGTCAAGTCAATAGCTAACATTCAGATGCTCACAGGAAACATTGGAAAGCCAGGTTCAGGTGTAAATGCACTTCATGGCGAGAACAATGTCCAGGGAGCCTGTGACATGGGTTGCCTTCCTAATGTATTCAGTGGATACCAGCAGGTTGCAAACCCGGACGCTCACAAAAAGATGGCAGACGCATGGGGATGTGGCATCGCAGAGGGAAAGCCAGGTTATACGGTAGCTGAAATAATAAATGTCCTTGCAGATAAACCAGGAGAATTAAAGGCTCTCTATATAATGGGAGAAAATCCGATTCTCTCTGACCCTGATTCCCAACACGTTGAGAAGGGCTTAAAGAACCTTGAGTTCCTTGTTGTCCAGGATATATTCCTTTCAGAGACTGCAGCATTTGCTGATGTAGTCCTTCCTGCCGCATGCTTTGCAGAGAAAGACGGAACACAGACTAATACTGAACGCAGGGTACAACGCTGGAATAAGGCACAGGACCCGCCGGGAGAGGCAAAAGCAGACTGGCAGATATTCTGTGAACTTGCAAAACAGATGGGTGCAGAAAAATCCTTCCCATATAAGAATGCAGAGGAAGTTTTTGTCGAAATTGCAAAAGTGACCCCTTACTATAGCGGGATGACATATGCACGCCTAAAACCCGAAGGCATTCAATGGCCTTGCCCGACATCAGATAGCACAGGAACTCCGATACTTCACACTGAGAAGTTTTCGACTCCAGACGGGCTTGGTGTTTTCACTCCTGTTGAATGGAAAGCCGCTGCAGAAGTCCCTGATGCGGAATATCCGTATGTCTTTACGACCGGGAGCGTAATCTTCCACCTGCACTCAGGTACTATGACCCGCAGGTCATATACACTTGACAATGAAGTTCCAACAGGCTGGATTGAGATAAACCCTGAGGACGCAAAGTCACTAGGGATAAAGAATAATGAAGTTGTAAAAGTGAGCACACGCCGTGGTGATGTCCAGGTCCCTGCAAAGGTGACAAAAGACATTAAGAAGGGTGTCATGTTCATGCCATTCCACTTTAGTGAATGTGCTGCAAACACTCTCACAATTAATGTTATGGACCCTGCAACAAAGTCAACTGAATCCAAGACCTGTGCCGTAAAGGTAGAGAAGATCCCGGAGGGAGCGTAAAATGTCAGCAAAAGGTGATATGGTCTATGCATGGACTACTGATGCAGAACTTCACAAGAAGGGTGAATGCGGAGGTGCAGTTACAGCACTTCTGAAATATGCCCTTGAGAGCAAGATGGTTGATGCAGTCTTTGCAATTAAGAAAGGTTCTGACCTCTATGATGCAGTACCGACACTTATCACAGACCCAAAAGAGGTAGATTCAACTGCCGGGTCCCTGCACTGTGGTACATTGCTTGTCTCAAAGCTTGTAAAGAAATACCTTGATGGTGCAAGCAACATGAAAATTGCAATGACCGTGAAGGGCTGCGACGCAATGGCAATGTATGAGATAGCAAAGAGAAAACAGATAAATCTCGACAATGTGATCATGATCGGAGTCAACTGCGGTGGTTCAGTAAGCCCTATTGCAGCAAGGAGAATGATCACTGATAAATTCGGTGTCGACCCGGATTCAGTTCATAAAGAGGAGATCGATAAAGGCCAGTTCATTATTGAATTCGAAGGAGGCCACAAAGGCATCTCGATAGATGAACTTGAAGAGCATGGGTACGGAAGGAGAAGCAACTGTAGGCGTTGCAAGATGAAAGTCCCACGCCAGTCAGACCTTGCCTGTGGAAACTGGGGTGTAATCGGAGAGAAAGCCGGAAAAGCAACATTTGTTGAAGTCTGCAGCGAGAAAGGTGCAAATCTTCTTGATGCGGCAGTTAAGTCCGGAAAACTTGCAACTGAAGCTCCTAACCCAAAGGGTCTCGAGATGCGAGGGAAAGTCGAAGGAGCAATGTACAAACTCTCTGACAAGTGGAGAAAGAAATACTTTGAGAACCTAGGCACCGGACGCGACAGACTGAAAAAGATTGTTCAGGACACTTCACGCTGTATCAAGTGCTACTCCTGCATTGAAGCCTGCCCGATATGTTACTGCGTTGAGTGCAGTACAAAGAAACCTCATCTCGTGGAACCCGGAGAAGTTCCTCCGAATTTCATGTTCCACCTGATTCGCTTTGCCCACATTGCAGACTCCTGCGTTAACTGCGGACAGTGCGAAGAACTCTGCCCGATGGAGATTCCAAATGCCCTCTACATGCATGCAAACCAGGTAGAGCTTGAGAAGATGTTCGGTTACACGCCAGGTCAGGACATGACGCTCCCGATAATGGCACTCGTTGAAGAGCGTACCGAGCGTGACCGTCTCCATTCGACGGGCGAAGACATGATCTACAATGTATTTAAATAAACAATAACTTTTTTTTATTGTAACATTTCAAGAAGATCTTTCTTGGATATACGTTTCCAAAGTGCAACTTTTGAAAGGATATCATTGAGTGTGCCCGGACACTCGGACCTACCTCACACTCAGAAAGGGTAAGAATCCGGATAGCCTCTCCTCGTGTCATCTCTTCATCGAAGTGGAGCGAAACCGCCTCACAAATATTATTCATTAGCTCATCGAGTGTCTTTCCCTGCGTGAATATGTCAACCCCGATCCCTCATCCACACCAGAAAGTGTCATCAGGATATATCTCAAATTTTACGAGCATGGATTTCCTTTATCTTATTGAATTTTTTAGAAGAATAATGAATCTCATATGCAGATAAAAGATAGAGAAGATCCTGGAGAAATCTTACCTAACTTAATGTTCTACTTTATTTGCTGATGAAATTGAAAGAAAACATGGTGACGAGACTGGTGGTACCGATTCAATGATTACAGAGATCCGACAAAAAAGTCGCATTGTCCCACTTGATACAATACTTGCGAGAAAAGCTGGTGCAATCCGGAGAATGCTGAAGGAGTGTGGTCTTGGTGATGCAATCATTTATGCTACAGCAGAAATGCATCATGGCGAAGTGCTTACTGGAGACCCACATTTCAGGGATTTACCAGGTGTTATCTATATTGAAAAGGATTAAATAATCCTCATATATTTATTATAATCAGAAAAAAAATTCAGTTGAGAAAAATGATTAAAAGCAGTCAGATGACCAGGCAGCATGATATCAATGTAGATGAGGCTATTAATCGTTATATATCCCGAATCAAAGATATCTATGGCAATTCTATCTGCCAGGTTGTTCTGTTTGGTTCATATGCACGGGGTGAGGCTGGGCCTGAGTCTGATGTTGATCTTATGGTAATAACCACGGATATGAATTGGGAAACCGAATACCAATTAATTACTATGGGTTATTGTCTCTATCCTGAGATGAATGTCCTGCTATCTGTCAAAGTCAGGACTCTTGATGAATTTAGGCAGGCAGGTAATACCGCCTTTTTAAGAGAAGTTAAACAGGATGGAGTTGTTGTTGGCTGACCTGATAGAGAGTTATATTTTCCTGGAGAAATCAAGTGAGCGGCTAGCTGTTGCACAGTCCCTTTATAACAATGCATATTATGAAGATGCTGTTTCACGGGCTTATTACGCTATGTTCTTTGCAGCCCGTGCTTTACTTCTTACTCAGAATATCTCACCAAAAACCCATAGAGGAGTAATAACCGCGGTAAGTGAAAGGTTTGTAAAGACGGGTTTACTATCCCATAATATCTGGGAGTTCCTGGCAGCAGGTGAAACAATTCGTGAAGAAGCAGATTATTCATCGGAAAGAAGAATTGACCGCATAAGATCATATACTACCCTCGAACATGCTAAGGTTTTCGTTGAGACATGTTCACAGATTTTGAGTTTAATTAATAAAAATTATCAGAACAGTGGTGAATAAGTAGAGATCTGAAATTTTTTTATTTTTTTTCGTTACATTAAACGCGATTATTGGACATATTTCCAAAAATTTTCTCAATAACAAACGCGATCAACGAGATTTCAACTTTTATTCTAGTTAATCTATAATTTAGAAGGCAAGAAATTGAAGTGACAATCGCTGATATTTTGCATACCTTTTTTTTGCCCGGTGCCGCAATGATACTTCTAACTTATCCCAACGCTCACGTACCTCTTCATTTCCAAAAATGTCCTGGTACAAAATACTCAAGAATTCGTGAGCTTTTTCAGCAAACACTGTTGACCGGAGAGTAGTGGGCCATATCTATTTCGATTTTGTTCGTCTACTGTATGGACACACAATTTGTACAAATTTCTGCTTATTAAAAGTCGAATTTGAATCGAGTAAATGTGTACATATGCCAAATTTCGTTTAGCTAAATTTTGATTGCCGAGGTCATAATCCCTTTTTAATTCTTTAAATAATAGTTCGATTAACCATCTGTACCGATAAAGTTGCTAAATTTCTTCAGTTAAGTATACTTTGTTTGGAAGGTTCGTCACATCAGTATGCCATATAAACGTCTCTTCATCCCCCAAAAAAAACACAACTCTGAAATTCATATAGATTGTTTTTATCTTACTTCCATCAGGATTGAACCTGGTTCTAAAAGTGCATAAAATATCAATTTCATCCGTTTTGGGACATTTTCTGAGAAAATCGTTTAAGGGTATTCCTTCTTGGAATTGTTTTTTTGCTTGAGACGATGCAGATAAAATTTCGATCACATTTAGTGTAGCATTTTTAATCCAGCTGCTTTCCCATTCGATCTTACAGCTGGCCATACAGTTCTAAGTTTTTGACTCATTGGAATGATACTTCTATCCTGAATTAAAATATCTTTCAAATCCTGAATCGGTCCTATTAACTTAGCAGAGCGACCCAAAATCCGTGGATTCAATATAATTGTCTAAAATTTCGCGGAGGAATGTAACCATATCCTTATTAAAACGGTTGAAAAAACTGTGGTACTTAATTTTATCTTTGGGATTTAAAGTATCATCAAAATCAATGTACCGCCGAAAGATTTCTTCCAATGATGGCTTTGAATGGCTGCTGATACCGAAAAAGAGGATCATTATTGAAAATACGGGATTAAGTTTTCTCAGCCTCTTCACATAACCAGAATTGCGTGCTTTTTCCATTACAATGCCCAGGGAAAGTAAATTTGTTTTCCATAACACCAGACAATTTTCACCTTCTATGAAAAGGGATTTCATATCTTTCATATTTGTGGCGACTTCTAGTGAGTAATAATATGGCAGATAGGAATTAGGGTATAGGTCCTTAAGCTAACTCCCATGAAATGTACAGTTCCGGTCGGCTAACCCGGAAGCGGTATGCATGCAATGAGACGAGATCAAACGTTTATATTTCTGGGATATATGAACCCAGATCTTTACTCACGAGCCGCTTAGATAAGATTAACAATAGATTGATTCAGATGCATGAACGTTAGTAGGTTTTATAATTCACGGCAATAGACATAAATAGGAAGATTCGGATAAATGATACTAGTGTCATGTCAAACAACAAATGTCGGATAAAGGCGTGACAGTTTTATTCGAGCATCTTCGGTAGTGAATTGCCAATTAACCTTGGAAATTTTATTATTTCTAGATTGCTCCCATGCTTGCACTTCTTGTCGGATTACCTCAATATTTTCAATTCTCCGGTCCAAACATTGACGTGTAAGTACACTTAATTCGATCTCTGCCATATTAAGCCAACTTCCATGTTTCGGTGTATAAACAAATTCAAATCGATTCCATAGTTCTTTAGCTATTTCCGGAGGATAACTGTCATAAAGTGATCCCGGCATATGCGTGTTAAGGTTATCCATAATCAGGGTAATTATATCGGCCTGAGAATATTCTTTGGCGATATCCTGGAGAAATTGTGCCCAATCTTGTTTGGTTCTTCTATCAGTAATCTTCACCATCCGTTTTCCCGCAAGTGGCTCACACGCGAGGAAAATATTACATG
>Ga0114951_10000219_pt1 | contig 82110 bp, 82 predicted proteins | sample AM7aDNAmetaG_FD_88677 | JGI IMG/M metagenome (GOLD analysis project Ga0114951, IMG submission 88677) | Freshwater microbial communities from Finland to study Microbial Dark Matter (Phase II) - AM7a DNA metaG | ecosystem: Environmental > Aquatic > Freshwater > Lake | place: Finland: Lake Alinen...
TCAGGCCCTGCGCGCCAGTTGTCTGCGACGAACTGAACGTCCAAGCGTCGAGCACGAGCAGCAGCGCTGGGCATGAGCCCAGCCGTGAGTGGCGTGCAGGGCATTACCTGCTACCCCGCGTACTCCCCACCGCGTCGTCACGGCCAAGCAGGCAACGAACCGCTCGTCAACCCGTGCTTTCCGCTCCCGTCGGCCTTCATGAGCCAGACACCGCTCTCATTCTTCGTGTAGGCGATCCAAGTGCCGTCGGCTGAAAAGCACGCCTGCCTGACGCTCGGGGCAGCGTTCCAGCCGCCGCCCCTCGCGAGAGTGCGGACGACCGTGCCGTCGGGTCGTGCGAGCAGGATTCGAGAGCGGCTCTGGATGAATGTCGAGACGAGGATGGACGTGCCGTCCGGGGACCAGGCGGCATCCGACGCATCGGCGATGGACAGCTTGCGAAGGCTCTGATCAGCAAGCGGGAAGAGCCGCGTCTGGCCGCCCTCCGCGTCCAGCCCGCCTTGTGAGATGAGCAGCGTCGTGCCGTCGGGAGACCATGAGAGGCCCCGGCCCCAGGAGGCGTCGAGGGTGCCGAATCCGTTGGAGCGCTCCAGGAGGACTGTCGTCTCGCGGGTCGCCAGGTCGATGCTGTTGACCCGGCTGTGCTGGGTGTTGTTGGAGGTGCTGCCGTAGGTGTCCGAGAACGCCAGCCGTTTGCCGTCGGGCGCGAAGGCGAGGTCGCCGACGTAGGAGTAGTCCGCGCCGGGGATGGTGTCGCGGAGGAGCCTGCCCACCTTGCCGCCCCTCGCGGGAACGAGGCAGATCGCAGGCTTCTGGCCCGGTTCCGTGCTGCGCACGAAGGCGATCGTGTTGCCGTCCGGAGCCCAAGTCGGCAGGTTGTCCTGGGCGCTGCCGTGAGTGAGCTGCAAGGGGCGACTGCCGTCGGCGGCGATGGTCCAGATGTCGTCGTCCCTGACGAAGGCGAGGCGGGTCACCGCGATGGCCGCGGGGAGCGGGACCTCAGCCTGCGGCGCCGGCCACACCATCGTGCCGGTCTCGTCGATGTAGCCTGACTCGCCGTTCAGCTCGACCTCGGCGAGTCCATTGGAGAAGTTCGACGCGTAGGAGAATCGCGGTTCGATCACCATGGTGCCGCTCTTGTCGATGAAGCCCCACCCGCCGCCGCCGTCACCCCAGACGGCCGCGAGGCCCTCGGAGAAGCTGGAGGCGCCGCCGAACTGCGGCTCGATCACCATGGTGCCGCTCTTGTCGATGAAGCCCCACCCGCCGTCACCCGAGACCGCCGCGAGACCGTCGGAGAAGCCCTGGGCCTCGTCGAACTGCTGCGCAATCACCATCTTGCCGCTCGCGTCTATGAAGCCCCACCCGCGGCGGCTCCAGACGGCTGCGAGACCCCGGAGAAGCCGGCCTGGTCCTCGTCCAGGAACCGCGGCTCGATCACTCGCGTGCCGCTCGCGTCGATGAAGCCCCACCTGTCGTGGACCGAGACGGCCGCGAGGCCCTCGGAGAAGGTGAAGGCCTCGTCGAGCTGCGGCTTGATCAGCATGGCACCCGAGGCGTCGATGTAGCCGTACTTGGCGCTCACCTTCGCGGGAAAGAGGGCGACCGGCTCGACGGGCACCGGACTGCTCGCGACCGCGGTTGGCGCGCTGCCTCTGCCTGACTCGGCGCCAGACCCACCACCGCCGGCACAGGCGCCGCCGGCCAGCATCACGACGAGCAGCACGATGATGGCGGCGCAGGCGGTCGAGCAACGCCCAGGTGACGCCTTTGCCGTGTCACCACGAGAACGTGAGCGTGTCATGCTGCCCCCTCCCGTGTCCTTCAATTGGCCGGACCCAAGACCCGACCCATGCCTGGAACAAAGCGGCGGACGCCTGCGATCACGTCGCGTCCCTCGAGCCCTTCGCCGCTACCAGCTCTTGGCCCCTATCGCTTCACCGTGAAGCCCACGGCGTTGCTCGTGCCGAGCGCGGTCGTCACCGTGACCTTGACCCTGCCGTACTTGGTCGTCGCCGGCACTCTGCACTTGATCCTGGCGTCGTTCCAGGAGACGTACCCGGCACACGCCCTACCATCGAGATTCACCGAGCTGCTGCCGCGCTGCGCGCCAAAGCCACCGCCACTGATGGTCAGAAGTGCGCCGCGCTTGCCGGAGGTGGGCTTGAGCTTGACGATGCAGCCCGGGCTCTGCCTGTTCCATGTGACGCCGCCGTCGACGGTGGCGAGGATGGCGCCGCCATCACCGACGGCCCAGCCGTGAGAGGCGTCGGGGAAGGCGGCGGCGCGAAGCGGTCCGGTGGTGCCCGAGCGCTGCTTGTTCCAGGTGGCGCCACCGTCGGTTGTGGCGAAGATGTCGCCGCTCCAAGCGACGACCCAGCCGTGAGCAGCGTCGCTGACGGCAACCCCTTGGAGGTATGGGTCGAACACCGAAGCCTGCGAGAACCAAGTGGCGCCACCGTCGGTGGTGGCGAGGATGGTTTCCTCGCCCACCGCCCAACCGTGGGAGGCGTCGCTGAATGCGACGTCCCAGAACGTGTCCTTCGTTCCCAAGATCTGTGCGCTCCAGGTGGAGCCGCCATTGGTGGTGGCGAGGATGACGTCGTTCTCGCTGACCGCCCAGCCGCTGGCGGAGTCGCTGCAGGCAACGGCGGTGAGGTATTCAACGCTCCCCACGCTCTGCTTGCTCCACGTGGCGCCGCCGTCCACGGTGGCGAGGACTACGCCTGCCCCTGTGTCATCGTTGCTGCCCACCGCCCAGCCGTGGGTGGCATCACTGAAGGCGACGCCGGAGAGTCTCGCGTTGCTCCCTGGGTCCTGCGCCCTCCAGGTTGCGCCGCCGTCTGTGGTGGCGAGGATCGCAGCCGACTCTGAGTCCCAGTCGTAGCCCACCGCCCAGCCGTGATCGGCGTCGGGGAAGGCGATGCCGTCGAGATCCGTGGTGCTACCCGGCCTCTGCGCGCTCCAGGTGGCGCCGCCGTCTGTGGTGGCGAGGATGGTGCCGCCGGTGCCCACCACCCACGTGTGAGCGGCGTCGGTGGAGGTGACGTCGGTGAGCACTTCCTTGATCCACGAACTCTGCGCGCGCCAGTTGGCGCCGCCCGCGGGCCGGTAGGCAGAGGCGCCGGCAGGCAGCGCCAAGGCCGCTATCGCCAGGACGAGCACCAAGCCGAGAAGCATGCGTGAGCGCCGCTGCGCGGCCGGATTGTCGGTGCGAATTGCAGTCTGTCTCATGAGGTACCTCCACTTGAAGGCGTCACGCGTCACGTCACGCCGTTGCCTCAGCCACACCGTCCCGCTGCGCAGCTGTTCCGTTACTTGCACGAACCGGTCGCTCCCATCATCCTCGGTGCCAGAGACGAAAGGCTCGAATCGACGGCCGCCGGACAAGCCGAATGCGACCGCTGAACGGCTCCTCCGCTGCAATCAACCCGCTGACGCCCGGGTACGCGGGCAGCCTCCGCCGACACGCCCTATTGCTTCACCCTGAAGCCCACGGCGCTGCTCGTGCCACCCTCGGTCATTACCGTGACCTTGACCTTGCCGTAGCTGGCCTCAGCGGGAACTTTGCACTTGATCTGCGTATCGCTCCAGGAGAGGTACTTGCTGCACATCTTGTTGCCGAACTTCACGGAGCTCGCGCCGCGCGGGGCGCCGAAGCCGCTGCCGCCGATGGTCACGGTCGCGCCGCGCTGGCCGGAGGTGCGATTGAGCCTGAAGACGACGGGCGCCGGGATCACGGTAAAGCTCGCGGCGCTCGAGCCGCTGCCGCCGCGGGTGGTGACGGCGATGCTGCCGCTGGTAGCGCCGGCTGGCACCGTGGCCGTGATCTGAGTGTCGCTGATCAGACTGAAGGTGGCCCTGACGCCGTTGAAGCTCACCGCGGTGGCGCCGCTCAGAGCGCTACCGATCAGCGTCACAACAGTACCGGCCGGGCCCGAGGTCGGTGTGAAATAGGTGATGGCGGGCACAGGCATGACCGTGAAGCTCGCGGCGCTCGTGGCTGTGCCGGCGGGGGTCGTGACCGCGATCGGGCCACCGGTGGCGCCTGCGGGCACAATGGCCGTGATCCGGGCGGCGCTGACCACGCTGAAGGTCGCTGCTCTGCCGCTGAAGGTGACCGCGGTGGCGCCGGTGAAGCCCGTGCCGTTGACGCTCACACTGGTGCCCACCGGGCCCGAGGTCGGAGTGAAGCTCGTGACCGTGGGGGCTGCGATCACGATGAAGCTGGTGGTGCTGGTGCCCTTGCCGCCGGGATTCGTGACGGCGATGGTGCCGCTGGTGGCGCCGCTCGGCACGGTGGCCGTGATCCGCGTGCTGCTCACCACGTTGAAGTTCGCCGCGGTGCCGTGGAAGGTGACCGCGGTTGTGCCTGTGAAACCCGAGCCGCTGATGGTCACGTTGGTGCCCACCGGGCCCGAGGTCGGGGTGAAGCTCGTGATCGAGGGTGCTGCGGCCACGATGAAGCTCCAGGAGCTGCTGGCGGTCCCACCGGGAGTCGTGACGGCGATACTGCCGCTGGTGGCGCCGCTCGGCACGGTGGCCGTGATCCGCGTGCTGCTCACCACGTTGAAGTTCGCCGCGGTCCCGTGGAAGGTGACCTTGGTTGCGCCGGTGAAACCGCTGCCGCTGATGGTCACGCCGGCGCCCACAGGGCCTGAGGCCGGAGTGAAGCTGGTGACGGTGGGCGGTGCCGGCGACGGCGTGACTGTGAAGCTGGTGGCGCTCGCGGCTGTGCCGTCGCGAGTGGTGACGGCCAGCTTGCCCGTGGTGGCGCCGCTCGGCACCGTGGCCGTGATCCGCGTGCTGCTGGCCAAGCTGAAGGTCGCGGCGGTGCCGTTGAAGGTGACCTTGGTTGCGCCGACATAGCCGCTGCCGGTCAAAGTCACGACAGTGCCGACCGCGCCGGAAGTCGGAGTGAAGCTCGTGATCGTGGGCGTCACGACCACCGTGAAAGTGGCAGCGCTGGTGCTCGTGCCGCCTGGGGTCGTCACGGCGAGCTTGCCGCTGGTGGCGCCGGCCGGCACCATGGCCGCGATGTGCGTGTCGTCGTCCACGCTGAACGTCGCCGCTCTGCCGTTGAGGGTGACATCGGTGGCGCCGGTGAAGCCCAGGCCGACGATGGTCACCCTGGCGCCCACCGGGCCCGAGGTCGGGGTGAAGCGCACGACCGTGGGCGCTGGCGGCGCTGTCATGACGCCGGCCCTCACGGCGATCGTGCCGAGACGGGCGATGACAATGCCGCCTTCGCCCACCGCACGGCCGACACTGGCGTGGGCGGAGGCGGCGCCGAGCACCTGTTCGCAGCTCGCCACACCCTGCGTGCGCCCGTCGCCGCTGCCGATCGACACAGCCGCCCGGGCGCCGACGGGCAGCGCCAAAGTGAGCAGGATAAGGATCAGCGACAGGGCAAGAAACTCGCACCTGCTGTGGCGAGCCGCCGGCTTGCCGGCGCGTGTCAGGGACTGCCTCATGTAGCACCCTCCCACTGAAGGCGCGACGCCAGCGTCACGCCGTTGGGCAAATCGCCGAAGACTCAAGGACACGTTCTCGCCACGTCCGCGCAGCACGATAGCATTGGGGACGGCGTTACTCGGCGGGCGTGTCGCCGCACGTGCCAATTCGTTGCCAACGTAGTCGGCAAAGGCGACGGCAGACTTGAATCGGCGGCATCGGTGCGGAGCCAGGAACAGGCTGGCCGCTGGCCAGCGGCCGGTGCCTGTCGCCCTACGTCAGGTTTGAGGCCACGAGTTGCCCGTGCTGCCCTTGTGAAGAAGGGCGGGCGCGCCTCCGTACCGGAGGCGCGCCCGCCGCGGGGTCAGACCCTCCCGAAGCGAGAGATCACTTCGGCAGCTTCAGCGCGAAGGCGCTGCCGTCCATGGGGTCCGCCGCCTTGGCCGCGATGCCCATCGACTTGAGGATGGTGGGCATGATGTCCACCAGTCGCAGCGGCTGGTTGCTGACGGAGTGCTTGATGCCCGGCATGTACCAGGCCATCGGGATACGCTGCACGTCCATCTGGGCGCCGCCGTGGTCGCCGAAGGCGCCGTAGCTGGTCTTGTCGGCGAGCAGACCGACGACATCGGCCGAACCGCTGAAGCACATCGAGTCGACGAGCTGCTGGCCGGTTGCGGACCACCAGATCTTCTCGTCGGCGGTCATCGTCGAGCTGGAGGAATAGAGCTTGTACCTGTCACCGTTCTTGACGTAGGTCGCGATCACGCCGGGAAGCGTCTCCATGACGGCCGCGACCTCACGCTCGTCGGCGCCGCGGGGATCGCCCTTGAGCCAGGTCTCGATGGCCGTCGACTGGTAGCTGAACTGGACTTTGCCGGTGTCCATCAGGGGCTTGAGGGCAGGCGAACCGGTGCTCGAGGATTCGGTGCTGGCGCCCGCGTGCCAAGTGCCGGCGTACCAGTTGGTGAGGTTGCCGGCATCGAACGCGTTGACGCCGTGGAAGCCGTCGTCCTTGCCGTAGGTGGAGCCGTGGTCGGCGGTCACGATGATCAGCGTGTCGTTGAACTGACCCTTCGCCTTGAGCTCGTCGATGAGCCGTCCGAGCTGATTGTCTGCGTTCTTGGCGGTGAACGGCATGTGGATCTGGTTGAAGATGGTGTTCGGATCCCACTTGTAGTTGGCCAAGGTGTCGACGGCGCCGCCGCCCCACATGTGGCCGATCTTGTCGATGGCGCTGAAGGTGACCCAGAGCCCCGACCAGTCTTCGTTGTCGATGATCTTCAGGGCGGCGTCGGCGACCCAGGCGTCGCCGCTCACGTGACCGGCCTGCTCGCCGGGCGCGTAGCGGCCGTCCTCAGGATAGACCCAGGCCGGTGCCGTCGACGTGGTGTCGTAGGTGTCCCAGGGGTTGCCGGCGCTGATCTTGAAGCGATCGTCGCTGGCGATGTAGGAGGGCACCTGGCCGGCAGGCCCGCGGTACTTGCCGGTCCACGGCACGACGCTCGGGTCGGGCAACGTGGTCGTGGCCTTCGCGCTGCCCATGCGCACCCAGAAGTCCGAGCTGGAGGCCGCCATCGACTCGACCTGGTAGCCCTTCTCGCCGACGTTGGCGACGATCTTGCCGGGGAACTTCTCGTGGAGATAGTCACCGAGCTTGGGGTAGTCATACTCCTCGATGAGCTTGACGTAGTCCGCGTAGCCCAAGTCGCCCGTGGTGACGATGGAGTCCACGCCGTAGCCCAGGATGTTGTGCACGTCGCGGATGGCCTCGTCGGACCAGCCCATGTGCTTGGGGAACAAGCCGCTGACCATCACGTTGTGGCTGACCACTGTCTCCGACGCCAGGTCGCCGACGAAGGCGTTGGGGAAGGTGACGCCCATGTTCTGCAGCTTCAGCACGTTCGTCATATTGAACTGCTTGGCGTAGCCCGGCTGCATCTGGTCCATGACGACGATCATGACCTTCGTCGGACGATGGACCGCCAGCGCCGGAGCGGCGGCGGCAAGCAGCGCCGCAAGCACCATGAACGCGACCAGCATGACGCGCAGTCTCTTGAACATCTGCTACCTCCTCGACATCGGCCCCTTCGGGTGGAGGGGCCCCCCTATCCCGCGGCTGGCGCCGCAGACTGCCTCCATTCTTCTGCATCCGCGGGGCGTGTCAATACGCGGGGGGGTGTCGCAAAGCCGGTAGACTGGTGTGCGGATCGAGCGAAGGCCGGCCTGGTCGCAGGTCAAAGCAGCCGGGATGCACGAGAGGAGCGCCACCGATGGACACCCACGACTTTCGCCGCCTGGGGCACGAGCTGATCGACTGGGTCGCGGACTACCGGGAGCGCATCGCCGAGTACCCGGTGATGAGCCGCGTGCGGCCCGGCGAGGTCGCGGCGAAGCTGCCGGCCGAGCCGCCTCGCCGGGCCGAAGGCCTGGCGACCATCTCGGCCGACCTCGAGCGCATCGTGCTGCCGGGCATCACGCATTGGAACCACCCCGGCTGGTTCGCCTACTTCCCCTCCAACACGGACCTTTCGTCGGTGCTGGCCGATCTCGTGTCCTCCGGCCTCGGCGTGCAGGGCATGAGCTGGCAGACGAGCCCCGCGGCCACCGAGGTCGAGGACGTGGTCATGGAGTGGCTGCGGCAGATGCTGGGCCTCAGCGACGCCTTCACCGGCGTGATCCACGACACCGCGAGCACGGCCACATTGTGCGCTCTGCTGTGCGCTCGCGAGCGGTCCAGCAACTTCAGCCAGGATCGCGGCGGCCTGCAGGCCGAGGAGGCGCCGCTCGTGGTGTACGCGTCGGACCAGGCGCACAGCTCGGTGCCCAAGGCGGCGCACCTCGCCGGCTTCGGCGCCGACAACCTGCGCCTGCTCGAGACCGACGACGACCATGCTCTGCGCCTCGACGCGCTCGAGACAGCCGTGCGTGAGGACGTGGCCGCCGGCCGCCGGCCCTGCGCCCTCGTCGCGGCCGTCGGTACGACGGCCACGACCGCCCTCGACCCACTGGCGGGAATGGCGCAGCTCGCCGCGCGTCACGGCCTGTGGCTCCACGTCGACGCCGCGCTCGCCGGCACCGCCATGATCTGCCCTGAGCAGCGCTGGATGTGGGAGGGCGTCGAGCGCGCCGACTCCGTGGTGCTCAACCCTCACAAGTGGATGGGCACGGGTTTCGACCTCTCGGCCTACTACGTGCGCGACCCGGAGCACCTGGTGCGGGTCATGAGCACGGATCCCAGCTATCTGCGCACCGCCCAGGACGGCCTGGTGCGCAACCTGCGCGACTGGGGCATCCCGCTGGGGCGGCGCTTCCGCGCGCTCAAGCTGTGGTTCCTCATTCGCGAGCACGGCGTGGAAGGGTTGCAGGCGCGCGTGCGCCGCGACCTCGGCAACGCCGCCTGGCTGGCAGAGCAGGTCGACGCGGCCTCCGGCTGGCAGCGCCTGGCGCCCGTGCCGCTGCAGACCGTGTGCCTGCGGCACGTGCCGCCGGCCCTGCAGGACGACGAGCCGGCGCTGGCCGTGCACAATCTGGCCGTCGCCGACCGCGTCAACCGCGCCGGCCGCTCCTACGTGACGCCGTCGCTGCTCAAGGGCCGCCAGATGATCCGCGTCTCGATCGGCGCTCTGGCCACCGAGCGCGAGCACGTGGAAGCGCTGTGGCGGGAACTGCGGGGGGCCGCCGTCGCGCTGCCGGGCGCCAGACCTTGATCGTTCAGGGCTGATCCAGACCGGCGTACCCGCCTGTGCGGCTCACGACGGCCGCGTACTCACCACACCAGTCATCGTCACGCACTCGCGGGAACGCACTCTGCGAGAACGCCGTGCGCTCCGGCGACTGGACCACGATGACCGTCGGAGCCTGTTTGCGACAGGTCCCCCAGCCCTGACCACGATCACGGGCAAACACAGAGCCTCGCGGCTCCTCCGCGCCATATCGGCAGTTGCTGCAGCAGATGCCCTCCATCGTGCTCCCTTCCTCGCTGACCATCCTCCCCCTTCAGTCGGCAGAATGGCCGCGACCTGTGAGTGCTTTGGACGAATGTCCGCGCGAGTCACGCTCACGCGGCGGCTCCGCAGGGCCGCGCCGCGCTGCGCCCACCCGCCGCGGCGAAGCGCCCCAGTCGCTGTCGTCACCCGCCGGGAAAGCCTCAGAAGCCGGCGTCGTCGAGATGGAGCTTCTGCCGCATGCGGGCGGGGAGATCGAGCCGGGCCTTACGGCAGCGGAGCGTCGTCGCCCCACAGTCGGCAGACCGTGGGGTTGTGCGCGATCACGTAACCTTCCTCGTCGGTGATCCCCACGGCTACCGGGAGCACGTCGAGCACGGCCTGGAGCCGCGCGCGCTCGTCCTCGGCCTTGCCCGGCAGCTCGTTGCGCTCGCGTTCTCTCCGCTTCCTTTCGTTGATCTCGTTGAAGCAGATGCTGACGCCCGACGCAGTGGGGTAGAGGTGCAGCTCGTACCAGGTGCCTTGAGGCTCGAAATAGACCTCGAAATGGCTGGGAATGCCTTGCTCCATGGCGTGTCGGCCGCGGCTGTCGAGCTCGGTCCCCTCCATCTCCGGGAAGAGCTGCAACACATGCGCGCCGAGAACCTTCTCCTTCGGCAGGCGCAGCAGGCGGAGGGCAGTGGGGTTCGCGTAGACGATGCGCCACTCCCAGTCGAGAGCCACGAAGCCGTCCGGGAGGTCCTCGAGCAGCAAGAAGAGCCGCCGCTCGCCGATGACGACCGCAGGGATGCTCGCGGGGCCGGGCTCCTGGACGAACACCGCCCGGCGGTGCGCTGTGGAAGGCACGCCGACCTGCATGCGCATGCGCACGGTGGTCCCGCCGTCGCAGCTCAGATCCATCTCGTCCATGATCTGGGAGATCAGGTACAGACCGCGGCCGCCGAGGGCCGTCGAGTCCGGCGCGATGAGCGGATCGAACGAAGCGATCGCGAATCCCACGCCGTGGTCCTGCACGCTAACGCCGAGCCACTCGTCCTCGAAAGCGATCTCGATCTCGAGGTCGTCGCTCGACCTGCTATGTCGGATGGCGTTCGTGCACGCCTCCTCGACGCACAGGACAACATCGTCGATGTCGTCCAGCGACGCGCAGTACATGCTCAGGTAGTCTCGAATGCGCTCGCGGACGCGAAGCAGTCGGATAGGCTCGAGAGTCACGTGAAAGAGCAGCCGAGGCCGCGGGATCGCTTCCCGTTCGTGCGTCGACCCCGCCAAAGCTCCTCCGGGTCCGTGCCGACCATGCGCCCCCTTGTCCGGAGAGCCGGTCGGTGAGTGGCAGCAATGGAAGAGTCTCTGCCCGAGGCATCGTTGAGGCAAACCCTGCGCCCGGCTGAGGAGGCCGCAGGCCCGCGAATGCCCCGCGCGTGCAAGTACCTGAGCCGGCGAATCGCCCGCCGCCCACCGTTACGCGCGGCGCCTCTGCGGGTACTGCCTCAAGCGACGAAGGAGTCGCCTTCCTATGACCATGGTCGTCCTGATCCTCATCGTCGCGCTCGTCGCGGCGGCTCTGCTGCTCGTCCCGCCGCTGCTACGACGGCGGCGCGAGCGCCGCCGTCGCGCCCTCTTGCGCGGCTTCGAGCAGAGGCGCTCCTCGCGCGTCATCACCATGATCCATCGCCAGGAGACCATGAGCCTGCTCGGCATCCCATTCCGCCGCTTCATCGACATCGAGGACGCGGAGCAGGTTCTGCGCGCCATCCGCATGACGCCGGCCGAGATGCCCATCGACCTCATCCTGCACACTCCCGGCGGGCTGGTCCTGGCCTCTGATCAGATCGCCTACGCGCTCAAGCGGCATGCGGGGCGCGTCACCGTGATCGTGCCGCACTACGCTATGTCGGGCGGCACGCTGGTCGCTCTCGCCGCCGACGAGATCCTCATGGACCCCGACGCGGTGCTGGGCCCGGTCGACCCTCAGCTCGGCAGCCTGCTACGCGGCGCTTGGCCTGCTGCCTCGATCCTCGCCGCTCTGGAGCAGCCGAACGCCAACCGCGACGACGAGACGCTGATCCTCGGCGACATCGCCCGCAAGGCCGTCGTGCAGGTGCGCGACACCGTCGTCGAGCTCGTCCGCGACAGGATGCCCGCTGAAGCGGAGGCGCTGGCGGCGACACTCAGCGAGGGCCGCTGGACGCACGACTTCCCCATTCGCCTCGAGCACGCCCGGCAGCTCGGCCTGCCCGTCAGCGACGCGCTGCCGGAGGGCGTCCACGAACTGATGGACAGGTATCCGCGGCGGGCGCAGCGGCGCCCATCGGTGGAGTTCATCCCGACGCCGTACCGCGAGCCCGGGCAGGACCGCTGAGGGCCAGTGCCCATGTGCGACGGACCGTTGTTCGGATGCGCCTCATCCGTGACATAGTCTCGCTATAGGTCGGCATCGCCCAAGCGGCGGGAAATGGAGAAGACATGATCCGCACGAAAACGGCCCGGTCAACCCTTGTAGCGGCGCTGCTGCTCGGGCTGCTTGCAGTCGCTCTGATCGCGACGGGGTGTGGCGGTGGCACGACCGCCTCGCCGTCGCCGTCGCCCTCGCCCAGCGCCAGCTCGCTGACCGAGAAGCTGGCGGCGCTCACCGCCTACATCGCCCAGGTCACGCCCATCTACCAGACGACCTCATCGGCGGTCGGCTCCCTCGGCGAGGCCGTGAGCGGCCTCAGCACGAAGCCCGACAAGTCCTGGGCCACATCGGGCGCCCAGATGGCATCGGCAGCGACGGCGCTCGGCACGGCGGCGACAGACCTTTCCGCGCTCACCCCGCCGGCGGCGCTTCAGGGTACGCAGGACAACGTGGTCAAAGTCCTACAGGCAGCGCAAAAGGTGCTCGCAACGACCGGCGGATATCTGTTGCAGCGCGTCTTCGACCCCAGCTACCCCGACATCAAGACGCAAATCAAGCAGCAGGTGACCGACGCTCTGGCGACTGCCTGGGCGAGCATCCTCAACGCTGCCGGCCAGGGATCAACACCGGCGCCGACGGCGACACCCTGAAGGCCCGACGATGGGGAGGCCCCGGGGAAGAAGGCAGCGGCGGGCGCCGGCTCCGCCGCAGCCCGCGGCGCAGACGCAGCGACTACGTCGCTGCCGTTGCGGGTAGGCACAGTCGACAGCGATCAGAGGATCACGCAGCGGCCATGAGCCGCAGGGCGCAAACAAGGGGGCGGTCGGCATGAACGAAGAGGAGATGCGCGCGGAGCTGGCGCGGCTTGAGGCGGAGAACGTGAGCCTTCGCGCGCAGAAGGACATGCGCGAGAAGATCGCCGCCCTGGAGGCCGAGAACGCGTCCCTGGACGCCGGCCTTGCGGACGAGGGCCCAGCCCCGGCGTCCGCTGCCGCCGACGACGAACAGCCCGCCGCCGCGCAGACCGCCGTCACGCAGGCCGCACCCGCGGCGCTCGCCGCCGAGCAGACCGCCCTCACGCAGACCGCCGCCGAGCAGACCGCCGCCGAGCAGACCGCCGTCACGCAGGTTGCTCCCGCGGCCCCCGGGGCCGCGCCCGACGCGGAGGTTGTCATGGTGCGCAAAGGCAGCCGCCTGCGCAACTGGCTGGTCGGCGTGCTCGTCGTCCTCACCTGCTTCTCGCTGGTGGTCACGGGGGTCGCCTGGTGGGTGCACTACAGCGTCTTCAGCACCAGCGGCTACATCAATCTGGTCGCACCGCTGGGCAAGGACCCGGCGGCCATCAAAGCCCTCAGCGACTACGTCGCCACGCAGGTGGTCACGGCCACCGATCTGCAGACGCGGACCGCGACGGCGCTGCCGGCCAACGCCCAGTTCCTCGCGGGTCCCATCACCGGCGCCGTCAACTCGTTCATCGCCGACGGCACCGCCAAGGTCCTCTCCACGCCTCAGGCGTACAACCTGTGGATCAAGATCAACACCCTGGCGCACGACCAGATCGTCGCCCTGCTGCGTGGCCAGACGACCTACACCTACGTCCAGGGTAACGACGTGAAGCTCAATACCCTGCCGCTCATCAGCCAGGTGCTCGTCTGGGTGGCCGGCAAGCTGCCGGGCGCCCTGGGCACGAAGTTCTCGCCGCCGGTGATCGCCCCCGGCACGCCGCCCGCGCAGGCGGTCCAGCAGGTCTCTGCCTGGATCGGCCGCCCGCTGGCCGCGGACTTCGGGCAGATCACCCTGCTGCAGAACAGCGCCCTGGGCCCGGCCAAGACGGCCGTGCGCCTGTTCGACACGCTCGTCTGGGTGCTGCTCGTCGTCTTCATCGTGCTCGTCGCCCTCACGATATGGCTCTCGCGCCGCCGCCGCCGCACGCTCATCGAGCTGGGCATCGGCGCAGCCATCGCCCTGATCCTCACGCGCGTCATCGTCAAGCAGGCCTCCGGCGTTCTGGTGAGCAAGATCCAGACGGGCAACGGCATGTCCATGGTGAAGAACGTCGTTGCCGCCGCTCTCGGTCCCCTCACGACGCTGACCATCTGGATCGTGGTGAGCGGCGTGATCGTCGCGATCGCCGCCTGGTTCAGCGGGCGACGGGACTTGCAGGTGGCCGTGGTCAAGGCGGGCAGGAGCGTTGCCCGAAGGACCGACAGCGCGGCTGCGGCAGACTCGCCGGCCATGAACTGGATCAGCGACCACGCGGCGCTGCTGCGCATCGCCGGCCTGGTCGTCGGCCTGCTGCTCCTGATCCTCGTCGCGTCGTCGTGGTGGCTGATCGCCTTGCTCATCGTGCTCCTCGTGCTGTACGAGGGCGCGCTCAGCCTCATCGCGCGACAGTGGCCGTTCGCCCATCAGACCGGCGGGGAGACCGCCGGCTGAGCCAAGGGGACACCTGTGACCCATGCGGGGCGGGGCCGCTTGCGGCCCCGCCCCGCATGCTCACCGCAGCCGCTACGCTCGCCGACCTCGTCAGTCTCGGGATGCTCGGGATCTTCTCCCTGCTGCCCCTGCAGCCTAGAAACGTCCAGGGCCACGCGGTCCTGCGCATGGGGTTGCGCCGGCTGCCGATGACCGTGGCGCGAGGGCCGGCGCGCGGCTAACCGGCCGTTCCGGCCGGCTCTCGCGCCGCGAGCCAGGCCGCGAGATCGGCGACGACCGCGTCGCGCCCCGTCTCGTTGAAAATCTCGTGGTAGTAGCCCTCGTAGCGGTGCACCGTCTTGTCGGTCGAGCCGGCGGCGGCGAACAGCTCCCGGCCGGCCTGCGGATCGGCGACCGCGTCGGCGTCGCCGTACAGCAGCAGGAGCGGCAGACGGATGCGGCCGGCCGCCGAGAGAGCCGCGCTCTGCGCGGTCACCACCTCGGCGGCCCACCTGGCCGTGGCTACGTGATGGTTCAGCGGGTCGGTGCCGTAGGCCCTCACGACGTCTTGATCGTGCGAGAGGCCGGCGGGGTCGAGGGTGTTGCCGATGTTCAGGGCGGGCGCGACCAGCGAGAGCACCCGCGCGGCGTGGAGCTTGAGCGGTGGTACCGGCATGCCGAGGCGCAAGAACGGCGAACAGAGGATGAGACCGGCCAGACCGTCGGTCGGCCGCTCCTCGACAAACGCGGCGGCGATGAGCCCGCCGAGGCTGTGGCCGAGCAGATACAGTGGCCGCCCAGGCTCTTCTTCACGCACGGCCTCGAGGAAGACAGCGGTGTCGTCGAGATAGTCGCCGAAACGGCCTAGGTGCCCCCGTCGCCCGCCCGAGCGGCCGTGGCCGCGCAGGTCGTACACGTGCGCCGCGCAGCCGCGCGTCGCCATGTCCTCGGCGAGCCCGCGGTAGCGGCCGCCGTGCTCGCCGTACCCGTGGACCACCGCGAGCACGGCGGCCGGCTCACCTTCGGGGCGCCACGCCCGTCGCAAGAGCACAAGGCCGTCGGCGGCCGCGAGCTGCGCGTCGGTGTGTTCCACGCTCAGCCTCACAGGCTCAAGGCCGCGCGCAGCGACGAGGAGATGGCGGCCAGGCCGCCCTCCAGCTCGTCGGGCAGCGGCCAGCCGTAGCCGACGCGCATGTGGCGGCGCGACTGCTCGAACCAGTGGCCGGGGCCGACGTAGGCGCCGTGCCGGTCGTTCAGCGCGCGGTAGAGCTCGTCGACGTCCACCGGCACGTCCGGCTTGACCCGCGGGAAGCACACGCAGCCGCCGCGCGGCTCCACCCACTCCATCAGCTCCTCGCCCGCCATCCAGCCGCTGACCACCTCGAAGCGGCGGCGGATGCGGGCGTTGATCTGCGGCAGCCAGGTGTCGCGCTCTGCGAAAGCGCGCGCCGCGATCTCCTCGTCCACGATGCTGCCGCAGATCCCGATCTGCTCCTTGGCGGCGAGGAACGTGGCCATGAGGTCGCGGTCGCGGCAGACGAGCCAGCCGCAGCGGATGCCGGGGATGCCGTAGGTCTTGGACAGCGAGCTGACGCTGATGACGCGGTCGCTCAGCGTGGCGGCCACGGGCAGCGGGTCGCCGAAGGTCATCTCGCGGTAGGTCTCGTCGACGAGCAGCCGGCAGCCGGCGGCTTCGACCCGGCCGACGACGCTGCGCAGGTCGGCCTCGCTCATGGTCACCCCGGTGGGATTGTGCGGCAGGGTGATGCTCACGTACTTCGTGCGCGGCGTGACCAGCGCCATGAGCTTGTCGGGGTCGATGCGAAAGCCTTCTTCGAAGGTGAGGTCGAGGTAGCCGATGTCCGCCTCGATGGCCCGCGGCGTCTCGATGTTGGTGGCGTAGTTGGGGCGGATGACGACGAGGTGATCGCCCTTCTCGAGCAGCGAGGTGGCGATGATGAAAAGCGCCTGGGCGGCGCCCGCCGTGACGAGCACGTTGTCACGGCCCACGCCGCCGCCCGCCCCGCCGCTCTGCGCGGCGATCAGCTCGCGAAACGTGTCGTTGCCGAGGTGGTCGCCGTAGAAGAGGAGCATGTCGCCGAGCTCGATGCCGAGGTCGGCCAGCGAGCGGTCGCGCACGGAGCTCTCGCTGAGGTTGAAGCGGATCTTGTCGTAGCCGAGCTGCTCGGGCGACTCCTCTTCGATGGGCATGCGGCGGTACTTCACGAGCGCTGACCTCCTTGGCGGACGGCGTGGTGCCTTTCGCCAAGACTACATCCGCGGCGGTGACCGTGTCGCGGCGCCGGGACCCGGGTGCTACAGTCATCCTGAAGCGGGAGGGAGCCTTGGGCATGGCCACGCACCACAGATCAGCGGGGTCCGCGGCGCGACTGCGCGTCGCGGCACCTTCGTGGCTCGCCTGCCTGCTGGTCGCCGGCGCACTTCTCGGCGCCTGCTCCGCGCCGGCGACGACGAGCGGAGCGGGGGCGGCAAGCGTGACCGCCGCCGCCGGCAACGACTGGGCGCACGTGCTGCAGGTCGTGGCCAATCTCAAGGCGCAGCCACCCTCCGCGCCCGCCATCTGCCTGCTCGGCGGGTCCGCGGCCCGCGAGAGCACGATCGACGACGCGAGCTGGGCCGCTCAGGTGCGGCAGCTCGGCGGCCCGTCCGTGGCCGCCTTCAATCTCGGCTCGCGCAACCGCACCCTGGACGAGGACGTCGCGCTTGTCCGCGCGCTGCCCAGCATGCGGGGCATCGTGTACATCGGCATCAACGTCGGCCGCTTCACTGCTCCGCCGTCGAACCCCACCATCGATCTTCCGCAGCCGACGCAATCGCTGCCGCCGTACCGCCAGCACCAGTACAGCCAGAGCAAGATCCTCAGCGTCGCCAAGAAGAAGGCGCTGCTCGCCCAGTGGCTGGCGAAGCGCTACCCCGCGTTCACGAAGAACTACGCCTCCAACCTCGAGACACTTGCGCAGCTTCTGGTCGCCTGCAAGGACCAGGGCCTGCGCGCGGTGCTGCTAGAGCTGCCGCGCGACACGGCGATCATCGGCAACGCCCTCGACGCGCCGCTGGCCCGGTACGCCTCAGGCTGCCGGGCCCTCGCCAAGAAGCACGGTATCCCGTGGGTGAGCTTCGTCGGCGCGGCTCGCCTGCCCAACGCCGACTTCTACGACCTCTGGCACCTGGTCGAGCCCGGGCGCAGCGTGTGGCAGCGGCTTCTCTCGGCGAAGACCGTCGCTCTTCTCAAGAAGTACGGCATGGACGGCGCGGCTCCGTGACACGCCGCGCCGTCGTCGCCGCCTGCGCGGCGCTTGCCTGTCTGGCGACGGCCGGCGCCCCGTTCGTTACCGGCCAGGCACGCGCCGGCGCAGCGTATCCGAAGGCGTTCGCTGCGACCGACGATGCCGCGGCGGCCCACGCTCGTGACTCCGGCAAAGACCGCCTTCACCGCCTGCAGATCGTCGCCAACCTGCGGGCCGAGCCGCCCGCGCAGCCGGTGGTCATCCTCCTCGGCGGCTCGGCGGCGCGGGAGGCCACGATCGACGATCAGAGCTGGGCCGCCCAGATACTGCAGCTCGGCGGCCCTCACGTGCTCGCCTACAATCTGGGGTGCAAGCACGACACCTTCGAGCTCGATCGCAAGGTCGTTGAGCTCCTTCCCGAAGACATGCCGGCGATCGTCTACATCGGCATCAACATCGGGCGCTTCTGCAACGCGCCCTCCGATCCCGCGCTCGATCTGCCCACGCCCGAGATTCCTCCGCGCCTCTACTACCAGCACGTCTACTCGGTCGACAAGCACATCCAGAGCACGTCGCTCAAGCGCTACTATGTGCAGTACTGGCTGGCGGCCCGTGGTCCCGAGTTCGACGCCCACCACAGCTACAACATCGGGGTCCTGGAGAGGGTCGTCCGTCTGTGCCAGGACCGGGGCCTCCACCCAGTTCTGGTCGACCTGCCGCGCGACCTGCCCGTCATCGGCGACGCGTTCGACGCGCCCGTGTCGACGTACAAGGCCGCCTGCGAGCGGCTGGCGGCCGAGTACGACGTCCCCTGGCTCACCTTCGTCGCCGCGGCGCACTTCGTCGACCGCGACTTCTTCGACATCTTCCACCTCGTGGAGCCGGGCCGCGTCAAATACCAGTACCTGTTCTCGGTGAAAACCGCGAGGCTGCTCGACAAGTACGGCCTCGAAGACCCCGAGCCCTCGCCGACGCCCTCGCCGACGCCCTCGCCCACGGAAACGCCGACGTCCTGAGGCGGTGGAGCCGCCGCGAAGCGCGGCGCGGCCGGCGGGCCGGCGGCCGCGAGGCCCTCCGGCCCGTCAGATCGCGCAGCCGAAACGGCCGTGCTTCTCGAAGTACTTCTGGTGATAGTCCTCGGCCGGCCACCATTCGGGCGCCGCTGCGATGACCGTGACGACGGGCCTGCGGAGTCTGCCTTCAGTGTCCAGCGCGCGCACCGCGGCGCGCGCGGCGTTCTCTTGCTCCGGCGTGTGGAAGAAGATCGCGGAACGGTATTGGTCGCCGACGTCGGGACCCTGGCGGTTCATCTGCGTGGGATCGTGCATGCCGAAGAACGCGGCCAGAAGCTGCTCATACGTGAGGCGCTCGGGATCGTACTCGAGGCGCACCGCCTCGGCGTGACCGGTCTTGTGCGAGCACACCTGCTTGTACGTCGGGTGCGGCGTGGAGCCGCCGGCGTAGCCGACCTCGGTACGGGTGACGCCGTCGAGCTGCGCGAACCGTTGTTCGACGCCCCAGAAGCAGCCGGCCGCGAATGTGGCGATGGCCATTGTCTCGCCTTCCTGTGGGTGGCGCGCGCACGAGGTGCGCGCCGTGCAGGAGGTTGATTCCCGCAAAGGCGGAGCGACACGCATGCCCGGCGGCCCGCCGCGCCGGGGGCAGCCGGAGGTTACGACCTCTGCGCGCCCGCGAGCGCGCCGGCCGGCTGCGGCCGGCTTCGCTCCTCGAGCATGCGCATGTGCCGGCGGTTGCGCGGGTCGCGCCACCACATGCGCGCGTACCACCAGCACCAGCCGTACTCGAGCATCCGGTCGTGGCTTCGCCGGCTACGGGTGACGACCCACGAGGCGAACTTCTGCACGGGGCGTTCGGCGTTGAAGAAGCGCCGCTGGCCGCGCAGCACTTCGCGCTGCAGCTCCGCCGCGCTCATCTGCCGCGGCTCGAAGACCACGTGCTGCGCGTCGTACAGGAACCAGTCCTTGGTGATGATGCGGCCCTGGGCGTCGAGGTCGTTGAACTGCTGGGTGCCGGGCAGCGGCGTGAGGATGTTGAGCATGACCGTGTCGATGTGGTTCTTGATGGCAAAGGTGACCGTATCGCGCACGGAGCTGGGCGAGTCGCTGTCGGCGCCCAGCACGAACATGCCGTGGCTGCGGATGCCGTAGTCGCGCAGCACCTTGATGGCGTGCTCGATGTCGCCGACTGTCTGCGACTTCTCGAAGTGATCAAGCGTCTCCTGATTCACCGATTCGAGGCCGAGGGCGACGAAGTCGGCCCCCGAGGCCCGCATGAGCTCAAGCAGCTCCTGGTCGCGCACGACGTCGGTGCGCACCTGGGCGCCCCAAGGGACGGTGATGCCCTCGTCGATCATCAGCCGCAGGAGCTTCTTGAGACGCTTCTTGTCGGCGGCGAAGTTGTCGTCGTAGAAGAAGATCTTCTCGGGCTTCTTCTCTTTGATCTCGGCGACCACGTTCTCGGCGCTGCGGAAGCGGTACTTGCGCCCGAACATCGCCGTCACCGAACAGAAATTGCAGGCGAAGGGGCAGCCCCAGCTCGTCATGATGGGCGTCTGGGTGATGCGCTCGTTCCCGGCGACAAGCGTGATGTCGGGGAACGGGAGCGTGTCAAGGTCGGCGCAGCGCTCGTGCAGCTCGTTGTGCACGTTCTGCCCGTCGCGGCGGAAGGAAAGGCCGGTGACCGACTCGAGCTCGCGCTTGCCCTGCAGGGCGTCGACGAGCTCGAGCATGATCGTCTCGCCGCCCTCGCCGCGGGCCACGAAGTCGGCGTGCTCGAGCGCCTCGTCGGCCATGAAGGTCACGTGCGAGCCGCCGACGATGACGGGGATGCGTCGGCGGCGCAGGCCGTCGGCGATGGCGTACGTGGCCGGCGTCGTCGACGTGGTGCTGGAGAGGCCGACGAGGTCCGCGGTGTGCACGTCGTCCCAGTCGATGGGCGCGAGCTGAGGGTTGTAGATGCGTACGTCATGGCCGTGCTGCTTGAGGGCGGCGCCGATTATCGGCAGCCCGAGGCGCACGAAATAGGAGTGCGACCAGAGGTGCATGCTGGGGGCCTCGGGCTCGATAAGGCGGATCTTCATGGGCGTCCTTTGGATGTGGCTGCGGCCGCCGCGTGGCGAGACGGGCCGGTTGCGCGATGACGGAGGGGAATATGACCTTGCACAATATAGACCAACGAGGTCCCCGCCGCCCGCCGCCGCTGCGTCTGATACCGTGGTCGGCGACACGCCGACCACGCGAGGGACCATGCGCATCGACTTCGACAAGCATATCGACCGCACAGGCTCGGCCAGCTTCAAGTGGGACAAGTACCCCGACGGCGTCCTGCCCCTCTGGGTGGCCGACATGGACTTCGCCTCGCCGCCGGCCGTCGTGGCGGCGCTGCGCGCACGCGCGGCCCACGGCGTCTTCGGCTACGCGCTCGTCCCCGACTCTCTCGTCGATGCCATCCGCGCGCATCTGGTGGCACGCTACGGCTGGCTCATCGAGCCCGAGTGGCTGGTGTGGCTGCCGAGCGTGGTGCCCGGGCTCAACCTCGCCTGCCGCGCCTTCGCCGGGTTGGGCGAGGCGGTGATGACCGTCACGCCCGTCTACCCGCCGTTCCTCGAGGCGCCGCCGAACCAGGGCCGCCGGCTCGTCACCGTGCCGGCGGTCTTCGTCGGCGGCCGCTGGCGGCTGCCCCTGGAGGCGATGGAAGCGGCTGTCACGCCCGACACCCGCGTGCTCCTCTTCTGCCATCCACACAACCCGCTGGGGAGGGTGTGGAGCGGGGAGGAGGTGGCGGCGGTCGCCGGCTTCTGCCGCCGCCACGACCTCGTTCTGTGCTCGGACGAGATCCACTGCGACCTCATCCTCGACGAGCTTGACCACGTGCCGACGGCGCTCGCGTCTCCCGGCGACGCCGAGCGCATCGTGACGCTGATGTCGCCGAGCAAGACCTTCAACCTGCCGGGTCTCAACTTCGCCTTCGCCATCGTCGCCGATCAGGGACTGCGGCGGCGCTTCGTCCGGCCGAGCGAGGGGCTCCTCCCCTTCCCCGGCTGCTTCGCCATCGCTGCCGCGGAGGCAGCGTATTGCGAGGGCGGCGACTGGCTTAGCGAGCTGCTCGCCTACCTGCGCGGCAATCGCGACCTGCTCGAGCGCTTCGTCGCCGAGTCGCTGCCTCGCGTGACGCTGACACACGTCGAGGCCACCTACCTGGCCTGGCTGGACGTGCGCGGGCTCGACCACGCCGACGCCGCCAAGGCCTGCCTGGAGGCGGGAGTGGCGCTGTCGCCCGGGGCCGCCTTCGGCGACCCGGGCTTCTTGCGCCTCAACTTCGCCTGCCCGCGGAGCACCCTGCAGGAGGCGCTGCGCCGCCTGCAGGGTGCCCTCGGCTGAGCTACACTCCCGAGCCATGACCTATCGCACGGACCGCCGGATGCGCCGCCATCGGACTCGCGTGTACCGCCGGCGACGCCTGCTTGCGCTGGTCGCCGTCGTCGTGCTGGTCGTGGCGCTCGCCGCCGCGGCCTTTGCCGTGACCCGTGGCAGCGGCAAAGACGCGGGCAGGGGCTCGACGGCCGCGGCCGGCGGCAAGGCCAGCGGCACGCCGTCCGCCTCGCCCTCTCACGCCGCGCCCGCCTCACCCAGCCCCAGCGCCGCCTGGACCGGCCCGCCGTCCGACAAGCTCAACCTCAAGCTCCGCAAGGTCATCGTCAGCGCCGACATCTCACCCAAGTCCGTGGTCTCCAGCGGCACCGGCTACGTCTTCGCGCAGAACATGATGTACCGGCACACGATCACGGTGTACGACACCAAGACGCTCGCGCTGGTGAAGACCATCCCGGATCGCATCAAGCTCTCCGACTACGGCTACAAGAAGAAGACGGGCAGCGTCCAGGGCGCTCCCGTGGAGGCCGCCGAGACCCCCGACCACCGCTTCATGTACGTGTCCCAGTACTCCATGTACGGCGACGGCTTCTACCACCAGGGCGACGACGTCTGCTCGCCGAGCAGCGGCATCGACGACAGCTACGTGTACCGCGTCCCCATCGACACTCTGAAGATCGACAAGGTCATCAAGGTTGGGGCCGTGCCCAAGTTCCTCGCCGTCACGCCGAACCAGGACTACCTGCTCGTGAGCAACTGGTGCTCCTACACCCTGAGCGTCGTGGACGTGCACACCAGCAAGGAGCTCCGCCAGGTGTATCTCGGGCCCTACCCGCGCGGCATCGCCGTCGACCCCGACTCGCGCTACGCCTACGTGGCCGTGATGGGCAGCTACGACATCGCCCGCGTGGACCTGCAAGATTGGGGCGTGACCTGGATCCGCGGCGTGGGCTCGGGCCCGCGGCACGTCATCATGAGCCCGAACGGCAAGAAGCTCTATGCCACGCTGAACGCCGAGGGCAACATCGCCAAGATCGACGTCGCCGAGAAGCGCGTCGTCGACAAGGTCTACACCGGCTCGGAGCCGCGCAGCATGGCCATGGCCCCCGACGGCAAGTCGCTCTACGTGGTCAACTACGGCTCCAACACGATGAGCAAGGTGCGCACCAGCGACATGAAGGTCATCCAGGTCGTGAACACCAACGCGGCGCCGATCGGTATCACGTACGACGCGCCGTCGAAGAGCGTGTGGGTGTGCTGCTACTCCGGCAGCATCATGGTGTTCGAGGACCGCTGAGCGGTCTCCCGAGCGCCGCTCTGGCGATCAGCCGCTCTGGGCGATCGTTCCATAGCGCTCGACGGCTGCCGTGCCGACAGGTGTGCTGAACGGTCCGTCTTCCGGAGGAGAGACCGGGGCATGAGGAACAGCGATTCGTCGCGTCAGCGCGGCTTCACGATGATCGAGCTGCTGATCGTCGTTATCGTCATCGGCATCCTTGCGGCCATCGCCATACCGCTGTACATGAGCCAGCGCACCAAGGCCAAGGACGCCGCGGTGAAGGAGGGCGTGCACGCGGTCCAGGTCGGCGTCGTGAGCTGGGCCGCGGACCACGACGAGGCCTACCCGGGCGACGGCGACGTTACGTCACTCAAGAACGGTCAGCCGTCGGCGTTCTCCGCCTACGTGAAGCCCTGGCCAGCCAATCCGTTCACCGGGGCGCCCATGCGCGGCAGCTACAGCGTGGGCGACTACACCTATCACTGCCCGATCCGCGCCGGCGATCGCTCCTACTACCTCGGCATGCCCGGCTACGCGCTCTTTGCCCATCTCTCGGGCATGAAGGACTTCCCCAAGCAGTAGGCGCGGTCGGCGCGAGCCGGTTGCGGCGCTGCGCTCAGACTCCCGTGCGGCGCAGAATCCGCACTCCGGCCGCGGACCCGACGAGCACGACGTCGGCGCGCCGGCGCGCAAACACCCCGCACTCCTCCACGCCGGGGATGGCGTCGGGCTCGAGCTCGAGGCCCTCCGGCCGGACTTCCAGAGATACCAGGCACGAGAAGTCCCCAGAAAGAGCAAGCGTTCAGAGCGTCTCGAGCATTCGATGCGAGCGCTCACGAGCGTTCAATGCTCGGATGTCACCAGTGGTTTCACCACTATGTCACTAGTGGCGTCGCCAGTCTGTCGCCAGAGGACATCTACGGGCTTGGGCGATAGACGCGGTTCTTGGTCGCCCCCACAGGTAGCAGTACGCCCTTGGCGATCAACTCAGCAACATCGCGCTGCAGAGTCCGCCGGGAAACCCCTGGGTGCATGCCTCCGTACTCCGGCAGGGTCATCCGGCCGTGCTTGAGCGCGCGCAGAAGACCGACCGCCTGACGCCCGTTCAATCCGAGTCGAGCCACCGTGCGGAGCGCCACAAGCCGGTAGATCCAGGCACGGTGTTCTACAACCCGATGCGCATCCTTCTGGGATCGATCGGAATGGTCGACGCGGACGATGCCATGGGCATCACGAGTCTCGACAACGTTGTCGTCAGGAGCATTGAGGGCAAGCTGCACTACAGGCGGTTCTATTGGTGGTTGCGCTCGTGGTGCGGGGCCGAGCTCGTCAAGTCGCTCACTCGCGGCGCGGTTCGTGAACGCATGCTTTTCCGGAGCCTGGCATCCGGGTCTGTTCGTCTTCCACCATGGGAGGCTCAGGTCGAGGCGGCCGAGACCACGCTGCGGATCGGTCAGGCAAGGCGCCAAGTGACGGCGCAGCTTCCGTCAATAGGCGCTCTGCCCGCAGCGTACCTGCGCTGCGCCTTCGACGCCGCCAGCCGACCTGATCGTGGTCGCCCAGACCCTGCTTAGGCGCGTGAGCACGTCGAGCAGTCGACCAAGGACTATCTGCTCAAGGCGCTCACGTAGAACTTCAAGGACCATCGCTTCGCCCACCTGGTCGGCGACCTGCTCAAGACCACGGTCTATCGCACGCGCGTGTCGCCGGAGGGACCGGATAGGGGTATCGACATCGTCGCGTTCACGGACGAACTGTGTCTTCACCCGCCGATCATCAGGGTGCAGGTCAAGAGCGGCGACAGCAACGTCGGGTCGCCTGATGTGCACGAGCGCTCCGGAGCGGTGGGCGACAAGGGCGCCAGCCTCTTCGTCACGCTGGCATCGCTCCCAAAGTAGGCCCGCGACTTCGCCGCGGCCAAGGGCGACATCCGCCTGCTCAGCGGCGACGCCCTCCTCGAGCTGTTGCTGGAGCACGACGAGGAACTGGACGCCAAATATCGCCCCGAGATCCCGCTCAAACTGGTCTACATTCCGGAGCCGGCGGAGGAGGCGGGAGACATCTGACCTCCGGCCCACTTCTCGCTCTTTCGGGCTCGGACGCCATTGTGACCCCGGGGATCCCCGTGGCGCCTTGGCGGCGCAGTCCGAGGGTCGTATCATCGAGTCACGAGTACGCCCGCCATCGACATTGAGAAGCTCGCGCCCGAGGAACGGCTCCACTTGATCGAAGACCTCTGGGAGAGCTACGGACCCCTGACCGTCGTCGGGGGCGGTGGTAGGATTCACCTTGGCAACCTACGGGGGGACCCATGCGGTACTGGCCGCTCAGTCTGCTTGGGCTCGTTGCTCTGGCAGCGCTTGGACTTACCTCGCCGCTCGCCTACGCGCGTCAGACTCGGCAGGCCCACCTTGCTCATCAGTCCCCGTGCGCAAGCGTCTGCCGAACCTCCGAGCAATCCCCGCCGACGTCGAGCGACCTCATCTCTGTCGACTTCGTCGACGCCCAGCACGGGTGGGCCGTCGGCACGGCGGGCGCCGTCATCGCCACCACGGACGGCGGCCACACCTGGACAAGGCAGCAGAGCGGCGTTCGCGGCAACCTCTGGGCCGTTGACTTCGTGGACCGGCAGCACGGCTGGATCGCTGGTGCTTCTGAGTGGAACGGGATCGTCCTGCGCACCAGCGACGGAGGAACGACTTGGACGACGGTCCTTCAAGGCAACCCCTCCGGGAATCCGATCCCGTCGCTCCGGGATGTGCAGTTCCTTGACGAGATGCACGGCTGGGCTGTCGGGGACGCGGGCCACGTCATGGCGACGGACGATGGTGGCACCACGTGGCGCCGACTCACGCTCCCGTCGCAGGCCAGCGTCAAAGGCGTCGCGTTCGTCGACGAGCTGCACGGCTGGGTCAGCGTCTACAGGTATGGCGACGACGCCGCCGTGTACGGGACGCAGGATGGCGGCGCGACGTGGACCGCCCAGCTCAGCACTCTGCACTTCGACGCCATGAACACGCTCGCATTCGCCGACCAGCGTCACGGCTGGATGCTCACAGGTGCAAGGCTTTGGCGCACCGACGACGGCGGCTTCACCTGGACCGCATCGAAGCCACAGGCCCACCCGTATGCGAGTCTCTTCTTCTTGGACGCGCGACAAGGTTGGATCCTCTCCGGTGCGGGCGTCTTTGCGACCTCAGACGGAGGACGCACCTGGTCGAGTCAACTGCGGTCGGGCACCAGTTCACCCGGACATGGTTCCTTCTGCTTTGTGGACCCGCAGCGCGGCTGGGCGGTGGGCCTCCACGGGACGGTCATGAACACCCTTGATGGCGGGCGCCACTGGGAGGTGCAGACGAGTGCCTTGCCGGGTACGCCGGTGCCGCGCTCGCCGCAGGGGACGGTGAGGGGCACTCGTCCCACGTTCACCTGGGCAGCCACACCTCGGGCTCTCAGGTACCAGGTGACCGTGAGGTGGGGAGCGCACAAGCTGCGCCAAGCAGGCATCATCACGACCTCTTGGCGGCCCGCGGAGGAACTGCCGCGAGGAGTTCCCATGACGTGGGAAGTACTGGCGCGCAACGACGCCGGCAGAGGCGAATCCTCACCGCCCGTGTCGTTCACGATCCGATGAGGTCGATCGGAGGTAGCATCTCGCGTGACGAGGATCCGCCGCGGTGGCTACGTCTTTCTCACGTGGTCGGGCGACCATCCGCCCAGGCAAACCGATGCAGGGCATTGCGAGCACCAACGCGCTCACCCTGATTCGCCAGCTTGAGAGCGAGGGACTGCTGTGAAGACCACGTCGATCGTGGCGAACAACCGCAGGCGGGCCTTCGAAGTCGAGACTCGGCGCGGGCAGTGGCTCTTTCCCTACAGCAAGGCAGAACCTCAACCGACGCCGTCTGTTCGACTGGTCGATCTGTACATCGACCCCGAACTGGGCAGCAAGGGCTTCACCTACCTGCTCGCATCCGGCGCCGAGGGCTCCATCCTCACGGACAACGTGCTCGACTACAACGAGGAACCTGGCAATATACGCGACCTGCTGCTTCATGACCTGACCGTGGAGGCCCTGGACCGCCTCGAAGCGCGAGATCATTCGCCGGCCCGGCACCTCCCCGTCGCAGTTCTTCCGCCTCATCGACCCCACGAATTACCGCAAGTCGGTCGACGAGTTGCTCTCGGTGCTCCGGGTGCTCGACTGCGAGGTCGAGGTCATCGTGTGAGCGATGAGCGCCTGAGAACGTCGCACTTGCGATTGAAGACGGATTCCTCCATGAAATCCCTGCCAACAACGCCCACTTGCACAACTTGCCTTAGTTGCCGATAATCCCGATAGAGAGTCCGATCGGGAGGCGACCATGGTCCCAAGTCTCAAGTTCAGCGAAGCGCGCAATGACCTCAGCCGTGTCGTTGACCGCGTCCTGGCGGGAGAGCCCGCGGCAATCGACCGTCGAGGCAGACGGGTGCTTATCACCAACTGGGACGAGCAGCGGCTGCTGCTCGAGGGTTCTTTCCGGTTCCATCCCGACGTCCGTCTCGGGCAGCCCGACGGCGTGTACATCTGGCTCCCCGAGCTCGCCATCTACGGCGAGGGCGAGACGCTGGAAGCGGCCGAGAACGACCTTCTCGACGAAGCGTCGGTGTACGTGGAGGAGTGGTTCGAGGAGCTGCATTCCGCGCCCAACCACGTCGGTAATCGAGGCTGGGTCTGGCGACTCGCCATGGCCGACGACCGCGCTGCGGCGCGGCGCATCCTCTTCGGCGAGTGACGCTCCCGACCTACGCCGATCTCAAGCGCTTCTGCGAGGTCGACGGCTGGTACGACAGCGCTGCGGCGCGCGGCGCGAGGAGCGGCGATCACTTCCGCAACGCACGCGTTCTGAGAGACGGGACCCGTCTGCGAACGAGGGTCTCGCACGGCTCCGGCTCGATCCGCGACCCTGAGACCTTCAAGGACATTCTCCGCAGCCAGCTTCGCGTCACCGGGGAGCAGTTCTGGCTGGCAGTCGACAAGGGCGCGGCGCCGCATCGCCCCGGCGATGCGGCGCCCGAACCGCCGGGGCCGGGGCTGCCGTATGACCTCGTCAAGAACCTGACCGCACGTGCCGGCATCCCGCTGCGGGAGGTGCTGAGCATGGGCAAGGATGAAGCCGTGGCGCTCTGGCAGGAGTGGCTCACCCAGGGCGGCGGCGATCAGTGACTGTTCCGCGTTGCACGCGGGCTTCTTGTCGTGAAGTGACAGGAGGCCTTGCAGGAATCGGGCCGCTTTGAGGATATGGCAAAGCCGATTGGGTACCTTGCGTTGCTCGGCAGGCTCTGAAAGAATCCGGCATGAAACGTTCAAAGGTCAACCTGCATTGAAAGAAACTGTTCAATGCTCCATTCGTCGAGGGGCGAGCATGAAGGCAGAGGACTTCCATGCTCCAGCGGCTGGCCGACTGGTGGCCACCATGGACGGCGCGCTCGCCTTCGTCCCCGCGCCGCTTCCGCCGACGATCGCCTACGACGCCGAGCTTGTGCTCGCCCTCTCGCGCGCCGACGGCGCGCTCAGCGAGCTGTCCGGATTGGGCCGTCAGCTCCCGGATCCTCACCTGCTCATTGCTCCTTACCTCCGCCAGGAGGCCGTGCTCTCGTCACGCATCGAGGGAGCAGTGACGACGCTGTCCGAATTGCTCATCGACCAAGCCGGCGGTGCGACCACGGAACGCGGACGCGATGACCTCCGCGAGGTGCGCAACTATGTGACGGCGATGGAGCACGGGCTGGCGCGACTGGCGGAGCTGCCGTTGTCCCTGCGCTTGGTGCGAGAAGTGCACGAACAGCTCATGCGGGGAGTCCGTGACGGGACGAGTGCGCCGGGCGAGCTTCGCCGTCTTCAGAACTGGATAGGGCCGCCGGGATCGACGCTCGCGACGGCCACCTACGTTCCTCCACCCGTCCCCGACATGACCGAGGCGCTCGGGCTGTGGGAGCGATTCCTCCACGAGCGCGACACCATGCCGGTGCTCGTCCAGTGCGCTCTCATGCACGAGCACTTCGAGGCCATCCACCCGTTTCTCGACGGCAACGGTCGCGTCGGCAGGTTGTTGATCACCCTGTTCCTCGTCGAGCGCGAACGCCTGTCTCAGCCGCTGCTCTACTTGTCGGCATTCATCGACGCGCACCGCAACGACTACTACGACGCGCTGCTGCGAGTGCGGACGGAGGGCGACTGGCGAGGTTGGCTCCTGTTCTTCCTGGCCGGGGTCGCGGAGACCTCGGAGAGAGCCGCAAGGCAAGCGGCGACGCTGATGGATCTCCGCGAGCGCTATCACGAGCTCTTGCGACGAGCCCCGCGGGCCGTCGCGCTGGTCGACGAGCTCTTCCGTAGTCCCTACGTCACGACAGCCGGCGTTGCCCAGGCGCTGGGCGTCAGCACGCCTACGGCCAAGCGCGCCATGGACAAGCTTCTTGATGCCCAGATCCTCGAGGACATGGGCGAGCGCGCCTGGCGGCGCGTCTTCGTCGCCTCCGAGATCATGCGCGCGATCGAGACCCCCCTGGAGGACATGTGAACGGACCAGGTCATCCAGCGGCCAGCGGCAAGAAGCTCCCCACTCAGCAGTCGGCCAACGCCGCCGTCAAGCAGATCTGCGACATCATGTGGCGCTCAAACTGCGCCGGCGCGCTGCAGTACGTGCCGGAGCTCACCTGGATCCTCTTCCTGCGCATCCTCGTCGAACGCGAAGAGATCGAGGCCGACGAGGCACGCGCCGTGGGCGCCGAGTACAAGCCCTCTCTGACGGCGCCGTACCGCTGGTGCGACTGGGCGGCGCCGGACGGTGCCAAGCGCGCCGAACGGTAGTCGGGCGCGCTCGGCGCCTTCTTCCACTTTCTCCACGAGGAGCTTCTGCCGCACCTTCGGGAGCTGGGCGAGCAGCCGCAGGCGAGCTCGCGGCAGAAGGTCATTAGCCAGATCATGAGCTCGGTGGAGCGCACGCGCATCGACACCGAGCGCAACTTCCTCGACGTCATCGACAAGGTCGACGAGATCGACCACACCGCCGTCGACACCACGCACGTCTTCACGGTCTCGCAGGTCTACGAAGGCCTGCTGCTCAAGATGGGCGAGAAGGGCAACGACGGCGGCCAGTTCTTCACGCCGCGCGAAATCATCCGCGCTATGGTGCGCGTCATCGATCCACGCATCGGCGAGACGGTCTACGACCCGGGCTGCGGCACCGGCGGCTTCCTCGCACAATCGTTCGAGCAGATGACCGGCGCCGGCAACGCCAACATCACTTCAGGCGACCAGCTCACGACGCTGCAGGAGCACACCTTCTACGGCCGCGAGAAGGACAACGCCGTGTATCCCATCGCGCTCGCCAACCTGGTGCTGCACGGCATCGACGCGCCGCACATCTGGCATGGCAACACGCTGACGGCCACGGCCGCCTACGACGGCCTCTTCGAGGGCGCCCCGCCGCTCTACGATGTCATCCTCATGAACCCGCCCTTCGGCGGCAAGGAGGGCAAGGACGCGCAGACGCGCTTCGCGTACAAGACGGGCGCCACTCAGGTGCTCTTCCTGCAGCACGTGATCGACAGCTTGCGGCCGCCGGCGGGTGACGAAGTCACCGGCGGCCGCTGCGGACTCGTCATCGATGAAGGCGTGCTCTTCCGCACCAACGAGACCGCCTTCGTGCGGACCAAGCGCAAGCTGCTCGACGACTGCGACCTCTGGTGCATTCTGAGCATGCCGCCGGGCGTGTTCAGCCAGGCCCGCGCCGGCGTCAAGACCAACCTGCTGTTCTTCAACAAGGGCCGGCCCACCGAGCGCATCTGGTACTACGACCTCAGCGACCTCAAGGTCGGCAAGAAGACGCCCTTCACGCTGGCGCGCATGGGCGACTTCTTCGAGCTGGTCGGGGACTGCCGGGCCGGGGGCGCAGCGGACCGGCCCGACTCGGAACGCAGCTGGACGGTGATGCGCGACGCAATCGAGGCCAGCAACTACGACCTCAAGGCGGTCAACCCGCACCGAGTCGTCAACGAAGACACGCGCACGCCGGAGGAGCTGCTCGACGAGATCGAGCGTCAGCAGACGATCATCGCCGCGGCGATCGCGGAGTTGCGGCGCTTGTAGTCCAGCCGGGGCGGCGATCAGACCTGGACGCGCTCAGCGCGCCCGCGGCTCCCAGCCCATCACGGCCTTGACCTCGAGGAAGTCCTCAAGCCCGAACCGTCCCCATTCGCGGCCGTTGCCCGACTGCCGGTAGCCGCCGAAGGGCGCGCGGCCGTCAGTCGGCGCGCCGTTCAGGTGCACCATGCCGGTGCGCATCCGTCCGGCCACCCGCCTCGCCCGTTCGAGGTCGGCCGACTGCACGTAGCCCGAGAGGCCGAACTCGGTGGCATTGGCCAGTTCGATGGCCTGCGCCTCATCGCGGAACGGCGTGATGCAGAGCACCGGACCGAAGATCTCTTCCCGGAAGATGCGCATGTCGGGCGTCACATCGGCAAAGACCGTCGGCCGCACGAAGAAGCCCTTGTCGAGGCCGTCCGGCCGCTCGAGCCCGCCGGCGACCAGCCGGGCGCCCTCCGCGATTCCGGTCTCGATGTAGGCGCGCACCTTTTGGTACTGCTTGCGTCCGGCGACGGGACCCATGAAAGTCGCCCGGTCGAGCGGGTCGCCGACGGCCACCGCCCCGGCGGTGCGGGCGGCGACCTCGACCGCCTCCTCGTAGATCTCCTGCGCGACGAGCATGCGGGTGGGCGCGTTGCAGGTCTGGCCGGAGTTGTGCATGCAGCCCAGCGTGCCGGAAGCGACGACCTTCCGGACGTCCACGTCAGCGAACACGACGTTGGCCGACTTGCCGCCGAGCTCCTGGGAGACGCGCTTGATGGAGGGAGCCGCAGCGGCAGCCACGGAGCCCCCCACCGCGGTCGAGCCGGTGATCGACACCATGTCGACGAGCGGATGGGTGGAGAACGCGTCGCCCAGCGCCGCACCGGCGCCGTTCACCATGTTGAACACGCCGGGCGGGATGCCCGCCTCGTCCGCTGCGTCGGCGAAGAGCAGCGCCGAGAGCGGCGAGAGCTGGCTCGGCTTGAGGACCATGGTGCAGCCGGCGGCCAGCGCCGGTCCCACCTTGGCCGTCACCTGGTTCATCGGCCAGTTCCAGGGCGCGAGCAGGGCGCAGACGCCGACGGGCTCACGCACGATGCGCGTCGAGCCCCAGTCCTCGTGCAGCGGATAGTCGCGGAGCGCCTCCATGGCTTCCTTCAGGTGGCCCGCGCCGGCCAGCACCTGGCCGCCCTCGGCGAGCCCGCGCGGGATGCCGACCTCGGTCGTCATCGCGGCCGCGATCGCGGGGATGCGGCGCTTGTACGCCTCGCGGAGCCGCATCAGGAGCCCGATGCGTTCCTCGCGCGTCGTCTGCGAGTAGCTTTCGAAGGCCCGGTGAGCCGCCTGCACCGCCGCCTCGACGTCTGCGGGAGAGGCAGCCGCGACGCGCGCCACCTCCTCTTCCGTCGCCGGGTTGATGACGACGATCTCGTCCCCGGGATGGACGGGCTGGACCCACTGCCCGTCGATGTAGAACTTGCTTGCGTCAGTCACGTTCCCTCCAGCCCGTCTCGTGCCCGGGCGGAGCCTACCACGCAGTGGGCCGGCACATGAGACCGATCCTGGACGCAAGGCGTGCCGGTGGCGTTCGCAGCTGCGGACGACGAGTCCGCATTGTCTGCCGCCACGGGCCGGCGCGGTCGGTCCGCACCTGCCAGGAGCCCCAACGTCATCCCTTCGCGATCGACATCGTGACCCTCTCCGCGGCGGCGGCCCCTCGCGCCCACCGCCTCGACCCGTCAAGCTTCCCTCTCGGTTCATCAGCGCCTTGCCAAGCGTTACCACCGGAGGTATCGTTTCCCATGACGAAATTCGCCGCGGCGGGTACGTCTTCATCACCTGGGTGGGTGACCACCCGCCCCGACACGTACACGTTCTGAGAAGCGAACGGCTGATCGTGAAGTCGAATCTGGAGGAGCACCGGCTCATGCATGGCATCGCAGACCCCAAGGTGCTCAGGCTCATCGAGAAACTGGAGAGCGAGGGTCGGCTGTGAAGATCACGTCTGTCGTGGCCAACAACCACAGACGCGCTTTTGAGGTCGCGACGCGGCGCGGGCAGTGGCCCTTCCCCTACAGCAAGGCAGACCCGTCGCCGAGCCCCACTGATCCGATAGTCGAGCTGTACATCGACCCTGAGCTCGCGCGCGAAGGCTTCACCTACGTGCTCGCCTCCGGCGCAGAGGGCTCGGTGATGATGGACCACGTCCTCGACTACAACGAGAAGCCCGGGTACATGCGCGACCTGCTCCTCCACAACCTGACCTGCGAGGCGCTCGACCGCCTCGAGACGACATCACTCTCGAAGCGCGAGATCATCCGCCGGCTCGGCACCTCGCCGGCGCAGTTCTACCGGCTGCTCGACACGACTAACTACCGCAAGTCGGTCGACAAGATGCTGGCACTGCTGCAGGTGCTCGGTTGCGAGGTGGAGGTCACCGTGCGGGAGAAGAGGAGCGCGTAGGTCTCAGCGGCACGGATTCGGGCCGAAGAGACTCTGCGCTCGCGGCCGGCGAAGCGCCGCGCCGGGCGCGTCAAGCGTCGGCCGCACCGTGCTTCTCGAACTTCTTGCGCTGCTCGGTGCTGAGGATGTGCTTGCGCAGGCGCACCGTCTTGGGCGTCACCTCGACGAGCTCGTCGTCGGCGATCCATTCGAGGGCGCTCTCGAGGGTGATGGGGCGCGGCACCTTGAGGCCGGTGTCGATCTCTTTGGTCGACTGCCGGTAGTTGCCGAGCTGCTTGCGCTTGGTGGGATTGCAGAGCATGTCGTCGGCACGTGAGTTCTCGCCGACGATCATCCCTTCGTAGACCGGGGTCATGTTGCCGACAAACAGCACGGCGCGGTTCTGCAGGTTCTCGAGCGAATAGCCGGCCGCTTCGCCGCCGGTCTGGCTGACCAGCGAGCCGCGCTCGCGGCCGGGGAGGTCGCCACGCCACGGGCCGTAGCCGGTGAACCGCGAGCTCATCACGCCGAGGCCGCGCGTCTCGGTGAGGAAGTCGTTGCGGTAGCCGATCAGGCCGCGCGTCGAGATCGTGAACTCAAGGCGCACGAGGCCGGTGCCGGTCGACTCGACCGCCACCAGCTCGCCCTTGCGCAGGCTCAGCTCCTGGATGACCGTGCCTTGGTACTCGTCGGGGACGTCGATGATGAGCTGCTCCATCGGCTCCAGCAGCTTGCCTTTCGCGTCACGGCGGGTGATCACTTCGGGGCGGCTGACGCAGAGCTCGAGGCCCTCGCGACGCATTTCCTCGATAAGGATCGCGAGGTGCAGCTCGCCGCGGCCGCTGACCTTGACGCCGTCTGGGCGGCCGAGGTCCTCGACGCGGAGCGCGACGTTGACGCGCAGCTCGCGTTCCAGCCGGTCCTTGATCTGTCGCAGGGTGACCGGGCGGCCGTCTTGGCCGGCGAACGGGCCGTTGTTGACGAGAAAGAACATGCTGACTGTGGGTTCTTCGATCTCGAGCGGCGGCAGGGCTACGCCGGCCGCCTCCAGCTCGGGCGCCGACAATGTGTCGCCCAGACTGATCTCCTCGGGTCCCGCAAGCCAGGCGATGTCGCCGGCGGCAACCTCTTCGACCTCGCGGTTCTCGAGGCCGCGCGTGACCCAGAGGTGCGTGACGCGCGCCGGCGACGCGCCGGTGAGCTCCCAGCCGGCGTCCGGATCGCCGATCTCGAGGTGCCGCGTGGTGATGCGCTGCAGCTCGTCACCGACCTTGAGGCCGCCGGCGAGCACGCGCCCGCAGCCGATGCGGCCGATGTAGTCGCTCCAGGCAAGCGTGCTGATCTGCATGAGGAACGGTGCATCCGGGTCGACCTGCGGCGCCGGGACACTGGCGATGATGGTCTCGAAGAGGTCGTTCATGGCGGCGTCGGCCAGTTCCTTGAGCAGCGCCGGCGAGAGCGTGCCGCCGTCGGCGAGGTGCTCTTCGCGCTCGCGCTCTTCCTTCTGGTACTCGTCCAGATCGTTGACGATCCAGCCCTCGAGACCGGAGCCGTACAGCACCGGGAAGTCGAGCTGCTCGTTGTTTGCCCCCAGTTCGACGAAGAGGTCGAAGGTCTTGTCGAGAGCGCCGGACGGGTCCGCGTTGGGCCGGTCGGCCTTGTTGACGATGACGATCGGTCGCAGCCCGAACCCGAGCGCCCGCATGAGCACGTAGCGCGTCTGCGGCATGGGTCCCTCGTTGGCGTCGACCAGCAGCAGCACCGAGTCGACCATGCTGAGCACACGCTCGACCTCGCCGCTGAAATCGGCGTGCCCCGGCGTGTCGATGATGTTGATGAGGTAGTTCTTCCACTCCACCGTGCAATGTTTGGAGCGGATCGTGATGCCGCGCTCGCGTTCGAGATCGTTGCTGTCCATGACGCGTTCGTCGACGTGCGCGCTCTCGCGGAACACGTGGGCGGCGCGGAAGATGCTGTCGATCAGGGTCGTCTTGCCGTGATCGATGTGGGCGATGATGGCGAGGTTGCGAATCGTGTCGGCGGCGTGCACGGTCGTGGTCTTTCTGTCGGGGGTGAGTGACGCTCGAACGCCCGGCGGCGCTACGCCGGCCGGGCGGGTTCTCTTAGTGTACACGCTGCCGGCGGCCGGCCCTACCCGGGCCGCCGTTGCCGTGAAGTCCCTGCCACGGACCGGCGAAGCTCTGGTTGACCGGGTTCTCCGACTGATGGAGACCGCCTGGCATGTATCCCACCCGCGGGGAGCGGCGCCTCAAGAGCGCCTGCCAAACGCACAGTACGCGCCGCTCGGTGGGACCGGGCTGCGCTGGGAGGCCCGAGCCCATCGCGCGCTGGACCGTCCATCCCCACGCGCCTCTCCGCGGACTATCATGGGACAGGGCCCACGAAGGGAGGCCGGGTGATCATGAGGGGAGGGGACGCACCATGAGCGACCGGCACGGCATCCGCACCGCGCAGTCCTGCGCCACCGATCCACGCGACGCCGTGGAGGAGCTCTTCGCCGGCGTCGCGCAGCCCGCGATGTCGCTCGTGATCTTCTTCTGCTCGAGCGCCTACGACCGCGATGTTCTGGCCTGCGAGATGGCGCGGCGCTTCGCCGGCGTCCAGGTGATTGGCTGCACGACGGCAGGAGAGATCGGGCCGATCGGCTGTCTCGACGGGAGCATCGCCGGAGTGAGCTTCTCCCCCGGCGCCTGCGCCGCCGTCACCCAATCCATCGAAGGACTGCAGGGCTTCGAGATCGGCGACGGCCATGCCATCGCCCGCGGTCTGCTCGACGAGATCGACGGCCTCACACCGGGGCGGGAGGGCTGGCATCGTTTCGCCTTCCTGCTCGTCGACGGGCTCTCCGCGCGTGAGGAACTGCTGGCTTACTCAGTCCAGGAGGCGCTCGGCGAGATCCCTGTCGTCGGCGGCTCCGCAGGCGATGCTCTGAGCTTCGCCAGCACACAAGTCTACTCGGGCGGCCGGTTCCTCAGCGACGCGGCCGTGCTCACGCTGGTCTCCACGCCGCTGCGCGTGAAGACGTTCAAGACGCAGCACTTCGTGCCCACTGAAGAACGGCTCGTCGTCACCGAGGCTGATCCCTTGCGCCGCGTCGTGAAGGAGATCAACGGGCTGCCGGCCGCCCAGGAATACGCCCGCCTGCTCGGCGTCTCCCCGGAGGATCTTTCGCCGATCCATTTCGCAGCGTCGCCTGTGGTCGTGCTGATCGACGGCGCCAACTACGTGCGCTCCATCCAGAAGGCCAGTCCCGACGGCAGCCTGACCTTTTACTGCGCGATCGAGCGGGGAGTCGTTCTCCGGGAGGCCAAGGGAATGAACCTGGTCACTAACCTCGAGCAGGCCTTGGCAAGGGTCCGGGCGGAGGTCGGCGAGCCCGAGCTCGTCCTCGCCTGTGACTGCATCCTGCGCAAGCTGGAGATCGCGGAGACCGGCCTCAACGCGGCCGTGAGTGACATGCTGCGACGTCACAACGCGGTGGGCTTCAACACCTACGGCGAGCAGTTCTGCGGCGTTCACATCAACCAGACGCTGACCGGCGTGGCTCTCGGAGCCGGGCCCGCCGAGGCCGGCGATGCCTGACGCGGTGCGGCCGGGCGACGGCCCGGACATACAGGCACTGGAGGCCGAGATCGTGCGGCTCAACAAGATCGTTCAAGCGCTCATGAACCGCGTCGAGTCGGGCACCAAACCTCAGGGTTCCGGATTCGATCTCTTCCAGACGACGATCATGCTGCAGCACCAGGTGCGCCTGCACACCGAGGAGCTCGAGGCGTCCCTGGGCGACGCGGAGGACGGCGAGGAGACCGCCGATGACCCCGAGGCGTCGGCGGCCGGTGACATGCAGACGCTGCGCCGCACGGCGGCGCTCCAGATCCGGCTGCTCGAGCTGGTCGTCCAGCAGAAGGATGTCGGAGAGCTCATCGACACGGTCGCCGCGCTCATCGACATGCCGATGGTGCTGTTCGACACCCGCGGGCACACCGTGTGCTCGTCGCGCAGCGCCGAGAGCTCGCCCGGCCTCGCGCTCCGCCTCTGGGCCGTCTACAGGGATCTGCGCAACGTCCCGGGCTACCTCGGCAGGGTCGAGAACGCCGGCGACCACATCTTCTACCGCGACATCCTCGTGATGGACCGCGTCGAGCGCGTGCTCGCCGCCGTGGCCCCGGCTCGGCAGCCTTCGGAGCTCGCCGGCGCGTCGTTGTCGTTCTTGCAACAGCTCGTCACGCTCGATCTGCTACGGAGCCGTGACGAGCTGCGGATGCGCAGACGTGTGCGCCGCGGTCTGCTCCGCGACATCCTCGCCGGTGAAGGCGGCCTGGAGGAGCTGCGCATCCGCATGCAGGAACAGGGTTTCGATACCAGCGGCACGCTGCGACTCGCGGTCGTCGAGCCGGCGTCGCTTGCGGCCGCCCCGCGGCCGGCGGTCGGCGCGCGGAGAAGAGCACCCTCCGGCGCCAGACTCCTGCACGCCCTCGACGCCGTGGTGAGCAGACGCCGGGTCCCGTTTCTCAGCCTGTCGTCGGGGTCCACGGCCCTCGTGCTCGCCACACTCGCCGACGCCGAGACGAGCACGGCGAGGGTTCTGGTCGCCGAGCTGCAGGAGGCGGCGGCAAAGGTGATCTTGCCCGGCGGGGTCGTCGTCGGGTGCTCGGCTCCCCTGGCAGGGGTGGACGGCGCGCCGCGCAGCCTGCAGCAGGCCAAGGCGGCCTGCATGGCGGCTCGCCGCGGCCCATCTCCTGCCAGCACAGCCGTGTTCGAGGAGCTGGCCGGCCACCTGCGACTTCTCGACGGTCTGGACCAGAACGCTCTCGCCGGCATCGTTCGGCGCACGTTCGCGCCGCTCCTGGACTACGACGCCCAGCACCACGCCAGTCTCTTCCAGACACTCCACGAGCTGTTCGCCCACGGCCGCGCGGTCCAGCAGACCGCCGACGCACTGCACATCCATCGCAACACGCTCCAGAAGCGGCTGGCGCACGTGGAGCAGATCCTCGGGATCGACCTCGACGACCTCGACGACGTCGTCGACGTCCAGCTCGGCCTGCGCGCTGCCGAGCTTCTCGACCGGCGGCTGCCGTAGTCGCGGAGCGCCGCGGTGTGCACGCGACCACTTCCGCGCGGCAAGAGTGGCCACGAGTCGACTCGACCACCTCCGCGTTCGGCCGCATCATCACAGGGTCTGCCGATCATCCGTGGAGTCGACGCACAAAGGAGGGAGCCATGGCCAAGGTACTCATGATCCACCCGGACAAGTGCACCGGGTGCCGCAACTGTGAGCTGGCCTGCTCGTTCGAGCACGAGGGCCAGTTCCGCCCGGGAGCCTCGCGTGTGCAGGCGTACACCTGGGAGCGCGAGGGCATGTCGGTACCGATGATGTGCCAGCAGTGTGACGACGCCGCCTGCGTCACCGTCTGCCCCACCGGCGCCATGCATCGCAGCAACGCGCTGGCGAACCTCGTGGACTGGGACGCGGGCACCTGCATCCGCTGCAAGATGTGCACCATCGCCTGTCCGTTCGGCAACGCCCGCTACGACGCCGCCTCGAGCAGCATCTTCAAGTGCGACACCTGCCAGGGCGCGCCCGAGTGCGTGACCTTCTGCCCCAACGGGGCCCTCGAGTTCGTCGACGACGAGCAGCACGTGCGCTCGCGCAAGAAGGCCTACGCGGCCAAGTTCAAGGATGCCTTCCAGGAGGTGAGCTGAGATGTTCGGTTGGACCGGCACCATCCTCCGCATCGACCTCACCAAGGGCAAGGTGAGCCGTGAGGCCACCGACCCGCAGCTCGCGCGAGACTATCTCGGGGCACGCGGCCTCGGCGGCCACATCGTGCGCTCCGAGGTCGACCCCAAGACCGACGCTCTCGGCGCGGACAACAAGATCGTCTTCGCGCCGGGGCCTCTGACCGGCACGTTCGCGCCGGCGGCCGGACGCTTCGACGTCGTCACCAAGGGTCCGCTGAACGGCGTGCTCGCCGCCTCCAACTCCGGCGGCACGTTCGGCCCGGAGCTCAAGTACGCGGGCTACGACGCCCTCATCATCGAGGGCAAGTCCGCCAAGCCCGTCTACCTGTGGATCAAAGACGACCAGGTGGAGATCCGCGACGCGGCCGCGCTCTGGGGCCACACTACCCCCGACACCACCGACCTCGTGCGCGCCGAGACCGACGAAGACGCCAAGGTCTCATGCATCGGACCGGCCGGTGAGCATCTCTCCCTGATCGCCAACATCATGAACGAGATGCACCGCGCCGCGGGCCGCACCGGCGTCGGTGCGGTGATGGGCTCCAAGAACCTCAAAGCCGTCGCCGTATTCGGCAGCGGCGCCGTGAAGGTCGCCGACCCCGAGGGCTTCAAGGCCGCCGTGATGAAGGCGCGCCAGATGATCCAGGCTCACCCCGTCGGCGGCACCGGCCTCAGGGCCTACGGCACCGACGTGCTCGTCAACATCCTCAATCAGTCGGGCGCGCTGCCGACGCGTAACTTCCAGGACGGCTACTTCCCCACCGCCGACAAGACCGGCGGCGAGTCGCTCGCCGCCAAGCAGCTGATCCGGCCCAAGGGCTGCTTCAGCTGCATCATCTCCTGCGGCCGGGTCACCAAGGTCGACAGCCCAGACTACAAGGGCAGCGGCGAGGGGCCGGAGTACGAGACCGCCTGGGCATTCGGCGCCGATTGTGGCATCGACGACCTGGACGCCATCACCAAAGCCAACTACTACTGCAACGAGTACGGGCTCGACACCATATCGATGGGTTCGACGGTGGCCTGCGCGATGGAGCTCTTCGAGCGGGGCATCATTACGACCGAGGACACTGATGGGGTGCAGCTCACGTTCGGCAACACGGCGGCCATGGTCGAGATGGTGCACAAGACCGGCAAAGGGGAGGGGTTCGGTGCCAAGCTCGCTCAGGGCTCGTACCGCCTCGCCGAGAGCTACGGTCACCCGGAGTACTCCATGACCTGCAAGAAGCAGGAGATGCCCGCCTACGACCCGCGTGGCGTGCAGGGCATCGGCCTCAACTACGCGACCGGCAACCGTGGCGGCTGCCACGTGCGCGGCTACACCATCGCCATCGAGGTGCTGCAGAACGGCGCCGTGATGGACCCGCACGTGACCGACGACAAGGCCGGGCTGGGCATCACGTTCCAGGACCTCACGGCGGCGCTGGACTCGAGCGGCGCCTGTCTCTTCGCGACCTTCGGGATCGGCGGCGCCGAGCTCACCGAGATGCTGGCGGCTCTGACCGGCGTGGACTACACGCTGGACGAGTTCATGCGCATCGGCGAGCGGATCTGGAACCAGGAGCGGCTCTGGAACCTCACGGCCGGCTTCACCAAGGCGGACGACGCATTGCCGCAGCGCCTGCTGACCGAGCCGATCAAGACCGGCCCGTCGAAGGGACACGTCAGTCGCCTCGACGACATGCTGCCCGAGTACTACGAGCTCCGCGGCTGGGACGAGGAAGGCGTGCCCACCGAGGCCAAACTCAAGGAACTGGCCCTCTAGCGAGGGGCGATGTCGGTGCCGGGCGGCTCACGCCGCCCGGCACCGCGCCTCACGGAGATCCGCGCATGACCGTCAAGTACTTTGCCACCATCCGCACCTACGCGGGCGAGACCGAGCGGCGCATCGACGACGCGCCCGCGGGCATGCGCGAGCTGCTGACGTCGCTCGCGGCGCGCTACGGTACGGCCTTCCGCCGCGCCGTGTTCTCGGGCGACCAGCTCAGCGGCGAGATCATCATCCTCGTCAACGGGCGCAACGTGGTCCACCTCGAGGGGCTCGACACGCCGCTGGAGGCCGGTGACGAGGTCTCGATCTTCCCCATGGTGGCCGGCGGATGACCGGGAGGGCGCAAAGGTGAGCGAGACTCAGGCCAGCGACACCGGCCGCGTAGCGGCAATCCTGGCGCGCTATCCTCGGCGCGATCCGGGCGACCTCGTGAACATCCTGCACGACCTGCAGGCCGCGCTCCGCTACCTCCCTGAGAGCGCTCTGCAGGAGACGGCGTCCTACCTGGGACTGTCGCCCGCCCACGTGTACGGCGTGACCACCTTCTACCACGGCTTCCACACCGAGCCCCGCGGCGAGCACACCTGCACCGTCTGCATGGGCACCGCCTGCCACGTGCGCGGCGCGCCGCGGCTCCTGGAGCAGCTCGAACGAGACACCGGAGTCACGGCGGGCGGCACCACGCCGGACCTGTCACTGACCGTGGAGGAGGTCAGCTGCGTGGGCGCGTGCGCCCTGGGTCCACTCATCCTCATCGACGACGAGTACCACGGCCACATGACCGGGGAACGGCTCTCGCGACTGGTAGACGAGCTCCTCAAGAAGGAGGAGCCAACGTGAGCGGGGTGTTCTCCGATCCGGGAGCATTGTCGCGTCATCGCGACGTGCTGGTCGCCACCGAGGACACCCGTCACAAGGTCGTCGCCGTCTGCGGCGGGACCGGCTGCCGGGCGCAGGGGGCGATGAAGGTGTTCGACGCTCTGTGCACTGAGATCGACGCACACGGGGCCGACCGCACGGTCGGCATGCGGGCCACCGGCTGCCACGGGTTCTGCGAGCGTGGGCCGCTTGTCAAGGTGCTGCCCGAGGGCATCCTCTACGAGCACGTGCAGGTCGCGGACGTGGTCGAGATCGTCGAGAAGACCCTGCTCGGCGGAGAGGTGCTGGAGCGCCTGTTGTGCGAGGACCCGGTGACCGGTCAGCGGTACCGCCGGGAGGAAGACATCCCGTTCTATAGTCACCAGCAGCGCATCGTGCTGCGCGACACAGGGCAGCTCGACCCCACGTCGATCGACGACTACATCGCCGCCGGCGGCTACTCGGCGCTGGTGCGAGCCCTGGAGATGGGCCCGACGGCGGTGCTGGAGGAGGTCAAACGCTCCGGCCTGCGCGGTCGCGGCGGCGCGGGCTTCCCGGCCGGCCGCAAGTGGGAGGCGTGCCGCAGCGCGGCGGGTGAACTGCGCTACGTGGTCTGCAACGCCGACGAGGGCGATCCGGGCGCCTTCATGGACCGCTCGATCCTCGAGGGGAATCCTCACAGCGTGCTCGAGGGGATGACCATCGGCGCCTTCGCCATGGGAGCACGCGAGGGCTACGTGTACGTCCGTCAGGAGTACCCTTTGGCGGTGGAGCACCTCGACCTTGCGATCGAGCAGTCGCGGGCGCTGGGCCTGCTCGGTGACGCCATCTTGGGAAGCGACCTGTCCTTCGACGTACGGGTGAGCAGGGGCGGCGGCGCGTTCGTCTGCGGTGAGGCCAGCGCCATGATGGCTTCGCTCGAGGGTCGTCGCGGCGTACCGCATCGACGACTCATCCACCTCTCCGAGCACGGCCTGTGGGGTCGGCCGACCAACGTGAACAACGTGGAGTCCTGGGCCAACGTCCCGCTCATTCTGCTCAACGGGGCGGAGTGGTTTCGTGCGATCGGCACCGAAGGTTCTCCCGGTACCAAGATCTTCTCCCTCGTCGGCATGGTGAACAACACGGGGCTTGTCGAGGTGCCGATGGGCATGACCCTGCGCCAGATCATCTTCGACGTGGGCGAAGGCATCCCTGATGGCAAGGCTTTCAAGGCCGTCCAGACCGGCGGTCCATCTGGGGGCTGCCTGTCGGCGGACAAGCTCGACGTGCCGGTGGACTTCGACACACTCGTCGCCGAGGGCTCCATGATGGGGTCCGGCGGCATGATCGTGATGGACGAGGAAACGTGCATGGTGGACGTCGCCAAGTACTTTCTGCGCTTCCTGGCCTCCGAGTCGTGCGGCAACTGCACCTCGTGCCGCGACGGGCTCAGCATCCTGCACGACCTGCTCGGCGACATCACCGAGGGCCGCGGCACGCGCGAGACCATCGCCCTCGTCGAGGAGCTCGCCGACACCGTCGAGGCCACCTCCCTCTGCGCCCTCGGCACGAGTGCGGTCAACCCGGTCCTGTCCACGCTGCGCTACTTTCGCGAGGAGTACCTCGCGCATGTGGACGACAAGCGCTGCCCGGCGGGGGTCTGCAAGGCGCTTATCAGCTTCAGCATCCTCGCGGAACGCTGCAACGGTTGTACGTTGTGCGCCGTTCGCTGCCCTCAGGATGCCGTCGTCGGCGAGAAGAAGCAGCCGCACACCATTACCCAGGAGCTCTGCATCAAGTGCGGCATCTGCAAGGACGTCTGCAACCGCGACGCGGTGTTGGTGCAGTAGGAGGCCGCCGTGGACGTTGAGCTGATCATCGACGATGTGCCGGTCACCGCTGCGGCGGGCGCAAGCTTGCTCGACGTCGCCCGGTGCGCCGGCCGGGACGTCCCGGCGCTCTGTCACCACGAGGCAGTTCCGGCAATCGCGTCGTGCCGTCTCTGCCTCATCGAGGTGCGCCGGCCAGGCCGCGACTGGGTGCAGCTGACGACCTCGTGCGACTACCCCGTGTCTGCCGGCCTCGTCGTGGTGACAAACTCACCGCGCATCCGCAAGCACCGCGGCATGAATCTGGAGCTTCTGCTGCGACGCGCCCCGGATGCCCCGGTCCTCCGGCAGCTCGCCACGCAGTTCGGGGTGACAAGGGCGCGGTTCGCTCCCGTCACCGACGCTCCGCTGCCCGACTGCATACTGTGCGAACTGTGCGTGCGCGTGTGCTGCGCCCTGGACTACAACGCGCTGGCGGCGACCGGCCGCGGCCACGACAAGCGTGTGGGTCCGCCCTTCGGCCGGACGGCAGCGAAGGACTGTGTGGGCTGCGGCTCCTGCGTCGAAGCGTGCCCCACTGCGTGCATACCGATGGCGGACACGGCCACCACGCGTACGATCTGGGGCCGCACCTTCGAGCTCCTCACCTGCGTGCGCTGCGGCAGGCCGATCACGACCAAGGCGCACGCCGCGGCGATGGCCGCCGGGGCAGACCTGCCGGTGAAGAGCACCGACCTCTGTGAGGTCTGCAAAGCGCGCCTGACAAGCGAGCGCCTCGCGTCGCCGAGAAGATGAGACCAAGGCTCCCGTCGTGTCCGACGACGGCCACGCCACCTACTTGGTCGACGCCGCGACCTGCAACCCCATCGAGCTCCGGACGCGCGGCGAAGGTGGCGGCGCAAGCCTTCGGTTCGCCATCCGTGTGCAGTTGCCCGGCACCCACAAGAACCTGCAGACCTTGGCCTCCCGGCGGCGCACCCCGGACGCGCAAGTGGACACGGACCCCGGTCGCTACGACGAGGCACTGACCAGGCTCTCTCCCCAAGGGCTGACGGAGGATCCTCCAGATGTGACGCGCAGGCGCGACGAAGCCGCGGGTGCGCAGGAGCCCGACGAGGCCGCCACCGCACCGCCCGCGGCCGAGGCCCAAGCAGGACGGCGGTCAGCCGGCGGGCGCTTCACTCCGGCGCGAAACGCCGCGGCTTCATCTCGATGGTAAGTATCGGCCGATGACGCGCCGGACTTCAGCAGTCGGCGTGGCCGCCGGTGAAAACGCTTTCTCGGCCCTTCAGGAAGCCGGAGCGACCACAGCGCCGCCGGGCGGCACCTCGACCTCGATGAAGATCCGGCTCACCTCTGGGTACGGCCCGTTGATGCACTCCTCGATGCGATGCACGGCCGCGTGGATCGCCTCGGCCGGCAACCCTTCGGTGAACTGGACCTCGATGTTGAGAAGTACTTCGTCGGGGCCGAGGTGCATCGTGAGGACAACGCCGAGACCGATCACCGCCGGGTCGGCCAGGGCGATCTCGCGAATGGCCGCTACCATCTCAGGGTCGGCCGCCTCGCCCATGAGCAGGCTCTTGCTCTCGTAGGCCAGCCAGCCGGCGGCGCAGACGAGGATGAGGCCGATCGCCACTGAGGCCGCGCCGTCGAGGACGGGCAGGTGCAGCAGGTGGCTCAGAAAGACGCCGACGAACGCGACGACCAGGCCGATCAGCGCCGCCGAGTCCTCGAACAGCACGGTGAACATGCTCGGGTCCTTGCCGTGGTGGATAGCGGCGAAGGTGCGCCGCGAACCCCTGGTCGTGCGGAAGGCCTTCCACGCCACGCCGAACGAGATCGACTCGAACGCGGCCGCCAGGGCCAGGACGACGTAGTTGATCGTAGGGTTCGCGAGGGGCGCAGGGTGCCGGATGTGGCTGATGCCCTCGTAGATCGACATGCCGCCGCCAATGCCGAAGATGCTCACGGCGACGATGAGGCTCCAGAAGTAGACCTCCATGCCGTGCCCGAAGGGATGGTGGTGGTCGGCGGGCCGGGCGCCGCGGCGGAGGCCGTGGTAAAGCAGCCCGCCGTTGCCGGTGTCGACCAGGGAGTGAATGCCCTCGCTGATCATCGCCGAGCTTCCCGTCATGCTGCCGGCCACGAACTTGATGACCGCGATGGCGGCGTTGGCGATGATCGCGGCGACCACGGCTTTCTTGGACTCGATGGCCATCCGCGCAGTGTACCAGCGGCCCCGAACCCGGTGTTCACCTGAATGACGATGTTCGCTGATCGGGTACACTCCTATTGTGGCATTGGAGGGAGGATCATGTCAGGCAGAGAGTACGTATGCGGCGACTGCGGGCACCACTTCGGCACGCCTGAAGGCGAAGCAGTCAACGCGCGGGCTCTGATGTGCCCGAGCTGCGGCAGCATCGACCTGTCGATCGTGACGGGAGACCGCAGCGGCGCCCGCATCGTGATGCGCGCCACCGAACCGGCCAGAGCCGGCGACTGGTGGCGAAAAGGTGGCACCGGCGGCAAGGGCGGCAGCGGCGCGTCCTGAGTACCAAGGCGCGGCATTCCTACCGAATGTGGCGCTCACGTTTGGTACTCTAGTCCCATGCTGAAGGCCGTCACCTTCGACTACTGGAACACCCTCTTCGTCGACGTCCACGGGCAGGACCGCGAACGCCGTCGCGCCGAGATCCTACGCTCCGAGCTCGAGGCTCTCGGGTGCGGCGTCCCGCAGGCGGCGCTTGATGACGCCCTGCGCGCCGGCTTCGACTTCTTCGACGGCGTCTGGATCAGGGAGCACCGCACGCCGTCCTGCGGCGAGCTCGTCGACAGCATCATCGCGGTGCTCGGCGCGCCGGTGCCTCAGGCCGCCCGGGAGCGCCTCGTGAGCCGTTTCGAGCTGCTGGTGCTCGATCTGCCCCCGGAGCCCATGCCGGGTGCCGCCTACGCGCTGCCCGCGCTGGCCGAGCGCTACCGGCTCGCCGTCATCTGCGACACCGGCTACTCACCGGGAAGCGTGCTGCGCGAACTGCTCGAGCGCAACGGTATGCTGGCCTACTTCGAGTACCTGTATTTCTCGAACGAGCACGGCATGAGCAAGCCCGACGTGCGCGTCTTCCAGCGCACGCTGGCGGCCCTGGACGTGCGCGCGTCGGAGGCGGCCCATGTCGGCGACATCCAGCGCACCGACATCGCCGGTGCGCAGGCCGCGGGCATGGCTGCCGTGCACTTCATCGGCGCCAACAACCATGACGCCGGGCGCTCCACCGCGGATCTCATCGTCAGGCACTTCGAAGAGCTGCCGGTGGCGCTCGGCGGCCTCACCTGTGCAGGCTGCTGACGGCCGCCGGCAGCGCGCCGCCGGCCCGAGGTCGCAGCGGCGCCTTCTCGCGCCGGCCGCGGTCCTCGCCCTGTCGTTGCTCGGCTTCTTCGCGCTGGCGCTGCTCGCGCACCCCAGCGTGCCCGACGGCCTCGACGCACGAGTCAATGCCTTCGTCGCGGCCCATCGCACCGCTACGCTGACTGCGTTCTTCCGGGGGTACACGGGCCTGGGTCAGTGGCTCGTTCTCACCATTGCGACGGTGGCGGTGATCGCCGCTCTCGCGTGGCGCGCGCGCCGCCGCGAAGCCGCCTTTCTGCTCGTCGTCATGAGTGTTTCTCCGCTCCTGAACCTGGCGCTCAAGCAGCTCTTCGAGCGCGCCCGCCCTCCGATCGAGTCGGCGGTGCTGAGCGCGAGCGGCTACGCCTTCCCGAGCGGTCACGCCATGTCGTCGGCCACCTTCGCCCTGGCACTCGTCGTCATCGCGTGGCCGACTCGCTGGCGATGGCCCGCCGCCGGTCTCGCGGCGACCTTCGCGTTGCTCATGGGCCTGTCCCGCTTCTACCTCGGCGTGCACTGGCTCACCGACGTGCTCGCCGGTTGGGTGCTTGCGCTGGCCGTCGTCACGGCGACGCATCTCATCATGGAGTCAGTCGCCGCGCGGCGGTCGAGGAGTGCGCCGCAGCGACGACCTGCAGAGCCTGTCGAGGTCGTCTTCGTGGACTGGGGCAACACGCTGATGGTGGACTGCGGCGGGGAGGGGCCGATGGCGGCGTGGCCCGAGGTCCGGGCGGTGGACGGGGCGCAGGACGCGCTGCGCCGCCTGCGCCTTCGCTACCGCCTGCTCGTGGCGACCAACGCCGACGATTCCGGCGAGCGCGACGTACTGGCCGCTCTCTCTCGCGTCGGCCTCGACGGATTCGTCGACGGGGTGGTCAGCTCGCGCGACGTGGGCGCTCGCAAGCCCGACGCGCTCTTCTTTCGCGCGGCCCTGCTGCGCGCCGGTCGCGCCGGCCTGCCGCTCGCGCCGGCGCGCGCCGTCATGGTCGGCGACTCGTGGCCCAACGACGTGGTCGGCGCGCAGGCCGCGGGCCTGCGCGCCGTATGGCTCAATCCGTCCGGGGCGCGACGCGCCGACGGCACCGCGCCGGACGCCGAGATCCGCGCGCTCGCCGATCTGCCGCAGGCGCTGGCAGGGCTTTCGGGCGCGGCGCCCGTTGCGCCGCCGCGCCGCGCGGGCTAGTGTGCCGTGAGTCCCATCCACCACGGAGGCCGCCGCATGGACCTGAGTCACCCCGAAGGCTGGTGCGCCCGCGCCGTCGAGCTCGGCGCCGACGCTGCGACCGTCATCGACACGGGCAAGATCGTGACCGCCGAGTGGGTGCGCCTGAAGTGCCTCTACGGCTGCGATGACAACGGCAGCTACCGCACCTGCCCGCCCAATACGCCGGAGCCCGCCCACACCCGTCGTCTGGTTGACGAGTTCCGGCGGGCCGTCCTTCTCAAGGGCGGTCCCCACCGCGGGCGACAGAAATCCGACCCCATGTCGCGCAAGCTCAACGACGCCGCCCTGAAGCTGGAGGGTGAGCTCTTCCTGGCCGGCTTCTTCAAGACCTGGATGATGGGCGCCGGCCCCTGTGACTACTGCGGCACCTGCGAGCTCGACGGGCCCTGCGTGGCCCCCGAGCGCGCCCGGCCCTCGATGGAAGGCTGCGGCATCGACGTCTTCACGACGGTGCGCAACGCCGGCTGGGAGCTGGAGGTCGTCCAGGACGAGGGCGCCGAGTACAGCTTCTTCGCCCTCGTCCTCGTGGACTGAGGCGCTTCCCGTGTCTCCTCAGGCCCCGGCGGATCCGCCTCAGCCGAGCCGGCTCGCGTGGCCGTCCCGCCGCACGGTCTGCCTCCTCCTGCTGCTGCTCGCCGTCGCGCTGGCGGCGAACTTCTGGGTCGGCATCCTGCGCAACACGTTCAACGACCTGTCCTCCGCGGTCGGCGTGCCCCAGCACGACTTCTACCAGTACTACGCGGGCGGCCATAACTGGAACCTCGGGCTGGATCCCTATCTCAACTACCCCAATGACTCCCGCGTCATCCACCAGCCGCGCTTCAACTACCCGCAAATCTCCGGCTACATCTATCCGCCCACCGTGTTGCCGCTCCTGGGTCAGCTCGCGCGCTACAGTTACGATCAGGCGAGGACGGCGTGGGTGGCGCTCGACGTCGCCGTCTTTGGCCTCATGGTCCTCGTGGCGGCCGTCGTCAGCCGCGGACGGCGGCTCGAGGTGCTGACGGCCGCCGTCCTTCTCACAATGGTGTCGTTCGCGTTCTTCTACCACGTCCACGAAGGGCAGATCGACATGATCGTCGCCGGCCTCTCGATCAGCGCCTTTCTGCTCTATCCGCGCTGGGGGGGCTGGCCGTCGGCGGCACTGCTCGCCATCGCGGTGGCCACCAAGGTGTCGCCAATCCTCCTGGTGGCGGTCATGGTCGTCTACTTCCGCGACTGGCGCTTCCTCCTCAAGACGCTGGCCTGCGGCGTCGTGGTCTTCGCGGTCTCGCTGGCCTTCGTCGATCTCTCGCTCTACCGCGAGTACGTGCTCAAGATCCTGCCGACCATCGCGGGGTCGGACTCCTCGCCGTTCAACCAGACGCCTCTGCGGTTCTGGTGGCGCTATCCGGCGGCCATCAAGGTCGGGTCCGCCCTGGGCTACGCGGCCCTGATCTTTCTCGCCTGGGTGGCGGGCAGGAACACGCGCCGACTGCCGCAGGCAGAGAGGCGCGTCGACGTCGCCACCGAGAGAAACGCCGTGCTCCTCATGACGGTGCTCCTGATGCTGCTCTTCTCCCCGTTGGCCTGGCAGATGGCCTACGTCTGGGTCATCGTGCCGCTGGCCCTGGTCCTCGTTTCGCCGCCGCCAAAGGGCAAGGAGTGGGTACTGCTCGTGCTCGGCGTCGCGGCGGCGCTGCTGTCGATGCGCATGTGGCCGTACCGGGTGCTCGACATGACTAACATGATCGGGGCCGCCGTCGCGGCGCTGTGCCTCATGCGCTACTACCTGCCGCTGGAGACCGCGAAGGGGCCGCTCCCGGCGGGCGTGTCCGCCCGCGAGCCGGCGGCCGAAGCGGACGGCGGGCAGGCCGCGCCGGCGGCTACAGCAGCGCCGCGGTCGTCGTGAGTCGCGCGACGGCCTCGTCGCGGCCGAGCACCCAGAGGGACTCGAAGAGGCCGGGGGTGATGCTCTGGCCGCTCATGCCGAGGCGCAAGGCGGCGAACACGGCCTTGGGCTTGACCTCGAGGCGCTCCGGCAGCGCCCGCACGAGCGCCTCGACCCGCTCCACGTCGTAGGCTGCGAGCTCGGCCAGGCCGACGGCCGCCGCGCGCAGCGTCTCGGCGGCCCCCGCCGTGCCGGCCAGCCGCTCGGCCGCCTCGGCGGAGATGGCCAGCGGCCGGAAGAACCAGCCGGCGACGGGCACGAAATCGGCGAGCACGTCCATCTTCTCGCGCACCAGCGGCGCGAGCCGGCGCGTGAGCGCCTCCTGCTCCGCGTCAGGCGCCACGAGCAGTACGTGCGCCGTCTCGGCGCCCTCGACCTCCGCGGCCAGAACCTCGGGGCCGAGCTTGGCGAGCTCCTCGACGGCGGCCGGCGCGCCGTAGAAGCCGACCCGCGTGAGGTACTCCTCGAGCCGCTCGCCGAGCACGACATCGTCCAGATGACGGATGAAGCGGCCGTTCATCCAGCGCAGCTTCTCGGGGTCGAAGATGCTGGCGCTGGTGCCCAGCTTGAGCACGTCGAACTTCTCGACGAGGTCGTCCATCGTCCAGGTGATCATGCTCTCGTCGAACTCGGTGCTGAGAAAGCACAGGTAGTTGCGCACGACCTCCACCAGGTAGCCCATGGCCGTGAGCTGTTCGAGCTTGGTCGCGCCGTGCCGCTTGCTGAGCTTCTTCTTGTCGGTGCCGAAGAGCAGCGGCATGTGAAGGAACTCGGGCACGGGAGCGCCGAGAGCCTCGTAGATCACGACCTGCTTGGGCGTGTTGCTGAGGTGGTCGTCGCCACGGATCACGTGCGTGATCTCCATGGTCACGTCGTCAACTACCACGGCGAGGTTGTAGGTGATGGTGCCGTCGCTGCGCTGCACGATGAAGTCGCCGATGGTGTCGTTGTCGAACTCCACCGGGTCGCGCAGCATGTCGTGGAACACAGTCTTGCCCGGCGGCACGCGCATGCGCAGCGTGAATGGCTCAGCGGCGGCCTTGCGGCGCTCCACCTCTTCTGCGGGGAGCGCCCGGCACTCGCCCGAATACACCCAGGCGCGCTTCTCTGCCTGGGCCGCGCGACGCTCGGTCTCGAGCTCCTCCGGCGTGCAGAAGCAGGGATACAGATGGCCGCCGGCGAGCAGCTTCTCGATGTACTCGTGGTAGATGGGCTGGCGCTCGGTCTGGCGGTATGGCGCGTGCGCGCCGGGAAGCTCCGGGCCTTCGTCCCAGTCCAGCCCCATCTCGCGCATCGAGCTGATAATCTGCAGGATGGCCTCGTCGGTGCTGCGCGAGAGATCGGTGTCTTCGATGCGCAGGATGAACGACCCGCCGTGCCGACGGGCGAAGATGAAGTTGTACAGACCAGTGCGGGCGCTGCCCAGGTGCAGGTAGCCCGTGGGAGACGGGGCGAAGCGCACAACGACGCGGGTGGGCGCCGCCGCTTGTGACTGCTCGTTCATAGGCGGCCCATGATATCGCATCGGCCCTCTCGGCTGACCCTATCCCGGCGGGAGCAACGCGCCCGCGATGGGTCTACAATGGCCGTATGGACGAATTCCCCTGCCGCGTGCGCGTCATACGAGCTCACATCAGCAGCGTGCCCGACCCCGTGCGCTTCGTCACCGGAGACATGCTCGGGATCGGCCACCACGACCAGCAGTGGCGGTCGTACGTGTGGTGCACCGACCAGTCGGGGCACGCCGGCTGGGTGCCCGACTTCTACCTCGAGATGACCGGCGTGCACGAAGCTACGGCCCTGCGCGACTACGACGCCACTGAGCTGACCGTCGGGCCGGGCGAGCTGCTCGACGCGTTCGAGGAGGCCGGCGGCTGGCTGCGCTGCCGCATGAACAGCGGCCACGAAGGCTGGATCCCGGCCGACAACGTCGAGCCTGCGTAGGGGTCGGCCGCGGCGCGAGCGGCGCGACGGCCGCAGGCGCGGCCGCGCCGGCGAAGATGCGGGCGCACGCCGGCAGCGCCACCAGTGTCGGCAGGCCCCTCCTCATGAGGGGATCGTCGCACGGGGCCCTTGGCGGTCGAGGCGCGCCTGCGCTGGGGCCTCGTCCCTCTCACCTTTGCCGCGGACGCGCCGTTTCTGGTACCGTACCGCATCCGCAAACAACGACGACGGGAAACATTGACCGACATGTCCCAGCTGCGCATCGTCGTCCTCGTCAAGCAGGTCCCGGACACGCAGAACGTGACGGGCGACGCGATGAAAGAGGATGGGACCGTCAACCGCGCGGCGCTGCCGGCCGTCTTCAACCCCGAAGACCTCAACGCGCTGGAAGAGGCGCTGCGCCTCAAGGATCGCCACGGCGCCCGCGTGACCGTCGTCACCATGGGGCCGCCGGCCGCCGTACAGGTTCTTCGCGAGTCGCTGTACCGCGGCGTCGACGAGGTCATCCTGCTCACCGACAAGGCGTTCGCCGGCGCCGACACGCTGGCCACGAGCTACGTGCTGTCGCTGGCGGTGCGCAAGCTGGGCGGCTGTGATCTCGTGCTCTGCGGTCGCCAGGCGATCGACGGCGACACGGCGCAGGTGGGCCCGCAGACCGCCGAGAAGCTGGGCTATCCGCAGATCACCTGCGTGAGCCGGGTCGACGAGCTGGTGGCGCCGGCAGGCGGCGCGGGCGGCGCCGTCACCGCCACGCGCTCCATCGAGGGCGGCTACGAGACGCTCACCTCGTTGCTCCCCTGCCTGCTCACGGTCACCGGCGAGGCCAACGAACCGCGCCCGCCCAGCGTCAAGCTTGTCATGACGTACAAGGGCATCGCCGCAGAGTCCATGCCCGACTACGATGACACCTACCTCGACCCCGAGAGCGACGCCGCCGAGGTGTGCATGGTCGGCCGCGACGGCCGGCCGGTGTGCCGCGCCAAGGTCGTGCAGTGGGACCATCTCGCCCTCGCGGCCGACCGCGAGGCGCTGGGCCTGCGCGGCTCGCCGACGCGCGTGAAGGAGATCGAGAGCGTCGTGCTCGCGCAGAGCGAGGCGCGCATGGTGACGCCGGACGAAGCCGGCCTCGCCATTCTCGTCCACGAGCTTATCGAGGAGCACATCCTTGGCTAGCGCGGCGGGAGGCGCCCCCGTGAGGGGCGCGGAGGCCGGCGATGTCTGGGTGGTCGTCGAACAGCATGACGGCGTTGCGGCCGAGGTCAGCCTCGAGCTGCTCGGCCGCGCCCGCGAGCTTGCCGAAAGGCTCGGCGTCGGCATCGGCGCCGTGCTGGCCGGGGCGGGCGCGCCCGTCAGGGCTCTTGCGCCCGCCCTCATCGCCCGCGGCGCCGACACCGTGTACCTGGCCGACCACGACGACCTCGGCGACTACCTGGCACTGCCGTACACGTGCGTCGTCGTCGGCCTCGTCCGTGCCCACCGGCCGCAGATCGTCCTCTACGGCGCCACGACCAGCGGCCGCGATCTGGCGCCGCGCGTGGCCAGCGCCTTGCGCACCGGCCTCACCGCCGACTGCACCGACCTGCGCATCGGCGACTTCTCGGCCAAGGGCGAGACCTACGCCGATCTCCTCTTCCAGATCCGCCCGGCGTTCGGTGGCAACATCATCGCCACCATCGTGAGCCCCGAGCACAGGCCGCAGATGGCCACCGTGCGGGAGGGCGTCATGGTCATGCCGGAGGCCGACGAGAGTCGCACCGGCACCGTGGTCACGGTGCCGGTGCAGCGCTCGTCGGCGCCCGTCGCTGCCGCGGACCGCATCGTGCTCACCGACGCGGATTTCGCCGTGCGCCTCGTGAAGCGCGTGCAGGAGGGGAAGAGGGTCGACCTCAAGGGCGCCCGGGTGGTCGTCTCGGGCGGCGTGGGCGTCGGCTCACGCGAGGGCTTCGCCCTCGTCGAGGAGCTGGCCCGCACGCTCGGCGGCGTCGTCGGCGCCAGCCGCGCCGCCGTGGATGCGGGCTGGGTCGGCCACGAGCACCAGGTCGGGCAGACCGGCACCACGGTGCGCCCCAAGCTGTACATCGCCTGCGGCATCAGCGGCTCCGTGCAGCACCGCGCCGGCATGGACCAGAGCGCCCGCATCCTGGCCATCAACAGCGATCCACACGCGCCGATCTTCTCGGTGGCCCACTACGGCATTGCCGGCGACCTGCACAAGGTCATCCCTCTGCTGATCAAGGCCTACAGGACGAAGGCATGAGCAACTTCTACAGCGACAACCCGGACCTGCAGGCGACCCTGCGCGGTCTCGACCTGGCGCGCATCGTCCGCCTGCGCGAGGACGACTACCGGCAGGCCGGCGAGTTCGCCTACGCGCCCCGCGACTTCGAGGACGCCCTCGACTCCTACGAGCGCACGCTCGCCATTGTCGGCGACATCGCCGGCGAGTTCGTCGAACCGCGCGCGGAAGACGTCGACCGAGCCGGCAGCGAACTGGTGGACGGCGAGGTCCGCTACGCGCCGGGCATCGCCCAGAGCCTCGAGCGCCTCAAACAGGCCGACCTCATGGGCATCACCCTGCCGCGCAAGTACGGCGGCCTCAACTTCCCGATCACGGTCAGCGTGATGATCGTCGAGATGGTCAGCCGCGCCGACCCTGCGCTCATGAACATCTTTGGGCTGCAGGACATCGCCGAGACGGTGAGCAAGTTCGCGAACGACGAGATGAAGGCGGCCTATCTGCCGCGCTTCGCCAGTGGCGAGGTCACCGCCAGCATGGCGCTCACCGAGCCGGAGGCCGGCAGCGATCTGCAGAACGTGCAGCTCAAGGCGACAGAGCAGCCCGACGGCACCTGGCGCCTGAGCGGCGTGAAGCGCTTCATCACCAATGGGTGCGGGCAGCTCAGCCTCGTGCTGGCGCGCTCCGAAGAGGGCACCACCGATGCCCGCGGCCTCAGCATGTTCCTCTACGAGCGCGACGCGCACATGCGCATCCGCCGCCTCGAGGACAAGCTCGGCATCCACGGCTCGCCGACCTGCGAGCTGCAGTTCGACGACGCGCCGGCGCTGCTCGTCGGCGAGCGCCGGCGCGGCCTCACGACCTACGTGATGAGCCTCATGAACGGCGCCCGTTTGGCGATTGCGGCGCAGGCGCAGGGCATCGCCGAAGCAGCCTACCGCGCCGCCGCCAAGTACGCCCAGGAGCGCGTGCAGTTCGGCGCGCCCATCGCCGAGCTCACCGCCGTCAGGGGGATGCTCGCCGACATGAAGGTGAGCCTCGAGGCGGCGCGCGCGCTTCTGTACGAGACGGCGCTCATCGTCGACATGAAGGAAGTGCTCGAGCGGCGCATCGCGCACATCACGGCGCCGGGGGCCGACGCCGGAGGGCCTGGTCTGCAGCATCCGAGCCCGTCCCCCAGCTCGTCGGCCGCCGGCCCCGAAGGCTCCGCCGATGAGCTCAAGGCGCTGCGCGCGGAGCTCAAGAAGTACACGCGCCTGGCGGCGCTCTTCACGCCGCTGGTCAAAGCGTGCTGCACCGAGATGGCCAACACCGTGGCCTACGAGTCGCTGCAGATCCACGGCGGCTCCGGCTACATGCGCGACTTCGCCGTGGAGCGTCACAGCCGCGACGCGCGCATCACCAACATCTACGAGGGCACGACGCAGCTGCAGGTCGTGGCCGCCATTGGTGGCGTGCTCGGAGGCACGCTCGCAGCCCGCCTGGGCGAATACGACGCCGAGGGCTTCGCCGCGACACCGGAGCTGCTGGCGCGCGTGCGGGTCGCCCGCGCGCGACTGGCGGAGGCGATCGCCCGCGTGCGTGCCCTCGACGACGTGCGCTACCGCGACTTCCACGCGCGCCGGCTTGTGGAGACGGCCATCGCCGTGAGCTGCGGTTACCTGATGCTCCGCGCGGCGCAAGGCGACGCGCGCAAGCTGCTGGCGGCGCGCTACTTCGTGGACGCCATGGCGGCGCGCGTCGAAGGCGCCGTGGTGCAGGTGCTCGGCGGCGAGCCGGCGATGCTCGACGCGCTCCCCGCCCTCGGCCGAGACTAGCCGCCGCCGGGTTTGCGCGGGCGCATGGACCGCCGTCCCGTCCCACCGGCCGTCGCTCCGCGGCGCAAGGCTCACCTTCGCCGCGTGCGCTGCCGATAGAGAGCGCATGGAAACCGCGCCGCGCCGAAGCGCCTGTCGCAAGGGAGCGGCGCACCAGTCTCGAGGAGGTTGGGAGATGAAGCTCAAGTCTGTGGTACTGCTCGCCGTGGTGCTGGCCCTCTGCGCGGCCGTTCTCGCCCCGGCGGCTTCAGGAGCCACCGGTGTCACCGTCAAGCTCAAGGGCCCCAGGGCAGCGGCTCAGGGCGCGACGATCAGGCTCAGCGTGACGATCAAGGACACGAATGACTACACCGGCGGCTACGGGCCCGCCGTCCTGCTGCAGAACAAGAATGGCCATCTGCGGCGCATCGCCTCCAAGACGGTCGTCTGGGCAACGGGCGGCTCCGTCGGCTTCGCGTTCCTCCGCGTCAAGGCCGTGCCGTCGGCGATGGGCATCGCCATGTACAGGGTCGCATGGAAGAGCCCGGCCGGGATCGCCCGCAGCAACGTCTGGCGCGTCGAGATCGACTGAGGCCCGGGCGCCGCGAGGCGACATACTTCTTCACTCCGGCGGGCAGGCTCCCGCTGTGGAGTCCATGCACGCCGCGCGGCCGCGACGCGCGACCGGAGGGCGGGCATGGCGCAACCCCTTGCGTGGAGGTGGGATGATGAAGCAGTTCCGGTCGCTCGCGCTCTTCACCGCGGTGGCCGCCCTCCTTGTGGCCGTCCTTGCTCCGGCGGCCTTGGGGCGGACGGCGGGCGTGACAATCAAGCTCAGGGGCCCCAGCTCCGCCGACTATGGCGCGCTGATCAAGCTCACCGCGACGATCCGCAATCCGCAACGTGCCGACGGTTGGCGGGTCGCCATCATCATGCAGAACAAGAACGGCGACTTGAAGCGGATCGGCGCGAAGGCGCCAACGTGGACGGACGGCGGCCGCAAGGGCATCGTGGCCTTCTGGGTCACGGCCACTCCTTCCGCCATGGGCATCGCCAGGTACAGGGCCGCCTGGATGCATCCCGAAGGGACCACGCGCAGCAACGTCCTCAGGGTCGAGATCGACTGATCTGCGCGGCGCCGGCGCCGCCCCCGTCTCAGCGATTCAAGCCGCCGGGCCGCCCTGCCGATTAACTCCCCATAGGTCTTGGGCAAGAGAGCGCTGCGGACCACGAAGCCGGGGCGGCGGGCGCCGGGTCCTTCATTCCGCAGGGGGAGGAGAGAAGATGAGACGGGGAAGAGTGTGGATGGTGCTGGTGCTGTTGGCGGCGTTCGCCGTCATCATTCTAGCCCCGGCGGTGTTCGCCGGCGCGATGGCACCAGTCGTGACGCTCAAGGGACCGTCGAGCGTTGACCTGAATGCCGCCTTCACGGTGAACGGCACCGTGAAGAATACGAACGGCGGTACGGGCTCCAAGTACGTGACCATCCAGAAGAAGTCCAACAGCTCGTGGGTGAAGGTCGCGCAGGTCAAGCCCGACTGGCTGAACGGCAACAAGGGGATCTTCTCCGCCAAGCTCACGGCGACAGACCCGACCATGAGCCTGATCAGGTACCGCGCGGTCTGGGCGGCAGGCGGGGTCAAGGGCTACAGCAAGAATCTGATCATCGCCGTCCAGTAGCGGCGCCTCCGGGTCGCGCCGAGCGGCCGTCGGCCGCCTGAGCGGCGCCGACGCGGTGGGAAGTGGCCGTGAGGGCCGGCCGGGCAAAAGGCGCCCGGCCGGCCCTCAGCCGTAGCTCGCGACCCTGTTCTTGCCGGCGCGCTCGGCGTTGCACCGCGCGGCGTCCGCCTCCTGCCGTCGCTGCCGGTGAAATGCGTCGCACCGACCATGCGGCGGATGCGCTCCGCCACATCCTCGGCGCCGTGCCGGTCGTTGAACGCCTTGAGCTCGTCCCGGTCGATCATCAGCGGCGACACCGGCATGCCGTACCGTCTGGCTCGCGCGATCTCCTGTTCGAGGCGCTTGTAGAAGTAGCGGTGATTGAACAGGCCGATGGGACCGCCGGTGACCGTCTTGTCCTGCACGCGCTGGTAGAGACGCGCGCGTTCGATGGCCCCTGCGGCCTGCTCGCCCAGGGTGGCGGTCAGCTCGCGCTCTTCCTTCGTGAGCGGCGTGAGGCGCGTTTCTCGATCAGGGTGAGCGCACCGCTCACGCCGTCCCGGAACACCAGCGGCACGGGGAGGACGCTGAGCTCGTCCCAGTCGCGCATGGCCTCGACGTCGTCGGCGCCAGAGTGACACATCAAAGAGTCATCCGGGGCGCCGAGGGTCTCGGGTGCGCGGGTCGGTAGCGCTCGCGCACCGCGACGAGCGTGCACAGCAGGGCGGCGAGCTGACACTGGACAAGCGTTCGGATCGGCACGGGTTCCAGGGCGCCCGCCGAGGCAAGCCGGGGCGCGCGCTCGCGCACCTTGGCCTCGGCCTCGGCGCGCAGAGTGACCAGCGCGTCGTTCTGCTGGGGCTCGGCGGCGAGCATGTTGGCGAACTGGCCCACGCGGGTGAGCGCGTCCAGCTCGCGCAGGTACAGCGAATCGAAGAGCTGCGCCACCGTCGCTTCGCGCTGGAACAGGGCCTCGGTCTCGACCTGCGTGCGCTCGGCACGGAGGTCGTCTTTGACGGCGCTGAGGTAGGCGTGCACGGTACGCTGCCACGGCGTCTCGCGCGTGAGGTGCGGTGCGGCCAGCACGTAGCGCTCGTGCACCCAGCCGGCGAGCTGCTGCTGCACGTCGAGGCCGCGCAGCTTGGCCGCGGCCCGCGTGAGGCCGGCCGCGCTCTTGTCGGCGATCTTGGCGCTGGTGAAGTACGGCACCTCGGCGACCAGCGTGAAGCAGCCCCACACGGCCTCGGCATAGGCGTCGCTCGAGGTCCCGCTGGTGAGCAGGACCGCCGGGTCGGCGCCGTACTTCTCGTAGTACTCGTAGTCGTCGACCAGGGAGAAGGCGCGAAAGACCCCATCGGAGAGCGCGTCCAGATACGGAACCTCCGGCTCGCCGCAGTGCGGCGGCAGCCCTGCTGCCGCCATGACGGCGGCGAGCTCCTCTTGAAGCACCGCGTCCTCGCTCGAGAGGTAGAAGTAGGCGCCGCTGAAGTTCGAGTTGTGCAGCGCCATGTAGAGGTCGAGCGGCCGCCGGTGCACGGCCTCCATCACGGCGCGCGCCTCGGGTAGCGGCCGGGTGAAGCCGTAGCGCTTGTACTCCATGGGGAAGGTCCACTCGAACTGGTCGGCCAAGGGCGGCCGGTACGCGCGCAGCAGGAACCCGGCCAGATCGTAGGGCTCCGCGAACCAGGCCTCGTTGAGGCGCATCGCGTCGGGATCGCCGACCTTGACCACCGAGAAGCCGAAGCCCAGCTCCCCCGCCAAGCCATCAGCGAGCAGCGGCAGGAGGTATTCGAGCAGCAGTGCGCCGACCGGCTCTTCGGGGTGAGGCACGCCGATGAGCAGTGCCTGCAGCGGACCGCCCGGGATCTCGAGGCAGCGGATCGGGTGGCCGTCGCGGGAGGCGCCGGCCGGCCACACCTCAACGCCCGGGTGAGCCGCGGTGAACGCGTCCGTCGAGGTCTCGAGCTCGTCCAGCAGAGGATAGCGGTCGTACTTGGGCACGGCCGTGACGACCGCGTCGTGACTCGGAAACACCGCGCCCTCCCTTCTCATGGGCTTGCGGCCAGCTTACCAGACGGCTGCCCGGCGCCCGTCGCAGGGCCGTCTCACCGGCGGTGCGTTTGCGAGGAGGGTCACGGCGGCCAAAGTGCTAAAGCCTCGGCCACCCCCTGCCGATACTTCTGAGCGGTACCCCCTTCCGAGGGCCGGGACCGGCAGGAGCAGCCGTTCCCGGCCCTCCCCCTTTCCTCTGGCTACCCCTCTGGGCATGTGCTACCGTTTGGCCGGGCTACTGGGAGGCTGTCTTGATCTACTGCGTCGTGCCGCCCGAGCTCGGCGAAGAGGCCTACCGCCGTCTCACCGAGCACTACAAGGACAACCCGAACGTAACGGTCATCATGGACCGCCGCCACGGCGAACGTCGTGGCGATCGTTCGGGTGGCGGCGCGCGCAGCACGCGCGACCGCAGGCGCCGCCGTGCCCCCGGCGCCTTCGACATCTGACCAGCCCCGCCGACCCGAGGGACGCCATGAACGAACCCCTGCCCCGCGGCAGCGAGACCCGCCTCGTGCTCACCCATCTCATGCAGCCGGCCGACGCCAACTTCATGGGCAACATCCACGGCGGCATCATGATGAAGCTCATCGACGAAGCCGCCGGCGCCTGCGCCTACCGTTTCTGCCGCACGAAGGTGGTCACGGCCGCCATCGACCGCATCGATTTTCACCACCCGGTCCAGGTCGGCAACCTGGTGCGGTTGCTCGCCAACGTCAACTACTCCGGCAAGACATCGGTAGAGGTGGGCGTGCGCGTCGAGGCCGAAGACCTCACGACGGGGATGGTCGCACACACAAACTCAGCCTACCTGGTCTTCGTCGCCCTCAGCGACAGCGGCAAGCCCATCCCGGTGCCGCCGCTGGTGCCCGAGACGCCGGACCAGAAGCACTGGTACGGCGAAGCGGAGGAGCGCCGGCGCAAGCGGCTCGCCGAACGCCAGCCGGCCGACGGCTGATGTGCCGTGCGCTTGAGGTGTCCCGCACGCCAGCCCACCTGCGGCGGCTGGCGCGGCGTCGAGACGTCAGCCGCCGGCCGCCGCCGCCTCTTCGACCCTGAGCAGCTCCTGCAGGGCGAGATCGGCGACTTTCAGCTGCTCTGCCGAGGGCTCGCTCGTCGTGAACCGCCGCTGCATCTCGATGCCCGGCCGCCCCAGCGCGCGTGACAACGGGTGATCCTGGTGACGAGCCATCCACGAGAACAGCTCCATGGCCGCGCCGATGCTCACGAGCCCGGCGACGAACGTGGCCGCCGGCTGGCGCTCCTTGCCGGCGGCCCGCAGCACGAGATTGCTGGCGACCGTGGTGACGACCAGCGGCGCGATCAGATTGGAGCCGCAGCGCGCGTGCTCTTTGTCTGCCGTCGCCGGGTCGAGGCCGCGTTCATAGGCGGCCACACTCTTGTGCTCGGCCCCGTGGTAGCGCGCCAGGCGCGAGTCGCGCAGAAGCAGCAGGATTGGAGCCAGTGAGACACCGGCCGCGGCGAGCTCCTTGAGGAGCGGCGAGCCGCGGCGCGAGCGGCGCAAGGCGAGCGTTGCGACGGCGCTGGCCGCCGTGGCCGCGAGCAGCCGCGGGTCTTCCTGCGGGAGCACGGGGCGGCCGGTGGAGCGGCGCACCGCGGGTAGCACGGCGAGCGACTCGCCGAGCCTCAATAGACCGCGCAGCAGCGGGACGCGCTGCAAGCTGTCGCGCCCCGGGAGGCGCGGTTTCTCGCCGGACGTCACGGTGACGCCGCCACCGGGGCTGCGCACGGCGGCGGCCCAGAAACGTTCGCTCTGTAACAGGACGCCGTCCCGCAGAGCCATGCCGCCGAGTTGCATCGTGCCTACCCTTTCGCGTCAGCGGAGACGAACGCCGCCTCCGTCACCTTGCGGATACCGTTCACAGCCTGACGGATGCGGCCCTCGTTCTCAACCGGCGGCGGGGCCCGGCGCGCCCGCCCGTCGCTCATGGGCGCTCCACCCTCCTGGGTAGGGCGGCGCGCGCCGGGCCGCTAGAATCAGCCCGCCCGCCCCCGACCGGAAGCGCCGTGCGCCACCTCGACCGCGATCTCAGAATCATGACTCTCGCCGTCCTGTTGTACGCGTTGGGCGCGGGCCTCTTCCTGCAGCTGCTGTGGGTGTACGCGCTGAACCTCGGAGCGTCGCGCTTCACGCTCGGCGTGCTCAATGCGATCATGCTTGCCACTCTCGCCGCCGGGAACATCCCCGGTGCCTGGGCGGCGCGGCGCTTCCGCCTCAAGCCCGTGATCGTCGCCGTGTGGTGGCTGACGGTGCCCGCCGGCCTGACGCTGTTTCTCGCCCCAAGCTGGCCGTGGCTCATCCCCGGCCTCGTCGTCTTCGGCCTTTCGTTCGCCAACAGTCCCGCGATGAAGTCCTACGTCTACCTCAAGTCCGAACCCTCCCGCGTCGCGCGCAACCTCACCATCGTCCTCGGCGCCTACCCCCTGGGCCTCATCGTGGCGCCGCTCGTGGGAGGCCAGGTGGCCGCCCACCTGGGCATGAGGAAGGTGTTCCTTATCAGCACGGCCCTCTTCGTGGTCTCGTCCCTCGCGGCCACGTTTATCCGCGACACGCACTACCACTCCGCGGAGACCCCCTGGAGCCTGAGGTCGCTGAGCCGCAACCGCCGCTTCCGGCGCTACCTGTTCTTCTTCCTCGCCGGGTTCCTGGCCGTCTATGTCGGCCAGGCGTTCATCAACCCGTATCTGTCGCAGGTGCACCACCAGGGGTACGCGGCCCTCGGCGTGTACTCTTCTCTGGCCGCGTTGGGGGCAGCCGTCCTCACCCCGGCGATGGGACGCGCGACGGACCTCTACGGGCCGCGCGTCGGCATCGCCGGCGTGCTCGCGTTCCTGCTGGCCGGGGCAGTCCTGCTGCTCGTGGGCCGGAATCCGCTCGTCTGGGCGCTGGCGATGCTGTTCTGCGGCGCGTTCGACGCCCTGCGCTTCGTTGCGGCGGGCATCGTCGGCGACTCCTTCGAGGGCGTGCCGCTGGCCTGGGGCTACGGCATCTTCGACGCCGTGATGGGCCTGCCCATGGCGGGAGGCGCCGTGCTCGGCGGCATGCTCTACCGGGCCGGCTACGCTCTGCCGTTCGTGCTCGTCGTCGTCGTTTCGGCCTGCTTGCTGGCGGTGTTGGCGGTCAGAGGTCGCAGGCGCGCCGACGAGAGGCTCGCGGACGCTGGACGTGACGGCCCGCAAGCGACACACTGAGTGCAGCAGCGTCCGGACCTGGCCGGGCGCGACAGAGGGAGGCCGAGATGGGGCTCTTCGACACGGTCAAGCTGAAGGCCAACGCGCTGGCCGCCGACGTCGAACGAGCCGGCAAGATCACCGCCGCGCAGGCCCGGACCGTGGTGTTGCAGAACGAGATCCGCAAGGCAGAGCGTGAGCTTGGTCACTCGGCCTTCTCGTTGATCGAGAGCGGGGAGGTGGGGCATCCCGACCTCGAGGCGGCGGCCGCGCGGCTGCGCGAGGCCTGCCTGGCCCTTAAGGACAAGGAAGCGGAGATCACCGGGCTGCGCCGCGCCGCGGAAGCCGGCGACGAGGCTGCGCCCGCATCGACCCCTGAGGCGCCCGGCCTCGCGCCCGACTCCGCCGCGGCGCCGGAGTCGGCGGTCGCGGCGATCGCCGCGGAGCCGGCGGCCGCCGAGACGCCGAGCGAGGCCGCCGCAGGCTCGGCGCGCAAGCCCGCGACGAAGCACCGCGCGCCTGCCGCCAAGAAGCCGGCACCCAAGAAGGTCGCGACGACCAAGCGGGCCGCCAAGAAGCCGTCGGCCGACAAGAAGCCGTCGGCCGCGGGGAGGCCGTCGGACCCCGGCGTCTGAGAGATCCATTTCTCCTCCCGGCGCCCCTTGCGGCCGGCGCTGCCAAACGTCAACGTGGCGCTCCCTCGGCGCCCGACCGGGCCGTCTGGTAGCCTAGGCGGGACCAAGGAGAGCACATGATCAACGAGCTCAGCGGCCTCGCGGCCGCGATGCCCCGCACGCCCATCGCCAAGCTGGAGAACGGTCAGGCCGTCGACACCTACTTCACCTGCACGGAAAAGACCACGGCCACCGATCGCAACGGCAAGACCTACCTGCGCCTCAAGCTGCGCGACGCCAGCGCAGAGGTTTCGTGCATCCACTTTGACCCGTCAGAAGAGGCGCTGGGGGTGTCTGCCGGAGACGTGGTCGTGGCCGGCGGCACCTACAGTGTCCACCCGCAGTATGGACCCCAGATCCAGGTGCGCCGCCTGAGGCTCGCCGCGCCCGACGAGTACGATGCCGGCGATCTCGTGCCGGTATCGCCCGTCGGCACCGCCGAGCTGGGCGAACGCCTGCACGCGCTCATCGACTCTGTGGGAGAGCCGCACCTGCGTGCCCTCCTGGAGCGTGTCTTCGACGGCTCGCGGGAGCCCGGCGCCACCTTCGGCGTTGCCCCGGCGGCGGTGCGCAACCACCACGCCTACCGGCACGGGCTGCTCGAGCATTCGCTCATCGTCGCCGAGGCGGCCGCCGGGGTGGCGTCGCGCTTCGACTCCGTCGACCGCGACCTCGTCGTCGCCGGAGCGCTGCTGCATGACATCGGCAAGACGCAGGCCTACACCAGCGACGGCATGGCGCCGCTCATGACCGACGCCGGCAGGCTGCACGGCGAGATCGTCATCGGCCACGACATGGTTCGCGAGCTCGTCGCCGAGGTCCCCGGCTTTCCCGCCGAGGCCGCCAAGCGCTTGCTGCACATCATCGTGTCGCACCACGGCATGCGCGAAAAGGGCAGCCCCGTGGTGCCGCAGACCCGCGAGGCCATCATTGTGCACTACTGCGACGACATGACGGCGCGCATCGGCGCCGTCGACGACGCCGAAAAGGCTACGGCCGGCGGCGAGAGCTGGTCGAGCCGCATCTTCATGATCGACGCGCCGGCGTACTTCGGCCCCCGCCAGACCGGCGCAGACGAGGCGTAGACCTCAGCTCCAGAGCTCCTTCGCTGCGGCCAGCACCTCGGCGGCGTGGCCTTTTGGCGTCACCTTGGGGTAGATCTTGCGGATCGTGCCGTCGGGGTCGATGAGCCACGTGGTGCGTTTGGCCACGCCGACCATGGGCCGCGCCACGCCGAAGGCGTTGGCCACCTCGTGCTCGCCGACATCGCCGATCAGGGGCATCCTCAGGTCGTACTTCGCGGCCCACTTCTGGTTTGCCTTGGCCGCATCGATGCTGGCGCCGATGACCTGGACGTCCAGCGTGCCGAACTCGTCCAGCAGGCCGTTGAACTCAACGGCTTCTGTCGTTCAGCCACCGGTGTTGGCTTTCGGGTAGAACCACAGGACGGTACGCCTGCCGGGCGTCCCCAGGTCAAAGGTGGCGCCGTCGTATGACGTTCCGGTGACCTTTGGTGACTTGTCGCCTTCCTTCAGCACGAGTCCCTCCTCTCGTTGGGCGGCGGCCGGCGCAGCGCCGCCGCCGTGTGATCTTCCCCCGGGTCATTGCCGCAGCGGCGTGGGGCCAAACGGCGGGCGATGTACACTGCGTCCATGACTCGCAAGCTGAAAGTGAGCGTCGACTACGGCCGCTGCACCGGCGTCGGGGCCTGCGAACAGGTGTGCCCGGAGGTCTTCTTCATGCGCGACGACGGCCTTGCGGAGGTCCTCGAGCCCGAACCGCACGAGACGCTGTGGGCGGCCGTGGAACGCGCCCAGGAGGCCTGTCCGGACGAGGCCGTGGTCCTCGAGTGGGCGGACGAGTAGCGCTTCAGCTTGCGATCTCGGCATCGCCGGCGACCGCCGGCGCGGCCGCCACGAAGAACGTGAGCGGCCCGGTGCCCACATTGGCCACCCTGTGCCAGGCGTGCGCCGGCACCCCAAGAGCCTCGCGCTCCCCCACCTTGAACTGCTCTTCGTCGACGTCGATCATGGCTGTGCCGTCGAGCACGAGGTAGATCTCCTCCTGCTCGCGATGCATGTGCTTGGACATGGAGCCTTCGGCGATCGTGAACACGTTGGCGCGCAGATTGTGCACGCCCAGCGCTTCGCTGAGACGCTGGACGCTGAGCTTCTCCGAAATGCTCTCGGTGGGTACGGCACGCACGACCTTCATGGAGCCCTCCTCAAGAGATGACGCTCGTCAGATGCCCCGGCGCGCACGCCGCGCACGCCGGCCCCGCTCAGCCGCGCTCGCGCGGAAGCACGATGACGGGGATCCCGCAGAGGCCTTCGAAGCGGACCGCGTCGGCGGCCGTCCCAACGTCGTCGCCGAAGTGCATCGGCACCGCGGCGGCGGCGGAGATCGTCCGGCAGGCCTCCGCGGCCTCCTCGGCGGTCATGACGAACGTGCCGCTCACGGGGAGCAACGCCACGTCGCAGCGTACGTCGCGCATCTCGGGGATGGCGTCGGTGTCGCCGGCGTGGTAGATGCGGCGGCCGTCCAGCTCCACAACGTAGCCCAGGCCGCCGGCGGCCTGCGGATGGTACACCTCGCCGGGCCGGCGGAACTTGTCGATGTTGTACGCGGGGATGGCCGTCACGGCGACGCCGCCGACCGTCGCGGTCTCGCCGGCGCTGAGCGTGACCGTCGCGACCCCGCTCACGCGCGCGGTCACCGCCGCCGGCCCGACGAGGGTCGTCTGCGGCGTGGCCACGCGGGCGATGTCGTCCGCGTTGAAATGATCGTAGTGGTCGTGGGTGACGAGGATCAGGTCGGCCGGCGGAGCGCCGGCGCCGAGCTTCCAGGGATCGATGTAGACGGTGCTCGAGCCGTCGAGGCGGAAAGAGTCGTGGCCAAGCCAGTGGATGTTCTCGATCATGCCCGCCTCCCGCGGAGTGTGCTCTTACCATGGTACCCGATGCCGGGAAAACGAAGGGCCGGCCATCGGGCTCCGAGCACTGCCCCGATGGCCGGCCCTGTCAGAAGCTCGCGGTCTTAGTCGGCCTGAGCCTCTTCGTCGATCTCGATGATCTCGACGTTGCCCTCGGCGTCTTCGATGATCTCGGTGATCTCGACGTTGCCCTCGGCGTCCTCGATGGCATCGACGATCACGACGTTGCCTTCGTCGTCGACGGCGGTCTCGATCACTTCGACGTCGCCCTCGTCGTCGACGATGACCTCTTCCTCGACCACGACAGCCGGGGCCGCGGCGGGTTTCACGTTGACGGCCTGCGGCCCCTTGCGGCCCTGCTCGACCTCATACTCGACGAGCATGTCCTTGTCGATCGCGGTGACGCCGTCGGCGAGGCCGGTGACGTGCACGAAGATGTCGTTGTCGTTGTCCTGCTCGATGAAGCCGAAAGCCTTCTCCGATGAGAACCACTTCACTTTACCTTGAGGCACTTGCTTCTCCTTTTATGTCTTGAAGTGCACCCCGCCGGCGCTCGGTGGGGACGGGGTGCGCTCCTTGTGCCGCTCACGCCGGTCTCTGAGGCGCAGAGCGTACCGCTAGTGTACCCGCTCTGCGCGGGCGCGGAAAGCAAGCCGCCGTATGGCGCGCGAGCGGCGGGCGCGGCGCCGTCTAGCGCGGCCGCGGCGGGCGTCGCCGGCGCGCGTAGGCGAGCGCGCCGAGGAGCGCGCCGAGCTGCATCTGAACGCGGTCGCGGATGGGCACCGGCCGGATGCCGGCCGCGGCGGTCACCGTCGCGACACGCTCGCGGACTCGCGCCTCCGCCGCCTCACGGAGCGCCGCGAGGCGCACGTCGCTCGCCGCCGGGTCGAGCAGGCGCGCGAACTGGCCGAGGCGGCAGAGGGCGAGGAGCTCGCGGTTGTGGAGCGAGTCGAAGCGCTGCGCCACGGTGGCTTCGGCCGAGAAGGCGGGGGCGCTGCGCGCCTGCGCCTTCTCGGCCGGGAGATCACGGGCCGCGTCGCGCAGGTAGCCCTCGACGGCGCGCCGCCAGGGCGAGGCGGCGGCGGGGCCAAGCAAGCCCGCCGCCTCGTCGAAGCGCGCCCGCAGCCACCTCACATGACCCTCCTCGAGGGCGATCCCGGCGAGCTTCGCCGCGGCCCGCGAGAGACCGGCGGGCGAGGTGTCCGCGACTTGGTCGCTGGTGAAGCACGGCGCCTCCGCGAGCACCGCGTGGCTGCCCCAGCGCCGCATGGCGTACTCGTCACTGTCGCAGCCCGCCGACATCTGGATGACCGCGTCGCCGCCGTATCGTTCGTAGTAGTCATACTCCGCTGCGACCGTGAGGGCGGCGAAGATGCCGTCGCCGAGCTGCTCCATGTACGGCACTTCGGGCTCCCCCCGATGCGCGGGGATGCCGGCAGCCGCGCGCACCGCGACCAGCTCTCTCAGCAACGCGTCGTCGGCGCCGGAGACGTAGAAGTACCCGCCGTAGAAAGAACAGTCGTGCAAGCTCATGACGACGTCCAGTGGAGCCGCGTCGATGGCCGCCATCATGGCCTTCGTCTCGGGCGGCGATGCGTCGAAGCGGTATCCCTTGTGCTCCACGGGGAAGCTCCACACCGGCTGCTCGGCGTAGGCGGACCGGTACGAGCGCAGCACGTGCAGGAGAACGTCGTAGGGCCGGCCGATCCAGCCCTCGTTGAGACGGGCCGCCTCCGGGTCGCAGACCTTGACGGCGGCCAAGCGGAACCCGAGTCGCCGCGAGACGTCCGTGGTGGCGAACAGCGGCAGGAGGTACTCGATCAGCAGCGTCCCGACCGGTTCCTCACCGTGGACGTGGGCGAGCAGCAGGACGCGCTGCTTGCCCTCTCCGGCCTCGAGGCAGCGCATCTCGCGGCCCGCGGCATCGTGCCCGCAGACCCAGGCGCGCAGGCCCGGGAGCTCCCGGAGCTGGCGGTCGGTGGACGCCTCCAGCTCGTCCACGCTGAGATAGCGCGCGAATGCTGGCACGCCCTCGAGAAGGCCCGCCTCGCGGGGAAACAAACCGCGCGCGGCGGGGTCCGGATCGCGCTCAGCGCCCGCCCCGGATGCCGATGCGCTGCTCACGCCGCGCCTAGCAGCGCGTCACTCCAAAGATCGCGAGGCGCGCCATCAGGTTGGGAAGCACGGCACGCCGCGGCGGCGGCCTGTCGACGCCGCCGAGGTAGAGCTCGTGCTCGATGCACAGGCCCTCCTCGAGGCAGAGCGCGCGAAAGTCCTTGACGGTGCAGAGGTGGATGTTGGGCGTGTCCCACCATTGGTACGGAAGATCGCGCGACAAAGGCATGCGCCCGCCGAGAAAGAGCTGCAGGCGCGGCGTCCAGTGGGCGAAGTTGGGGAAGCTGACGATCGCCTGCCGGCCGACGCGTACCATCTCGCGGACGATCATCCGCGGGCGGCGCAGCTGCTGCAGGCTCATGCTGAGGATGACGACGTCGTGCGAGCCGTCGGCAAAATCAGCGAGGCCCGCGTCAAGGTCGCCGTGAAACACGGAGAGGCCCTTTCTCACGCAGGCCTCGACAGCCTCCTGCGAGACGTCGACGCCGCTGCCGCGCACGCCCTTGTCACGGATGAGCCGGCTGAGCAGCTCCCCGTCGCCGCAGGCGAGGTCGAGGACCGTGGAGCCGTGAGACACGAGGTCCTCGATAAGCGCGTAGTCTATGCGCCGCACGGCCGAACCTCAGCTTTCCTCCGCGCGGCGGCGGCGCGACCGGTTGATGAGCAGCACCACGATCACGGCGCCGACTGCCGCGGCCGCGATCCACAGGATGGTCGCCAGCGTCGACGAGCCCGATCCTTCGCTCGTCGTTGCGGCGGCAACCGAGTGCACGAGCCGGTACGAGTCGGTCTGAAAGGTGTAGAACACGCCGCCGTCCCTGGCCGGCGACGTCACCCAGCCCGTCCAGGCGGTCGTGTTGTAGGCTTCCTGGCTGCGACTGTAGATGAGCGGGATGAAGGGCGACTGCTGGTAGACGATCTGCTGCATCTTCCAGACGGTCTGCTTGCGCTTCTGGGGGTCCAGCTCCCGGCCCTGGCGCGCGAAGAGCGCGTCGTACTCGGGGTCGCTCCACACCGACTGGTTCCACATGCCGGCCTGATCGGTGGTGGAGATGGAGAGCAGGAAGTTGGGATCGGCGTCCCCTACCCAGCCCCAGAGGAACATGTCGTAGTCGGGCTGCACCTTGCCGGCCACGGTGTTCCACACCTTGTCGCTGAGCGCCGCTTCGCTCACCACCTGGAACTTGATGTCGAGGCCGATCTGCTTGAACCAGCCGGCGATGAACTTGCCGCTCTGCTGGCTCATGATGGACTCGTTGCGGGCCAGCAGCTCGAGCCTGATGGGCTTGCCGTCCTTGCCCTCGCGGATACCGTCGCTGTTGGCGTCCGTGTAGCCGGCGGCATCAAGGGCGGCTTTGGCCTTCTCGAGATCGAACGGGTACGCCTGGGCGGCCGCCGGCTCCCAGTGGTAGTCGAGGTCCGTGGCGTACAGCCCGGCGGGGATGAGGCTGGTCGCCGGGCTCACCTGATCGCTGTACGCCACGCTCGCGACCTTCCGCTTGTCGATGGCGTAGTTGAGCGCCTGGCGGAAGGCCGGGTCGCGCAGGACGGGGTTGCCCTTGGCGGGCGCGGGGGCGCAGTTGAAGGTGAGCTGGTCGAAGCCGATGGTGATGTACGAGATCGAGGTCACGCCGCCTCCATTGAGGCTCTCGACCTGGGCCGGGGGGATGCCCCACGCGCCGGCCAGCGCGCCGCTCTTCAGGTCCTGCGCCATCGTGTCTGCGTTCTGATAGGTCTCGAAGATGACCTCGTCGACCTTGGGCTTGCCGGCCCAGTACTTCGGGTTGGCGGCCAGGCGGATGTACGAGCCCTTCTTCCACTCGACGATCTGGAACGGGCCGCTGCCGACGATCGGCGGCGCGTTGGCATAGCCGGTGGCGGCGTCCTTGGGGTCGACCTTGCTCCAGATGTGCGCGGGCAGGATCGGCACCCACATGCCCAGCATGTTGGCCTTGGGCCGCGAGCAGGTGAACACTACGGTCACGTCGTCCGTGGCCTCCACCTTCTCGATGCCCTCCGTGTAGCCGGTGAACGAGGCCATCTGGTTGGCGATGATGTAGTTGAACGTGAAGGCCACGTCATGCGCGGTGGCCGGCACGCCGTCCTGCCAGGTCATGCCGGGGCGGATCTGGAACGTCCACATGAGACCGTCCGGCGTGTGCGACCAGCTCTCGGCAAACTCGGGCTTGGGCGTGAGGCTCGCGGCATCGTAGCCGTTCAGCAGGTCGTACTGAAGGTGCCAGGCCTCGTAGCACGAGGCGGAGACGCCCACGAACGGGTTGAGGTTGTCGGGCTCGCGGGTCCAGCCGAGGCGCAGGATGACCTTGTCCGGGGCGCCGGAGGGCGTCGGGCTTGTGGCGGCGGCCACGGCCGCCGACAGGCCCCATGCGAGCCCGGCGGCCAGGCAGACGCACGCCAAGCCGATCGCTCCGCGAAAGACGCCTGAGCGCTTGATCATGGTCTTCATTGTGGCTCCTCCTCGGATCCCTCGCGGACTGCCCGGGTCCGCGAGCTCCCCTGTCCGTGTCAGCCGGGCAGTGCGAAAGTACGGGCGCCGCTCGCCAGGAACGCGCCGATGATGCCTTCCATCTTCTCGCGTTCCAGAAGGAACGCGTCGTGGCCGTAGTGGCTCTCGACCTCGTAGTAGCTCACGTGCTTGTGGGTGGCGCGCAGGGCGCTGACGATCTCCTTGAGCTGGTATGGCGGGTGCAGCCAGTCGCTGCTGAACGCAAGCACGAGGAAGCGCGCCGACGTGTCGCGGAAGGCCTGCACGAGAGTTCCGTGCCGGCGCGTGAGGTCGAAGTAGTCAATCGCCCGCGTGATGTACAAGTACGTGTTGGCGTCGAAGCGGCTCGTGAACGACAGCCCCTGGTGCCGCAGGTAGCTCTCCACCTCGAAATCGGCCGAGAAGGTGAACGAGTAGTCGTGGATGTCGCGCAGGCGGCGCCCGAACTTCTCCTGCATGGCCTCGTCGCTGAGATACGTGATATGGCCGATCATGCGCGCCACGCTGAGGCCCTTCGCCGGCGGCCTGCCGTCGTAGTAGTGGCCGCCACGCCAGTCGGGGTCGGCCATGATCGCCTGGCGGCCGACTTCGTTGAAGGCGATTGCCTGCGTGGGCTGGCGAGCCGCGGTGGCGAGCGGCACGCAGAGGTGCACGCGCGTGGGGTGCGAGACGGCCCACTCGAGCACCTGCATGCCGCCCATCGATCCCCCCACGGCGGCCAGCAGCTTCTCGATGCCGAGGTGGTCGAGGAGCATCGCCTGGGCGCCAACCATATCGGCGATCGTGATAATGGGGAAGTCGGTGCCGTAGGGCCGGCCGGTGGCGGGGTTCTCTGAAGCCGGCCCGGTGGACCCGCTGCAGCCGCCGATCACGTTGGAGCTGATGACGAAGTACTTGTCGGTGTCGAGCCCCTTGCCGGGCCCGATCATCATGTCCCACCAGCCCGGGCGCTTGTCGCTCGCGCTGTGTAGCCCCGCCACGTGGGCGTCGCCCGAGAGCGCGTGGGTCACGAGGATGGCGTTGTCCTTGCGCTCGCTCAGCGTGCCGTAGGTTTCGTAGGCGATCGTGAACGGCGTCAGCCTGCCGCCGCCCTCGAGGGCGAGCTCCTGGCCCGGCTGAGCGAAGGTCACATGCTTCGTGCGCACGACGCCGGCCGAGCCGGCGTCGGCGTCGAGGCCCATGGCGACGTCGCCGATCTCCTTGCGGTCTGTGTGCTTGCCTGCTGTCATCACGACCCGGATGCGTGGGCGGCGGGCGGCCGACAGGCCGCCCGCCGCCCATTCTACGCGTTCGCCCGCGCTAATCGAGGAGGCGGCACCGCTATCGGCGGCCGCCTCCGCCGATCAGCAGTTCGCCAGCGCCTGCTCGATGTCGGCAACGATGTCCTCGACCGACTCGATGCCGATGCTCAGACGCACGAAGTCGTCGCTCACGCCCGTCTCGAGCTGCTCTTGCGCGGTGAGCTGCGAATGGGTCGTCGTGGCCGGGTGGATGACCAGCGACTTGGCGTCACCGATGTTGGCCACGTGCGAGAGCAGCTTGGTGCTCTCCACGAAGCGGCGGCCGGCCTCGCGGCCGCCTCCGATGCCGAAGCCGATCATCGCGCCGTAGAGACCGCGGTAGTGGTACTTGCTTGCCAAGGCATGCGTGTCGTGCGACGGCAGTCCCGGGTAGCTCACCCAGGCGACGTTCGCGTGGTCCTCGAGGAACCGGGCGACGGCGAAGGCGTTCGTGCTGTGACGCTCCATGCGCAGCGGCAGCGTCTCGAGCCCCTGCAAGAAGAGGAAGGCGTTGAACGGCGACAGCGCCGCGCCGATGTCGCGCAGGAGGCTGACGCGCAGCTTCACGATGTAGGTGAGCGGCCCCAGCGCTTCGTGGAACTTGAGCCCGTGGTAGCTGGCGTCCGGCTCCACGAGGCCGGGGAACTTGTCGTTCTGCGACCAGTCGAACTTGCCCGCGTCGACGACGACGCCGCCGATAGACGTGCCATGCCCGCCGATGAACTTGGTCGCCGAATGCACGACGATGTCGGCGCCGTGATCGATAGGCTTGATGAGGTAGGGGGTGGCCATCGTGTTGTCGACGATCAGGGGGATGCCGGCCTCGTGGGCGATCGCGGCGACCGCATCGAGGTCGAGCGTGTCGAGCTTGGGGTTGCCCACCGTCTCTGCGTAGATCAGTTTCGTGGTGGGCTTGATAGCGCGGCGGAAGCTCTCGGGGTCGAGCGGATCGACGAGGTCGATCTCGACGCCGAAACGCGGCAGGGTGTGCACGAAGAGGTTGTAGGTGCCGCCGTAGAGGCTGTTGGCGCTCACGATGTGGTCTCCGGCGCCGGCGATGTTGAGGATGCTGAACGTTACCGCTGCCGAGCCCGAGCTGAAGGCCAGCGCGCCGACGCCGCCTTCGAGCGCTGCGACGCGCTTCTCGAAGACGTCGCTCGTCGGGTTCATGATGCGTGTGTAGATGTTGCCGAACTCGCGCAGCCCGAAGAGGTCGGCGGCGTGGTCGGCGCTGTCGAAGGTATACGCCGTGGTCTGGTAGATTGGCACGGCGCGCGAGTTTGTCGCGGGGTCGGGCACTTGGCCGCCGTGCAACGCGAGGGTCTCGAAGCCCTGCGGGGTCTGGCTCGTCTCAGTGTCGCTCATCGCTACGGTCTCCTGTCAGATGTAGTACATGGGATCCTGGCTGGCCCGTGCCGCCGCCGCCGCGATGGTGGCAGCGCCGAGCACGGCGCGGGTGCGCTCGCGCACCTCGCGCCAGACGGGCGCGACCAGGGGCTCGGCCTGGTCGCCGCGGGGCATTCGCCCCATGCCTCCGTGTGAGCCGTCGATGAGGTCGATGACGTCGGCGAAGCTGAGCGAGGCCGGGTTCACGGCGAGCACGTATCCGCCGCCTTTCCCGCGCTGACTGTGCACGAGCCCGCCTTGGCGCAGATCGTGCATCACCTGCTCGAGGAACTTGGCGGGGATGCCCGCAAACGTGCTGATCTCGCGCGCCTGGACGGGCCCGTCGCCGTTCACGAGAGCCAGCCGAACGAGAGCCTTGATCGCGTAGTCGCTCTTGGTGGACAGATGGATCACGCTTGAAGTCCTACTTCCCACTAGGGTTTGGGTACTTTACGCGCCGATCTGCCGCCTGTCAACTGTCTCGGCGAGCAGCCCCTCGACGACGTGGGCGACTGGGGCGGGTCGCCCATCCGGCGTCCCGCCCGCCCTCGGCGAAGCTGCTACCATGATCGCGTGAGCGATCTCGACGACATCCTGCGGCGCGAAGGGCGCGACGTGCTGCGGCGCGAGCTGCCCGGCCTCGAAGAGGCCGTACCTCTCGCGCCCCTCTGTGCCTACGGCGTCGGCGGCCCGGCGGAGCTTCTGTACCGGGCGGCGACGACCGGCGCCTTGGCGCACGCCGTCAGGACGGCGCGCGAAGTCGGCGTGCCGGTCACCGTCCTCGGCCGGGCCACCAACGTGCTCATCAGCGACGCCGGCCTGCCCGGTCTCACGGTGCTGGCCCGCAACGAGGCCCACACGCTCGACGGCGAGCTCCTGATGGTTGAGGCCGGCGCCGAACTGCCCGGCCTGGTCGCGGAGCTGGCCGGGCAGGGCCTCGCCGGCCTCGAGTTCGCCGGCAACATCCCCGGCTCCGTCGGAGGCGCCGTCGTCGGCAACGCCGGCGCCTACGGGCGCTCTCTGAGCGACGTGCTCACCGGCGTGCACCTGCTCGACGGAACGACGGAGCACGTCAAGGAGCCGAGGGAGCTCGACTTCGGGTACCGGACGAGCCTCTTCAGGCGGCTGCCCGAGCTGACCGTCCTGTCGGCGACGATCGAGCTGCATCGCGGCGAGCGCAGCGCTCTCCTCGACGAGATCGCTCGCGACGCGGAGCTGCGCCGCGGCAAGCATCCGCTCGAGCACGCGAGCTGCGGCAGCTACTTCAAGAACCCCAGCCGAGAACTACCGGCGGCCCGCCTCATCGAGGACGCCGGCCTCAAGGGATTCACCAGCGGCAGGGCGCGCGTCAGCGAGCGGCACGCCAACTTCCTCGTTGCGCTGCCGGGCGCCACGGCCGACGATATCGTCGCGCTGGCGGCGGAGGTCAAGCGCCGGGTGCGCGAGCACAGCGGCCACGACCTGGTGGAAGAGGTGCGCCGCCTCGGCTTCTAGCGGCACCCACAGCGCTATACTTGTCGCGTCCGGCGGCGCGAACCCGCCGGCCGGAGCCGGCGTCTCTCACTGCGGAGGAAGACCATAGAAGAACTGCCGCACGGCCTCGTGGACAGCCTGCGCAGGGAGCAGCCGGAGGCGCGCGCCGAGCTCTTTCGCCGCTACGCGCCGCAGGTGCGCCGCATCCTCTTCCTTCAGGGGTTCTGCGAGGAGGTCGACGACGCCGTGCAGGAAGTGTTCATCAAAGTGTATCGCGCCCGGATCCCGGCCGAGGAGACCTTTCTGGGCTGGTTCTACCGCGTCATCCTCAACACCGGCCGCGACCAGGGCCGCCGGCGCAAGACCCGCCACGGACTGATGGACAAGCTGCATCAGATCGCCCCGGAGATCTCCATGGACCCTCCGACCGAACCGTCCGATCCTGCCTTGCGCCTGGCGCTGGCCGAGCTGTCTCCGGACTTGCGTGAGTGTGTGGCGCTGCGCTTCTTCGCCGACCTCTCGCTGGACGACATCGCCGCCGCCCAGGCCATCCCCGTGGGTACAGTCAAGTCGCGGCTGCACGGCGCCATGAAGCACCTGCGGCGCACGCTCACCGAGAGCGGGTTCGAGCGCGATGGCTGACGAGCTGAAAGACGAGATGAGAGCGGCCCCGGACTTCGACGACGACCGCCTGCTGGCGTTCGCTCTGGGGCTCGACGACGACCCGGAGCTGGTCGCCGCGGCGGCGGCGGCCGACGACGGCCTTCGCCGACGCCTCGACGCCATGCATGCCGATGTCGCGCGAGTGGGCGCGCAGGTGCGCGCCGCCGTGCCCTGCCCCGCCGCGAACTACGCCGACCCGAGTGATCCGCGCTGGGCCGGTCTGCAGGAGCTCTTCGCACCGCCGCCGGCGAAGACGCGGAGCCGCGCGTCGCGCTGGCTGCGCGTGCTGGCGCCGGCCGCCGTCGCCCTGGTCGCGGTCGCCGTCGGCCTCGCCGTGATCAACGACCAGAAGAGTGGCACCGCCCGCGTCGACAGCTCGCTGCCCACGGCGGCCAAGGCCACGGCCACGGCCGCCGGCCCTCTGACCGGAGCCGGCGCGGCCGCCACCGACCGCGCCGAAGACAACGCGCAAGCCCTGCGCGACCAGCTCGACCAGTACGCGGTTGTGGTGCTCGCGAAAGCAAAGGCCGTCAGCGGCGCTTTTCAGCGCTTCGTCGTGGTGAAGGTCCTCAAGGGCGCGGGTCCGGAGTCGGTGCGCCTGCGCGTCGCCGACCGCCCGGCCGACGCGGGCCGGCTTGAGCTGCTGCTCATGCACCCACAGCTCGGAGGCAGCGCGCAGATCAGCCCTGAGCCGACGCCGGTTCCCAGCGCAGCCGAGACGGCGAGCACTCTCGCCGATCTGGCCGTCGGCGTACCGGTCACGTATTTGTACCATGGTGAGACGGCCGTCCTTCGCGAGCTGCCGGCGGGGACCGACCCCGACGTGGTGCGGTTGCCGTGACGGGCATCCCGCGTCTGCGCCTGCCGCGACCCGGCTACTTCAACAGCTCCAAGCCGGCATTTCTCGAGCTCATCGACCCGCGCGGGCTGCGCGTTCTCGACCTCGGCTGCGGCGGCGGCCAGAACGGCGCTCTGCTCAAACGCGCCGGCGCCCGCGAGGTCGTCGGCGTCGAGCTGGACGCGAACGCTGCTGCGCAGGCCCGCAAACGTCTCGACGCCGTGGTACTGGGCGATCTCGCGCGCCTCGACCTCGCGGAGCTGGGCGATGAACCGTTCGATGCCATTCTCGCCGGCGACGTGCTCGAGCACCTGGCCGAACCCGAGGCCGTGCTGGCGTGCGCCCTCACGCGCCTGCGGCCGGGCGGCGCCGTCGTGGTGTCGCTGCCCAATGTGGCCCACGTCGTGGTCTTCGCCAATCTGCTCATGAAGCGCTGGCCGCGCCGGAGCTCCGGGATCTTCGACCGCACGCACCTGCGCTTCTTCGCCAAGCGCGACATGATCGGGCTGCTCGAGGGCGCCGGGCTGCGCGTTCTGCGGGTCCAGCCGTACTACACGCGCTATCGGGCGATTCGCGCGGCCTGCCTCGTGCTGTCGCTGTACGTCTTCCGCGAGTACTGGGCGCGGCAGTTCCTGCTGCTGGCCGAAAAGCCGCGTCGAGTCGGGTAGACTTGCGCCGTCGTCCGGGGGGCACCGTGACAGGTCTGCTTGAAGGTAAGAACGTCCTCGTGACGGGCGCCGCCAACTCGCGCTCGATCGCCTGGTCGGTGGCCCTGGCCATCAAGCAGCACGGCGGGAGCGTCGCGCTCACCTATCAGGCGGAGCGCCTCAGGCGCCGCGTGCAGACCTTGGCCGACGAGCTCGGCGAGACCCCGCTGATCGAGTGCGACGTGAGCAGCGACGCGGCCGTGCGCCGCGCCATCGACGAGCTGGCCGGGTTCATGCCCGTGCTCGACGGCATGGTGCACAGCATCGCCTGGGCGCCGGCCGAAGACCTCCAGGGCAGTTTCGTGCACACCAGCCGCGCCGGTTTCGCGCAGGCCAACGACATCAGCTCGTACTCGCTGATCGCCACGGCCCGTGAGGCGCGGCGCCTCATGACGCGAGGCGGCGGCATCGTCACGATGACCTATGCCGGGTCTTGGCGCGTGGTACCCAACTACAACGTCATGGGCCCCGCGAAGGCATCTCTCGAGAGCGCGGTGCGCTACCTGGCGGCGGACCTGGGGCCGGACGGCATCCGCGTGAACGCGGTGTCTGCCGGCCCCATCGCCACCGTCGCGGCGCGCACCATCAAGGACTTCAGCGGCATGCTCGAGTTGCTCGAGAGCCACACCCCCCTGCGCCGCAACGTGACCGCTGAGGAAGTCGCGGACGCCACCGTCTTTCTGCTCAGCGACCTCTCACGGGCCATCACGGGAGAGGTTGTGCATGTGGACGCGGGCGCCCACGCAACCATCTGAGCGATGATCGCCTACGTCGCCAAGGATCTGACCACAGGATCCTGCTTGGAGTCCCACGAAGAGGTGCAGCTCCCCGCCTATTCGACGATCAAGGTGCTGCTGGCGGCGGCGTTCTGGCGGGCCGTGGAGCGCGGCGAGCTCAGCGAGGCGGAACCGTACGCCTTCCGGCCGTCGAGCAGCGTGGGCGGCGGCGGCGTGCTGCGCGGCTTCCGCCACGCCGCCGAGCTGGCTCTCTCCGACTACGCTCACCTCATGCTGGCGGTCAGCGACAACGACGCCACGAACGTCGTCGCGAGATTCGTGGGCTTCGACCGGGTCAACGAGCTGGCCGCCGAGCTGGGGCTCCGCCAGACGGCCATGCGCCGCCTGATGATGGACGCCGATGCCGCCGCCGCGGGGCGCGAGAACCACACCAGCGCGGCCGACCTCGCGGCGCTCCTCGAGGAGCTCGCCACGGGCGAGGCCCTGGGGCCGGCCGTGGCCGGCCCCGTCCTCGCGTCTCTCGAGCGGCAAGAGCATCTCGACGGCATCGCCCGCTACCTGCCGGCGAGCGCGAGCTACTCCGGCAAGTGCGGCGACGACTTGCCGGTAGGCCGCTACGCGCACGACTGCGCGCTGATCCGCGAAGGCGAGCGCCGGGTGGTCATGGCGATCATGACCGACGGCGCCGGCGGCTTCGAGGCCGTGTCGCGCGCGGGCGCCGCACTCTACGCGGCGCTCGGGCAGGCCTGAGCCCGGGCGGGGGCGCTCGGTCCGCAGTCTCCGCGGGCGCCGCTCTACGCTGCCGGGCGCACCCCCAGCCCCGGCTCGTTCGAAGCTGTGAGCAGGTCACCTTCCACAGCGATGCCGCTGAACGGGTCGGCGGCCAGGAGCAGCGCGCCGTCGAGGTCCACGTGATCGGCAAGGCCGGCGAGCTGCAGCCCGGCGGCGATGCCGAGGCTGGACTCGACCATGCACCCGAGGAGCACACGCAGGCCGCGCTCCGTGCAGGCGGAGACGAGGGCGAGCGCACGCGCGATGCCGCCCGTCTTGGCGAGCTTGACGACAACGCCGTCGTAGAGATCGGCGACGGCGTCCAGCTCCTCGAGGGCGAGCACTGCCTCGTCGGCGAAGAGCGGGACGGACGTGCGCTCCTTCAACCAGGCCTGGCCGTCGACGTCGGCGGCCGGCAGCGGCTGCTCGACCAGCTCGGCGCCCAGCTCGGCGAGAGCCGCGAGAGACGCTGCCGCACGCTCGCGGCTCCAGCCCTCGTTGGCGTCGTAGCGGAAAGTCGTCTGCGGCAGCTCACGGGCGAGCGCTCGCGCGAGCTCGAGGTCACCATCGAAGCCGAGCTTGACCTTGAGCGTGCCGAAGGCGGAGGCGGCGCGCGCCTGCGCGAGCATCTCTTCGGGCGCGCCGATGGCGATCGTGTACGAGGTGCGCACCGACGGGCGCTCCAGGCCGAGCAGGCGCCAGACCGGCTCGCCGGCTTGCTTGCCGGCGAGATCCCAGGCGGCGGCGCTCAGGCCGGCCCGCAGGGCCGGCCACGCCGGCGCCGCCCCGCCCTCGTGCGCGGCCAGGCGGTCGCAGAGCGCCTCCACCGCGGCCGGCCCCTGCAGATCGGCGATCTCCGCAGCGAGGTCGGCGAGCACTGCCATGCCCGCCGCTCGAGACTCGCCGTAGCGGCGATTGGGCGCGGCTTCGCCGCGCCCCACATGATCGCCGGCACGCAGCTCGACCACGTAGTCGGCAAACTCGGAGTGCGTCCAGCGCGAGATGCCGAACGGCGCGGCCGTGCGCAGGTCAAGCTCTGTGGCGGAGGCGTGTGCCATCTGTCTCACCCTCCCTCAGCAATGGAGAACACGCCCTCGGCAGGGGCGTAGGCGTCATGGCCGCCGGCGTTGGTGGGCAGAACGTACCAGTAGTACGAATGGCCGTGGCGGAGTGCGGCGGCAGGTACGGCGCAGCGACAGGCGGCCGCGTCCGCTCCTTCCTGCACGCACGCGAACACTCGTTGCGCGCCTTCCGCAAGGCAATTGACATCCGCGAAGACGGCAACGGCGGCCTTCGCCTGGTTCTGCTCCGCTGCGGCGATCTCCCAGGTGAGCTCCACGCAGACGTCCGGCGGGACGCACGCGCCGGCATCCGGGCGCAAGGCCCGTGGACGGACGTGGTTGTAGGTGAGCAGCGGATCGCCCGCCGCCGGTCGGTAGAGGAACGGCGCGACGGCGCTGCCCGAGAAGCCGCCCGGCCCGCGCGCGTACACGACGACGGCGTAGCGGCTGCCCGGCCGAAGCAATGCTTCGGGCACCTCGAAGCTCGTGAGCGGCGCGTCGCGGTCGAGACGCTGCAACCGGTATCGCCACAGATCCCAGGACTCCTCCCAGACCTCGATGCGGCAGCCGCTCACGGCGGCGCCGTGCGGATACCGCCACGAAACGGTGAGTGGGCCCTGCGCGACGCCCCAGCGCGGCGCGGCGACGATCTGCGGGGTCGGCGGCCGGGGCTGGACCGCGGAGGCGTCCCCGCGCTCCATCAGCGCCTCGTAGAGGTCGTCGGGAACGGGCGCGCCATCGGGCACGTAGTAGTCGAGGTGACGCGTGGCCGCGTTGTCGTAAACCTCCCTGCCCCGCGCGTCGCGCGGGAGGTGCCGGCTGCAATAGAACGGGAGGTCGTCGAGGCCGGCGGCGCGGCGCAGCGCGACGAGGTCGCGCTCTTCCGCCGCGCCGCCGGCCACCAGCCGTGCGTGCAGGCCCGTGTGGAAGAAGCGCATACGCTCGTCCCACAGGCGCAGGTACGCCCCGCCATCGTCGCGCAGGCGGTCGGTCGTCTCGGTGGCGCGCGCGTAGCGCGTGTGAATCGGACGATCCGCCACGACCCTGCCGCGCCCATCGAAGAGGGGGATGCGACCGCGTGGGGAGGAATCGTAGACGAGATCACGCCCCCCGACCTGCCCGCAGTTGAAGACGACGTGATAGGCCTGAGCGGGCTGCGCGTGAGTCGCCAGCAGGTCGCCGGGGACGAGCTCGTCGCGGCGCCCGATCTCCTGCCAGTTGCCCGCCGTCGTCTCGTCTGCGGCCTCGTGGTTCATGTCGAAGCCGTCGTCGAGCCAGTCGAAGACTCGCTGCACGAGGCCCCAGCAGTCGAAATGATCGTCGAAGTTGTAGGGGCGCGCCTGCGGGCCGAACAGCTCGAGGGCCTGCAGGACGCGCAGCGGAGAGAGTGGACTGGACCTCATGGGCCATGCTTACCAGCCGCGGCCGGCGGAGTCAAAGCGCAGCTTCAGTCCTCGCCAACGGGGAACGCGAAGGGTACACTTGCGGACGCATGGGGGTTGATGTACACACGCTTCTGCGCCTGACCGACCTCACCGTCGACTTCGCGTCGCACGAGGGCATCGTGCACGCCGTCGACAGGGTGAGCTTCTCGGTCGCGCCCGGCGAGCTCGTGGGCCTCGTCGGCGAGTCGGGCTGCGGCAAGAGCGTCACCGCGA